>FWPV01001195.1_pt1 | contig 39563 bp, 33 predicted proteins | sample 2228371 | NCBI WGS metagenome assembly FWPV01 (sample SAMEA103939776, study PRJEB20133) | metagenome
AAGAAGCCAAGGTGTTCGGGACGTGTTTCGTACGGTTCGGGCCGTAAGCCGGACGACTTCGTCAGCGAGCGGTTCCGGCGATCGGGTATGAACCCCCGCGTATGGCAAGGCAGTTGAGCGTCGCGGTTCTGGGAGCGACCGGCGCCGTCGGCGGGGAGTTCCTCAGGCTCTTCGAGTCAAGAGGGTTTCCGGTCGGAAGTCTGCGCCTTCTCGCGAGCGAGCGTTCCGCGGGCAAGCGGCTAACGTTCCGCGGCGAGGAGGTCGAGGTCGAAGCGGTCCGGCCGGAGTCGTTTGAGGGCGTTGACGTCGCTTTCTTCAGCGCGGGGGCTTCGCGGAGCAGGGAGTTCGCGCCGCACGCCGTACGGGCGGGAGCGACGGTGATCGACAACTCCAGCGCGTTCCGGATGGAGCCGGACGTGCCGCTGGTGGTTCCCGAGATCAACTTCGACTCCATTCCGCAGGGGTGCCGTTTGATCGCCAACCCGAACTGCAGCGCGATCATCCTGCTGATGGCGGTCCATCCCCTCACGAAGCTGGGCCGGGTGGAGAGGCTGATCGTCAGCACGTACCAGAGCGCCAGCGGGGCCGGCGCGGCGGCCATGCGCGAGCTGGAGGAGCAGACGCGCGACGTTCTGGAGGGTCGCGAGCCCCAGCCCAAGGTGCTGCCGCACGTCTACGCCTTCAACCTGTTCAGCCACAACACCCCCATCAACGAGCACGGCTACAACGACGAGGAGTGGAAGGTGATCCACGAGAGCCGCAAGATCCTGGGCATGCCGGATCTGCGCATCAACGTGACCTGCGTGCGCGTTCCCGTGCTCCGGGCGCACAGCGAGTCGGTGACCGTGGAGTACGACGGAGAGGCTCCCTCGGAAGAGGCCGTGCGCGAGGCCGTTCGCACCGCTCCCGGGGTGCGGCTGGTGGACGACCGAGAACACAATCTGTTCCCGATGCCTCTCGCGGCGTCCGGCATCGCCGAGGTGCTGGTCGGTCGGATTCGCAGGGACATCAGCCACCCATCGGCCGTGTCGCTGTTCGTCGCGGGCGACCAGCTTCTGAAGGGGGCGGCCCTGAACGCCGTTCAGATCGCCGAACGCCTGCTGGAGGCGGGGCGCCTCTGAGAGACCCCCACCTAAGGAATGGCCCAGCAATTTTGCTGGGCCATTTCGCGTTTCTTTCGGTCCGGAACTTGGACATTTCCGGGGTGCGTGATACAGTAAAGGTATGGTGTTCCAGCATTCGATCCCGTTTGCGGCACCATCCCAGCTCCGGCTGGAGCTGGTGCCGGCCCCTGAGGTGGGCTGGGCTTGGCTCACGGTCGTGGACCAGTTCCACCACCCCATGGGCAACTTGTGTCATCTTTCTGTGAACGTCAACGAGCTGCTGGCGCTCGTGCATGGTCGCCGGCACTTCGTCGATGCTTCGGGGGAGAAGGCCGCGTGTTGCCTCAAGGTTCCGAACACGCCCCACCCGGTCGACGTGGAGGTCACGTATGAGGACTTCGATCGTCATCGGATGGTGCATGCGTCGGTGACCTTCGACGACTTGAGGGACCTCGTGTACGAGGTGGCGCAGGCGGAAGGCCTGTCGGTCGCCTGAGAAGCGGGGCGCGATCGGCTCCCGGCCCGCACACGGGCCGGGAGCCACTCCGGTTCTCCTCGCTACTTCTTCGCGCCGTCGGTGATCCACCTTTCGATGGTGGCGATCTCCTCGGCTGTGAGCGGAGGTCCCGCGGGCGGCATGCGGCGCACGCCCTCGCCCTTCACGGCGCGCACGATCAGGCTTCCGGGGCCGTCTCCCGGGTTCACGGCGGGGCCGGAGCGCCCGCCGGCCATCAGGCTCTCGTACGAGCGGAAGTCGAAGCCCTTCTTGCCACCCGCCGCGTGGCACCCGATGCACCTTCTCTCCAAAATCTCGGCCACCGGGGCGAACGCGCCGGTCGCTGCCTGCTGGTCTTGGGGCGCGGGCTGTTCCGTGGAGCAACCGAGAGCAAGGACCAGAACCGCGATGCCGAGGGGAAGGACTAGTCTCATCGCTCATCAGTATGGCCCGCGGTGACGGTGCCTAGAGGAACTTGGCCCCGAGGGCTCGAAGCTGCTCGGCGTCGGGGGCGTCCTGTGGAATCCGCACCCGCTTGCCGCATCGGAGCGCGGCCCGCACGATCCCGTCCATGGTCCCGCCGAGCGCGAGGTGGGCCATGTCGATGCGGCCCGCGAGGGCGGCGACCAGCCGATCGCGCACCTGGTTGCTCACGCCGACGAACCCTGCCCGCGGCTTGACCGGCGACACCACGAGGTCGGTCTGCGGGTCGAACTTGTATCTCCACAGCCGCGCGCCCGCGAAAGGCTCCTGCTCGAGATCGTCGCCCAAGGCGCGGAACAGGCCGCGGTCCAGCACCAGAATCCTGGGCGCTCCCCAGCGGAGGGGCACGATCGCCGCACGCTGGTACTCCGGCCGGTCGTGCCCGGAGACCACGACCTCGGAGGCCAGGACGCCCTCCTGCGTGAGCGCCTCGATACGGTCCAGCGTCCTCGGCCCGCCGCCACGCGACGCCATGACGGCGAACGTGGGCACCGACAGCAGGCGCGCGTTGCCGTAAAGGAACAGCGCGCCGGGCGGATCCGAGTCGAACGCCTCGATCTGCCGGGGATAGTGCACGTCGGCCAGACAGACCCAGTTCACGCCCCTACGGTCCAGCGTGCACTCCATCTCCCAGCTTTCGTCCAGGATCGCGCGGCCTTTGGCGGCCAGGCGCTCGGCCACCGCCCGCGGGATGCGGTATTCCTCCCGCAGGGCCTCGGCGGACAGCCCCAGGAACTCCTCCGGCGTGACCCCCATCAGGTCGTTCCTAGCCAGGATTCTCGAGACGGTTCGGCCGCCGATGCCGGGCTGAAGCGCCAGCGCCAGGGCGAAGGAACGGCGGGGAACGCTCATGTCGACGCGAAAGCCTCCGCGGCCTCGAGCACCGCGGCGAGGGCCGTTCCGGACACCCGGGCCACGGTCTCCTCCACCTCCGCGTGGCTCAGGGGCGACTCGGCGAGGCCGGTGCCCAGGTTCGCCACCAAAGCCAAGCAGCCGTAGTCGATCCCCGCCTCTCGGCAGGCGATCGCCTCCGACGAGGCGGTCATCCCGACGACGTCGCCACCGAGCTGAGCCAGCATGCGGACCTCGGCCGGGGTCTCGTAGCGCGGGCCGTTCATGCCCACGTACACGCACCGCTCCGGCACCGCCAGGTCCATCGAGGCGCACGCCTGCTGGAGCAGGCGGGTGGCGGTCGGTCCCATCGGCTCGGTGAAGTCGGTGTGCCGAACGGTCGACTCGAACAGTGTCAGGTTCCGACCGCTCAGGTCGAGGAAGTCGGTGCACACCGCCACCGAACCCGCGGGCAGCTCGGGCCGAAGGCTTCCCACCGCCGCCGTGGCGAAGCAGGCCCGGACGCCCAGCCGCGCCATGCCCCACCCGATCGCGCGGAAGGCGATGCGATGGGGCGGCAGGCGGTGGCCGAACCCGTGCCGATGGACGAGCGCCACGGGAATCCCTTTCCAAGGGACCAGCCGGCCCCGCACGAGGCCGAACGGGGTTGGAAGGGCGAACGGCCGACCCCCGAGCAACTCCAGACGGTGGCCGACACCCGTACCACCGATGATGGCGACGTCCGCCCGCATGGAGGCGATTATAACCGTGTAGACTCCCTGCGATGACGCTGCGCGAGGTGCTGCACGCCCACATCCCGACGCTCGACGCCGCGAGCACCGTGCGGGACGCGGTGGACAAGATGGATCTGTACCAGTTTTCGGCGCTGGTGGTGCTCGATTCCAATCGCGTGCCGACGGCTGTGGTGACCGAGGGGGACGTGTGCAGGGCCGCATCCGCGGCGGGCTCGCTCACCGGCATCGCCTATCAGCCGGCCCAACGGTTCGGGACGAGGGATCCGATCGTGGCGTCGGCGGACACCGAAATCGGCGAGGCGTTCCACCTGATGCTGTCCCGAGGGCTGACCATCCTTCCCGTGATCGACGATGGGATACTCGCCGGGGTGGTGTTCCGGTGCGACCTGATGCACGCCATGCTGGTCGACTCCGACCCCGAGTCTCCTCCGGTCTAGAGCTCGGCGAGGGCCCGCGCGGCCTCGCCGAGCAGGTAGAAGCTCCCCGAAACGAGCACGGGAACGCCGGTGGAAGTGGAGTCCAACGCCCGGCGGACGGCCTCGCCCACGCTTGGGCACGGCTCGGCGCGGACCCCGGCCCGGTCCGCGGCGTCGGCCACCGCCTCGGGGGGCAGAGCCCTGGCGAAGGACATCGGCGCGGCGAACACGCGGTCCACGCACGGCGCCAGCTCGCGGAACACCCCCACGGGGTCGTGGCCGCGGACGGATCCCGCAACCATCGGCATGCGCCGGCCCGGGAATGCGCGGAGCAGGGAGCGGGTCAGGACGCGCGCGGCCTCGGCGTTGTGGGCCCCGTCCAAGACCACGGTTCGACCAGCCACCTGCCGCCGCTCGAACCGGCCGGGTAGGCACGTGGTGGCCGCACCCAGCCGGATGGCGTCGTCGCTCAGCGGGGTGCCCGCCGCCAGAAGCGCAGCCACCGCCAGCGCGAGGTTGTGCGGCTGGGCTTCGCCCTCGATGCCGGGCGTCAGCCGATCGATCTCCCGTCCGGGCACGCGGACCGTCCACTGACCGTCGTCCGATTCCTCCAAAACCACCTCGCGGCCGAAGCGCCATACCGGGGAACCGACGGATTCCGCCTGCCGAAGCACGACGTCCAGCGCGGCAGGCGGCAGGTCGCCGACGATCAGCGGGCGACCGGGCTTCGCCACCCCCGCCTTTTCGAAGGCGATGGATTCGAGGGTGCCGCCGAGGATGTCCACGTGGTCCAGGCCGATCGACACCACGATCGACGAGGCCGGGTCGACGATGTTCGTGGCGTCGAGCCTGCCGCCCAGGCCCACCTCGAGCGCCACCCAGGTGCACCCTCGGTCCCTCCAGTGGGCCAAGCCCATCGCCGTCTTGAACTCGAACTCGCTGATCGGTCCGTACTCCCCGCCGTCGAACGACTCCGCGACGGGGCGCAGGCGCTCCACGAGCTGGGCGAACTCCTCCCGCGAGATCAGCCGGCGGTTCACCTGAATCCGCTCGCGGATGTCGTACACGAACGGGCTGTAGTACGAGCCGACCTTCTCTCCGGCTTCGAACAGGATCGACTCCACGTAGGCGGTGACGGAGCCTTTGCCGTTGGTTCCGGCCACGTGCACGAACCTCGGGCAAGGCCCCAAGGCATCGCCGAGCCCGGCCCCCAGGGCGAACTCGCGCATGCGATCCAGCCCCAACCGCCACCCTCTCGGGGCCAGGCTGGAAACGTAGGCGACGGCTTCCTCGTAGGTCACTCGAGCAGGCCCGAAGCTTGGATTCGGCGCACCGCCTCTTGGAAGCGCTCGCCCTGCCGGTCGCCCATCAGCGTCAGAGACATCCTCAGGTACCCCTCGCCCTCGGTGCCGTACCCGTTGCCGGGGATGGTCAGAACGTGCGCCCGCTCCAGCAGCGCCTTGCAGAACTCGGCACTGGTCATGCCGGGCACCGGGACCCTCGCCCAAACGTAGAACGTCGCCTTCGGCTTCTGTACGGGCCAGCCGATGGAGCTCAATCCGTCGCACAGGTAGTCGCGGCGCTTCTGGTACACGGCCAGCGACGCCGAGTTGTCCACATGGCGCAGCGCCTCGGCGCCCGCCTCGGCGATGGCCGGGAACTGCTTGCTGTCGATGTTCGACTTGAACTTGGCCAACGTGGCGATCGCGTCGCGGTTGCCCAGCGCGAACCCCAACCGCCAGCCGGTCATGTTGAACATCTTGCTGAGGCTGTGGAACTCGATCAACACCTCCTTGCCGCCGGGAACCTGCAGCACGGTCGGGTTCCGGAAGCCCTCGTAGCTGACGGTGGCGTAGGCCATGTCGTTCACGAGGAGGATGTCGTGGTCCCGGCAGAAGCGCACCAAGTCGGCGTAGAACTCTGGGGTGGCGACCGCGCCGGTCGGGTTGTGGGGGTAGCAGACGTAGAACAGCTTGGCCCTTCGGGCGACGTCCGACGGGATGTCCTCCAGCTTGGGAAGGAAGCCGTTCTCCTCGCGGAGCGGCGTTTCGAACACCTCTCCGCCGGCCATCAGCGAGTTCACCTTGTACACGGTGTAGCCGGGGTTTGGAACGATCGCCACGTCGCCCGGGTCGAGGAACGCGTACGCGAGGTGGGCCAGACCCTCCTTGCTGCCGATCAGCTGCACGATCTCGCCGTTGGGTTCTACGGGAACGCCGAACTCCCGCTCGTACCATTCGGCCGCGGCTTGGATGAACGACACCCAGCCGAAAGGCGTCTCGTCGTAGCGGTGGGTGGCGGGATCGTGCGCGGCCTTGGCCAGGGCCTCGACGACCGGCTCCGGGGTGGGAAGGTCGGGGTCGCCGATGCCAAGGTCGATCACGTCCGCTCCCGCCGCGATGGCCTCGGCCTTCACTCTGGAGATCTCGGCGAACAGGTAGGGGGGAATGGAGTCGAGTCGCTTCGAGCGTTCCGGCATCGGTGGCGAAGTTTACCAGCGCCGGGTGAGGGGCATCAGGAAGGATCGGGCAGGCCGAGGAAAGCCCGCGCGGCCCTTTCCCATCGGGCCCACTGGGGACTCCGCCGCACCTCCTGCCTCAACCGTTCCGGGAGGTTCGGACGCAGGTAGTCGCTCCAGGTTTGGAGCCGCAATCTCTCGGTCCGGCAGAGGTGAACCGGCCGAAGGGTGAGCCATCGGTAGGCGTGGTACCACCATAGAACCGAGTGGATGTTCTGGCTGGGATAGCGCCGGGCCATCCGCTTCTTCAGCAGGCACTCGTCCGGCTCTAGCTGCAGCACCTCCTCGCCGGTCGGGTCGGCGAAGCGGTTCAGCGTTTGGATCCGGCGCGTGTAGGGGTGGTACATCGGGTACTCGAACACTGGCCCCCGGAACGACCGATGCACCAGCAGGTTGGTGGCGTCGTGGTCCAAGTGGCCCTGCTCGAAAGCGATCGTCACTACTCGGTCGGGCCGGGCCTCGCGCACAACCTCGCGGAGCTTGGGCCAAAGCTGGGGCATCTCGTCGGCGATGGACCCGTCCGTGCCGCCCAGGAAAAACAGGCGAGTGTCATCCAGGCCAAGCTCCCTGGCGTTCGCCAAGGCCTCGGCGCGGCGGACGGGCGTATCGTGCACCCAGCAGACTTGGACATAGGCGGCCGCTCGGACGAGTCTGCGGATCCAGGCGCACATCCCCAGCTCGTCGTCGGGGTGGGTGAACACGAACAGCCAGCGGATCGAGGGATCCGGGTCGAACGCCCTCACTCCAGCCCGGCCCTCCGGAGCGTGGCGGTGGTCGACCGCCCCGGCAGGGTGGGGAAGATCACCACCCGGCCGCCGTAGGAGCGAACGATCTGCGCCTCGGGAAGGTCCTCCTCCCGGTAGTCCCCACCCTTCACGTGCACCTCGGGCCGAAGGTGCGCGATGACGGCGCAAGGGGTGTCCTCGGGGTAGGAGACCACCCCGTCCACGGGGCGCAACGCCGCCAGCAGCTCGGCCCGGTCCGCCAAGGTGTTCACGGGGCGGTTGGGTCCCTTGCCGAGTCGCCTGGCGGAGTCATCGTCGTTCAGGCCCACGATCAGCAGGTCCCCCAGCTCGCGCGCGGCCTGCAGCAGGCGCAGATGCCCCACGTGCAGCACGTCGAACACTCCGTTGGTGAACACCAGCCTGCGGCCTTGGCGCAGGGCGAGAGCGTCTTCCCAGCTGATCAGACTCACGGAATCGCCTCGAGGACCCTTGATGCTACCGCCGCCGGTTCGATGCGGTCCAGACCCTCCGGCTCGTAGAAGCACCGATCGATCTGGCCGTACGGGCAGCTCCGCCTGGGCCGCGTGATCGAGTACAGGCCGATGGCGGGCACGCCGAGCGCCGCGGCGATGTGCGTGCTTCCGGTGTCCCCCCCAACGTGCGCCGAGCAAGCCGCGAGGAGAGCCACCAGCTCTTCCAACGAGGTCCTGCCGCAGAGGTCCGCCGCTCCCGCCCGGCTCTCGGCCAGCACGCTCCGCGCCGACGCGCGATCCGCCTGGCTTCGACCTCCAATCAGCACGGTGGACACGCCCTGATCGGCCAGCAGGTCGATCAGACTTCCCGCGTGCGTCGGCGGCCAGCGCTTGGTTGCCCACGCCGCGCCGGGGTTCAGCACCACGAACGGCTGCCTCACACCGGCCTCGTTCAGCATTTGCGCGACGGTAGGTGCCTCCGGGGCCTCCAGTCCGAAGTCGGCTTGGTGGGCGATGCCTCCGGCCGCGCGGGCAACGTCCACGTACTGGTCGACGATGTGCCACGAGCTCGGGTCGGGAAGGACGGCCTGGGACGCCATCCAGGCACCCTCCCTCTGCCAGTGGTAGCCGAGCTTCCGGGCGGCACGGCAGCGCCACACGATCAGCGCGCTCTTGGCGAGGCCCTGCAGATCGAGCGCGGCTTCGAACTCCCCTTCGATTCGGGGCCAGGTCTTGGGTGAGAGCCCCGGCCGGGCCTCGATCACCTCGTCCACATGCCTGCACAGACGTGGGATCGCCGCAAAGCGGGGATCGCAGACCCACACCACGCGGCAACCAGGGTGTCCGGCTTTCAGCGCGCCGGCGGCCGGAAGCGAGCAGACCACGTCGCCCAGCGCGCTGAGGCGGCTGATGAGGAAGCTAGCCACGCAGCTCCCTCCAAGCCTGCATGGTGGCCGCAAAGATCGCGCTCTGGGGCACCAAGCTCGCGTCCTTGCCGATGGACAGCACGACGCCCTTGCCCCAATACGGTCGGAACTGCTCGGGTGGCATGTGGCCGAACACCGTCACCGTGGGAACGCCGAGCGCCGACGCGATGTGCGCCGTGCCGGTGTCGCCGCTCAGGTGCAAGGCGGACAGGGAGACGGCGGCCATGGTCTTGCGGAGCGGCAGCCTCCCAACCCAGTCGATCGCATCCGGCAGGTCCGGGCAGGGGTCTCCGGGACCGCCGAGGAACGCCACGGCGAACCCCTCGCGCAGAAGCAGCTCGGCCACACCCCGCCAACGCTCGATCGGGACGACCTTCTTGGGGTGGCCCGCTCCCACCGTGATCGTCACAAGAGGCCGCTCCGGAATCTGTGTCTGTAGCTCCAGACGCTCCCGCGCCAGGTCCGGAAGGATCGGGGTCGGATCGCCCGTGGCGAACCCGAGGTAGCCGAGCGTCTCCAGGTTCTGGTCCACGATGTGCTCGGCTCGGTGCGGCCAGGGCCGCACCGGGTTCAACCGACGGGCCAGCCGATCGGTGGAGCGAGCCGCGACGCGCCGCTCTGGCCTTGCGCACCAGAGGCAGAGGGCCGTCTTGGAGTGGCCCTGTAGGTCGATCCCGAAGTCGTACCCTCGGCGCCGCAGGCCGCGGTAGAAGCGCCACTGGTGGGCCAGGCCCGCGGGGGTCCACCTTCTACGCTTCTCCTCGCTGCTGTCGAAGGTCTCCAGCCGGTCCACTAGGCGCTCGGTGTCGATCACGTCGGCGCAGCGGGTGTCGACCACCCAGTCAATCAACGCCCCGGGCACCGAGCGACGGATCCTGGACGCCACCGGGAGCGCCATCACGCAGTCGCCGATCGCCGAGAACCGGACGATCAGGAACCGCGGGCCGTCTCGATCAAGCCTCTCCTTCGGGCGCTCTTCCATCGGTCGTGCAGCCATAGATACTGGTCCGGCCAGCGGCGGATCAGGGACTCCAGGTCGCGGTTCAGGTCCGCCATGATCTCTTCTGGCTTGACCCCGCTGGCTCGGTCGTAGGTCCTCGCCGGCAGAATCTCGATGTGCAGCCGACCGACGCCGGTGGAGATGCAGGCCAGCGGAACCAGCGGCGCGCCGGTGCGCAGGTGCAGAACCGCCGGCCCCAAAACCGTTCCAGCCGGCACCCCGAAGAACGGGACGAAAGCCTCGCCGGAATTCTGGTCGGGAAGGATGGCGACCACGCCGTTGGCCTTGAGCTTCGCCAAGATGGGCCTGGCCGCGTTGCCGCGCGGAATCACCTCCACTCCCGCGTGCCGCCGCATGCGGAGCACCAGGTCGTTCAGCTCGGAGTCGTTGGCGTCCCTCGCGACGACGCTCATCGGGAAGCCGGAGGCGGAGAACCATTGGGCGCCGCGCTCCCAGTTGCCGAGGTGAGCGGTCACCACTAGGACGCCGCGGCCGCAGGCGAACGCCGCGTCCAGGTGTTCGCGGCCGGCGACGGTCGTGGTGTCCAGCACTTCGCGATCGGTGCGCAGCTCGGTGCGGAGGAAGTCCACGGCGTTGCGCCCGAAGTGCTCGAAGACGCGCACCGCCAGGCGCTTGCGTTCCTCTTCCGCCAGATCGGGGAACGCCAGGGCGAGGTTGGACAGCGTCCGCAGGCGGTGCTTCTTGGAGAGGTGGAACGCGAGTCGGCCGATCCGCTCGCCTGCGTGCGCGGCCCGCTCGGGGGGCTGGGCGACGCACCAGCGCTGGGCTCGTACGAAAGCCCAGCTGCCGAGGCGCGTCGCGAGCTTATTCAGCCTCCACTTCATCGAGTCGGTTGGCGAGCCACCTTCGAAACTCCTCGGCTGGCTCGATGCGCGGTTGGGCCAGAGCCACGAGCCAGCGGCACCGGGGCAGATCCCTGCGGCGGCGAACCTTAACCCAGTCCTTGGCTGTGGTCACGACGGTGGATCCCGCCGCGAGCCCGCCCAGCAGGTTACCCGCCGTCAAGGGATCGTGGTCCGGTGGGGCAACGATCGCCGCGATGCGGACGCCGGTCGAACGAACGGCCTGCTCGAAGCGGTCTGGCCTGCCGATGGCGCACAGCAATGCGGCCTCCTCGGGTGGCGGCGCCTCAGCGTCCGACGAGGGATCCCAGAACGCGAGCCTTCCGGGATCGATCCGGAAGGCCCCGGGCAGCACCAGATCGGCCAGGCGGCGGTTGCGCCGAGGTTCCCGGTACGGCCCGGCGGGAAGGCATCGGGCGTTGGATGGGGTGGGCTCGTCCAAGAGGATCGTGACATCCTTGGCCAGCCTCAGGTGCTGGAATCCGTCGTCGAGGAGCAGCACGGCGTCCTGCGCGCGGTCCGCGCAGAGCCGTGCGGCAGCCACCCGATCTCGGCCGACCACCAGCTCCAGGTCGGGGCGCAACCATCGGAACATGGCTGGTTCGTCGCCCCACTCGATGGGATCCAGAGGCCCATCCGGCGCCCAAGAGGCGGCTCTCTGCCTCGGTGAGCCGTAGCCGCTGCAGGACAGCACCACCCGCCGGTCCAAACCCCTCAGAACGTCGGCCACGTGCAGCGCCACGGGCGATTTGCCGGAGCCGCCCACCACCAAGTTGCCGACGCAGACCACCGGCCTGTGCGGGCGATGGGCTCGCTTGAGGCCAAGGGCGTAAACCGCCCGGTAGCCCGACCAACCCGCCGCGTACAGCGTCGACAGAGGAAGCAGCGCAACGCGGGCCAGCCGGGGACACCAGCCGGTCCCGAACCACACGCTCTGCTCCCACGCGCCAGACATCTGCAGGGAGTATGCGGCACAGACCCGGCAGGATTCTCTGGGCCTTCCGGCCCCGCTCTAGGTCGGGCCTCCCGGCGTAGGTTCGGAACCATGCGGTAAACCGTGAGCCATGCCCCGCGCAGCGTTCACCACGCTCGGATGCAAGGTGAACCAGTACGAGACCCAGCGCCTCTTGGAGTCGTTCGAGGATGCCGGCTTCGCCATCGTCCCGTTCGACTCCCCCGCGGACGTTTACGTGGTGAACACCTGCAGCGTGACGGCGGTGGCGGAGAGCAAGAGCAGGTACACCGTCCGAAGGGCTCTCAGGGCGAACCCCGCCGCCAAGGTCGTGGTGACGGGGTGCGCCGCGCAGATGGCGATCAACGAGCGCCGGGCCTTTCCCGACGCCGATCTGGTAGTGCCCAACCCGGACAAGATGCGCACGGTGGAGCATGTGTTGCGCGCGTTCCCCGGTCTGGCCTCCGGCCTGCAACCGCGCGCACGAAAGAGCAGAACCCTGGGTTCGGCGTGGAAGGGGCGCACGCGGGCGACGATCAAGATTCAGGAGGGCTGCAACGTCTTCTGCAGCTACTGCTCCATTCCGTACACCCGGCCCCACATGGTCAGCCGCCCGGCCGCCGAGATCCTCGGCGAGGTCGAACGGCTCGTCGAGATGGGCTACAAGGAGGTGGTGCTCAGCGGGGTGCTCGTGGGGGCGTACGGCCCGGACACCGGCAGCGGGGGACCGCACTTCGAGGACCTGATCGAGCTGATGGCCGACACCCCGGGGCTGGAGCGGATCCGCATAAGCAGCATCGAGATGCGGCACGTCACGTTCCGTCTGATGAACCTCATGGCGTCGGGCGTGGTCGTGCCGCACCTCCACCTGCCGCTGCAGAGCGGCAGCGACGGCGTCCTGCGCGATATGAACCGACCGTACACGTCGGGCGAGTACCTGGATCTGCTGGACTTGGTGCGCGCCGTCGTGCCCGATCTGCTGGTCACCACCGACGTGATGGTCGGCTTTCCCACCGAGACCGACGAGCGGTTCGAGGAGAGCCTCCGGACCGCGGAGAGGGCTTCCTTCCTGAAGGCGCACGTGTTCCGGTTCAGCCCGCGGCCTGGAACGAAGGCCGACGTCTGGGGCGACGCGGTGCCGCCAGAGGAGAAGCAACGGCGCAGCCAGCTGATGATGGAGGTGGCCTCCCGAACCGGTGAGGCCGAGGCGCGCCGTTTCCTCGGCCGTCGGCTGGAGGTGCTGGTCGAGGGCAAGTGCCCCCGGACGGGGCTGATGACGGGCCTCGCCGACAACTACCTGGAGGTCCGTTTCGCGGGACCCGAGGAGCTCGCTCGCAGGGTGTGCACCGTCCGGGCCATGGAAGTGCGCGACGGCGTGGTGTACGGGGAGCTGGCCGCCTCGGGCGGGTCGACGTCCACCGGCGAGGACCTGTTGCGCGTCAGCGCCCTCTGAGTCCCAGCTTTGCCCGCCGAGTCGGGCTTGGTGCATAATGTTCAGGCTGTGCCCCGCCGGGGTTCCGGACGGGGCGGCCGTCGAAGGTGCAATCCATGTCTCAGGAAATTCTGGATCGCGTTCGCAAGGTCGTCGTCAACGCTCTGAACGTCAAGGAGGAGGAGGTCGTCGAGAGCGCTTCCTTCCAGGAGGACCTCGGTGCGGACTCCCTGGACGTCGTCGAGCTGGCCATGGCTCTGGAGGAGGAGTTCGGGATCGACATCCCCGACGACGACGTCAACAACATCAAGACGGTCGGCGACGCCGTCAACTACATCAGCCAGAAGGCATGAGCGTGGCTCGCCGCTCGTCCGGCCGGGTGGTGGTCACGGGACTCGGCGCGGTCACGCCCCTCGGGGTGGGCGTGGCTCCCACGTGGGAGGCTCTGAAGCAGGGAAGGAACGGGATCGGCCGCATCACGTGCCTGGATCCCACTGACTTCTCCACGCAGATCGCCGCCGAGATCAAGGACTTCAACGCAGAGGACTTCCTCGACCGGAAGGAAGCCAGACGCATCGACCGCTTCATCGCGCTCGCGGTGGCGGCCGCCTCGATGGCGATCGAGGACGCGTCGCTGAAGATCGCCGAAGAGGACTCGTTCGACGTCGGTGTGCTGGTCAGCTCCGGCATCGGCGGACTGACGTTCCTCGGCGAGCAGCACAAGCGCATGCTGGAGGGCGGACCGGGCAAGGTTTCGCCGTTCTTGGTGCCGTACATGATCCCCGACATGGCGTCGGGATACATCTCGATCCTGAACGGCTACCGCGGCCCCAACCTCTGCGTGGTGACAGCCTGCGCGACGGGCGCGCACTCGATCGGCGAGGCGGCGCACATCATCCGCCGCGGCGACGCCAAGGTGATGCTCGCTGGCGGCAGCGAGGCGCCGGTGAACCCGATCTCCCTCGCGGCCTTCTGTGCGGCGCGCGCCATGAGCACGCGCAACGACGACCCGGAGCACGCGTCGCGCCCGTTCGACAAGGATCGGGACGGCTTCGTGATGGGAGAGGGCGCAGGGGTGCTCGTGCTAGAGGATTACGACTACGCCGTGTCTCGGGGTGCGAGGATCTACGGCGAACTGGTCGGCTACGGCCTCAGCGGGGACGCCTACCACATCACCCAACCGGATCCCGAGGCGCGGGGCGCGGTGCGGTCGATGTCCATGGCGCTGGAGTCGGCGGGCCTCAAGCCGGAGGAGGTGGACTACATCAACGCCCACGGAACGTCCACCTACTACAACGACAAGGGAGAGACCGAGGCGATCAAGAAGGTGTTCGGCGAGGCCGCTTACAAGGTCGCGGTCAGCAGCACCAAATCCATGCACGGTCATCTGCTGGGGGCAGCCGGCGCGGTGGAGGCCGTGGCCTGCCTCAAGGCCATGGAGGAGGGAATCCTCCCGCCGACCATCAACTACGAGACCCCGGACCCGGAGTGCGACCTGGATTACGTTCCGAACGTCGCCCGAAAGGCCGAGGTGAACGTGGCCATGTCCAACTCCTTCGGGTTTGGCGGGCACAACGCCACGCTGGTCTTCCGGAAGATCTGACGGGGGTCGGGCCCCCGCCGGCCCCCTATCCGCCCAGCCGATCGAGGAGCGCGTCCCGCAGCAGCCGAGGGAAATCCCTGTCGTCCCAACGTGTGCTCGAGTAGGCCGCGGGGCGCTCGAACACCGTGGAGGGATCGACGAGGGGCGGACCGTTGGGGATGCTCGCCTGCACGAGCACCGCACGGTTCGTGATGCGCAGGGCGCACCCGCACACCTTCAGCCCCGTGCGCTCGTCCACCACGTCGTTCGGCGATACGTGGGCGAAGCAGTCCGCGGTGCGGCCCGCGGATGCCACGAACGGCGTCTGCTCGGCAAGGGCGGCGGGCAGGCCGCAGGCTCGCAAGGCATCCACCAGCGGCCCCACGACGCTGCGGTAGACCCGCTTCAACGAGCGGGAGAGCGAGGCCGGGTCTTCGCCGGGCTGCGCCAAGGCGGCGAGGGGCCAAGCGAGGCCCACGGTCACGTCGTGTCCGTGCAGAACGGCCTTGCCTCCCGTCGGCCTGGCGACCCAAGGCACCGAGCTGTTCGGCAGGAGGCCGCGCTCGGGCCGCTGCCAGTAGCCGAGGCTCACCCACGGCCCCTGCCAGCGGTAGACGCGGCATCGCCGCTCCCCGCTTTCAGCCGCCTCCAGCAGCGCCGCATCGCGGGACATGTTCTCGCGCCCGTCCGTCGGACCCTCGACGCTCAGCTCCAAGGTGGTCATGGGGAGGAGGAGCGGGGCCCGCAAGCGGGCCCCGCTGCAGCAGCGTCACTTGGGACGCCAGCACACGTCCAGGTTCTTGACCGCGGCCGTTTCGTCCAGCCGCTCCACCACCTGGGTCGAAGGCGCCTCGTGCAGGAGGTCCGGGTTCTCGGACGCCTCCGAGCAGATCGCGCGCAGCGCGTCGCAGAAGGCGTCCAGCGTCTCCTTGGTCTCGGTCTCCGTGGGTTCGATCATGAGCGCCTCGGGGACGATCAGGGGGAAGTAGTTCGTCGGCGGGTGGAAACCGTAGTCGATCAGCCTCTTGCTGATGTCCAGCGCCCTAACGCCCTGCTTCTTGTAAGATGCCGCGGTCAGGACGCACTCGTGCATACAGAACCGGTCGTGGGCCGGCGGGAGAACATCCTTGAGCTTGGCCTGCACGTAGTTGGCGTTCAGGACCGCGTGCCGCGAGATCTCGGCCATGTGCTCCCGGCCGAAGGCCAGCAGGTAGCTGAGCGCCCGAACCGCCAGCAGGAACTGGCCGTAGTACGGCGACACCTTGCCGATCGAGTGCGGCCGGTCGTGGTCGAACGCTGCCTTGCCGTCGCGCAGGACCACCACGGGAGTCGGCAGGAACGGAGCGAGAATCTCCTTGGCCCCGATCGCGCCGCATCCCGGCCCGCCGCCGCCGTGCGGGGTGCTGAACGTCTTGTGCAGGTTCAGATGCATGCAGTCGAACCCATGGTCCGCCGGACGCGTCGTGCCGACCATGGCGTTCATGTTCGCACCGTCGCAGAAGACCAAGCCGCCAGCCGCGTGAACCATGTAGCAGATCTCGGTGATGTTCCTCTCGAACAGGCCCAGCGTCGACGGGTTGGTCAGCATCAGGGCGGCCGTATCTGGACCCAGCGCGGCCCGAAGCGCCTCCAGGTCGGTCAGGCCCTCCTCGTTCGTGGGGATCGGCTTCACCCGGAACCCTGCGCGCGCCGCACTGGCGGGGTTCGTGCCGTGCGCGCTGTCGGGCACGAGCACGACCTTTCTGGAACTCTCCCCGCGCGACTCGTGGTAGGCCTTGATCAGCATCAGGCACGTCAGCTCGCCGTGCGCGCCGGCCAGCGGCTGCAGCGTGACGTGGTCGAACCCGGTGATCTCCTCGAGCATCTCCTGCACGCTGAGCAGCACCTCGAGGGCGCCGGGAACGGTGTCCTCCGGCTGAAGCGGATGGATGCCCGCGAAGCCCGAAAGGCTGGCCACCCGCTCGTTGACCTTCGGGTTGTACTTCATCGTGCAGCTGCCGAGCGGATAGAAGCCCGTCTCGATGCCGTAGTTGATGTGGCTGAGGTGCGTGAAGTGTCGCAGCACCTCCAGCTCCGAGAGTTCCGGCAGAAGCAGATCCGACCGCACCGCACCCAGCTCCTCGGCGAGGTCCACCTCGGGGGTGGTGGGGGCTGGCAGGTTGCAACCGACCCGTCCTGGCCTGGACTTCTCGAACATCAGCCTCATGTCTGGAACCCGCTTCGAGCGGCTCATGCAAGAACCTCCTTCAGCTTCTTGGCGAACAGGTCGATCTCGTCCTTCAGGCGGCACTCGGTGACCGCGACCAGCAGGCAGTTCTCCATGCCGGGGTAGTACGGCCCCAGTGGCAGTCCCGCCATGATGCCGCGGTCCAGCAGCTTGCGCTGCACCTCCGCGGCGTCGCGATCCAGCTCGAGAACGAATTCGCCGAACACCCTGGAGGGGAACCGCAGGCGGCCGCCGGCCTCGGTGAGCTTCGCGATGGCGTACCGCGTGTTCCGCACGGTGGTCTCCGCGACCTGCCTCAGGCCGTTCTTGCCGAGGGCGGCAAGGTAGACCGTAGCGCAGAGGCCCATCAGCGCGGAGTTCGTGCAGATGTTCGAGGTCGCCTTCTCACGGCGGATGTCCTGCTCTCTAGTCCTCAGGGTCATCACGAAGCCGGGCTTGCCGCTCTTGTCGTGGGTACGCCCCACGATCCTGCCCGGGAAGGCCCGGTGGTACTGGTGCTTGACGGCGAACAGCCCGAGGAGCGGCCCGCCGAAGCCCATGGGAATCCCGAGCGGCTGGCCCTCGCCCACCACCACGTCGGCGTCAAACTCGCCGGGCGGCGGCAACAGGCCCATGGCCGTGGGGTCCGCGGCCACGATGAACAGCGCTCCCGCGGACCGGGCCGCGTCTCGGGCGGGGGCCAGGTTCTCGATCACGCCGAAGAAGTTCGGATACTGGACGATGACGCAGGCGGTCTGATCGTCCACGAGCGAGAAGTCCTCGGTCCTCCCGTCGGTGTGCGGGATCTCGACGACGTCCACGTCCACCGCCCAGCAATAGGTGCGCAGCACCTGCCGCCAGACCGGATGCACCGCAGAGGACACGCACACTCTCGTGCGTCCGTTGATCCCGTGGGCCATGATCGCCGCCTCGGCCAAGGCCGTCGCACCGTCGTACATCGACGCGTTGGCCATGTCCATGCCGTACAGGTGGGCGATCATCGTCTGGAACTCGTAGATCGCCTGCAGATAGCCCTGCGAGAGCTCCGGCTGGTAGGGCGTGTAGGAGGTGAGGAACTCGCCGCGGGAGACGATCGCCGGCACGGTGGCGGGGATGTAGCGGTCGTACAGGCCCGCTCCCAGGAACCAGAGCGCGTTGGCGGAAGAGCGGTTCTGGGCGGCCAGCTGGAAGAAGTGCCGCTGAAGGTGGTACTCGTCCATCGAGGGCGGCAGGTCGAGGGGCTCTTTCAGACGGAGCTCTTCCGGGATGTCCCGAAAGAGCTCGTCGATCGATCCCACCCCGATGGCCGCGAGCATCTCTCGACGGTCCTCGTCGGTATGAGGGATGTAGGGCATCTTCCTCTTAACTTTCGATGGTCGCGGCGTACTCGTCGGCGGACAGCAGGCCCTCGGGTTCGCCCTCCAGCTGAATCTTGACCATCCAGCCCTCGCCGTAGGGGTCGCTGTTCACCAGCTCGGGCGTCTTCTCCAGCGACGGGTTGACCTCGACGATCGTCCCGGCCACGGGGGCGAACAGCTCGCTGACGGTCTTGACGCTCTCGACGCTGCCGAACGACTCGTCCGCGGCCAGCTTTCTGCCGGGCTCCGGAAGCTCGACGTACACGACGTCGCCCAACTCGGACTGGGCGAAGTCGGTGATGCCCACCACGGCCACGCCGTTCTCCAGGCGGACCCACTCGTGGGACTTGGTGTATCGCAGTTCAGAAGGAATGTTCATGGGGCGCTCCTTGCCAAGGGCAGATTCGAAGCCATCTTACCTTCAGGCTGGTAGCATCAAGCGGTCGGTGTTGGCATGCGGGTAGCGTTCGTCAGCCTTTTCCCGGAGATGGTGCTGGGCGCCTTGAGCCATGGCGTGCTGGGCAGGGCCGCCAAGCGCGGCTTGGTCCGCTACGAGGCGGCCGATCCGCGGGACTTCGTGTACGACCGCCACCGCACGGTGGACGACCGCCCGTTCGGTGGCTCCGATGGCATGCTAATCAAGGCGGAGCCGGTCTTAGCCGCCGTCCGGTGGCTGCGGCCCGCCGAGGGAGCCGCGGTGGTGTTCACCGATCCGACCGGCGACCGCTTCGACCAGCGCGCGGCCGAGGAGCTGGCTTCCCGACCGGAGCTGGTGTTCGTGTGCGGCAGGTACGAGGGCATCGACGACCGCGCGCGACGGATCTTGGCGACGCACACGTTCAGCCTCGGGGACTTCGTGCTGACCTGCGGCGAGATCCCGGCTCTGGCGATGGCGGACGCGGTGGTGCGGCTCCTGCCCGGGGTCGTCGGATCCGAGGGGAGCCTCCGACAGGACAGCCACCAGGGAGGCCTCTTGAGCGCCCCGCAGTTCACGCGCCCCCGGGAGGTGGAGGGGATGCCGGTGCCGGAAGAGCTCCTGTCGGGAGATCACCAAGCGGCCCAAAGGTGGCAGAGGGAGCAAGCCCTGCGGCTGACCCGCGAGCGCCGCCCCGATCTGTTCTGCCGGGCCCGTCTGGAAAAAGCCGACTTGGACCTGCTACAATAGCCGTTCGGACAGCCAACGTCGGGCATCAGGCCGCCCCGTTGCCGGAGTTTGACCGCCATGTCGAAAGCAGCCATCTTGCAGAGCGTCGTCGCGCCTTGCCTCAAGACCGACCTCCCCGAGATTCGTCCGGGCGACACCGTCCGGGCGCACGTGAAGGTGCGTGAGGCCGGCAAGGAGCGCATCCAGATCTTCGAGGGCGTGGTGATCGCTCTGAAGCACGGCGGCATCGCCGAGACCGTCACCCTGCGGAAGATCAGCAACGGGGTGGGCGTCGAGCGAACCTTCCCGTTGCACTCGCCGAACGTGGCGAAGTTCGAGGTGGTTCGGCACGGTCTGGTGCGACGGGCCAAGCTGTACTACCTGCGCGAGAAAGTCGGCAAGGAAGCCCGGATCAAAGAGCGACGCTGATGCCGCTCTCGCAGCTTCTGGCCCAGGCCGAAGCGGGCGACCTGGCGACCACGATCGACGCGCTGGCGCGGACGCCGCTCAGCCGCATCCTGATCCTCGTGGTGGTCCTCACCGCCGTGCGGTTGCTGGTGCACCGCTACGTGCTGCACACTCCGCCGCATCTCCGCGGTGGCGTCTACCCGATCGTTCGGTTCGTCAACGACACCAGCGACGCCGTCGTGTACGCCGCGATCCTGGTTTTCCTTCTTCTGCGGCCGTTCGCAATCCAGATGTTCCGGATTCCGTCCGGATCGATGGTGTACACCCTCTTGGTGAACGACTTCATCGTGGCGAACAAGGCGATCTACCGCTACACCGACCCCAAGGTGGGGGACATCGTCGTGTTCCGGCCGCCCAAGGAGGCCGTTCCAGAACAGATGCTGGACCGCGACGGCGAGGTGAACGTGGACTTCGTCAAGCGTTGCGTCGGCGTGCCGGGCCAAGTCATCGAGATCCGGAACAACGTTCTGTACCGGGACGGCAAGCCCGTGGACGAGCCGTACAAGACGTTCACCCTGCAGCTGGGGGTCGACAAGTTCGTGAAGCTGTCGCCCGACGAGGTGGCCGCACAGCCGGCCTACGACTTCAAGCTGGTGAAGTTCCACGGCCAGTACGTTCCGCTGACCATCCACGACGACTTCGTCAACGACACCGAGCGCACCGCTCCCGCGTTCCGAGTCGAGGACAGGGAAACGATGGAGGCCCTGAAGGCCCTGCCGCCCGCTCCGATCCCCCCGGGGCACTACCTGATGATGGGGGACAATCGGAACGGTTCCTTCGACAGCCGAGGCTGGGGCTTGGTGCCGCGCGAGGCGATCATCGGGAGGGCCGAGTGGATTGTTCTGCCGTTCGGCCGGTTCGGCCGTCCCGAGTGACGCCCGGGGCGGGTGGTGGGCCCGGTGGGGTTCGAACCCACGACCAAGCGGTTATGAGCCGCACGCTCTAACCTCTGAGCTACGGGCCCGGGTGGTCGGCAGTGTACCTTCCGCGAGGGTCGGGTAACCTCTCGCCGACGGCGGGGCGTGGCGCAGTTTGGTAGCGCGGCTGCTTTGGGTGCAGCAGGTCGCAGGTTCGAATCCTGTCGCCCCGACCAACCTCCAGCGATCCTTGGGTCGGGTCCAGACCGGCGGCTACGGACCAAGGGCACGGATGCCGATGATTCCAGCGTAGCGTCATGAAAGCGCGCTGGGCGGCTGGATGGGGGCGGTGGACCGGGCACCGCTCGTTGGCGATCGGCATTTTCCTGCCGGTGGCGGTGTGCGGCTTCGGCCTTGCCCTCGCCAGCGCGCTGGCGACCCGGTGGGCATGGAACCGGCAGCTCGCGACCAAGAGCGAGGCCGTCGGCACCACCATCGTCCGCGTGGTGGAGGACCTCCTCGCTTCGCAGCGGTACTTCGAGCGCTACGACCAGGTGATCAACTCGAGGGTTGACCAACTGCCGTCCGTGGCGCGTGCGATGGTCGTGTTGGGTGATCCGCCTCTGCGCCGCGCCGGCTGGGCCAGCGGGGAGCAGGAGGAAGCCCTCCGGTCTCTCCGCCTCGCCTGGGAGCGGCCGGTGGTCATCGCCAACGAGACCGGACAGATCGTGTACCTGAAAAGCCGGAGGCTCTCGCAGGCGCTGGGAATCAACGAGCCCGTGTTCCTCGTGCTCGACATCGCCGATCCCCAGCCTGCCGGGGTGTGGGAGCAGGTGCTGATCTACGCGCCGTGGATCGCATCGAGCGTCGCCTTCGTGCTGTTCGCCGCGCTGGTGTTCCGTGTCGTGACGCTCCGAGTGGTTTGGCCCGTTGCGCGGCTGGCGCGCGCCCTCGAAAGGCGTCGATCGGGGGAGGACTGCCCGCTCCACACCGCCACCGCGGACGAGCTCGGTTTGCTGGCGAAATCCCTGGAGGAAGCCTGGGCCGAGCGAGAGAAGTCGGAGCGCCGGACCGCCGAGAGCGAGCGCCGGTTCCGCTCGCTGTTCGAAGAGGCACCTATCCCCCTGTTCGAGGTGGACGGCGCGGGCCGGTTGGTTCGCGCGAACCAGGCCATGGTCGAGCTGCTCGGATGGGTGCCCTCGGACGGGGCCAGGGCTTGGTACGAGACGATCGGTGTGGATGGGGCCCTGCCAGACCGGTGCTCGTCCTGGCAGGCCACCGGCCGGTTGGAGCTGCCCGACGTGTCCCTGGACTCTTGCCGGAAGACGGTCCTCCTGAGGCTTGTGAGGATCGGAGAGGGCGGCCTCGGCGCGCTACTGGACGTTACGGCTCAGACGGAGTCCGCCCGGCGCCTCCGCACCGTTGGGGAGACGTTCCTTTCCTTCGGGGCCGACCCGATCGCGAACATGCACGCCTTGATCGGCGCCTGCGAGGCGCTGCTTCCCGGCACGATAGGACTGTACGTCCGATCGGACGATGGCCTGGTATCGGCCCTGAGGGGCTGGGGAGCCCGTCACGTAGAAGCCCTGTTGCCTGCCTGCGCGGCGTTCTTGGCGGACGAGCGCAACCCTGGGGACGCGGTGGGCGCGGAAACCACCGTCGGCGGTCGCCCGGGGGTGCTCGAGCTGCGCAGCGTCTCCGCTGCAGGCCGCGTAGTGGGTGCGCTCGCCGTCTTCTGGCCCAGTGCGACCGGCACGGAGGAGGGCGACCTGTCGATGCTCAGGGTGGCCTCCTCGGCATTGGGCATCGAGGAGGAGCGCCAGAGGGTGCTCCAAACGGCGCACGACGCCCGGGCGCGGGCCGAGTCGTTCGCCCGCCTCTTCGAGATCTCGACAGACCTGACGGTGATGATGGATCGCGAGGGCCTGGTGCTTCTGGCGAACGCGGCTTGGAGACAGACGCTCGGGGCCGATCCGGATTCGCTCCTCGGCAAGTGCATCTGCGAGCTGTGCCTGGAGGACGACAGGGCGGATCTCGCCAGGATTCTGCGAGGAGCCGCATCGAACTGCAACTACACGGCGTCTGAGACTCTCCGCTTCGTCACCCTGGGCGGCGAGGTGCGCTCGATCGAGTGGAAGTTCGTCGGCGATCCGGAGGAGGCCGTGCTGTACGGCGTCGGCCGAGACGCCACCGAGAGGCTGCGCGTGGACGCCGAGCTGCGATCCAGCGAGGCGCGTTTCCGCGACCTGGTGGCGAACATGCCTCTGGGTTTGGTGCGAGTGGACGCGCTGGACCGCATCGCGATGGCCAACGAGGCCGCCAAACCAGTGATGACGATCTCGGGGAACCCCGTGGGTCTCACCCTCGACGAGGCGTTCGGTTTCGACCTCGCGACCCAGCTGCGGAGCCTCGCGGAGGAGTGCCGCAGGACCTCGATGCCGACCGAGCGGGTGCTGCGGGCGGCCGCCGGAGACAAGCCGCGCTGGCTCCAGGTGAGGGCTTTCGCACCCACCGACTCCGATGGGGCGGTGCTGGTGTTGGAGGACGTCACCGACCAGCGGAACGCGGAGGAGATGCTCAAGGCGCTCAACGACGACTTGGACGAGGCGCACCGCCTCGCGAGCGTCCACTCGTGGAAGATGCACCCGGACAAGGGCCTGTTCGAGTGTTCGGCGGAGCAGCTTCGGTTCCTTGGCTACCCTGATGCCTCGACCCCGAGGATCCATCGGCTGGAGGACTTCCTGGAGCGGCACATCCACCCTGACGACGCGCCGCTGCTTCTGAGGGAGGTGGCGGAGGTGCTCGAGCGGCCCGAGCTAGGTATGAGAAAGACCGTGCAGGTTCGGGTTCGAACTGTGTCGGGCGAGGAGAGGATCAGCAGGCTCACCGGGGTCGTTCGGTCCGTGGACCCTTTGGTTGTCCATGGCGTCAGCCTGGACGTCACCGACATCTCGCGGGCCCAAGAGCAGAACCTGCTGCTGGCCAGCGCCATCGAGGCCACGCCCGACCTGGTCGTGATCGCGGATGCTTCCTTGCAGCCGATCTACGCCAACGCGGCCGCTGCGAAGATGCTCGGCCGCTCGTCCGCGGATGAGATCCGAACTGGGACCATCTACGATTTCGCCACCGAGGAGTGGCGCCCCGTGATGCGCCGATGCGTCCAGACCGCCACCGAGCACGGGAGCTGGGTGGGCGAGGGCACCTTCGCGGCCGGTGGGCGCGATGTTCAGGTCCACCTCTCCATTGTTGGCCACTGCGATGAAGAGGGCGTCCTGCGGTTCGTGTCTCTCGTTGCGCGCGACATCACGCAACTGAAGGAGGCCGAGGAGGCGCTCTCTTGGGCGAACCGCGAGCTGGAGGACGCGCTCCGCCAAGCTCAGGATTTGGCGGTGGAGAGCGAGGCGGCAAACCGGGCCAAGAGCGAGTTCCTCGCGAACATGAGCCACGAGATCCGCACGCCACTGAACGGCGTGATCGGCATGACGGACCTGCTGCTCGAGACGCGGCTGAATCCGGAGCAGCAGGAGTACGCGCTCGCCATCCGCAACAGCTCCGAGCTGCTGCTGGAGGTCATCAACGACATCCTCGACTTCAGCAAGATCGAGGCGGGCAAGATGGCGATCGAACGCATCCCCCTGGACCTCCGGAGCCTGCTCGAGGAGGTGGCCGACGTCGTGGCGGTGCGCGCCCAGGAGAAGGGGCTGGAACTGCTCTGCCGGTACGACCCGAACCTGCCGGATTGGCTCGAGGGCGACCCGGTTCGACTCAAACAGATTCTGACGAACCTGCTCGGCAACGCCGTCAAGTTCACGGAGAGCGGAGAGGTGATGGTGGAGGCCACCACCGCCGGCTCGGTGTCGGGACAGCCCCTCTTGCGCCTGAGGGTCAGCGACACGGGGGTTGGAATCCCTCCCGACAAGCTGGAGCAGATCTTCGAGAGCTTCACGCAGGCGGACGGAAGCACAACCCGCCGGCACGGCGGCACGGGCCTCGGCCTCAGCATCACGCGGCGTTTGGTCGCTTTAATGGGCGGGCGGATCCACGTGGATAGCACGGTGGGCAAGGGAAGCACCTTCACCGTGGACCTGCCGTTCTACCCCGCCGTGGGGCAGCAGGCCGTAGCCATGGAGAGCGTGCTCGCCGGGAAGAGGGTGCTCATCGTGGACGATCACGAGACGAATCGCCGAATCGTCGGGGAGCACCTGCAGGCGGCGGGTTGCTGGGTGGATCAGGCGCCGTCCGGACCCGAGGCGCTGGACAAGGTCCGCGAAGCGGCCGCCAGCATGCCGTACGACGCGGTGGTGCTCGATATCCACATGCCGCAGATGGATGGTTTCGAGGTCGCGAGGCGTCTTCGAGAGTCCATCTGGTGGGGCGACAAGCCCGTAGTGGCCTTGTCTTCGGTGGATGCCCGCATGCGGGAGCAGCTCGTGGACAGCCGCGGCGCGTTCGATCGGTGGCTCACCAAGCCGGTGCGCCGCCAGCAGCTGCTCCGCCAATTGGCTGAGGCGCTCGGAGTCGGCGCGGCGCGCCAAGCCGGCGGGAAGAGCGAGCGGCCCGAGCCTGAGGATGATCTTTCCGGCTTCCGGGTGCTGGTGGCCGAGGACAACGAGGTCAACCGCAGGGTGGCCGAGCGGATGCTCAAGCGGCTCGGCATCGAAGTCGAGTGCGTGCCGAACGGGCGCGAGGCGGTCGCCGCGGCGATGGCGGGAGCCTTCGACTTGGTGCTCATGGACTGCCAGATGCCAGAGATGGACGGCTACGAGGCCACCGAGGAGATCCGTCGGCGCGAGCGGGAGTCCGGGCGTCACCTGCCCATCGTCGCGCTGACCGCGAACGCGATGCAGCAGGACATCGAGCGGTGCATGGCTTCTGGCATGGACGATTACGTCCCCAAGCCGGTGACGCTCGAGGCGCTGCGCAGAGCGTTGCTGAAGGCGTTGAAGCACGGGCAGCCCGCCTCTCCGCGCCCGGTCCTCGTCGAGGGGTGCGACTTCGATCCCAAGGCTCTGTGCGAGACCTGCGGCGACGACCCGGAATTCCAGCGCGAGGTTTTGGAGACCTTCTTGGAGAACCTCGCTCCGAGCTTGGAGGCCCTTGGCAAAGCCGTGAGCGACGGACGGCTGGACAACGTGCAGAAGCTCGCCCACAGCCTCAAGGGTGGCTGCGCCACCATCGGGGCGACGGCTGCGGCGGCCCTGCTGAAGAAGCTCGAGCTGGCCGCGCGGGCCGAGCAACCGGTGACCGAACTGTTCGAAGCCTGCCGAGAGGCGCTGGATCGAGCCGAGCGCGCGATCGGTGCGCATTTGCGCCCCGCGGCCTAGCAAGCGCCCTTCGCCGTCGCCTTCCACACCTGCGAACGGGTAAGACGGACGCAACATGGAAGGCGCACCCGCTCTGCAAGGCTATTACCGTTTCCCGACCCTCCACGGCGACCGCGTGGTGTTCGTCTCGGAGGACGATCTCTGGGAGGTTCCGGCGGAGGGAGGTCTGGCCAGGAGGCTGACCGCCAACCTCGGGGCGGTTTCGTTCCCCGCCTTCTCGCCGGATGGACGCTGGATCGCGTTCACGGGACGGGAGGAGGGGGTGCCCGAGGTGTACGTGATGGACTCCCAAGGAGGGCCTGCCAGACGGCTGACGCACCTGGGTGGACCATGCACCGTGCTCGGTTGGACCTCGGATGGGAGGAAGGTGCTGTTCGCCAGCGACTTCGGGCAGCCGGTGGCGCGCGTGACCGGAGTCTGCGCGATCGGGCTGGACGGGGGTCTGCCCGAAGTGCTGCCTCTGGGACACGCCGTCGCGGTCTCGTTCCGCCCGGACGGAGCCTGCGTGCTGGGCAGGAACAACACGGATCCAGCCCGATGGAAGCGCTACCGCGGGGGAACGGCCGGCGAGATCCTCGTGGATCCCGACGGCAGCGGACAGTTCCGCAAGCTGATCGACCTGAAGGGCAATCTGGCGAGGCCGATGTGGATCGGCGATTGGGTGTTCTTCATCTCGGACCACGAAGGGATCGGGAACCTGTACAGCTGCCTTCCCGACGGTTCCGATCTGAGGCGGGAGACGAATCAGACGGAGTTCTACGCGCGGTTCCCCTCAACCGACGGGCGTCGCGTCGTCTACCACGCGGGCGCCGACCTCTTCCTGTACGACCCGCAAACGGGGCAGGACCGGAAGATCGCGATCGAATACCGCTCTCCCCGGACCCATCGGCAACGGAAGTTCGTCGACCCGGCTCGGTACCTGGAGTCGGTTGCGCTGCACCCGAAGGGTCACAGCCTCGCGATCGTTTCGCGCGGCAAGAGCTTCGTGATGGGCAACTGGGAGGGCCCGGCGGTGCAGCAGAACCCGGCTCCTGCCGGCCCGTACCGCACGCGCCTGACGACGTGGCTTCCCGACGGCAAGCGGGTGGTCTGCGTAGCGGACCACCACGGGTCGGACGTGCTGGAGGTTCACGAGGCCAAGGCCAACGGCTCCGTGCAGGTCCTCGAGGGGATCGACGTGGGCCGCGTGGAGATTCTCGCCCCCAATCCCGTGTCGGAAGAGGTCGCCCTGTCGAACCATCGTCATGAGCTTTGGGTGGTGGACCTGAAGAGCCGCCAAGCCCGCATGGTGGACCGCTCGCCGTACTCCAGGATCCAAGGGTTCGACTGGTCGCCGGACGGCAAGTGGCTGGCCTATGGCTGCGGCACAGGCCTGCGGACCTGCGAGATCCGACTCTGGAGCGCCGAGACGGGTCAGTCGCAGCCGGTGACCCGGCCGGAGCTGCAGGATTCCCACCCCGCGTTCGATCCAGAGGGCAAGTACCTGTACTTCCTCGGGGCGAGGACGTTCAACCCGGTTTACGACGGGCTGCACTTCGACCTTGGGTTCCCGAAGGGCACGAAGCCGTATCTGATCGTGCTCGACCGGGAGGCTGGCGACCCGTTCCGGCCGCTGGCCGCCTCGTCGGAGGAGGAGAAGCCCAAAGAAGGCGGCTCGCCGGAGGAGAAGAAGGAGGAAGGCCCTTCTGCCAAGCCCGTGAAGATCGACTTGGAGGGCATCTCCGACCGCGTTCTGGCCTTCCCGGTGCCCGAGGGGCGTTACGCCGCGATCCGCGGCGTGCCGGGCAAGGCGTTGTTCCTGAGCTTCCCGGTCGAGGGCGCCGCCGACCAAGACCTGTTCGGATCCGGCGAGCCGAAGGGCACCCTGCACGCCTACGACTTCAAGGAGCAGGAGGCCACCGAGCTCGCGGGCGGGCTGTCGGGCTTCGGCGTGTCGCAGGACGGCAAGACGATGGTGCTGCTGTGCGGCAGCCGGGTGCGGGTCCTGCCTGCCGGGCAGAAGCCCGACGCGCAGGGCAAGGCTGGGGACGCTCCCGGAAGGAAGTCGGGATGGGTCGACCTTTCCCGGGCCAAGGTCAGCGTGGATCCCAACCTCGAGTGGCCGCAGATGGCCCGCGAGGCCTGGCTGCTCCAACGGGAGTTCTTCTGGACCCCGGACATGAGCCAGGTGGATTGGGACCGCGTGTGGGAGCGATACAGGCCGCTGATCGATCGGGTGGGAACCCGCGGCGAGTTGAGCGACCTGGTCTGGGAGATGCAGGGAGAGCTGGGCACCTCGCACGCGTACGAGTTCGGCGGAGACTACCGTCCGGAGCCGGCCTACGGCATGGGTTTCCTCGGTGCGGAGTTCGAGTGGGACGGCGATCAGAAGGCCTACACGATCCGGCGCATCCTGAGGGGCACGCCGGGCGTGGAGGAGAAGTATCGGTCGCCGCTGCTGTCCCCGGGCGTCAACCTTCGGGAGGGAGACCGTGTGACGGCCGTCGAGGGTGTCCGCGTCACCGCGGATCGGCCGCCCCAGGCGATGTTGGTGAACCGCGCGGGGATGGACGTCACCCTCACGGTGAGATCGGAGGACGGGCAGGAGCGCGACGTCGTGGTTCGTGCGCTCCGCTCCGAGACGCCGCTCCGCTATCGGGACTGGGTGGAGGCCAACCGCCGGTGGGTGCACGAGAAGACCGGCGGCAGGGTCGGGTACGTGCACATCCCGAACATGGGTGCCGACGGGTTCGCCGAGTTCCACAGAACTTTCCTCACCGAGTGGACCAAGGACGGCCTGATCGTGGACGTGCGCTTCAACGGCGGCGGGCACGTGTCCCCGCTTTTGCTGGAGAAGCTCAACCGCAAGAGGATCGGCTACGACGTGAGCCGGTGGGGAAGCCCCGAGCCGTATCCCGAGGGGAGCGTCGACGGGCCCATGGTGGCGATCACCAACCAGTTCGCGGGCTCCGACGGCGACATCTTCAGCCACTGCTTCAAGCTCATGAAGCTCGGGCCGCTGATCGGCAAGAGGACGTGGGGCGGCGTGATCGGGATCTGGCCGCGCAACCCGCTCGCCGACGGAACCATCACCTCCCAGCCAGAGTTCTCGTTCTGGTTCGTCGACGTCGGATGGGGCGTGGAGAACTACGGAACCGACCCGGACATCGAGGTGGACATCCTGCCCCAGGACGTGCGCGCAGGCCGCGACCCTCAGCTGGAGAAGGCGCTGGAGCTTGTTCTGGAGCAGCTGGAGAAGAACCCGCCGACTCGACCGGACTTCTCCAACCGCCCGAACTTGAGCCTGCCGAGCTGATCCGTCCATGGCTGGCGCTGGTCGTGCGAATCCCTCACCGCCGGATTACGGGATGATCCTGACGGTGGGGGTCTCGGCGGAACCCTTGGTGCACTCGGTTCGCTTCCTGCAGGAGCGCTATCCCCGGCTCGCCATCGGGTTCCTGACCACGCCGGAGAGCCGAGCGACCGCCGAGCTAGTGGCGGCTTCGGCCGATCTGGAGCCCGAGGCGGTGCGGATGGAGACCGTGGCGGACGATCCGTCGAACACCCGGGAGGTCATTCTCTCGTCGAACCGGTTGCTCGCTTGGCTGCGGGGGCTGGGCTTGCCGCCGGGCAAGATCGCCGTGAACCCGACCGGCGGCCGCAAGTGGATGAGCGCGGCCCTCTCGCTGTTCGGCTCGTACCATGGCTTGCTCCAGGTCTACGTCGATGTGGAGTACGGCTCGTCAGGACCATCTCCCAGCACCATGGAGCTGGTGCGGCTGGGGGACCTGCTGGAGCAGTCGCAGCTGCTGCGCCTCGACGCGGTGCAGAAGCTCTTCAACTCGGGACTGTTTCTCCACGCAGCTCTGCTCGCGCAGGAGATCGCCGGGCAAGGGGAGACGGGCTCGCTGGTGGCGGGGGCCTTGGCCGACCTGGCACTCTACCTGCACGATTGGGATCAATTCCGCTACCTGGACGAGGAACCGAGCTTCGTCCCCGTGCGGGAGGCGGCCTCGCGCGCGCTCGCTCCCATCGGAGCTGACTGGCGGGCCTTCTTTGAGCGGATGGAGTCGCTTCAGGAGGTCATCCAGGAGCTACACGTCAGCTGCCGGCAGCCAGGCCCGAAGAGGCTGTTTCTCCTGGATCTCGTGGCCAACGCTCGCCGCAGGTTCCTCTCTGACCACTACGGCGACGCGCTGGTTCGGCTGATGCGCCTCGCCGAGGAGCTGGCGGCGGTTCACCTCGCCGAACACGGCATCGACGTGTGGGACCTCGGCCAAGCGGCGGAGCGCGAGGACCTTCCCGAATCCGTGCGGGAGCTTCTTCGCAAACGCGCCGCTGAGAACCGCGCTTCGCTGTTCTACTACGAGAGGATCAAGATTCTGAGCAAGCTGAAGCACCCGTTCGGCAAGCTGGCGTACAAAGGTCTCCCGGAGGGGTTTCGCGAGGTTTGGGATCTGCGCAACCGCTCCGCCTTCATCCACGGCTACGAGTGGGTGGAGCCGAAGGTCGTCGGGGAGGCCCTCGACTGGTTCGTGGGCTACGTGGAGGATCTGACCGGGCGGTCGGTCGCGGAGCTGGAGGTCCCCGAGATGCCGCGCCTCGGCCTGCCTCCGGCCTAGCGCAGCATCGCCAGCAACATCACGGTTGGTTCGAGCGCGGTCACGCTGTGCGGCAGCTTCGCCTGCATGTAGATCCACTCCCCCAGTCGCGGCTCGCACTCGTACGACGCCCCCAACCCGACCTTCGCGCGTCCGGACACGATGGCGATCATCGCGGGAACGCTCGCGGTGTGCTCGCTGAGCATCTGTCCGGCGTCGAACGCAAAGCCGAGGATGCGCAAGCGATCGTCCTCGAAAAGGGTCTTGCTGAGGATGCCGTTCTCTGGGGGAGTCAGTCCTGCGGAGTCCAAGTCGAAGCGGAAGAAGCCTGGCTCGCTCATTGCACCATTGTGGCTCCATCGGATGCGGTTAGAATGGGGATATGGCTTGGGTGGTGGTGGGCTGCAACGGCATGCTCGGCTCCGATCTGATGGAGGAGCTGAGGCGCCGCAGGATCCAGGCCGTCGGCTTGGATCTGCCCGAGTTCGATGCGACCGAGCCGGGCTGTCTGGAAGCCTTGGCATCCGGCCAGTACGGCAGGCCCGAGTGGGTCGTGAACTGCGCCGCCTACACGGCCGTGGACCAAGCGGAGTCCGAGCCGGACAAGGCGTTCCTGCTGAACGCGCGCATGCCCGGCAGGCTCGCGGAGGCGTCCAAGCGAGCTGGCGCCAGGTTCCTGCAGGTCAGCACCGACTTCGTGTTCGACGGTCGCGCCGACGGCTGGTACGACGAGGGGGCGCACACGAACCCCCTGAGCGTGTACGGCGCGAGCAAGCTGGAGGGCGAGGTGCGCACCCTGAAGGCGGATCCCGACGCCCTGGTTTGCCGGACCGCCTGGCTGTTCGGGCCCAACGGGCGGTCGTTCCCCCGAACGATCCTGAGGGCGTGGCGCAACCGCGCCGCCCTGAAGGTGGTGGTGGACCAGCGCGGGTGTCCCACCTACACGGCAGAGCTGGCCCGGGTGCTGGTGGACCTCGCCCTGAAGAACCCGCTGGGCGGCGTCTACCACACGGCCGGCACCGAGGACGAGACGTGGCACGGCTTGGCGCGACGGACGATCCAGGCCGCGCACGAGCTCGGTTGGCACGGCCCCTGGCCCGTGGTGGTGGAGCCGATTCCCACCGCCGAGTGGCCGACTCCGGCCGAGCGCCCGGCGAACAGCCGACTTTCGTTCGACAAGTGCCGGCGCCTCGGCATCCGACCGATGGCGCCGCTGGACGAGTGCCTGCGCGACTTCGTCCAGCGGCTGGATCCGTCGAACCTCTGAGCGGGGCTCAGATCGGCACGGACGTGGACACCGAGTGCTGCAGCACCTCGTCGGCGGTGACCTCGCGCCCGAGGTGGTCCGAGAGGTAGATGCCCTCGGAGACCAGCATCGTGTTGAGGGCGATCTCCGCGGTGGGGATCAGCGGGCATTTGCCCAGCAGCGCGGCGATCCAGTGCGCCTGGCTGTTCCTGTAGAACGGGCCGTCGCCGCGCACGTTGTCCCAGCGGAAGGCCGCGGCACCCAGGTTGGCCGTCGCGTTCAGCTCGATGTTGCCGATGTTCTTGAAGAACCCGAAGGGAGAGAGGCGGATGCCGGCCTTCGATCCCAGGAGGCTCGATCCCTCGAATCCGTCCAGGTTGGCCGCCCAAGCCTCGATGATGTCGAGCGTGGCGCCGCCGGCGAAGCGCACGAAGCCCATGCCGATCTCCTCCACGTCGTAGTTGGAGATGCGGCGGCGCTCCTCGTCCATGTCCGTCTCTTGGTACACCTTGCCGCTGATTCGCTCGACCGCGGGGTTGCCCATCAGATACAGCACCTGGGCGATGTGGTACACGCCCATGTCGTAGAGCGCGCCGCCGGAGGCGTGCGCCTTCTGGACGAACGACGGCGTGCCGTAGCCGTCGACGTACGGGCGTCCGCGGCGCCGGAAGCCCGTAGATCTCGCGTGAAAGATGCGCCCGACCTCGCCCAGGTCGATCAGCTCCTTCGCCGCCTTGGTCTCGTTCGAGTACAGCGTCGAGAGCTGGATGTGCAGGCGTTTGCCGGTCTCTCTCGCCACGTCCAGCATCCGCTTGGCGTCCACGTAGGCCCCGGCCATCGGCTTTTCGCAGTACACGTGCTTGCCGGCCTGCAGCGCGGCGACGGTGGCGGGCATATGGTAGTTGTTGTGGAGGCACACGTCGACGGCGTCGATGTCCTCCCTCTTCAGCATCTCGTGGAAGTCCGTGTAAACGTCCGGGATGCCGAACGTTTCGCTGGATTTCTTCGCCGCCGCCTTGTTGATGTCGCAGCAGGCGACCATCTCTGCCTCGGGGATCTCCTTGTAGGTCCTCATGTGGTGCTGGGCGATCTGCCCGCACCCGATCATGCCAATGCGAATCTTTCCTTCCATCTTCGCTCCTGTGGGGATGCGCCGCGCACGACGGCCTCGTCGCTCCATTCGGCGAGAAGGCCGGCGTATCCTGCCGATACCGGTTGCCCAGCCGGAGAAAAGACGCGATCGGGGGCGGCCCTTGCGGGCCGCCCCCGAACCTTGCTGCCCTCCGCGGGCCTTCAGTTGGCTTCTACCAGCGCGTCGAAGCGGAACGCGCCGTCGCGATAGTCCACCAGCACGCGGTCTCCGTCGCGAACGTCTCCGCGCAGCAGGGCCTGCGCCAGCGGGTTCATCACGTCGCGCTGGATGGCTCGACGCAGCGGTCTGGCGCCGTACACCGGGTCGAAGCCAGCCGAGGCGAGCTCCTCGAGCGCGTTCTCCGAGAGCGTCAGCTCGATGCGCCGGTCGCGCAGGCGCGCCGCGAGCTGGCCGACCTGGATGCGCACGATCTGCTTGATGTCCGCCGCATTGAGCATCCGGAACACCACGATGTCGTCCAGACGGTTGATGAACTCCGGCCGGAAGAACTGCCGCACCTCGTCCAGCACCCGCCGTTTGACGCTTTCGAAGCTTCCGTCCGACGTCAGCGGATCGGCGAAGTGCTGCGAGCCCAGGTTGCTGGTCATGATGACCACCGCGTTGCGGAAGTCCACCGTGCGGCCGTGGCCGTCGGTCAGCCGACCGTCGTCCATGATCTGCAGGAGCACGTTGAACACCTCCGGGTGCGCCTTCTCGACCTCGTCGAGCAGGATCACTGAGTAGGGCCTTCGCCGCACCGCCTCGGTCAGCTGGCCGCCCTCCTCGTAGCCGACGTAGCCGGGCGGGGCGCCGATGAGGCGGGCCACGGAGTGCCGCTCGCCGTACTCGCTCATGTCGATGCGAACCATGTTCCGCTCGTCGTCGAACAGGAACTCGGCCAGCGCCTTGGCGGTCTCCGTCTTGCCCACGCCGGTTGGGCCGAGGAACAGGAACGAGCCGATCGGCCGGTTGGGGTCTGCCAGACCGCTCCTCGAGCGGCGCACCGCGTCGCTGAGGATCTGCAGAGCCTCGTCCTGACCGACCACCCGCTTGCGGAGCGCGTCCTCCATATGCAGCAGCTTCTGCATCTCGCTTTGCATCAGCTTGCTCACCGGAATGCCGGTCCACTTGCTGACGACCTCGGCGATGTCCTCTGCGTCGACCTCCTCCTTTAGCAGACGGCCGCCCTGCTGGATCTCCTCCAGCTTGCGCGTTTCCTCCTCGAGCCGCTTCTGCAGCATCGGGATACGGCCGTACTGGATCTCCGACGCCTTGGCCCAGTCGCTGTCGCGCTCGGCCTGTTGCAGCTGCAGCTTGAGCTGGTCGATCTCCTCCTTGATCGCCCGGACGGTCTCGATGGCCTCCTTCTCGCGCTGCCAGACCGCCCTGAGGCCGGACGCCTTCTCGTTCAGCTCGGCAAGCCTGCGCTCGATCTCCGCGAGGCGGGCCTGCCCGGCCTCGTCCTGCTCCTTGCGCAACGCCTCGCGCTCGATCTCCAGCTGGCGCACCTGCCGCTCGATCTCATCGATCTCCTCGGGCACGCTGTCGATCTCGATCTTGAGCCGCGAGGCGGCCTCGTCCATCAGGTCGATCGCCTTGTCCGGCAGGAACCGGTCGGTGATGTACCGGTGCGACAGGGTTGCGGCCGCTACCAGCGCCGAGTCGGTGATGCGCACGCCGTGGTGGATCTCGTAGCGCTCCTTGAGGCCGCGCAGGATCGAGATGGTCTCCTCAACGGTGGGCTCGTCGACCAGCACCGTCTGGAAGCGCCGCTCCAGCGCCTTGTCCTTCTCGACGAACTGGCGGTACTCGTTCAACGTGGTGGCGCCCACGCAGCGCAGCTCGCCGCGGGCGAGCATCGGCTTGAGCATGTTCGCCGCGTCCATGCTGCCCTCGGCCTTTCCGGCACCCACGAGCGTGTGCATCTCGTCGATGAACAGGATGATCCGGCCCTCGGAACGGCGGATCTCGTCCAGAACCGACTTCAGGCGGTCCTCGAACTCGCCGCGATACTTGGCCCCGGCGATCAGCGCGCCCATATCCAAAGCGATCACGCTCTTGTTGCGCAGTCCCTCGGGCACGTCGCCCGCCACGATGCGCTGGGCGAGCCCCTCGACTACCGCGGTCTTGCCGACGCCCGGCTCGCCGATCAGCACCGGGTTGTTCTTGGTGCGGCGGCTGAGCACCTGGATGACGCGCCGGACCTCCTCGTCGCGCCCGATGACGGGATCCAGCTTGCCCTGGCGGGCTTTGGCGGTGAGGTCGATGCCGTACTTATCCAGCGCCTGGTAACGGTCCTCGGCGTTGGGATCGTCGACCTTGCGGCCTCCCCGCACGTCCTCGATGGCCAGCTCGAGGCGGTCGCGGGTAACCCCGGCGGAGCGAAGCTCGCGCCCGGCCGTTCCCTTGTCGTCGGTCAGTGCCAGCAGGATGTGCTCGGTCGAAACGTAGTCGTCGCCCATCCTCTCGGCTACGGCGAACGCCTCGTTGAGGGCCTGGGACAGTCGCGGGCCGAGGCTGGAGCCGTACTGCGCGGCGCCCTGCACCTTTGCCATACGCCCCAGCTCGTCCTCGATCGTGCGGAGCAGCTTGGCGGAGTCGACGCTGAGCTTCTCCAGGATCGGCTTGGTCACGCCGTCCTCCTGGGCCAGCAGCGCGGCGAGCAGGTGCTCGCTCTCGAGGGTGGTGTGCTTCATGCGCTCGGCCCAAGCCTGGGCGTTCTGGAAGGCCTCTTGGGCGCGCAGGGTGAGTTTGTCAAAACGCATCTCTGATCTGAGTCTCCTATTATCAAGACATTTGATGTCTACATTCTACAACCTTCCGCGCGCCGCCGGGGTTCCCGGACCTCACTTGCCGATGCAGAACGTGGAGAAGATCGCGTCCAAGAGGTCGGCGTCGACCTCGCTGCCGTCGATGCGGCCGAGCTCCCGCAGGGCGGACTGCAGCGCGGTGGCGAGCAGGTCGGTGGTGAGGCCGTCGGCGAGCGCCCGGGCAGCGAGGTCCAGCGCGGCGTCGGCCGCCTCCAGCAAGGGGGCGTGGCGAGGCTCGATCGAGGGTCCGAGGCTGTCGGGCACGCCGCTGAGCCGAACGATCTCCCCTCTCAGGTCGGCCATCCCCTCGCCGGTGACGGTGCTGATCGGAAGCCCCTCGCCTCGGGGCGGACCGAGGTCGCACTTCGTGCGGACCATCAGCAAGGGCGGCTCGACCTCGAGCGACGGAGGCGGGACGGGGGACACGCAGGGGTGGAGCAGCAGAACCAGGTCGGCGGCGGCCGCCACCTCGTGCGTCCGCCGGACGCCCTCCCGCTCCACCGGATCGTCGGTGTGCCGGAGACCTGCCGTGTCGATCAGCACGACAGGCAGTCCGTCCAGGTCAACCGGCTCCTCGATGAAGTCGCGGGTGGTTCCGGGGACGTCCGTGACGATCGCCCGGTCCCGTCCGGCCAGCGCGTTGAGGAGCGAGGACTTGCCGACGTTCGGCTCACCGACCAGCGCCACGCGGAAGCCGCTGCGCAGGATGCGGCCGGAGGCCGCGGTGGAGAGCAGGCCGGCGATCTCCTGCCGAATGGCGAAAATCCTTTCGGCGGCCTGCTCTGCGTCCAGCTCTCCGATCTCCTCGCTGAAGTCGATGCGCGCCTCCACTTCGGCGAGCAGCTCCAGCACGCTCTGGCGCAGGCCGGCGATCCGTCGGCGGAGCGCGCCGTCGCGACGAAGGCCCGCCTCCCGCAGCTGCAGCGCGGTCTGGGCCTCCGCCAGCGAGCGCACCGCCTCGGCCTGGGTGAGGTCCATCCGGCCGTTCAGGAACGACCGGAAGGTGAACTCGCCCGGCTCCGCGAGGCGGCAACCGCGGCGCAGACAGGCGTCGACGAGGGTCTGCACGGAGGCCGTGGACCCGTGGACTTGGAACTCGACGGACGGCTCGCCCGTGTAGCCGGCCCCGTCGGCGAACGCCAGCAGCAATCCGTCGTCGCCGTTGGACAGGCGGACGTAGCGCGCTCTTCCCGACTCGGGCTGCTCGGGCAGGTCTGGGCACAGTCCGCGGGCTACGCCGAACGCGTCCGGACCGGACACGCGGACGATCGCCACCGCGCCACGGCCGTAGGCGGTGATCGGCGCGACGATGGTGTCGTGCAGCGGTCCCACGGGACCATTTTGCGTCCGCTGGCGCGCCGCGGGCAGGATCGCCGGCTGGTTGCGTGGAAACCAAAGGCATGCTGCTCGCCTTTGTCGCCAGCGTGGCGTTGGGGCAGACGCCGCTCGTCGTGGAGGTTGGGGGGAAGTCGCACCTCCAGACGATCGCGGAAGCGGCGGAGGAGGTTCGTCGGAGCCGCCGCCAGGGCCAGCCCGCTCGCATCGAGGTGAACCCCGGATCGTACGCCGTGCTCGACACCATCCGGCTCGGCCCCGAGGACTCCGGCCTTTCCATCGTGGCGAAGGGAGGTCCGGTGCGCCTGCAGGGCGGAGTCGCGCTGAACCGCTGGCGCGCGGTGTCCGACCCGAGCGTCTTGGATCGCCTGGCGCCCGGCGTGCGGCGCAAGGTGCTGGTGGCGGACCTGGAACCGCTCGGCTTGGATCCCGGGCGCCTGACGCACCGGGGGTTCGGCGTCTCGGCTAAGCCCGAAGCGATGGAGCTGTTCCACCGAGACCGGCCCATGACCCTCGCGCGGTTCCCCAACGCCGACGCCCCCGACGGCGGGTGGCTGCGGACAGGCCAGGCGTTCGAAGACGGCTTCGTCTGCACGGAGCCCTCCGTGAAGGCTTGGCGAAGCTGGCAGGACGTGTGGGTGTACGGCTACTGGGTGTTCGACTGGGCGGAGACGCACGACCAAGTAGCTGGGTTCGACCCTGCGACGGGCAAGGTGACCACCTCGGCCCCGCGCAGCGGCTACGGGTACAAGGCCGGCCGGCGCTACTACTTCGAGAACGCGCTGGAGGCGCTGGATCAGGCCGGCGAGTACTGGGTGGACCGGCCGAATCGCCGCGTGTACGCCCTGTTCGAGCAACCTCCCAAGCCGGGAGAGGTGTTCGCCAGCGCCCTCTCGGGGCCGGTGTTCGAGTTGGAGGGAGCCAGCGACGTGAGGCTGGAGGGCTTGACCCTTGAGTTCGGGCGGGCTTCGGCGGTGGTGGCGCGCTCCGTGCGGCGCGTAGCGGTGGCGAAGTGCCTGATCCGCAACTTCGGTGGCAACGGGGTGGAGATTCAAGGCGAGGAGTCCGGCGTCGACCGATGCGAGCTGATCCATCTGGGCGAAGCGGGCGTGATCCTGGATGGCGGCGACCGCGCCAAGCTGACCCCGGGACGGAACTTCGTGCGCGGCAGCGAGATCCACCGGGTCTCTCGGTGGTGCCGGACCTACCGACCGGCCGTGTTGGTGCAGGGGGTTGGCCACACCGTCGCGGGCAACCGGTTCCACGATCTCCCGCACACCGCGATCCTCTGGGGCGGCAACGACCATCTGTTCGAGAGGAACCTGGTCGAGCGGGTCTGCACGGACACCGGCGACGCAGGGGCGTTCTACTCCGGGCGCGACGCAACGATGCGAGGCACAACCATCCGCTGGAACTGGTTCCGGGACGTGAACCCGACGGTCTCGACGGAGGGGAACTACACGTCGGTGATGAGCGTGTACCTGGACGACTGCCTGTGCGGGACCACGGTGGTCGGAAACATCTTCGAGACCAAGGGCATCGGGGTGATGATCGGCGGCGGCCGGGACAACCGGATCGAGAACAACGTGTTCCTCGGTTGCCAGCCGGCGGTTCACTTCGACGCCCGCGGCCGGGGCTGGGCCAAGGGCCTGTTCCAGCGCGGCGGCGAGTGGGGCTACATGGAGAAGCTGGACGCCATGAAGCCGCTGGAGCCGCCCTATGCGACGCGCTATCCCGAGCTGGCTCGTGCCTTGCGGTCCGGAGAGGACCTGGCCTATCCGGCGGGGAACTCCCTGCTCCGGAACGTCAGCCTCGGCGGGCAGTGGGTGGTGTACCTGGACGGCCTGACGGAGAAGGATCTGCGGCTCCAGGACAACGTGGTCGAGCAGGCGTCGGCCCCGTTGGAGGAGGCGCTCAAGAGGGTGCCGCCCGGGTTCAGCAGGATTCCGGTGGAGCGGATCGGAAAGCCCTAGCCGACGGGCCTCGAAGGGACACAATCGCTCCATGAAGCTCTTCATCGACACGGGCGACGTGGACGAGGTTCGCCGGGCGGCCGAGTGGGGCATCTTGGACGGCTGCACCACGAACCCCACGCTCATCGCCAAGGCGGGGCGCGGCTTCAAGGAGACCGTGCTCGAGATCTGTGGAATCCTTCCGGACGGCGAGATCAGCGCGGAGGTCGTGTCCACGGACCGCGACGGGATGCTGCGGGAGGCGCGGGAGATCGCCTCGTGGCACCCTAACATCGTCGTCAAGGTGCCCCTGACGCCCGCCGGTGTCGCGACCGTGCGCCGGCTGGCCGACGAGGGGATCAAGACGAACGTGACGCTGGTTTTCACGGTCAGCCAGGCTCTTCTGGCGGCCAAGGCGGGGGCGACGTTCATCAGTAACTTCGTGGGCCGGGTCGACGACGTGTCGACGGACGGCATGGCGGCGGTCGCCGAGACGGTGGCGATGGTGGAGCGCTACGGCTTCGACAGCCAGGTGCTGGCGGCCTCGATCCGCCACCCGCGGCACATCGTCGAGGCGGTCGCGGCGGGGGCGCACA
>FWPV01002994.1_pt1 | contig 39555 bp, 32 predicted proteins | sample 2228371 | NCBI WGS metagenome assembly FWPV01 (sample SAMEA103939776, study PRJEB20133) | metagenome
TCCACGTCCCCTCATGGTAGACTTCACTTCTCTCCAATAGCGCCACTTCGGGATACGGAAGCCCCAGGTCAGCAAATATCGACTCGAGATGCCCTACCCTTGAGGGAATGTGGGCCCCGTCATCGAGCACATGCCCACAATGCAGGATACTTTTGGCCCGGCCACCGATCGCATTGTCCTTCTCGAGGACCAAGACGCTCCTCCCAGCTCGACTTAACAAGGCCCCTGTACAAAGACCACCAACGCCTGCACCGATGATGATCGCATCCCAGTATTCCATGCTACCCCTCCTCTCGGACGTTTGGTGCCAATGGCAAGCAGTACTATATACTATCGCGGTGAGCCTGTACTAGTACTGAGCCAGCAGGCGTATGTATATTGTAAACAACAAGCCCGCACACACACCTGTAAAGAAGGACTTCGTAAGTCCGATGCAACAGTCCTCTGTAAGCTTCGAGGGTACAGCTGCTGAGCCGTGCCATCATGGAGTTGTGCCTTGACATGCTACGGAGAAACCGGGTATCAAGGGGACAAACGACTCTAGGTGCTCACGGGAGCGCTCATACGATAAGGGAAGTCACCGATGCCTTCCTACGCATGAATGCCCAAGGCAGGAGGTCAATGCCATGACCGAGGTATATACACGTCTTGCACAACGGCTGGACAGCATGCCCAACGGCTTTCCATCCACAGAAAGCGGCGTTGAGTTGAAGATTCTGCAGAAAATATTTACCCCCGAAGAGGCAGAAACAGCTTTGAAGCTACAACCCACAGGTGAAACAGCAGAGGCCTTATCAGAGCGTCTTTGCATATCCGCACAAGAAACTCAGTCCATGCTTGACGCGATGGTAAAGAAAGGGCAGCTGTTTTCTTTTAAACTGTTTGATCAACAGTGGTATGTACTCCCTCCCTTCGTGCCGGGCATACTCGAATTCCAGCTCGACAGGCTAGACAAAGAGCTCGCTGAGCTCATAGACTGCTACCGGCCTACGCTGCTCAGGAGTCTTGGAACCACCGAGCCTCCCCTATTCAGAGTACTTCCTGTCCACACTGCTATCGATGCTGGTCTACACGTATATCCTTACGAGAATATCCGTCTGATGATGGAGGAAGCCACTGCCTTCAATGTCATGGACTGTATCTGCCGCAAGGAACATGCACTGAGAGGTGTTTCCTGCCGCCACAGCTCGGAAGTATGCCTTGGCTTTTCTCGACAGCCTAATATGTTTGCCACGTTTCCCCTTGGGAGAAGAATCACAAGACAGGAGGCACTCGATATCCTTCGTATCGCTGAAAAAGAAGGTCTCGTACACAACACCTTCAACGTCCAGCAAGAACCAATCTTCATATGCAATTGCTGTCCATGTTGCTGTGGTATACTCCAGGGCGTCAAGCATGCCCATCTTCCGCACCTGTTGGCCAAGAGTTCCTTTGTGGCCACGATCGATCGACAGACCTGCATCCAATGCGGACTCTGCGCTGATGAGCGGTGTCCCATGGACGCAATTGAGAAATATCATGATGGCTACAAGGTTGTCCCGGAGCGTTGTATCGGGTGTGGCCTCTGCACAACTACGTGCCCATCTGGATCGGCAACACTTATGCAAAAGCCTCCCTCAGAGCACGCCAGACCCCCTGCTCATATCGTGGACTGGAACCTAGCGCGCGCAGCAGCTCGCGGCATCGAGACCTAATTAGAGCTGCATCTCGACCATTGAGGTATACGAGGCTGTCACGCATGTTATCTCCGAGGCCTCTTTGAGGCAACTTTGTGCACTGGGGAAGGAGCAGAGGAATTCCGTTCATGACCATCCTCAAGGACAAGGTTGTCATTGTAACGAGCGTAGAGCACCGGCTTGGCAACGAACTAGCGTTGGCTCTGAGCCGCCAGGGCGCGCTTATTGTCGCGAATGACGCAGGGACACGTGGGGACGTCAAGGATATGGCGCACCGAGTGGCACACCAGATAGAAGCAGAGGGCGGACAGGCAGTGGATACAATGTGTTCACTTGCGACACTCGAAGGTGCCCAGCACCTGATCCAGAGGGCCCTCATTGCCTATGGGCGCGTGGATAGTCTGATCAATACTTGCGGCATGGTGTGGGATCAGCCCCTTGCAGCGATGAGTGAGCGGGCATGGAACACCGTGATAAGCGCATGCCTTAAGGGGTCTTTCTGCTGTGTGAGAGCATTGGCGCCGTATTTCAGAAAACAGAAATACGGCCGCTTTGTCCACCTCATTTCCACTGCTGCACTTTTGGGGACTGTCCGACGAAGTAACTACGGAGCTGCAGCAATGGCGGTGTGCGGACTGAGCCGAAACCTGGCTATTGACATGAGCCGATACAATGTCACGTCGAACTGTATCGCGCTTGCCGACCCTCCATCCTCACCGTATGGAATTTTCGGAGAGGGAGAAACCCAACATCCATACACACCCGAGACCCACTGGACGACGTATCAAGGACTCGCCGCTCTGGCTGTGTGTTTGGCGTCCAACCGATTAGCGTCCATTTCCGGCCAGATCTTCGGTGTCCGGGGCACAGAAATTTATCTCTTTTCTCAGCCTCGGATCGTTCGGGCCATCCACAGATCCCAGGGATGGACACACGAAGATCTTGCTGATGTGATCGAACCTATTTTTCGACCTTATTTTTCAACGGTCGAGCCCTCGCTGTCCTACTTCTCATGGAAATTATTCTAGACATAATCACTAGTTCCACGCAGTTGCGGGCTGTCCCTCAGCGCGAGGAGGGATTTAAAGAGGATGGAGATGTCAGTGCTAACTGGTAAGGTTGCCATCGTCACCGGCGCTGGCCGAGGTATAGGTCGAGCTATTGCCATGGCGCTTTCTGCACAAGGGGCTGCCGTGGTGGTGAACGATGTGGGAGGGACTGTTCACGGGAAAGGATGCGATACGTTGGTAGCAACCGAGGTGGCCAGAGAGATCGAGGCTGGGGGTGGATGCGCTCTGCCGAGCAGCGAATCAGTTGCCTCGTGGAGGGTGCCCACAGGATCGTTGAGATGGCACTGGACACATATGGCCACGTCGACATCCTTGTGAATAACGCAGGTATCCTGCGAGACCGATACATATACGAGATGGCCGAAGATGACTGGGATGCACTCATTGACGTTCACCTCAATGGATCATTTTACTGCACTCGTGCTGTCCTCCCGTATCTTCAACAACAGAAATGGGGACGCATCATCTTTATTACCTCTACTGCGGGATTCATCGGAACCATAGGCCAGGCCAACTACGGAGCTGCCAAGATGGGCATGCTCGCCCTGTGCCGCAGCATCGCCCTCGAGATGCACCATGAAAACATAACGTCCAACTGCATTGCACCCTTCGCATGGACCAGAATACCTGCCTCCCTTCCGGTGCACTCAAAGCAGGTCGCAGATGCCATTGATCGTCTTTTCAAATCTCTACGGCCGGAGGATATCTCGCCGCTCATAATCTTTCTGGCCAGTGACCTTGGTAAAAGGGTTACAGGACAGCTATTTGGTGTCCGTGGAAAGGAGATCTATCTGTTCAACCAGCCTGGTGTCGTACGAAGCATCCAGAACACCAGCCCTTGGAAACCGGAAGATCTCTTGGACATACTCGGTACTGCATTTGCAGCTCACCTTACACCCCTTGACAATTCCGTTACCTATTTCTCCTGGAAACCTCTCATCTAGCGAGGTACGTCCCGGACCAATAGCCTACGGATGCCGTCATGAAGATGCTTTACGTCGAGATCTTTTCCTTCCGAGCTGTCGGATCAGGGTCATCCTCAATGGCTCGATGAGCGATCCGACGATATCACCATGCCGGCTCGTTTCATAAGAAGACAAGGCCCGCTTTGTCACTTCCAGCGCCTTTATGAAAGCGGCACGGTCTCTGTCCGATAGGATTGCAAGCAGATTGGAAGAAATCAACTGAACCAAACTATTGAAGCTACTCTTGACCCTACGTCCTTCAGCCTTTAACTCGATCTTTATCATACGCCTGTCCGTCCGCGAAGGTCGCCTTCTGACAAGCTGCTTTTCCTCCATGTTGTCAATCACATTGGTGAGCGTGGACAGGGCCAGTCCGGTCATGAGCGCCACTTCCTTCATCGAAGCTGGCCTCTCTTCCAAGATCTGCAGTACAATTTTTTCGTTGGTAGAAAGAGGGACTCCTGCAAAATCGTCAAGAGTACTAAGCAGGATAATATACATCCTGCCCAAAAGATTGACGTACTCTTGTACCAGTGTGACTCCATCGACCTCCTTCATCGAACGCTCACTTTCTGCCGCTCATACTGATTGCTTGGGCAGCCTTACGGCCATCGGCTATTGCCTCTACCAGCGTGCCTGCTCCACGTACAATATCCCCACCTGCATAGACATTGACCCGACCACGAACCCTCATGCTACTTGGATCCACCTCGATACGATCTGGCCGACCAAATGCTCTCTCAAGGTAGTTGCACAGCGAGTCCTCCACGGATTGACCCACCGCGCAAATCACCTGATCCGATTCTATCTCCATCCTTCGGGACTCGTCATAGGTGGGCTGAAAGCGACCTTCGTTGTCAAAGACCGAGGTACACTGAACGAGGGAAAGCACAGAATGCGTCAAGAACTCTTTCGGTCCCCACCCAGTGAGGATAGCTATTCCCTGGTCCCTGAGTTCCTTGATCTCGCTCCTCAGGGCAGGCATCTCCTCCTCCTTTTCGAGACACACAACTGTGACTTTTCCCGCTCCGCATTTCCGAGCGGTCATAGCTGCGTCAGCAGCCACACTGCCACCACCTATCACCACTACATTATTGCCTACCTCGACCGTGCTGCGACGTCGATACATAGTCAAGAAACTCAATGCGTCGATGAGCTTTACGTTTTCTCCCCCAGGTATTGTCAATATGCGTCCGGACCACAAGCCAGGGGCCAAGAAAATCGCATCATAGGTACGTTCAAGTTCCTCGACCAGAAGGTCGTGTCCCAGGCTCTTGCCAAAATGAAACTTCATCCCAGGCGAACAAAGGCCTGCAATTTCCCGTTCTACGACATCCTCAGGGAGTCGAAATGTAGGAATCGTATATGCAAGCATTCCTCCCGATCGATCCTGTTTCTCGAATATGTCCACATGATAGCCACATCTGGCCAAAAAGTGTGCACACGTGAGTCCCGCAGGACCAGCGCCAACTACTGCAACTCTCTTTCCATTCCAGGCAGGGACAAAGCGACGCCACCCCTCGGCAGCACCTACATGACCACACACCCACTTGTGGAGATCCCGTACCCGGACCGCCACCGAATTGAATTCAAGCCGAGTGCAGTGCTTTTCACAATATCGTTCACTGGGACATACGTACCCGGACACTTCGGAAAGAGGATTGACATCCCGAAGTACGCGAGCTGCTCCTAGAAAATTGCCTGCCTCAATACGCCTGGCAAAGTAGCAGGTGTCGATACCAACTGGACACGCCTTGCGACATTCGGGCTTTTCGCAGTGCTGACAGTCTTTGGCAATCCGTCGGGCAGTCTCTTCAGTGAGTGGCTCGTCGAGCCGTGGGCTTGGTGTCCAGGACCTACCTTTGATAAGGTGGACATATTGACGCGAGAAGGTCCTCGGGAGATAGATAGGAAGTCCGGCGTCCTCAAGCAGCGTGTTGGCAGCACCAACTCCGGATACCGTTGTTGCAATTACACCCTCTCCCATAGTGGTTGAGTCCCCGACGCAGTACAGGTTCTTCCAGTCGCTCCTGGCTCGCAGTCTCTTCATAAAACCTTGCTTCATTGTGAGCTTAGGTCCGCCAACGTTTCCCCACGGTTTTAACGCATAGCGCTCAACTGTCGAAGGTGTACCGACATCGAGTGTGATGATGCTCTCCTTTAGCTTGGAGAAGTACCGGGCTTGCATCTTGTCAATAATAGCTTCTGCGTCCTGCTGTTTTAGCCGATTATAGGCCTCAGATTGATAGAACCACTCGTCTGGTCTTGGCCATTTTCGTTTCGTCGGTACGATAACAGTCACTGAATGGGTTCCAGGAGGAGCAATACTCGGATCGTCCAATGAAGGGATAAACGCACAATAATTAGGTGCCGAGAAGTCAAAAATGTTTTCTATGAACATCTCTATCGGCCTCGTACCCTCAGGGATGGCTTCTGCCTTCACGCCCATGTAGAGCAACATCGCCCCGAGTGTGGGCTCGAACCGCTGAGCCCATTCCAAGCGCTCAGGCTTGATGTGGCGCGGCTTTATCAGTTTCCCGTAAAGATTCCACACGCTCGCATTGGAGACTACATAATCAGCAGCGATTTCAGTGCCATTGGCCAACCTCACCCCATAGGCACGACCTTGCCAGATCAATATTTCTTCCACTAATTGACGGTACACGACCTGGCCGCCAAACTTCTCGATCGCCTTCTCGAGTTTATTCGGGAGCATCTGCGGAGAGCCAGAAGGATAACAAGCCCCACCGACGTGATTCTCAATAAACATGGTGACACCGAGCAAAGAAGGGCTTTCTGATACATTGCAGCACGTAAACGTAGCGGTCATGAAATCAAAGAATCCCATAAGCTTTGGATCCGTAATGTACTTCTTCAGTATATCCTCTTCAGTCTTGAACCAATACTGCAATAGCTTCAGCACCGCTCGAGGATTCTTGACCACTAGCTTCAGTCCCTCCGAAGGTGGCACCTCTGTTGGGGGAACAGGGAGGGTATTTGTCTTCATCACACTGTCATAGAATTCCTTTAGTTCTGCATACACACCCCTTATGCCCTTTTCCTCGTGAGGAAACGCAGCTATGAGTTCTTCCAGATACCGATTCATATCACGCCAGAACGTCACTGTCTTGCCGTCTTCGAGATGGATCCGGTAAATCGACTCATGAGGAATCATATCGATGTCTTCTTCAAGCTCATTCATAACGAACCGGTGCGGATTGTACCCTGTCTCGCCCCATCCAAAGAGCATCGCGGCACCCACATCCAAGGTAATATCCTTGCGCCGCAATGCACTACAGACCCCTCCGGGGATATAATGCTGTTCAAGCACGAGCACTTTAAGTCCCCGTTTTGCCAGCAGGGCCGCAGCAGTAAGTCCCCCGATTCCCGCTCCTACCACGACAACGTCATAGTGATCGCAGATTACGGTATCATCAAGTATTCTCATGAGTGCGTTCTCCTTGTGCTAGAAAATTGTAAAAACGGTTTGAGCGTATCACTTTCACGACGACATACGCGCGTTGTGCCCTGCCCCTGGGAAATACTACGGTATTGAAAAAATACCATTTTCGAAGTAAAAATAGCAACTCATGAGGATCGCTCAAAAGAATCGGCTCATTCTTACACCTCACAACGTTTTTTCGCATCATAAGGAGTCAGTATGGAGAGTGTGGACGTACTGATCGTGGGAGCAGGCCCGAGCGGCTCTGCGGCTGCCAAGGCATGCGTCAGCAAGGGACTAAGAACCCTTTTGATCGATAAGCACGCCCTTCCCCGACGAAAGGCTTGTTCTGGGATTATTGATAATATCGCATACAACTATATCCTTGAACATTTTGGTCCCATCCCAGAGCAGGTATACGGAACGCCACCAGTGTGTCGTGGAATGGCGTTTTATTTCCCGTCGGTAGGGACTCTTTTTGCCGATGTAGACTGCTATATGCCCTACGTATGGCGCGACCGGTTCGATCTTTTTCTGGCAACCTCCTCTGGAGCCGAAATCCGAGACCGTACACGGTTTGTTGACCTCGAACAGAGAGAAAACGAGGTCGAGGTGATGCTCGAACATAACAAACACTCATTCCGGGTGAGAGCGCAGTATGTGATTGGAGCTGATGGCGGATATTCACGAGTAGTTTTGCGTTGCGCACCTGATGCGTACCGTGGGGTGCCGTTTGCCTTTGCATGCCAAAAATATTTTCAAGGCAAGATCGATGCTGACGATCGTCACTTGTACTGGTTTCTCGTACCCGGAATGGGGCCTTTTCCCTGGCTCAACATCAAGGACGAACAGATCATTGTCGGCCTTGGCATGCTGCATGGCGAATCGTTCGCCCCTAAGTTCCATAACCTCCTAAACCTGCTTAAGAGGAAATTCGGACTTGCCATCCAACGTGAACTCGCAGTGGAGTCATGCCTTGTAAATACAATGACAGCGCTCAACCGCTTCTTCCCTGGCCGTGGCAGAGTCTTGATGGTAGGAGATGCCATGGGACTCATGCACCAGGGACACTGTTCTATTTCCTGCGCTGTAGTAAGTGGCGGCTATGCCGGGCAGGCAATCGCCGAGGCGATCGAGCAAGGAACAGATGCCTTGCGCCGCTATAAGGAATTGATGAAACCAGAAATGGAACTGTGTCTTGATCAATTCAATCCCTTACGCATGAGAGCTACCACAGCCTCCACTACCTCACGACAACCCAGCTTTTTTCACGGGTTAAGCACCGTAGAGAAGGCAAAGGCTTTGCGCGATGCCGTACTATTTTTCCACAGTGAATTCCGGATCCAGGGGATGCTGCCCGCAGTGCTCAAAAACATGGTACATCGCCTTCTGCTCGGACGATACGATATACCGGCTTCGCGGTAAGACAGGAACAATGGCCAAAAGGCGCAGCAGAGCACCTGCCGTGCGGTCTTACGTGAACCAAAAGCCCTGTTACGGGCCACGATGATCAGGCCTGGTACATTGCAAGCCAACCAGCGTCCGCACTTGACGTTGCCACAGATTACTTTGTATAGTCCTTCAACAAGAACGGCTGTGTACAGCACCTGGGCTGTGTGCAACGCTTACCAGCATCGGATCAACGCTTTTTCACCAACGAATGACTGAAAGCGATGAGGCTACTACCTTTGATCCTGCTGCTCGCTCTTATGAGCATTGAACGTGCTTCATTTGCACAGCCACTCGATCAAGGAGATAAGGCACCCCATTTCCGTTTCAAAGACATCCGAGGGTTCGAAGGAAACACTGAAACCTACCGCGAATGGGTCATTGTGTATACGTTTGCAGATCGTGCTAGCAACAAAGACCTTACCGCCTGGATCGAGGATGCAGGGTTAGAAGTAGCGCAGCGTCATCCGGGCCTAAAGATCGCATATGTGAACTTTGCGGATGTATCTGCTGTGCCAGGTTTCTTGCACTACGTGGTTGAGCCTATTCTGCGGCGACTCTATGAACGAACCGTACGACGCTCCCGGGAGTTTTACGAGAGCAAAGGAATCCCCTATGATCAAGATCGTTTTGCTTTTCACCTCATTCCTGATTGGGACGGTATGTACCTCAAGGCCTTTGGTATCAAAGATGCTTCACGGTACCACTGCTGGATTGTCGCAAAGGATCGTGTCGCTGCCTCGCTTTCTCAAGGCCAACCACACATAGAAAAAAGCTACCTTGACATCTTCGATACCCTCGCAGCAGCCTCACATTAAAACCGAAACTGAACCGTGCATCCTGCGTTCGTGCTATGGCCCCATACAGATGTCGGCACATCCAGTGTGTGTAGTGACCTCTTAGGCATGTACTGAAACTGAAGGTACAGATCGATTTCCAAAGGATATCCAATCAAGTGCTCCACATAGTGCCAAAGGTAGCCAACGCCTGCTGAAACTACGTGCTGATCTGAGTCGAGCAACCACGTGGATTTCTGCCTGGATCTCACAGGACTTGGGTGGTAGTAATAACCAATACGCAGCGAAATGTCCTGGTTCAGCATGTATTCGATGCCTATTCGCGGAATAACGATATCATGCATGGGCCTGCCAGGCGGTCTTTCTCCATAGGGGAGGTCATATTTGGACCACGCAGCATACTCCAGCTCTGCAGCAACCAAGATCCCATTGAAAGGACCATACGCGATAGAGAGCGCCGTTTGCTCCGGTGTATAGAATTCATAAAACAAACTGGTAAGGGATGGAAGCGGCAGAAGGAAAAACCCGGTATCCACTGTTACATTCACAGATCCGAGAAAATGGACGGGGCTACCTCCTTTTCTCCACACAGCACCAATCCGGAGTGTATCTGACGGTGTACACACAATCCCGAAAATAGGTTGGGCCTCGGTCTCGGCATTTATGTCGAGTTTCTTGTAATCAATATTGAACGTCGTAGCATTGTACACAATGGTAAGATCCCGTATGTCCGAGGTGAACACGAGTCGCATGCTTGCACCTACGGATACCATCGGATGGATCTTGATGCCTCCTCCCAGGAAGACAGCTGCAAGATCATGGACTCGGCCAATTACTGGGAATTGAAGCTCGTCATAGAACTTTGTATCGGCGTTCACGTAGGTTTTGAAATTATCAGGGAAGATGGCGGTCAACCCCATTACGATGTTCCGTCGCGCTTTCTCTGAAAAAAAAGCTCCTGTATCCATTCGATAGCCGATCAGCCCCCCTTTGACCCCATGGGTGAACGCAAGCCTATCGGTACCATTCCTGCTCTTGATCTTAACTCGTGGCGCCGTCATGAGATAGCCAAACGTAAGCACATCGCGTGGCTTGTTGGCGAGGCCTGCCGGATTGTAGTAGAGTCCGCCATAATCGTCGGCAAGTGCGGTATATGCATTCCCCATTCCTATAGCTCGAGCTGACACTCCAAACTGATCAGCAAGATCGGCCCGAACAGCCTGGACATGAAATAAACTGACCATCCCGCACGTGATAATGGCAAATCGAATTCGTATCTTTACACCGGGCTGGGATACCATTTCGCCACGATTCTTGGGGCTGTATCCCAGTTTCGCCTTCCCTGAGATAATTCCAGTGTCCATACCCTACCTGCAATTCAAAAACAAAGGACGATCGAGAAACCGACGGATTGCATATAGCCAGAGCTCCGCAAGGATGGTTGACCCTGATGCACGTTCTCAAAGGTTCGGGGCTCGAGATACGAAAGTTGGTAAAAAAAGGATACCTCAGCAGGCGAAGTGAAGATTCCATAAGGATTCAAAGAATAACCGAGCCCTATTGAAACTACGTGCACATTATTGTCAAGATAGTTCACCCATGTTTCCTTTTGCTGGCCAAGGGGAGATGGCTTGTATCCGTAGCCAGCCCGTAGTGCAAGATTAGGCAGAGGAACGTATTCGACTCCTACCCTGGGAACCACTAGATCTTTCATGGGCGGATTGAGGCGCCTTTCAGATTCATCCTTGTACTGCCTCCAGTCGTAGTAGGTAATATCGAAGCCGATCAAAAGGCCTTCTTTGACAAGATACGACGCACCTACCGCATACTGGAGGGGCCTATAGTGCGAGTGTATGAACACGTTGATCGGAATCGGAAGGGACTGAATCGAATCGTCGCGTACAATGTGAGGGGAAACCTGAATGCCGTTACTGAAAAGAACCTTGATTCCCTTCCGAAATACACACCCGATACGCAACCGCTCCGTAGGCTTGACGAGGATTCCATACATCGGCTCTATCTCGGTTGTCATTTTCCACGTCACCTTTGAACGTTCCTTGACCGGGTTCATCGTAGCCGGATCCAGTGCTGGCTGAAGGTTCACATAGGATCCATGCGTCCCAAACGTGAATCCCCCTCCAACCAAGAGCCAAGGAAAGATTTCAACGGCTGCATTAATCCACGAGCTGAGCATCTGGTTGGCTGTAGAATCGCCGTATAGGGGATAGTACGGATCATAGAAGCTGCCGTATCTCATTTTGGCAGCAGATTTAAAATTGTCTGGGAAATAGGAGATAAAACCACATCTTATCTTTCGGGACATGTGCCAGTGCCTCGAAATATCAAGTACAATGCCGAGCAAAGGCGCTTTTATCGGCTTATCCAAATAAACTTCCTTGTCTTTGCCTCGTTGCACATAGACTCGTGGGAACACGAACACATATTCCATATGGGAGCGATGACCTGCACCTTGAGCCATTCCAGCGGGGTTGTAATACAGGGCAGCACCATCGTCAGCGATGCCTGTAAATGCCCCGCCCATGGCAATAGCTCTGGCCCCCATACCCTGCGTCTCGGCAAGCGTATATGACCAGACGTACCTTTGCAGGACCATCGGGCTGCAAAGGATACAGCCGATCATGACGGTCAAGGCAAAATGACTCCGATGCTGCCTACGCCTTTTAACTGATACCATCGGCGAATACCAAACGGATGCGCTCGCTCTAAAGGGAACGTGGACTAGCGAAGATGGAACAGGAAGCCTCGCGATTTCGTAAGCGTAACCTCTCGTAGCTATGCCCACGCAACCGCCCTCTCTTAAAGCCCGTTCCTCGTGTAGACCAGCCGATCGAGTGCTCTCGATCATCTCCACAGGAACATTTAACCAGGCAGGTACCGAACTCGGCCGGATTCTAAATCCATATCTGTTGATTGGTCAAGAATTTTTTTTTTAGAATAAAAATACTGACACGGCTGCTGTGCATCTCTTACCTGAGGACAGCTCACGTCCGATGGGTGCATCAGCACTGCGCGCTTCCCTTGATGAAATAAGAGGATACCCCAGCGTTCATCGTTCATGTAACCGTTGCAAGACCTGGTCCAATGGATCCCCTAAGAGGAAAGTGGTAGCGAGGTTTTGAGAGGCAGACATAGACAAATGGTGTGCGCGCTCCATCGCCTTTTTCAGACCGAAGAAGACGACCTCGTAATGGAAGGTACCCATCTGCCCGAGACAGAACGCGAGTCTTCTCCGCAGAAATCTCCTCCCTCCCAACCTAACACCCTTCGTCGACGTATCATGCTCCTCACCGGGCGATTGCTTCGCCGAGCTTCTCGTACATCTCGTTGAACCACGCGATGTGCCTATTCTGTGGAGCTTTTTAGCCAACAAGACCAAGAGGAATCATCGATGCGCATGCAGAGGCCGTGTATGCGATCAACTGAACAAGCTCATGACCGTTTTGAGTCTTGTTGCTGGCCCTCCGTTGATCCCTAATCGGCCTGACATAATAGCTTTTGCCTCGGGAAGATAACCTGTTACAAGATCGACAAAGTCTCGTGCGCTAGCGTTGATAATCATCCGTGGCATATCCTTTTCACCACGCCAGAGCTTCACTTCACCGTCATCAATTTCGAGGACCCACGACTTTTTCCCTGGCATACCGGAAAACGTGAACTGGACATCGAAGGTTGTTCCCTTCCATTTCCTAAGATCTTTTCGCCTGAGCACCGACGGAAGAACAATGTCGAACATGAGATATATGAGAGGCGGTGCTGGCATTATGTGCACGATTTTTGCAATACTCGCCTTGTTCTTTTGCAGAACGTGCTGGACCCGTTGTTGTAGGTAATTCCGTTGCGCCATAGTCTTCCCTTCTTGAGTACCATCCGAGTAAGGGCTTTTCCTGAGGTTCAATCTGCCCGCTCAAGAATGGATACACATACGATACCAGTATCGCCGTGACGGAAGCCACCTCCATTCTCATGCAAACCGATTCTGGCGTTCTTTACCTGTCGCTTTCCAGCCTCTCCGCGAAGCTGTAGTACTATTTCGTTATATTGGCCGGGACCTGTAGCACCAAGGGGGTGCCCTTTACTCATAAGGCCACCAGACACACTGAATGGAATTCTCCCGTCAAGCCGTGTGTTGCCCTCTCTGATAAATCTGCCCACATCTTCTTTTCGGCAGAAGCCTAGATCGTGCGTATGAACGATCTCTGCCATGGTGAAACAATCATGGCACTCGACAAAATCCACATCCTCAGGAGTAAGCCCCGTCTTTCGGTATGCTTCCTGGGCAGCTCTCATCACAGTATCCGCAACAAATTCCTTTGGATTTTTGCTACAGTACGTGCCAGAAACCTGAGTAATGACGCTGATTCGCACTGGAGGATGGTTTCTGAAGCGGGAAAGCGCTTCCTTGGAACAGAGGACTACTGCCGCTGCACCATCGGTCATAGGACAACAATCCAGCAGCCCTAGCGGATAGCATACCATTCGTGCGTTCAAGACCTGCTCGACTGTCAGTGTCCTTTGAAAGTGTGCTTTGGGATTCAGTGAACCATGATAGGCATTTTTCACTGCGATACGCGCAAGGTCCTCTCTTGTAATCCACCCGGCAGTGAGATACTGTTGGGCAACCATGGCGAAGATGCCAGGGGGAAACAGTCCCATGACTCCTTCCATCATGGCATCACCGCCTCCGAACATGGCAAACCGTGGTATTTGGTCCTGAAGAGGCCGATTCATGGTCTCCACCCCACACACAAGGGCGACGTCATATTCCCCTGATTTGATAGCGAGCCATGCCTCACGGATAGCATTCGATCCGCTACCACAGGCATTCTCCACCCGTGTAATAGGAATCCCTGTGATGCCCACCTGTTCAAACGCAATTTGACCTGCCATGATCGGCGCATCCCATGCCAGTCCTACTGTTCCGATATACCCGACCTCGATATCGTCCGGATAGGCACCTGCATCCTGCATAGCCTCAAAGAGGGCCTCTTCGCATAAGTCACGAATATCGCGGTCGATATGGATACCAAACCGCGTCATACCAACACCCACTACGTACACATCCGTACCTGGTCTTCCCATACGTGCTCCTTTTGTTCATCTTCTCCAGAAGTCGTCTCGACTCGGGGTAAGTTCGGCAGACAAGCAAGCCCCCAAGAAAAAACGGATCACATCAAGATCCAGCTCTCAAGTACGTCCGTACCAAGGGCACATCTCAGCGTTTTGTTGTCTCTGATCGGCAATGGCCAAAATCCTCCTTGGTATACAAGCACCGGTACAGATAGGATACAATAGGGTTACCCCATGGGTCCTCCCTGATAACGTCATAGCACAGTTCCACCTGCTGCCCGATGAACAGTTTGCGCTCCGGCGGATACCAATCCTTGAATAGGGTGTAGATCGTTATGTCGTTGTCCGGGAGATATACGTAGCCGAATGCATAGGGCGTCGGTATTCCTATATGACTCATATGAGAGATCGAATAGGTTACGATTTCCCCTCGTGTGGCAAGAGGGTGAACATTCATGGTGTCGTTCCGAAAACAGACTGGACATACCTTTTTTCTCGGGAACCACACCTTGCCGCATAGCTTGCACTTCGATCCGACAAGTACCGGATCTGCGGGCGTTCGTTCGAAGAATTTCTCAACAACAAGCAAACCCTTAACCTTATCAGTCACCTCTTTCCCCCCCTTTTTTCAAGGTGCGGTTTACGGCGGTCTCGTTTCTCCCATATCAGCACACACCATAGTTGCCCATTGAAGCATTGTGCATCTTCATTCAGTATCTGGTGGAGTAGCTACATATGACGCGTCCTCACCTCTTTTTCCTATTCCTGGCTCTACTCGTAATTAAGAGCCCTTCTGCAGGTTGACGAGCAAAACCCCTGTCGAGCACCCTAAAGCAGAACGTGACAATATCGTATATGTCCTCACCCTTACTACTGAGATCTTCTTTGGCAATTGTCACTTGAGCTATACCTATAAATGCTCCCCACAGTACCGCTGCTGCACGCCACGCATCCACAGGAACATACCTGCCCTCATCGATCAAGCACTGGATGCGGGCACTCAACAGTTTGAGAATAATGGTGCCGCGCTGATTGAGAGCCCGGGCGATGTCAGTGGTCATCCTCGATTGCATGTCCTCTTGCTGCATAACCATAAACAGGCGAAAATAGTCCGTATACGACTTATAAAACTGACACAACACCTCTGCGATACGAGTAAGCATCCCTGTACGGGTGCTCGCAGTAACAGGAACACCCTGCAAGAGTTCTATGACAATATCCAGTCCGTTTACCAGCAGAGAAAAATAGAGATCCTCTTTGCTCCTGAAGTAGAGATAAATTGTACCCTTTGCCACATCGGCCCTCTCAGCAATAAGATCCATCGTTGCAGCTGCGTACCCTACCTCTCGAAAAATATGATATGCAGCTTCTAGAATCTCTTTTCGACGTCTCTGCCTTCGCCTGACCCTGTGCGCTGAAACAACCATACTGTTACCTCCGTCCAGCATCCTCGCCTGACAGACACCTTATATGCCCATGTCCATGGCTGCCCCCCCTCTAGCTAGTGGTTCGTTTTTCCTCTACGACATGAGATATCCCTACCCGCTCGCTCTCTTTTTCATATGGAAGGCACGCTAAGTGCTCGCTGCGAAGGCTTGTATAGGTAAGGAAGCTAGTATTCGATAGCACATCGCCGGCCGGCGGAGCCATGTCTCGAAACCGTAGCCTTCTGGGCGGCACTTTCCCTGTAAATGTCCCCTCATAACGAACCACAATCCCGTCTTTGATGAGACACCAGCAGTTGCTCATAGCCTGCGATACGGCAATAGGATCCATCCCTACACTGTAATCATATATTGCGATGTTCGCACGTGCACCAACTTTGAGGTGACCTATATCCGTAAGGCCAAGATACCGAGCAGGCTCAACGCGTGTCATACACACCAACTCGCTGAAATCGAATGTGCGTCCCTGCAACGCACTCTCCACGATCCTCGGCCGAGCACGGGAATCGAGCAGCCAGCCTACGATGAGGGGAAACCTCGATGACTCGCATCCACCCATTCCTGTCGCTGAAAGTGAAAGATGCCACTTCGGCGTCCACTTGCTGAGCATATGCCAGCCATTTCTCGCATGTGCATCCTCAAAGCTGCCCTCGGATCGCCACACCCGTAGTGGAGTTCCCATACCGATATCGAAGCTTATGTCCCTTGGGGAGTGACCACTATCGAAGTCAACCCTTACGTAGGGATGTCCACTGGCCAGTCCTGTGTCGGCACTACCACCGGCGTCCAAAAATGCAACTGCTCTCTCGACCCTTTCCTCTGTATCAAGGCAACGGACCAACCCCGAAAGATGAAACAAACAGAGATCCTCTATTGCGTTATCAAGGAGGTCAGGGCGAGCCCATAGGGATATGGGCAAGAAGTCTTGTTGAGGCATTCGTGAAATGAAACGGAAGAGGGTCTTGGAACTTATGTTCTTGTGAAGGTAATGTCGCTGTGCGTATCGGAGATGGGGACGTGGTAAAAACAGATCGAGTCCCTTGGTACGACGAAGAAGCTCACGGACAGCACCCGAGAACTCCTCGTAGCGATTGCCTCTTACGCTTGCTCCTAGGTCTCGAAGTTCTATGGCAACAGAGGCAGAGGTATCAACAAATGGAATCTGAGAGATACCATAGTGTACAGTGCCAGCCGTAAGTAATGTCATGCACGGCTGGTGAACATGAACATAGCCCATCTGCGCGTACGTTAGTCCGATATCCGACGGCAGGGGCAGTCCTGGAGCAATGCGCCCAAAAAGCTGACCTGGTGATGCAAGATGACAATAGGGCTCTATTCCACCAGCCGTAACGACCCGGCCCTCGGCTTCTATCTGTTGCTTTGCACTGTTGAACGGTTCACTTATTCGCCCGTTCGCGATATACAGATCCGCTACTTCTCCATGCCATCCTTGCACTGGATCGACTACTCGTCCGTTTCGTATTACCAATGTGTGCTCGCTACTCACCGAGTACACTCATCGAGCATTTCTTGAAATACTTCGCTCAGGGCTGGATAGCCATCTCCAGACTGACATGCGAGACGTGCCGCATACAACGGTACCCAATCTGCTCTGAAGAAGGTCCCTTCGGTTTCAATTCCTGGCAACTTCGTCGGAATCACAATCGTTGCGTGGTCAACAGGGCTTTGTTTGAACGGGGTGATCACCACTCGTGGTTTATCCGCCAGCGACTTTGGAAGCTCCATTTTCCACGGATGACCGTAAGGAGAAGGATCAATCATAATCACAGAACCAACCCATTCGCTCAGTGCATCCACGCCTTCCCGTTCGAGAACGTGATGCGAAGATAAAGAGAAATCCCCACCAATTGGCCTCCCGAGCAGATCGATCGAACACTGGATAAAGCCAGCAACGTTCACTCCAGAGGACAGAAGTGGCAGCACGACACATCGTGCGCTGCCCGACCGATTTACCACCGAAGCCCACCGGAACAACGCAGACAGACCTTCCTCATTGAGTTGCTCGGGATCGACAAATACAGCTATATAGGAAGCGCGATCGATGTTATTTTTCAGGAACGGCAGATCTCGATATCGACCGCTTCTTGTACGCTCGGTATCCTCTACAAGGGTATCGATAAACGCAGCGTCTTCTTCCGGTTTTACAACAAAGTAGAGTCGACACAGACGCTCTAAAAGATTCTGTTGCCTCCCGATACCCACCAGTACCCTATCAGCAACACCTCGCTCTGTACACCGGCCACGGGCAAAAACAGAGTAACGAGACAAATGCCGACAATGGGTCGTCAACGGATCACTGCACCAGAACACTACAAGGTCGGCCTTGTCGCGAACCTCGTCCAGCAGCGCAGTAGCCCACCCCCAGTCAGCTGCCGCACTGAAAAAACGTCGTATACCCTCAAAGGCCCACGGGAGCCAAAGTCCCCTCAGGGCGCGCGTAAGCTCCAGCGAACAAGCAAGCGCTGACTGATCGAGTCCCTCAGCACCGATAACCAACACAGGGCTCTTTGTAAGTGCCAATTCGATGGCCCTACGCAGCGAGTCCCTCAACAGTGTTCGAGATAACCCTGGGAGACGATGTTCTGCCGTTGTGGTCAGAAGTCGCCTCATTCCAATCTGACAAAGATTAAGGGTTTTGACGACCTTCCGGTCCTTCACAAAGAAAGAAACATCGTCACAAAGGCAACTGCATCCGGCGCATACGTGGGAACGATATACAGCATCGTAGACAGAATGTGCGTGCTCCGATCCTGGCCATCCGCTCACCACGCGGGATCTCCCATCCAATCATCAGAGTGTTCCACGTACCACATCTCACCGCTCCCTGAGCTGCTTTACACCACTTCGAGCGCTTCATCTGGACACGTATCAGCACACGCTTTGCATGGCGGTGCAGAGGGGATTGCCCTATTGCAAAGATCGGGGCAGGATATCTGAACACATCCATCTATGACCCGCAGCACCACACCATCCTCAGCACGCGGTCCCTTACCGAGCGCAATCTCCTGGTTGTTGGCACCATGGACTGGACACACATTGACGCAGATCCCGCAGCCCATGCATTTGTCGGCAGCAATGATGATCCCGGTCTTATCATCCTTCATCCCACGTCCTAACAAGGCAATCAGCTGCTGCTTTCTCTCGGCATATTCTGGCGCATCCAAAAAAGGACAATCAGAAGGAGAGACCTCCCTTGAGAGGAGGTGACCGGCAAATCCCATACACGTCAGTCCACACTGACCACAATTGGTCTGCGGCAGATACTCATAAAGTTCATATATCGAATGCGACGGCACGGATCACTCTCGATCACATCATGGTAAGGTAGCGGTGGTACAAATGGACTCAGCTGAATTCTTCCTCGATAATTTTGCCTGCTGCCTTGTTGGCTATGTAGGTGGCGAACCCGGCCAGCCTCGGGTTGGAAAAATAGTGCACAAACAGTTCGTCCCGAGGCCATCCCATGACGCAGTCAACCTTCTTTTTTTCTGGGTTTACCAACCACAACTGGAACAAGCCTTCCTTGATGGGGAAAAACCATTCCTCTCGTTCAATGAGGAACTCAATCAGGTAATGTTCAGACACAGGCGGGAGTGCCAATACATAGTCCATCGTATCTTTCTTGAAGCACTTTGCGGCAGCCAGCTGCCGTAAACCTTCAACCGCTTGATTTATGCCTTGGCGAACCACAAAGATCATCTGGTAATGGTTGGAATTAGCAGTCCGCTCGGCCGCAATTTCGGGTCGCATAAATCCAATGACGGATGAGGGTACTATGCGATAGCCTGCATATTCGAGGAACTCCTTCAGTACGCTCGCTATCTCTTCCCGTGAGTAAAGGATTTTTTCGTCATACGAGCAATGCCAATCCTCTTCACTACTCAGCACAGCCATACGGCACCATCTCTTTCTTCAATCGTCACCCGGCCAGGGTTCATTCGGCTTTGGAAGCTTCAGCGGCACAGGACTGCCGTCCTTCCAGAATTTGGTGACGATCGGATGTTTCACATCGAGCAAAAAGTATTTGATCGTCTGTATATCGGTACCAACTTCCTCAGTGGCGATTTTGTCGTAGATCTCTTCGGGAATACAATCTGCCAGAAGCTTCTTGTATTCCTTGGGCATCCATACGACACGTTCCCATCCTCCATCGCCCTGGAGGAACTTTTTGGATTTTGGTGTTCGAATAGAAAGCCCCATTGTCCCGTGGTTCTGGTTGCCCCCACTCATGAACCCAGCCAATTTCGAGAAGTTCAATCCTAGTGGCGTTTCACCGGGATAACGACGGTCTACTAAGCCAATACCATCGAGCTCTGGGATGTAAAAGGCAGCGGCCTCAAAACAGCCACAATTGGTCTGAGGATACTTGAGTGCACTATAAAGGTTTACTTTTTTTACCGAGCGGGAAGAGCGTTCATACACTGTCTGGTCTACACCTGTATAGCGACCCATAATCGGGTCGATACACTCTCCTTTGGGCATTACGAACGAATACCCATAAGGATCTATCTCGACAGTGGCTTTTGCCCCTAAGTAGCTCATGATCCCACAGTAGGGGTTTCGCTGCGGAGTGATACAGCAGACATGATTGGGTGCAAACGTCTGACAAAGTGTGCAGCCGTAGAACACATTGACATCCTCATCCTCCAGACCCATAAGTCGAGCATCATAGGCCTCCCATTCGGGCCGAATCGTCGTATCGAGAATTTTCTTTATCAAGTCACGGCCACCCATCTCGGGTGTGGCGATAATAATAAGAACCTCACCCTTTTCTACGAGTGGGAAGTTGATCTTTGCCATACCGAGGAGCGACTGACCCATCCTCCTCCAGGAATTCTTTGGAGCGCTCTCTTTATTCAGCCTGATCCAGATCGTATCCCTCGTGTTGACCAGCATCCACCCTTCTCCCTGTTCGAACGGCATAAAGCCAGCCCGTATGAGCGGGTCAACATGATCCTCGGTAAGTTGACTTCCCCAGCACCGAAGCCATATGCCGAACGGAAATGATGACCCGGGCTCTACCTCGTTAATATCTGGACCAATAAGCTCTATGCGACCATCTTCTACCTCGTCCTCGTACTTAGCGATGTCCACGTGGATGTAACTCTGGTATACGTGCTTGGGCCCACCGAGTTCCAGGTGCATGTCATCTTTTCGAATCTTCTGTCCCATCCACCGAGGCGAAATTTCTATCTCGACTCCGTCAAACAGTTCATCGAGCTCTGTAGGTGCCTGATAGACACGACCCTGGGGTAACGCGACCGCAGGAATCCTGATCATCGAATCATCCTCCTGAGGCTAGTACGTAAACGAGTTCATCAAGGCTCTTCTTCCACTCCTTGAGCGATGTTTCTTTCAGGCTTCGGTCTGCTGTATCCACTGATCCCGGCCCAAGGTGTACCGTGTGGATTCCTCTGACGGATGCGATCAAGCCCTCCACTACGTACGGCTGGTATCCTATGAGCACTAGGAGATCGGGCGCCCGTCCCAGAAGGGGATCTCGCCATCCCTCCTCAAGGAATCTGAACAACTCGGCAAGCCACATTTTCTTCACGATGATTCCCTGATAGTTTCTCAGCCGCACAATCGTCGTTCCTGTTGCAGCTATAGGACACTTGAGTTCCGTGGCTACACGCCCGGCATATTCGAAAAGACCGGTTCCATCCAGCACGATCCGATCACAGCCATCTCCCGCGACCACCAAGGGAAAGTCATGCTTTCGTAAGTACAGAGCTAATCTCTTGACATCGAGGACTTTCATACGAGTTACTCCGTCACTGCCTCACGCATGACAAGACGCTTCACCAACGTCGCATAACGGCCTTGTTTGATGCCATAGCGTTCGACATATTCCTCCATCGGTACGAGCTCGCCGTCACGGTTTCTTGCCCTCACGACAGTGGTACGCTGAATATCCCAGCCGTACTGTTGCTTCAAAATATTGAGAAACCGCATCCGCTTCATTACATGAAGTTCCATGGGGCTTCTCAGATAAAATGTCCAGTCATCAGGCAGTTCCCCGAAATAGTTCTCGTGGATCTCGGTGTAGTTATCTATCGTGGACAGCCGCGGATCGCGTAGTGCGCACGGTCTGAAACAAAGTTTAACGGCTATCGTCACCGCTTCTTCCTTGGTCTCTACCGGATACACAAGGTGTGGAGGAGCAGGTTCGATCTCACGAACTTCACCGGTTAGGCCATCATACATAGTCCACGTTCTGCGGTCGTATTTGTTGCCAACCAACATCCGTGAAAAGCTAAACCCTGAGGGGCCGAGTACCACCGGTGCTCCAACCCGAGCAAAGCCTGCTGCCTTTGCCATCATCTTGTCAGAGGCAGGACCCCAGATAATAACTGCAAAAGGAGCTCGATTAAGACTGTAGTCGGCCGGCTGGTCGTAATTCGCTTTGATCGATATTCCACCTCCAAGTTGTGCGAACTTGAACATAGAGGCCATAATGTGGGCATCAGCCGAACATCCTCCGCAATTGACAAGCCCTTTTAACGTAGCCAGCGAGGGGTACTCTTCTGGGAGTACTGTCTTTGTGGCTGGGTTGATCCGGCGAACTACGTCCGCAGCTGCGCAACCAGCAGTCATCACGACACAGTTTCGGTCGAGCAATTCCTTGGCTATAAACGCGAGCTCATCGTCTGAACCTGGGTAGTGTCCACATCCAAGGAGCGTTACCATGCCTGGCCCGTTTCCGCCAAGCACGAGGCCGAACGTGAGATCTCGAAATTCAAGATGACTGAGGGGACCACGACCCGGTCGCATTCGGAACTGGTCACTTTGGAGTCGATCAGTATTCAAGGCGATAATACAATCGATGAGTGGAATTTGTTCAGGACACGCTGTCTCGCACTTCCCGCAGAATACACATCGGTCATAGATGTCCTTGATCGCCGCTTCATCTTGTGTCTTACTTACCGTACTCAGCTGAAGCCCATTGGGGCATGCATGGAAACACCTATCGCATGCTCTACATCGTCGTAGCACCTCACGAGCAGCATACGGGTCAGGCTTTTTCCCCATTTTGCCTGGGAACTGTCTAAAAAAAGCAACGACAACGTCAGCCGCCTTGTCGAATGCGCGGATAGCAACTGACTCTCGTCTTGTGAGCCGGCTCGCAATCGTATCGACATCCTCGTCAGAGCAATCCGGTAATCGGACCGAACAGAATCGACCTGCCGCAAGGACAGGTATCCCGACTTTTGCCGCATGTCCGACTACATCAACCGGAGCACACGACTCAGTAACTACGATAAGATCTGCCACTCCTGCACGAACGCCTTTGAGGACCTTGGCAGTCGAGGTGAGTACCTTGCCCTGTTCGTAGATTCGGACGAGTTCATGGCCCGCATTTCCAAACCCTGTAATCTCGATATGCGAAGCAATGTCTTCTTGTTGTAGGCGCCCTATCGTATAGAACAGGGCGAGACAACTATCGCCAAAAAATGCCAGCACTGGCTTCGTCTCATCGACCGTACCCATACCCACAGGCGTACGCACCTCAGGATAAAAGGCCATCTCCTGTACTGGGAGATCACCAGTTGAAAGATACCCAAAACAACAGATCTTGGTGAGCTCCTCGATCTCTGAAGCGAGAAATTGTAACGATCCCAGGTGGAGTGTGCGGCATTCCAGGTCGAGTGGATCGCCGTTCCTCTGAGCCAGAATCACGATCTGCTCTACAAGTTGAGATTCGGCGTATCTGAGGGCCTCATTCATCTCGCCGAGGTTTTTGGGTTCAAACCCGGTCAGCACCGCAGTGTTGCACGCCTTGTAGGCAATTGACCTCCCAAGATCGACAGTCTTTTCTGGCCCGAACACCTTGAGCGCTTCGTCAAGCACTTCTCTGGCCGATGCCAGTGCTTTCGCAGTTCCGCGAATATGCTCATCAAGGCTCTGCAAAGCGCATGCAACATCTCGTCGGTTTTCCTTAGCTATTCGTGGGTGTTTTTGAAGCACGCCCGTGTACAGTGGTCGGTATCGACTGAGCAGCGTTCGGTCCCATTCTCGTAGATCGGAGGCAGATGCGAACGGTCGTATTTTGGTATCAAATTGCCTGAGCCTCGTTTCGATGTACTCTTGACGTAATATCTCTCGAACCAAATCCTCCCGACCCCGTATATCAGGGACCATCTCAGCGAGATCTGCTACAAAATCCCCAATCTTGTAGGTAAGCTGGCCTTTGGAAGGCCTCCTGAAATCTTTGAGGCGGTCTTCTCTCATGGGTTCTTCGGAAGCACGCCTCCCTACTGCATGGTCTTCCTCTGATTCGAAAAATTCAGCCTCCACCATACATTTGCTGCACACGGTTATCCGCTTCTGTGCTGGGCCCAACACGCCCTCCGTGCTTACCCCCTTCACCCTATGAGATGCAGATATATCCTCGCTATGCACAACCTTCTTGCATATATCGCATAGATCAATCCCGCATATAGCACAGCGCTCGGTGGCCTCGTTCTGGTTGCACACATTGCACACGACAGGATCCAGCATACTGTTCGTCTCCCTCTGAGTGTGTCTACACACAGACCCTCAGTGTATGGCTCCGGTTGTTATCGTACGGTCCTCCTCATTTCCTCGATTATCGTCGATCTCAGTGCGCCGGGCTCTTCGATGACGGTGATTCTGCCCCGTCCGATACGTGCGATCGCACGCATGAGATGTGGGTCTGCGTTCTCCTCGTTGATACAGATACATGATATGGTAATGCCTTTGCGAACGCAGCGAGCAGCTTGCCTAGTCGCATAGGTGGCTGGCGACGGATGCGGTGCGGTCGCATCGCCATCCGACACGAGTATGATGTGTTGCTGACCCCGACTCCTGGAGTGTCGACCAAATAACACTCGCGCAGTTGCCAGTGCATACCCTATGTTGGTGAACGCATTTTCATGAAGATCAAGCTCTAGGATCCTTTCAGTAAGACGATAGGCATGAGTAGTAAGATCGGACACGACGGAGGCAAGATTAGAGAATGTCACAATCCCTACCCGATCGCCGTACATCGAGGAAGCGAGCGAAAGTGCAATGGCGCTCTCCTTTGCGTACCACAGCTTGTCGAGCTGGCTCATCGTACCAGAAAGGTCAAGACAGAGAACGATATCCATCCGTGCGCGTATGTCTCTTGTCACCACCTGAATGTCGTCTCTGCAAAGCTCCCTATGCCGATTGCGAAGGGCTTTTCTGATAGTATCCTTGAGAGAGATATCACGGTACCTATCACCACAACGCCAGGAACGAGTACCAATGATTCGACCATCACCCACGGAGCACTTCTTGCCGGTGGCGTGCTTCCCTGAGCCAATTGCCAGGCTGCCTTCCCAAAAACGTGGTACAAGTTTTTCGAGCAGTAACGCAATTCCTCTCCCAGACAGGGTATAACCCCGCTGTCTCGATACGAGCACACCACGTTCCTCTAACAGACCCACTGTCCTGACAACTGCCTCTGCCTCGAGCCGTGCACGCAACTCAGCACTGAGGCGCTCTTGCCGTTCTCTGGCTTCCTCGATATCTCTAAGAAGCTCGAACGTGACATTGTCTCCAAGGTGTCGTTCCTTATAGCGCAGTTCCATTTCTCCAAGTACCCGCGTATAGAGCTGGGAAAATACTGCTTCAGGATAGCGCTTGATTCGTTTCAAAAGGAGATCGAAGAAACCGAATTTCAGTGGCTTGCGGAAATGGTCGCAGCGCGCGATTTCTTCGACGACAGCCGACAAAGCCTCTCGTGAAAGCTCGACAGGCTCATCGCAGGTAGCGCGCCCCGCACCAAGTACATCGCTGACGATCTCCTCGATAATATCGCGAGCAGAGCGCATCTCCATTGCATGCGGGGCGACCTTGACACGGTGTGGAAGGGTAACTCTGCTTATGGCCGGCAACACAGAGGTGTTGTGCTCTTTGGATGCAATTTCCTGATAAGAACGAAGCAGTTCGCCATAACGAATCACACCTCTGAGAGAAACACCGCGGCAGAGGTCTTCGTGGTGTCGCGTCCTCTGTACTATTTCCATTGCAGCCTCAGAGGACGGACCAAGCTCATCACGGTTTCCTGAAAGAAGTTGTGCCTCCCATCGCCTTTCAGCAACACCCGTGACTGGTACCACATCAAAATAATCACTCAGATCAAGTGGCATCACCTCAGAAGGCGATGCGGTTGCTGTAGCAATTACAAGTACATCGACGGGGAACACGTGTTCGCCTACGCCCATGATCATCCCGTCGGTGAGACTGCTCAGCACTCCGTTGAGTACCCGCTCGGGGAGACGGTCTATGAAATCAAGGAGAAGCATCGAACTGTTGGCACGTAGTAACTTGCCGGGTACAAAAGCCCGAAGATCGTGCATCCCATATCGAAGCGCCATCTGAGGATCAATGTCGCCCATCACGTCAGGGCAGTTCAGTTCGGGACTACCCATAATCTTGCACATACGGGAGGAGCCGGATAGGGTCGTGCTCGTCAGTGTCTCTCCGCTCTTGAGCCTCTGAATGCACCAGGGGCAGACCGGTTCGGCTATGTCACAATTGACAGGACAGCCCAGGACCGCCTGTCTGTCGCTGAGGAGTCGGACCATTCTTTGGGCAATGGTTGTCTTTCCGACACCAGGTGGACCCACCAAAAGCATATGATGGCCCGCCAGAAGAGACGCCATCAGAGCTGATGTCGTTTCTTCGGGCAACGAGAGTCCCTCGAACATAAGAATCTTTGCACCGTCGCTGCCAAGCCGGTACAGTGATGCTCTCACCTCTTCGCAAATCTTCATGTGCTGATAGGCACCCTCGTATTACTGGCTGCGATTCCACCCATATCAGTCTTCTCACGTACCACGTCGATTGCAGCGAACAAGCTTTTTGCAGCGGTCATGAGCAGCCCGCCCTCTGGGATCTCCCATATGGACTTGCCCAATGCGTCGTTTTCTACTACCTGGAGATCAAACGGAAGCGAACACACCAGCTCAAGGCCTGCGTCAGCTAGCTTTGCCTCCAAGAGGCCCGACGTCCCACCCATCACCTTGTTAGCAACAACGAGGATGCGCCCGACATGCACATTGAGTTCTCTGACAAGCTCGCGAATCCTTGTCGCAGTCGTTACCCCCTTCACAGAGCTATCAGTGACTACGAGCATGACGTCAACGTCTCGAGTCGTCCTTCGTGATATATGCTCAAGACCGGCCTCTGAATCGATCACTACAGTGGCATAGTTCCGGGCTTGACTGTCGATAATGTTGCGTAGCAAGTGATTGACTGCACAGTAACAGCCTTGTCCCTCGCCATGGCCCATGACAAGCAGGTCGTATCCTTTTTCCTCTAGGATTGCCTCCATGATCCTCTGTTCCAATATCTGCTCTGTGGTTACCGCGGGGCTGGTGTCCCCTTTCCGAGCCGTATAATCAAGCAACGATTCTCTGATCTGGCCAACTGTGGTGGCTACCTTTACGCCAAGCGCTTCACCCAGATTGGAGTCAGGATCGGCATCGATTGCCAAGAGTGCGCCGTATTTCCTTTGGTCTCGCACCAAAAGAGCACTGACAAGCGTTTTCCCAGTCCCACCCTTGCCTGCCACCACAATCGTAAAGCCTCTTTTCATGGTATAGGCTGCTCCCGGAATGGATCACCTTAGAGCATTTCTTTCAGTAGCGCCTCTACGAGACCGCAAGGATCATCGTAAAACCGTGACTCAGGACTCGTTTTTATCCGACCGGCCATTGTCGATACGGCTGCCTTTCTTACGTGCTCTGTTGTAACCACTTTGGCACCCTCTAGCCAGGCACTGGCCTGAGCCTTCTCATAGAGGGCTATCGAAGCCCGTACCGATGCGCCTTGATCAACCTCTTTGTTCCACGGTTCCTCCCGAGTTGCACGGACCAAGGAGACAATGGCAGAAAGGACCTGCTCTGGGACTTCTATCCCCTCGAATGAATACCCATGCTTTCTGACAATAGCCGCTTCTACTTCCCCTGTCTCTGGGTAGCCCATGCTGACTACATCGAACCTGTCGAGCAGCACGTCAGAAAGCTCCTCCACGCCGGCATGTTCTCTAGGATTCATGGTTGCGATCATGAGGAACTGAGCAGCATAATCGACATCATAAGGTCCAATGGTTGCTACGTGCTCTTCCAGTACTTGTAGCAGTGCATTCTGCAACTTTTCTGGGATCCGGTTCAGCTCGTCGAAAAAAATGATACCCCTGTTTCCTTTGAGCAGCTTGCCCGGTGTGAAGGCCCTCCAATCTTGGGGCCCATACCTGAATGCTATGCTAGGGTCGATGTCACCGAGAAGATCTTCTGCCGTAAGATCTGGGCTGCCCTGAATCCGTACAAATCGCTGTGGTCCAGCAATAGCGACTACTTGCATGTCCTCATCTGAAGTGCGCTTTGTTCGACATGCGGGGCAGACAGGCTCCTTGGGATCGCAATGAAAAGGACAACCTGCGACAGCATCTATCGGTGGTAGCAGGGCTGCCAACGCACGAGCCAGCGTGGTTTTACCTACTCCGGGTGGTCCTTCTATGAGCACATGGTGGTGGGCAAGTACCGAAGCAAGCACAGCCTGCTTTGCCTCGTCCTGACCCATGATTACACCAAGGGGGTCTTCGCATCGTTGGAGTGCACCCCTAATCGCTTGTTCAAGTCCCTCGATTATCATACCCCTCACGCCCCTTACTGGTAGCCCGGCTGGCTCTCGTCGCAAGGTACCGTTGCCGCACGTCCTGCCATTGCCTCGCCGTTGCGACAAAATAACGCAGAAGACCTTTCACCTGCGGATACACAGTGAATGGATAAATCCTGTTGGGATCGGCATTGTCGACGCCATACACGCCCACTCTATGTGTACTGAGTTGATCCGCGTGTGCCATCAGCCAGGACTCCTGAACAGAAAAAGGAACACCCAATGGTTCCTGAAAAGCTGGTACGACAAGACTATAATCATGAAGGTGCTTGTGCTTTTTTCGGAGATCTACCAGTAGACGTGATTTGTCCGTTGCACTCTGATCACAGCGGCACGCAAATGCTACGAAACATCCACGTTCTCCAAGCGTACCATATAGCTCCACCTCTGGATGTGACTCGATCCGGTAGCCGTGCTCCAGGAGGAGGGAGGCGTAGGCACTGTGAAGATAGGCGAGCGCTTCAGCATCGCTGTCAAAATCAAACCGCTCTCGCCGGCAGTAGTTGGCTTCGCGTATATCCAATCCCATCGCTATCCGATGTCTTGGTACCAAAACGATCTCTATCCCCCTCGAGGTAGCAGATGTCCCGAAGTACCACTCCCTCTCGAATCAATTCGACTGCAAGGAGGACTTTGATGTGACGGCTTGTATACTTCTTTTCCAATATTTGCACATCCCTGACGCGCCACTCCTCGGGATACGGCAACCGAATGCCCATGTTTTTTTCGGCAAAGGCCCTATTGATATCGGTTACGGTTGTCATCGACGGCCACCTTCGACCCTCAGGTCTGATCGATCGCCCGCTGGGCGCTGGGATCTTGTACTGATTATGACCGAGAGTTCATTTTATGACCGATAGTCATAATACTGATCTACCTCTGGGGCTGTCAACACACATCCGAAGGAACCCATTCTTCCACATGTCGTCACCCAGTGAGATGGAGAGGAAAAGGAGGCGTACTCCCGCTCACCTGTCTAGCATGCCGAAGATACCACGAAGGTGTTCCCTGTAAGCTCACATTCGCAGCGAACGCCATCGTCCGGTGTGGTCTCTCCACAAAATAGTCTCGGTGTGGGGCACTCTGAACATGCACACCACGGTGACCAGATTCACGGTCTGCCGCGTCCGGCCGACCCTCAAGTTCCCGTACTGAGGCGCTCCTGTCGAGGCAAAGGGCCACAATCAAAACGCGTTTTCTGCTATGGTCAGGGCGCTCCGATCGCCTGCCATAATCGCTTTGTAGGTGGACTCGACCTGAGGCAGTATGTTGAAGGCGAAAAACCTGGCTGCTTCGATTTTTCCCGAGTAAAAAGCCGCTTCAGTGGTACCCTCGACCAGTCCGAAGCCCTGTTGCTTATCGGGCTCCGCTCCTCGCTGATGCGCGCCGTAGAGTTTCTCCCAAGCAACACTCGCTTGCCACAACAAGAGATATCCGATCATAACGGTGCCACACATCATCAGAAACGGGCTGGCGTTCAGAACTGGATAAAGAAGATCTCCGCTCATATTGAGCATGCCCATGTGCATCATGGTTTCAACCACCTTGTCCTTTGCCAAGAGAAGTTCTTTGCACGCACCGTCAAGGCCTGGGCGCCCTTCCTTGCTCCTGGCAAAGGTTCCTATCTCCTCCATCAGTTCCATAAATACCTGCCCACCCTTCATACCAATCTTTCGACCGAGCAAGTCCAAGGCCTGAATGCCGTTTGTCCCTTCATAGATCGAAGCAATCTTGCAATCGCGTAGATACTGCTCGACCGGATATTCAGAACATACACCATAGCCACCGAATATCTGAACTGCGACCTCGATCATACGAAAGGCAGTATCAGAACAGTAGGCCTTGCAAATTGGGGTGAGAAGCTCTACTCGATTGTGATACCTTTCCCGTTCCTCTTTATCCTCCACCGAATGCGAAAGATCTATTAAATAGGCAGTATAAAGGAGAAGGGCCCTCATGCCTTCAACGTGGGCCTTTGCAGTGAGCAAGTTCCTGCGTACGTCTGGGTGCTTTATTATCTCTACTCGTGGCGCATGAGGATCCTTGAGACATCGCACATCAACACCTTGGATGCGCTCTTTTGCGTAGGCAAGTGCATTCAAGTACGCGGCGCTGCTCTGGGCTACTCCCTGCAGACCTACCTCGATACGGGCCTCGTTCATGAGCTGAAACATACACTGCAAACCCTGGTGTTCGCCTCCTAAGAGGTATCCGTGGCAATCGCCATTTTCTCCAAACGTGAGTACACAGGTCGCTGAACCGTGGAGCCCGATCTTATGCTCAATACCTCCACAGCTCACATCATTTGGTTCGCCCAGAGAACCGTCCTCATTCACTCTGATCTTTGGCACGATAAACAGACTAAGGCCCTTTACGCCAGGGGGCGCTCCTTCGATGCGCGCAAGTACGGTGTGTACGATATTCTCCATAAGATCGTGGTCACCTGAGGTAATGAACATCTTTGTCCCGGAAAGAAGATAATGATCGCCTGCTGGCTTCGCTACTGTCTTTATATCAGCAAGGGCGGATCCTGCCTGCGGCTCGGTCAAACACATCGTCCCACCCCACTGACCTGAGTACATTTTTCTCATGAATCGATCCTTCTGGGCAGGGGTCCCGAAAGATTCGATCAAGTGGCCCGCCCCGAATGCCAGCATTGGATAGCTGCAAAAGCTGAAATTCGCGCCCATAAAGAATTCATTCACTGCTGTGGTAACGGCGTAGGGGAGGCCCTGTCCCCCTACCTCTGGATCACTCGAAAGGTTTACCCAACCTGCCTCGCGAAACTTGTGCAAAAGCCCTCTGAAGCAGGCCGGTGCGTATACGTGGCCCTGCTCGTACCGACACCCTACTCGATCTCCCTCGGCATTTGCAGGAGCCAACTCCTGCTCTGCAAAGCGGGCAGCCTGATCAATGACCATCTCAAGCGTATCTCGATCGAAGTCTCTGTACCGTGGAAATGTGTGCAGCTTCTCAATCCCGAGCTGCTCCCACAACACAAATTTCGTATCTCGGGTATTGGCCCGATACATGGTTGTACTCATATGCACTTCCTCCTTGACATGTCTACGTGACACCAGCTCAGGAATAACCCTTCCTGGTATATCCTTCGGCGCAGCGTTTTGAGGAACATTCGCTGCCCCGGCATCCTCTCTGTTTCGACCGAGCTTTCCGTACCTCTAGCCATGACATCATACGACTTCCCGTGTTGTTCCTGTACACTCGTGCTCACAGACCCTCCACACAGCAGCCCTTCTATACCAAGCTCTCAGCTCCTTCCCCTGTCTAGCCTTGCCAAACTGTGGTACACGAGAGTAAGGTCAAAAGTCGTCACGGAAACCTCTCGCCGTAGTAGGCACATTGTCGGTTGACACTATTACTACGAAATTGGTATTTTCTGAAAATAGAAGCGTCCCTGTCGATCTTACTCAGCTATTCCATAGTATCCGCTGAGCGCAAAGAATCAAGACAGATCGTTAAGCGTACACCTGCAGCGCGGGTAACTTAGAAGGAGAGGAACAGGTACACAATGGAAGACACACATTTTGATGCGATTGTGATAGGAGCAGGCTGTGGTGGTCTCTCGTGCGCTTCGATCCTTGCTAAAAACGGTCTGAAGACTGTGGTTCTTGAACAGGGCGACACTATCGGTGGCTGTTGCTCGACCTTTGAGGACCAGGGGTTTCACTTCGATGTAGGTGCCTCGATCGTCGAATTTGTCCCTGCAATCGATTCGGTCTTTGAGCGGCTAGGCAGAAACAGAGAAGACTACATCGACTTTCGGCCCTGCGATCCAATTTACTCCTTTCGGACGGTAGATGGCGAGATAATAGACATACCCAAAGATGTCAATGCCACCTACGAGCTTTTCAAAAAGTACTGTCCTAGAGATGCAGAGCGGTGGCTTGCCTACGTAAAGTACTGGAAAGTCGTACAAGACAAAGGGATGAAGCAGTACTTATATACGGATATGCAATCATGGAAGAGTCTTGTCAAGATGTGGCTTAAAGCGCCGGCGCTCTTGAACTATATGTCTGTATTCTTCATCACCTATGAGGAGATCATAAGAAAATGGTTCTGTCACCAAACAATACTTGATACGTTTGGTTTTCAATCCTATTGGGCAGGATTGCCTCCGCGCCTTTGTCCGGGTTTGTATGCGGCAATAGGTTACACAGAGCACGAAGGAGTGTACTACCCTATGGGCGGGATGATCTCTATCCCACGAGGAATAATGAGAGCGGGTCAGGAGTTTGGATTGGAGGTTAGGCTCAAAAGCCAGGTCACCAAGGTCATGGTGGAGAATGGCAAGGCACGTGGTGTAGTGCTCAAGGACGGTAGTCGTCTGACAAGCAAGGTGGTCGTCTCCAATATAAACGCGAAACGGCTCTACCTCGAACTCGTAGGGGATGAACATTTGCCAAAGAGGGTAATCAAGGGGATCAAAAGCTTCACACTGTCCATGCCAATGCCCATGATCTATCTCGGAGTGAACACGCCTCCTCCTTTGAGGGCACATCACTCCATGCAGCTAGGTCGGTTTCAAGATATGAACGACATTTGGGACAAATATTATCTCAAGGGAAAGCTACCGGAAAAAACGCTCTGTATGGTGTGCTGGCCGACAAAGGTCGATAGCAGCCTCGCTCCGGAAGGCCACCACACGCTAAACTTGCTCGCAATGGGACCATACCACCTAGACCATGGCACATGGGACGACCGGAGGGAAGAATTCCTTGAAAAAGGAATCACCTATGTTGAGAATACTCTCTGGCCTGGCATACGGTCGCATATCGTCTATAAAAAGGTTTCTACACCTCTGGACTTTGAGCGACGTCTTCTCCATCCTCAGGGTGCGATCTATGCATTACAAAACGATCTAGGCTCTACACTCGTATTCAGACCATCGAATAGATCGAAATCCATCCAGGGACTCTATCTGGCGGTCTACATGACCCATCCAGGAGGAGGCGTGCCAATGGTAATAGCAGGGGGTGGTATTACTGCCGACTTGATCCTTCAGGACTTTACAAAGCTCTAGCACGAGAACATCTCAAAAGGGGGAGCTATGAGTCTCGGCATGTGCTTGAAGTGGATTTTGCTCTGGGTTCTTGTAACAAGTGTGGTCTACGTTACATATAAAGTGACCCGCGCTTTGGTCACAAAACCGAACCTCCGGTATTATGTGATCACCACAATCAAAAACATAAGGTATCTCTACTATCGCTATCACGTATAGCGGATATACACACACCACCGTAACGTCAGGATACTGTCATCATGACCCAACGAGGTGCGGATCCTGAACTGGTACAAGGCACCAGTGCCTACCAAACGTTGCAGTTCTACGATTGTGGTACCAAAGGGCTATCATGAGAGCACATCGAATCAAGAAATTGTTAGAGCCAATTCAAGTTGGGTCCATGACCTTGAAAAACAGGATAAAACTGCCTGCAATGGCCGTTGCTATGGCCGATGACGGTGCTGTAGGTGACAAGCTTAAATACTTCTATGCTGAGAGGGCCAAAGGAGGTGCTGCACTGATTGGAATAAGCTGCACAGCTACAAGATTGCTTGATGATCCAATGCTCGGACTCTATGACGATCGATTCATCCCTGGACTCAAAACACTTGTAGATATTGTGCACGAACATGGTGCAAAGGTATATGCCCAAATGGGTGTTGGATACAGTTGGGCATTCGGTGATGGTCCTGTAGAAATAGTGAGCCCATCGGGCATCACTGCTTCAGGTAAGCGCGGAACACCTTTCCGGATGGGAGGACCTTATGAACCTACACTGCCACGCGCGCTTACCATCGAGGAAATCGGACAGATAATCGATGCATACGGTCAGGGTGCGCTACGAGCCAAGCAGGCAGGTTTTGACGCAGTAGAAATCATTGCATCAGTGGGCTATGTGATCTCCCAGTTTCTATCCCCACGGACGAACAAGCGCACCGACATCTATGGCGGAAGTCTTGAAAATCGAATGCGCTTTCTTCTCGAAATCATTAAACAGATACGCACTACGACAGGAACAGAGTTCCCCATTACGTGCCGGCTCAGTGGGGCTGACTTGCTCGAAGGAGAAGGATATGGTCTCGAAGACACGCAACAGATTGCCACAGCCCTGGAGAAGGCTGGCGTGGCTGAGATCGATGTGATGGCAGGATGGCATAATGCTTCGGTTCCCATGATACAGACGCAGGTACCCCAAGGTGCATGGGTCTACTTGGCTGAAGGGGTCAAACGGGTGGTACAGATCCCGGTAGCAGCAGGCACCCAAATCCAGGATGTAGAGGTTGCCGAACGGGTGATTGCCCAAGGAAAAGCCGATATGGTCTACATGGCGCGCGCCCTCATTGCAGATCCTGACTTGCCACTAAAGACCATCCAGGGAAGGATTAAGGACATACGACCGTGCATGAATTGTTGCCGCTGTATTGAGGCCTCAGACAGTCCGCCGGTTTACTGCAGTGTCAACGCCAGGGTGGGCAGGGAGGCTGACTACCCTTACGAGTCGAGAGCCGACCGTATAAAGCGTGTCCTGGTCATTGGCGGGGGACCGGCTGGCATGGAGGCTGCCCGAATCGCGGCGCTACGGGGGCATCAGGTCACTTTGTGTGAACGAAATCCCCGTCTGGGAGGAGCACTGCTACTGAGCTCTATCACTAATCCGCGCATGGGTCGTGTGCTGAAGCACAAGGTGCGCGAGATCAAACAACTTCCCATCGACGTTCAGTTGAACGTCACGGCATCACCTCAGGTGATAGAACGGTTTCAGCCTGATGTTGTAATACTGGCCTTGGGGGCAAAGGCAACACCACTCGATGTGCCGTGCTCAAGAACCGAGTTGGTCATTGGTCGCGCCGAAGCTGAGGGGCTTTTCAGCGGCCATCCTACACTTAAAGGAACTATCTGGAAGATCTTTCTGGCACGCTCTGGAGCAGTCCTTATTCGGTATTTTTACGAGCCTTCACTCCTCAGGTGGGCCTTGAGATTCGGATTCCCATTCGGCAAACGGGTCGTAATTCTGGGTGGATCTTTTGCAGGAGTTGAACTTGGCGAGACACTCGCAGCACATGGCAAGAAGGTCACTATCGTTGAGCGCTCCGGTCGCATTGGCTCTGACATTGGGATCACCCACAGATGGGTCTTCTTGAACAGTTTGAGAAACGCCGGAGCAGAATTGATTACATCAGCGACGGTCAAGGAAATCACTACCAAGGGAGTGGTCATCGATACCGGAGGTGTCTCAAGGCACATCGATGCAGATACAATTGTTCCGGTCAGCGTGTCGGAAAATAAAGATCTTGCTCAGCAGGTGCAGGATCGTGTTCCGACGCTTTTCCTTGTTGGTGATTGCAACGAGCCAGCAAAGCTTATGGAGGCAATCACTGCGGGCTTTTTGGCAGGACAGACGATCTAGAAACTCTCCACACGAGGTGCATTCATGAAGCGTTCATGCGATGCAGTAGTAATCGGAGCAGGAATAGCTGGATTGGGAGTTGCAGCACTCCTGGCAAAGGCAGGCAAAAAGATCATTACCATAGAAAGAAATCAACATATCGGAGGACGAGCTGCTTCCTTCTCATACCGGGGGTTCACATTAAATATCGGCCAGCATGCTGGGCTCTCAGGGCAAAAACTCGATGAGCTATATGAGAGCGTGGGTTGTTCCCCTGGTGCTCGTGAATACTTCGGGGACATCGTACTTTGCAAAGAAAAACGCTTCATGCCACTTATGTCACTGGTACCTGTCAACAATCCTGAATTACTCAACCTACTTATCGAGGTCCAACAAATCACCCCCAACGATATGCAGACGCTTGATAACGTGTCAGCTCGAGAATGGTTAACGTCCAGGGTGAGTGATCAAGCAACTGCCAACCTGTTGCGATTGGCAGGGTGTATCTTCACCACAATCCCCTGGATAGAGCAGATGGCAGCCAGTTCATTTGTTCAGACACTCCAAACGCTATTCAAGACCACCGATACCTGGCTACCTTCTTATGGGATGGGGCAATATCTTGGTGCCTTGGTCCATGCACTCAGGGAACACGGCGGAGAGCTCCTCACCGGAATGCATGCAAAAAAGATCCTTGTCCGCAACAGGAGGGTTGAGGGCGTCTTAGCAGAGCATGGATATGAAGAGGTCGAAGGAGACCTTGGCGAACCTGTCGTGATTGAGGCTCCTCTGGTGGTTGCATCTTTTCCTATATGGGATATCTTTGAGGTAGTCGATATGTCCATTTTTTCAACAGAGTTCGTACACATGGTAAAACACCTTGACAAACGGACTGCCAACGTAGGTATCACTGCTGCCCTCGAGGCTCCGATTTTCCCTGACAAGAGTCTCGTAATTTATGAATTCCCACGCATCGGCTACCCAGGTACCATATTCATGCCGACAAACATCGTTCCAACAATCGCTCCTCAAGGCGGTCACCTTCTGGAGAGTTCCATTATTTGCGAATATGAAGTCTTCAAGGACAGGGAAAGACTCTTCCATACCGTGGAACTTATGAAGCAAGACATTGAAGATCTATTTCCTGGTTGGCAAGAAAAGGCGCTCTGGATCAAGCCGTACTTTCATTGGGAAGAGCCTGCGCGCACACCTGGTCGGGAGGGTATTTTCCGTCCGGGGCCAAAGGCACCTGGAATAGAGGGCCTTTACTTTGCAGGAGACACCGTAAGTTCCAGGTCGCTATCAGGTATGGAGTGCGCTGCAGATTCTGCTATGATCTGTGTCAAGGCAATACTTGGCGAGCTTCCTTAGACAGGGCGGCTCGCCAGTACACGTGCATGTAAGGGAGCAGTCTCACCTAAAGCCCTTTTGTAAGCAAGGACCTGCATCCTGTCTCGTGATGACCTTCAATAGCTCCCCTCCATTGGTGCAGGCCTATCATCTCCGATCAGCAGCTCGGGGCTTGTCGTTCTCCAGTGAGGACACAAAGACTGCCTAGAGCTAGTCGCGTTCATACCTGCCCGCCCGCAGCAGGATGCACACGATGAGACCTCGAGATCGCGCTATCACTGTTTTCCTCGTGGCACTTGCAGTACGAGTGTTAGCTTCCCCTTGCCAGGCCCGTGCCTCTACGCTTGCAGAAACAAGAGGATTCGGGATGCGGGCTATGAGTATGGGAGGGGCCTTTACAGCCGTCTCTGATGATGTGTCTGCCGTATACTACAATCCCGCGGGTCTCGCGCAGATCAGCGGCCACCATCTCCACATAGAATACCTTTTTGTTGCTCCACGAGTGTATATCAAAACGAGTGGACAACCCCGCCGAGTCTTTCTCGACAAGTGGACACAGACACCCATGATCGCCATGGTGACCGATCTTACGCATACCGTGAAGATTCCCCGAAGACTCATGCTCGGCTTCGGAGCATATTTCCCCGACAACTTCAAATCAGCATGGAAGGTTCGCTACGGCAGCTTGCGTTACGATCCATACTATCCTCTATATGGACACTGCAACGAGGAAGAAGGTGTCGCGATATGGGCATCATGCGGATTCGCCCTTTTCCCCTGCCTTTTGGTTGGTGCAGGTTTCAACTTTATGCTCCACGCCAAGGAGGTTGGTGCAGATGTCACCTTTTCGACAGCACTAAAGCCCATACAAGAAAAGTCTTCTGTGACGTTGGATATCACCACAGAGATCTTTCCACTCGTCGGTGTGCTGGTAAGGGCCACGGACCGCCTTCGACTCGGGTTTGCATGGAGACACAAAGGAGAACTTCTCTTTGGTGGCGGTGGGGGCATTGAACTACTCGCACGACTCTACCAGAGTCAAGAACACATCGTTCCGCTACCGCTCTCGTTGAAGCTCCCTATTCAAAGTCATTTCCGTCCCTCGCAATATGCTATCGGCATGTCCTACTGGCTTGGAAACAATGTACTCCTGGCCCTTGATTGCACTGTCTATGACTGGAGACCCTATAAAGACGACGCTGAACGAAAGCCCGAACCGACCATGAAGATAATTGCAATACCCAGAATAGGACTAGAGTATTCCCCAAATAAGGTAACAGCCGTACGGGTGGGTTACTCCTTCCAGACATCACCGTTACGACAGCAACGTCCCTCATATCATACAAACCTTATTGACAATGACGTCCATACGATTTCATGCGGGCTTGGCCTCCGACTCCGCGTATGGAAGCTACCGCGAAATCCTCTTGATCTGTCTTTGCTCTATCAGATTCACATCCTCACACCACGAACCTTCCTGAATGTCCACCCTGGACAACCAGCTCTGACCAGTTCTGGACTCTTTCATTCCTTTGGTGTGGGTGCACACATTTTGTTGTGAAACAGAGGGATCCCCACGTGATAGACATTTTTTGGATAACGCTTCTCTTGCTACTAGTCTCAGGGCACATAGTTCGAGCCGACATGGCCACTCAACTCGGACTTTCTGCCCGTGGAATCAGCATGGCTAATGCGGTCTCAGCCATAGATGCTGATTATTCATCCGTCTACTACAATCCAGCAGGTCTCGCGTTACAGGCAAACGACGAGATAAGCGTAAGGTATTTGTATAGTCATATTCATCTGCGCATCAATCAAAATCGACTCGGCAGTTCTCCTGTCAGATTCGGAGATATACGCGCGATGCTCTTCGGCTACCGAAAGCAACTCAATGGCCTTTTGCCCTCTGAGTCGAAACGCAGAATTGGATTGGGTATTGTCGCTGAACTTCAGCAAGAGCTAAAGCAGGCAGCACTGGTACACACCTATTGCTACGAGACGCTTCAGGTGCCCGTCTTTGGCAACATCAAGGATATCCTCGTCGCTGGCGCGGGTCTTGGTCTCCAGCTTGATCCGCGTGTGTATGCAGGGATAGGCTTGCGGGTAGGCGTGACCCTAGACGTGCAGGACGTAACAGTGGCGATGAACCTTATCGACCAGAGCTATCGATA
>FWPV01002996.1_pt1 | contig 39526 bp, 22 predicted proteins | sample 2228371 | NCBI WGS metagenome assembly FWPV01 (sample SAMEA103939776, study PRJEB20133) | metagenome
ACCCCTTAAAGTTAAAAGGCTCAACGACGGCTCTTTTCTGATTACCGCTCCAGCGCCCGGCGAAATCCGCCTCTTCCGAAGATAAGAAATGTTAGGAGAGCAAAATCGGGGACACAATCTATATTTCCTAATTCTTTGTCTCTTTTGAACGGGGAAGACTATCAGCATTTCATAATATCTTTACCGGCAGGGCTTCATCCGTCTCCTCTATTTGCTATTATCGAATCCTTTTCCCCAAGGACCGCGTCCAGGCTAAAAAAAGAAGATACCGATAATTGGGAAGGCCTATCACTAACTATTATTGTTGCCAAGAGAATTATGAACGACAAGCGATTTGGAAAAGTTGCTACTGCTTACGCAAAGAAAAAAGCTTTCTTGGGCCAAAGTAATAAGTCCCGATAAAAAAACCATTTGATATTAATTGATAACAGAAATGTGATCGATGTCTTATGCGAATATATGTTATTTTTAACCGGACGGATATGTTGGTCAAAATTGTCCTGTTAGTTTAATTTCTAAGGCAACTTCCCTACCGGCCGGAAGCGAGACCAGACGGCTGTTTTTCTGCCGGGTTTTTTTGATTGAAACCCTGCCTTTCTTGGCGGCAATATCTGAGATTTCCCGGGGAGTTTCTACGGTTATTGACTGTTTCTTGGCTGAGACAAGGTTAATCAGGATGCGATCGCCGTTCCAGTCAAGACGCTTGATTTCAATCTGACCCCGGCATAACACTCCTTCGATCGCTCCCGACGGCCAGGCAGCCGGAAGGGCCGGCAAAAGTTTGATTTTTCCCGGTTCTGAAGCCACCAGCATTTTTATGATCACCGCCGGCAGGCCTCCGCTGATATCCATGTTGAAAAGAGATTTGTGGTTGTGCATGGAAGCCAGGTTGTTAAGCCAGTAGCGGTTTACAAGATGTTTTAAGCACTCGTAAGCTAATTCGCCCTCCTCCAGGGAAGCCGCAGCCTGCCCGAGCTGCACAACTCCGAAAGACATAAAACCGGTGCCTTCTTTCCAGTGTTTATTGAGCTTTATTTCGATGATACGTTTGAAGGCGGCGCGCAATTCAGGATTTTTGGCAATCTCTTCAGGCAGGCCGTCATAAAGGGCATAGAGCTGGGAGGAATGCCTGTGATTGAGTTCCTCCTCCAGGCGAGGTGTTAACCATTCTTTAACCACGCCCAATTTCTCGTCGATCATATAGCCCGGCATTTTTTCCAGCATTCTCTTCCACAAAGATATCTTTTCCTTATTTACCCCGAGTTCGCCGGAGGCAGCGATAAGGTTGTTTAGTAGTTCTTTAGCTGCGGCCACATCCATCGTGGCGTTGAAAGATGCCTGGACCTTTGTGTTGGCGGGGAAATTTTCGGGTGATTGGGTCGGCGAGAATATGTATTTCCCGTCGGGCCCTTCATAAAGGTAGTCTTCAAAGAACAGGGCTGCCTTTTCCATGAAAGGAAGAGCGTGTTTAGCTAAGAATTCCCGGTCGCCGGTATGAAGGTAATAATCGTAAAAGAAATGAGCCGCCCAGGCGGCGCCGGCTACCCAGAAACCGCCGGCAAAATTCGGATTCAGGGCATTGTTGAATCCATGGGTGGTAGAACGGGACGGGAGCACTATTCCTCTGGCTCCAAACATGTGTTTAGCGTTTATTTCCAGATAGGGGACAATGTATTCCAGGTAAGAGGTGTAAGCTAACATCAGCTCGGGGATGTTACCCATTAAAAGACTGGCGATGGCCGAGGGCACATTTCCGTTGTGGGTGAAATCGCTGGCCCAGGGGGGATTGTATGTTCCGGCCCAGATTCCCTGCAGGGTGGGCGGCAGTTCTCCGATGCTGGAAATGATATTATAGCGGCCGGCGTCGAATTCTTTTTCGATTAAAGCTCGGTCGGGATTATCGAATGTGGTTCTGGCCAGAAGCTCCTCGCTGGGAAGTTTGTGATCCTGGCCTCCGCCGAGGTCAAGACGCATCCGGTTGAATAATTCTCCGTGAATCTTAGCGTGCCGGTTCAGCAGAGTTTCGTAGTCGGCCGGCAAATTTGCCAGAAAATCTTTCATGTCTTTAATCTTAGAATGGGCGGGATCGTAGAGAACATCCAGATCAATAAAAAGCAGAACCCGGTCAGCCCCGCTGATGGTCAGGGTATCTCCCGCCGGGTGGGATGTTCCGTTTTCGACAGCTACGCAGGCTATTCCTTCCAGTTTATGAATACTGCCCGGATAGGCCTTGGTAAAACTGTTTTCCCAGGTCAGAATGTTGTTTTCGGCTGCAGTCTTGATATCGGAAACATGAGTCTCAAATATTCTGGCTGAGGCTTCTAACTGGCGGGGCTCGAGCTTTTTGCTGGGTTCTAACGGCTTGAGTTTGAGCCGGCAATTGATTGACCCCTTCCCTGGCCCGGTGATCAGCAGCACGGCAATTCCGTCAGCCCTGGACACAAACAGCTTGCGCTGATAAGTGCCGGTGTCATCGTTCCATTGAACGATAGTTTCGCCCGTCTGAAAATTAACAGACCGAAGATAGTCTGAGATTTTTTTAATCCCATCCATCTTGATGTTCATTTCAAAAGCCGGCACAAAGGGGTCGGGGTACATAAAGCCTGATTGCCCGGAGAGGTCAAAAGCCAGTTGCTGCGCCTGACGATAGAGTCCCCGCTCGATTAATCTGCGAATTTCAAACAACCGGGCAGAATTATCCGGCGGCATGTGGGGAGCGCCCTTGGGAAGGAATAAGCGTTCGTGGGTAAAAATGATGGTCTCATCTAAGGGCCGGCTCAGAACGTTAGCCCCGATGGTTCCGTTGCCGCTGAGCAGACCCTGCTCCCAGGTTTCTCCCGGCTCCGTGCTGATGAACCCTCGTTCGGGAACCGGAGGATTATCGGAAGCAGCTCGAGTGAAACCGGAACTGGTGAAGACTTCAGGAGATTCATAATTCGATAAAGTGTTGGTTGCCGTGATAAATATAAAAAAGAAACCTGCTATTAAACTTAAGACTGAACCGGAACTTGCTTTCAAGGTATTCCTCTCCTTTATAAGTTATTGCCAACCAGGTTGAAGGTTGTCTCAAGAGGTCTCAATATCAATCGCAATAAAATAAAATCCGGTTTTCTTGCCATGTTAATTCCTTTCATTAATTTAGTTATTATATTTAATAATTGAAAGTCAAGGCTGGATTTCAATATGGCGCGAGTCGAGGCTTCTTTCTCTGATAAACCGGAGGAAGGCATGAACGCCAAGAATGATTTCATATTCTTAAAATAAGATAGGAATTATCTGTTTTGCCTTTATGATCATGGAATTGATCAGTCAGGACGCTTCCTGGCGGCGGCTGACAATGCCTCTTGTGTGAAGGCTGTCGTGGCCCAAAAAAAATCGCTTGACATTTTGAAATTATTTTCTTAATTATATAAAGAAACTATGTATAAAACGAATAAATTAAGAATTTTTACTTAGCAAGGAGGTGAGGGAGATGAATGAGTAAAATTAAACCTTGCGTTAAGGGTATTAGACCTTGAGAAAAATATCTTTTGGGAGGAAAAAATGAATTCAAGAAAGTTAGGCTTTGTTGTTTTGGGAGCGCTGCTTTTCATGACAGCGCTCGGCAGTGGCCAGCAAATGCAGACCGGGACAATACGAGGCCTTATAAGCGATGAAAGTGGCGCCCCGCTTCCGGGGGTAAGCGTCACCGTCGTCGGCCCGGCGTTGCAGGGCAGAATGTCTGCCATAAGCAATCAGGAAGGTGTATTCCGTATCCCTGGTTTGCCGCCTGGCTCAGGTTATGAGGTCAGGGCTGAGCTGCAGGGATTTGAGACGATTATCAAGAAGGGAATTATCGTCAGGGTGGGAATGACCGTTACAGTTGATTTTCAGATGAAGCCTTCCAGCCTGCAGGAAGAAGTTACAGTGGTCGCCCCCTCGCCGACGGTGGATGTGGTCAGATCAACCAAGTCCACCCTGGTCACAACTGAAGTCTTGACATCCTTACCACTGAGCCGGACTTTTAGCTCCATTCTGACCATCGCTCCCGGAACCACAGGAATGAGCATTTATGGAAGCGGCCGGGGAGAGTCGGGCGCGGTTATCGATGGAATTCAGGCCAACGATTCTGACCAGAACGCCGTAGGGATAGGCACGGATGTGGGCATGGCCTGGGATATGGTTGAGGAAGCGGAATTAATCACTTCTGGTTCCTCGGCCGAGTATTATGGGTCGTCCTTAGGCCAAACAATTATGGTTATGAAATCAGGCGGGAATAAGTTAACCGGAGAATTTTCATTCTATTACACCAACGAACATTTGGTGCAAATACACTTGCCTGAACCAGACCTGGCAACGCTTAATATGGCTAAACCTTCAATTCCGATCTATTCCTATGACGGTTCTGCTGCACTCGGTGGCGCGCTCATCAAGGATCGTCTTTGGTATATGACCGAGTTCCGTTATTTGAATTCTAAGTATACCGGCAATTTCAGGCCGACGGTCATCAATGGAAAGCAATACGATAATTATGATCGTGTTTTCCCAAATTACATCGGCTATCTAAAACTGACTTTTCAACTGGCTGAAAATTTAAGAGGCAGCGTGATGGGGCATTACAGCATGCAGGATGTTCCTTATTATTATAGTGGTTGGAACTTAACCAATGAAGCCAACAAACATAACAAGCCCAGACGCCTTAATTATGCGGGAACGCTTTCCTGGTTTATAGATAGCAACACCATTCTAAACCTGAGAGCGGGCGGTATGTATTTCAAGTGGACTGGAACCAATACCAAAGAAGCGGATCCCAACGGACCTCATTTTATTGATGATTATACCGGATATATCTGGGGAAATACCGGGCCGGAAGAATATACCTGGAAGCCGAAAATCAACATCGCTTTATCGCTGACCAAGTATGTGGATGATTTGCTCGGCGGAGAACATGAATTCAAGGCGGGCGTTGAATGGGAACGGAACAGAGGCGACTGGGGTTTTTACATGAGACAACCCTTGTTCTGGTATTATTATGACGGCAGCCCGTATTACTGGCGAGCTCAGAATGGCGGCGTAACCGATCCGGTTTATGGGGATGGCCTCCTGGAATACCTGGCCATGGGGGGCGAACCCGGCTCAGGCTTTGAAAGCGGAATTACTTCCAGAATAGGCGGTTTTATTCAGGATTCCTTCAAGATAAAGAGATTGACAATCAACTTAGGCACGAGACTTGATTACATCAAAGCCTGGAGTCCGGCCAGGGTGAAGGGCGCTGCTGTTGATCCAGTTGCCTTGGCCATAGGGGCGACCTATTTTGAACCTCTTTATGGAATTAATCCCTATGATGAAATTGCCTATGAAAAATGGGATAATGCTTTCCCTTACGGATTATTTGTCTCGCCGCGTGTCGGCCTAACGTATGATTTGTTCGGAGATCATAAGACCGCCCTCAAAGCGTCATTCGCTCACCAGGCTGAACCTTTTCCGACCGGGACTTTCTCAGCCATGCATCCTTTGACCTGGAGGTCCTACACTTTTAACTGGTGGGATCTGAATGATAACGGCCTGCCGGATTTGCCGGGCATAGACTCTTATGAAGAAGCCTATGGAGATACACCGCTGGCCATGGTTTCGGACGCTTATCTCAAATCGATCGATCCTGATTTAAAAGTACCCCATGTCAACGAGTTTAACTTCGGAATAGAACATGAACTGATTAAAGATTTTCAACTAAGTGTTCATTACATTATCAAGAATAGAAGAAACCTGCTGGGCAGTGTCCTTTGGGATGAAGAGTCCAACCGCTACTGGTACAGCCATGAGTTAGCTCCAGAATGGTGGGTGCCCTTTACCACGGTTGTGCCGGCTTTTGGGGTCTTTCCCGCCCAGGAAGTTACCATGTATTTCCTGTCAAATGATGCCCCTGACCAGTTTTACCGTCTGACCAATGTTCCGGAAGCCAGCTGGAAATTCAGGTCGCTGGAGATCGCCTTTAATAAACGCATGTCAAACGGCTGGCAACTCGGCGGGTCTGTGAATTTCTCCAAGAATCCAGGGAACTATCCAGTAAGCTGGCAGAGTTCTTTCTCTTTCGGAGCCTTTTCCAACGCCAACAAGTTTGTTAATGCCTACGGTGAAATGCCTTACAGCCGGCCGCTGATTATCAAACTTTACGGGACCTTTAATCTGCCGTATCAAATAATGTTTTCGTTCATCTTCCAGCATATCAGCGGTTCACCCTGGGGCAGGACGGTCAGGGTGTTACCGCCTGCCGACTGGGCAGCAGAGCATAATGTCAGTTCGTCGGGATACACGATAAATGTTGAAACTCCCGGTACCTGGTGGAACGAAGCTTACGACAACCTTGACATTAGATTGCAGAAAGATTTCACCCTTGGTCCGGGCCGATTTGGTTTCTATGTAGATGTATTTAATCTGCTTGGAGCTTACACTTTGACCGTCAACAAGAATCCGGCCGGGACCTGGAGACCTGTAGCCGAGGGATCTACAGAGGGCACTTTCACTCCAGGGTCTCTTGGTTTGAAGGGATTCTCAGGGTCGAGACAGATCAGGTTTTCGATTCTCTACAGGTTCTAAATTAACGGCAGAAGTTCGGGAAGGGAGGAGTCTTCGCTCCTCCCTTCTCTTTATTAAATTGCTTGTTATAGCCGGGGAAAAGGTTAACCTTAACGTCGAAGCGAGGGCGAAAGTCTTTTTGCCGGTCTAACCAAAAGTGCCAGAAGCTTATCCTCCGGCTTATTTCGGATTGTCCAGGGCTTTATTAAGCTCGAAGGATTTAAGATAGAAAACGGGCTCGGTAGTCAAAATTAATATATTGGAAAAGAACAGCTTCTGAGCGGTTAGAGAGAGGAGAAGCGAGTCAGAATGAATCCGATAGGAAATTCTAAATTCATTCAGAAGGTTAATAAGAAAAAGATATTAAATCTGATCTATAATGCCAGATTAATTTCCAGAGCCGAAGCTACGAAAATAAGCGGTATAAGCGCTCCGACGGTCTCCAGAATAGTTGATTGCTTATTAGATGAAGGCCTGGTGGAGGAAATCGGAGTCGGAGAATCCACGGGAGGACGGCGTCCCAAGCTGCTGAAAATTGCCGCTGATAATAACTGCATCATCGGCATAGATCTGGGCACGACCAATATTTATGGTGTGCTAGCTGATTTAAACGCCAGCTTGATCTTCGAAGAGAGGCAGCCGACCAGGATAAAAGAAGGCTTTTATCAGATTATGGGTCAAACTGCCGAGATCATTGAAATTTTGATCGCTAAAGCCCGGGAAAAGAGAAGAAGAATCTGCGGAATCGGCCTGGCGGTAGCGGGCTTAATCAACCGGCAGAGAAATATCGTTGAGTTTTCTCCCAATTTTCACTGGCAGGATGCCGACATATTGGGATTTCTTGGGGGCAGGTTTGACCTGCCCATCTTTTTCGATAATGTCACCCGGGTCATGGCTCTTGGTGAGCAATGTTACGGTGCCGGCAAACAGTATAAAAATTTTGTTTTTATTAATGTTGGATATGGGATCGGTGCCGGGGTCATAATTGAGGGCAAGGCGCTGTTCGGGTCAACGGGGATGGCGGGTGAATTCGGCCACATTACAGTAGATCGAAACAGCAAAATACAATGTGATTGCGGCAATTTCGGGTGTTTGGAAGCGTTGGCCTCCGGGCAGGGAATAGCCAGAACCGCCCGGATGGAGCTGGAAAAGGGCGCTCAAAGCATCATTTATGAGATGTGTGAAGGAGACCTGGAGAAGGTCACGGCCGAAATGGTGGCCAATGCGGCCAAAAAAGGAGATGTTCTGGCCTGGAATATCTTCAGTCAGGCTGCCGAGTATATCGGATTGGGAATCTCTGCCCTGATCAACCTTTATAATCCTGAGGCCGTAGTTCTGGGCGGCGGGGTTGTTCAGGCAGGAGAAATACTTTTTGACAATGTCCGAAAGACCATAAATGCCAGAGCTCTTAACCGGAGCTTGCGAGGAGTGCCTCTGCTCCCGGCAAAATTCGGTATTAAAGCGGCTGCCATGGGGGCTGTTTCCCTGGTAATGAATAAGCTGCTTGAATTGGAACTGGAAGACTTTCTGTCCGGTCATAAAGAAGAACGATTAGAATTATTAAAAACCGGGAGGCCTCAGTAATTCGGCTGCTTGTTAAGCTGAGGCTGCAGAAAGATTGAATTTTCTGGACGGCATAAATGATCGGCAAGATAAGGTCTAAACCTGAGACCGGTGAGCTTCACCTTCTTGCGGCACCCCCCGGGAGCTTTTGCCGAAGTCCCCTGCCCGGGCTTCCGGGTCTGAGGAGGTTTGTAAATTGTCCTTAGCCGAATATAGTCTCGGTGATAATATAATGAGGTCAAAGGAGAAATAATGAACAGGCGGCATTTTGTTAAGTTGCTTGGGGCAGGGACTGCATCCCTGGCTGCTGGAGGATGCCGTTCTTTTCTTAATCAGAAAGAAAACGTTCCCAATATCATTCTAATTCTGGCTGATGACATGGGCTATGGTGATCCGGGTTGCTATAACCCGGATTCCCGGATTCCAACACCCAACATGGATCGATTAGCACGAGAAGGGATTCGTTTCCTTGATGCTCACTCACCTTCGGCCGTGTGCACACCCACCCGGTATAGCATCCTCACTGGAAGATATTGCTGGCGGACCTGGCTCCAGAGAGGTGTTGTCGGTGGTTATACGCCTCCTTTAATAGATCCGGGAAGGGAGACCCTGGCTTCCATGCTAAAAAGAAGGGGCTACAAATCCGGATTTTTCGGCAAATGGCATCTCGGACTTAGCTGGCAGCGGATGAACGGTTTTACACCCACCTGGAGGGATGCCGAAAGGATGTGGAGAGGCTCATGGCAAGATGCCCCTCCTGAAACAGGGATGAACGCGGATTTTACCAAACCTGTGCGAGGCGGCCCGGTGGACCACGGTTTTGACTGCGCTTTCTTCACAGCCGCTTGTTCTACGATCGACGGCCCCTTTACTTATATTGCCAATGACCGGGTTGCCGCCATTCCGGATCACCAGGTATCGGAATTTTATGATATGAGCCGTGGAGAGGAGGGCAGTCCGCGTCCGGGTTGGATAGCTCCGGGGTTTATTCTGGAGGAAGTCGATCTGGCTTTCACCCGGGAGGCGATCAAGTTCATAGAAGAGTGCCGGGCATCCGACAAACCTTTCTTTGTTGAACTCGCTCTGTCCTCACCACATACTCCCTGGCTCCCCCCTGATTTTGTAAAAGGGAAGAGCGGAGACGGCCCCCGGGGGGATCTTGTCATGCTGGCTGACTGGTGCCTGGGAGAAGTGATAAAAACTCTGGATCGCCTGGGCATAGCCGGGGAGACGCTGGTGATTATGGCCAGCGACAATGGACCGCACCCGGGGATAAGGGGTCATTTATCAGCCGGGCCTTTTCGGGGGTTGAAATCTCATATCTGGGAGGGAGGCCATAGGGTTCCCTTTATAGTTCGCTGGCCGGGAAAGATCAAGCCCGGAACTACATCCGATGAGCCCATCTGCTTAACTGACCTTATGGCAACTCTTGCTGCTGTCACGGGTGCCGAGCTGGCACCGGAAGCCGGGCCTGATAGTTATGACGTTTCTCCGGCCTTATTCGGGAAAAAGCAGAAACAACCGATTCGGGAAGCTCTTGTTCATCATTCTGAAAACGGAACATTTGCCATTCGCCAGGGGGAATGGAAGCTTATCCTGGACAATAAGACATCCGGCGGCTGGATGATACCGGAAGGAGAATCTCCCAAGCCGGGAACACCGGGTCAGCTGTATAATCTTAAAGAAGACCCGTATGAGCAAAATGACCTCTGGGAAAAATATCCGGAGGTGGTGGAACGACTGACTGCTCTTCTGGAGCGCTATAAGAAAGAATGGCGAAGCGCTCCTTTAAGGACTAAATAGACCGAATAATATTAATAGCATAGAAAAGAAGAGACACCAAGAGGATTTCAGGAAATTGGATTGTCTACGGGATCAAAAAACTTTTTATTGCCGGTTTGGTTTATTTAAACCGTCTCGGAGCAATATGTCCCGCGCTCATCCCAAAAAAGCCAGTCATTTGATTTTGATCGCATCTTGAAAGGAAAATAATAGCCATAAAGCAGTCAAGATTTGATGAAAGAAGATATGATATTACAAAAGCCGCTGACCTCGATTCTCATTAAGCCGGCAGGTGCCGACTGCAATATGAATTGCGCCTATTGTTTTTATCTTAAAAAGTCGGAACTCTATCCTGATACCGTTTCCCATCGCATGCCTGTTGAGGTCCTTGAGGAGACAACGCGCCAGTTTTTAGAGGAGGCGAGAGGCCCGGTGACTTTTGCCTGGCAGGGTGGAGAACCTACCCTTCTCGGCCTCTCTTTTTTCCAGCAAGCGGTCGACTTTCAGAGAAAGTATGGTGACGGGAAAATTGTCAGTAATGGTTTCCAGACAAATGGGTTGCTGATCGATAAAGAATGGGCGGCTTTTTTCAGGAAACATCAATTTTTAATCGGTTTATCGCTTGACGGGCCGGAGCATATTCACAACAGATATCGTTTTTTGAAAGGTGGGCAGGGCTCATGGTCACAGGTGGCGGACAGGGCAAAGCTCTTGCTTGACTCTGGAGTGGCGGTGAATGCTTTGACGGTAGTCAACGACTATTCTGTTCAGTTCCCGGAAGAAATATATGAATTCCACAAGACTCTCGGACTGAACTATATGCAGTTCATACCATGTCTGGAACCGGATCCGGCGAATCACGGCAGCAAAGCATTCTTCTGCCCGACTCCGGAAGCTTACGGGCAGTTTCTGATTAGATTGTTCGACTTATGGATGGGCGATTTTCGTGACGGTCGGGAGACAACCTCTGTCCGCTTTTTCGATTCTCTCTTTTTCACCTATGTTGGGTTTGAACCTCCCGAGTGCACCTTGCTTCCTGAATGTGGTGTTTATGTCGTCGTTGAACACAACGGCGATGTTTATCCCTGCGATTTCTTTGTTGATTATCGCTTGAAACTGGGTAATATCAGGGAAAGCAGGCTGAGAGACCTTCTTAATTCTGAGGCTCAGCGATCCTTTGGGCAAAAGAAATCCGCTCTACCAGATTCCTGCTGGAACTGCCGGTGGTTGCGATTCTGCCGGGGTGGCTGTCCCAAGGACAGGCGGTTCAATCCGGCCAGCCCGGAACTTAACTACTTTTGTGACTCATTCCGGATGTTTTTCGACCATGCTGACAGCCGCTTGAAGAAACTGGCGGGGCTGTGGAAGCAGGAACAGAAGATGACCGGGGCGGAAGGTTTTCTAACCAATATTAAGAAATCAAAAAAAATCGGCCGCAATAACCCCTGCCCTTGCGGCAGCGGCCTAAAATACAAGAAATGTTGCGGAGCTCATTAAAGGGCATTACGTCAGTCAAGGGGCGGGCTGAAATATTTCTTTTAATTGAGCAGTTAGCGCAGTCTATTTATTAAGGCCAGAGCTTTAGAGCAAAACGGCGCAGAAGAGACGCCCTCCTGCTTCGAGCTTCTGCCCAACAATTATAGCGGTCTGAACATCATAATGTTGTAACCGAGTTCAAACGTCTATCTTACTCAGCCCTCCGCTTGCGGGAAGATGACCTTGTGGTTTGATGAAAGCCGTGCTTTCGCCCCGAGTAGCATTTACTTTTCTGATAGAGCATTTTTAAAAAGTGCTTGACATTTTTTGATTCATTACTTACTTATATAAAATAAAAAAGTAATATGGATTAAGTTTCATATTAGAGAAAGGGCTTGCCCGATAAGGAGTATTCCTGGGGAAATTAAAAGGAAAACTTGAAGAGTCTATGGCTGCTGGCAATTATTTAAGACCTTAAAGAGGCAAGGTTAATATTTTAGATTTGATCATTAGTTAGACTGAGGAGATTGTGTCTTGGCAAGGATGTTTTTACCTCAGAGAAGAAAGTTATTGATTTATGAAAAGCATATTTAAAACAAACCGGGTGCAAAGGAGAAAAGAAATGAAAAATCGGTTTTTGGTATTATTGGCAATTTTTCTTGTTGCCTGTTCAATTTTGAATGCCGAGCTTCCCGGCAAGAAGCCGATTCTCTACTGGAATTTTGATTCCGTTGAGCAAGGAAAGACAAAAGAAGAAGCGGCGGGCGGATTGAGCGTCATTAACGGAAACTATCGTCAGCTGAACGGGGTAAGAGGCAAGGCCCTGGTCTTTGATGACCATACAACTTGTGTTTCTCTTCCCGAAGAGAATGTTCCAGTAATAAACTCTGATTTTACATTATCAGCCTGGATTGCCCTGGGCGCTTATCCCTGGAACTGGGCGCCGATTGCGGCTCAAGAAAATACTGTCAGCCTTAATTCTAACCTTGACGAATATTGCTGGCCGGATGATATAGTGGTCAATTCTCCCCGGGATGGCTTTTATTTTGGAGTTTCTCCAGAGGGGTATTTGGGATTAATGGTTGGCACAAACCAGGGCTGGATTATTTGCCGGAGCGAGTCAAAGTTGCCTTTGAGAAAGTGGGTTAGCGTAGCGGCCGTTTTCAAGAATAAGGTTGGTCTGGAGTTATACATTGACGGCAAAAAAGTAGCTGAGAATAAAGGAGCGTATTCTTTTTCGCAGGCCAGGGAAGAGCCGCTGCGTATCGGGATGAACCGGGAAAAAAGAGAACCGGCTTATCCGGTGCGGCCTTTTGCCACCCTGGCTTGCTGGTATTCCTTTGATGGACTGATAGATGAAGTTAAGATATTTAATGAACCGCTTTCCCTGGAAGAAATTGCCGGTTTTTATGCTGCTGAGTTTCCCAGAAACGAGCCGGAACTTCCGGCGAGGGTGATGCCCTCAGGTCCGGAGGGTCCTGGAAAATTTGGGGCCTATTATACGACCTTAAATTATTATCCTGAATGGGACAGGCTCTGGCCGGTGGCCAAAGATGCGGATGTGGTGGTGCAGTTTGATAATTCTCCGGTCAGAGTCGTTTTCTGGCGAGGGACGCGGTATTCACCGGTCTGGGCAATGGACAGAATACACTGGATGGCGGACCAGAGTGCTGAGAACTTTACTGACCTGGATGGCTGTCAGGAGCACATGCTTGATGCCAAATGCCAGTTCTCCCACGTCAGGATAGTTGAGAATACAGAAGCCCGGGTAGTTGTGCACTGGAGATATTCGCCTGTAGCTGCTGATGGAAGCCGCTCACAGGTTGATCCGATTTCTGGTTGGGCGGACTGGGTGGATGAATACTATACCATTTATCCTGACCAGGTCGGGGTGAGAAAGATTATTTTACATACAAAGGACGGCCCTCTCGGACCGCAGGAATTCATCGTCCTCTGCCACCCCGGTCAGCGTCCGGAGGACGTGGTTGACTTAAAAGCTCTAACAATGATGAATCTCAGCGGACAGCATCAAACGTATGACTGGTCGGCAGGGCCACCCAGAATTTCGGATTCACAGGGAAAGTACTTGCATTTTGGAGACAGACCGGAAGAGAAACCAGTTGTGCTTATGGTGAATATGAAATCCGATTATAAACCCTATGAAATCTTTGAAACCGGAAATCGGGTCAGAGTATTTGGCATAGAATATCGGGAGGGAATAACTCACTTTCCCTGGTGGAACCACTGGCCTGTAGCCCAAATTCCTTCCGATGGGAGATACTGTCAGGCAGCCGACCGGCCGTCGCATTTTTCCCTGGCCTGGGGCGGACCGCCGCCACATAGGGGAGAAGGCGATATTTTCTGGTGGGCCTGGCTCTACGGGGCAACCAATAAACCAATTAAGACTCTTTTGCCCCTGGCCAGATCCTGGGCTAACCCGCCCGAAATCAGAGTCAATTCGAATGGCTATAAAAGCCATGGTTACGACCTCACTCAGCGCTGTTATCTGATCTCGAAATCATCAGAAAAACCGGAGGCCCTTGAAGTAGAATTGATAGCAGATGATAAATCTCCCGTTTATAATCCTGCTTTATATGTAGAGAACTGGGGTGACACGAAATTCTCGCTAAGGATAAACGGAAAGGATATTTTAAAAAAGGATAGATACAGGGTTGGTTACGTGAATAAGTTAGGAAGGACAGATTTAGTGATTTGGCTCGAGATGGAAGGGAAAGCCTCTGTAAGAATTTCCCTGATTCCTGAAAAATGAAAATAGTAATAATAAAGTTATCAGTCGAATTCATATAATCTGATAAGAAATGATTTTAGTTGATGTTCGGCAAGCCGGGGAGCCGGATGATCGTGATATGATTCAGGAAATACAAGGCCATTTAATATTAATCAGGTAGATGAAAGCGGTTTACCTTCTTGATCAACCAGGAAAGCTCCAGACTTTTCAACTACTTCCTTATTGCTTTGCCCATGGGGCGCAATCCAGAGAGCAGGCTTAAGTCCTGAGTCTTTAATAAATTGAGCCAGATTTCCCATTCCTTTTGAAAAACGGCGATCAATCGTTGTCCAGTCCCTGTTTTCACCCATTCCATGGCCCGCACCCTGCCAGGCGCAATCAATCTGGCAGTATTCGGCCCCGTATTCTTTTAGATTTTCCGCCAACCAGAGGACATTTTTTCAACTTCTTCCTGGGTTAATTCCTGGTAATAATAATACCAGGAGCACCAGCCTGATGGAGGAAGAGGAAAATTGGTGTTATCTAAAGGGGCATAATATTTTATTCCTAAACGTTCTTGGTAATAGTTCTTTATTTCCTGGCCGTTTTTTAAGACAACTTAATCTTCAATTTCAATATGTATCTCTTATCTTTCCTTTAATCCCTTGCTCCAGTCTTCAATTAATCCGTCTTCCATCATAGAAATAAAACCAAGCAGGGCTCCCCAGTGGTAAAACGGGTCACTCCATTTCCTGGCTTCATCGTCTCCCCGGCCTGTTTCGGCGCTGTAATTTTCATAAACATGTTTCTCTTCTATCCATGATTTTAAGAGCAGGTTCCGGGATTTATTAACCAGGTCTTGGCGCGCCCCTGGAAGGTTATACTTTCTCAAGCCCAGATATACCAGAAAATTCAAAGGGGCCCATATTCTTCCTCTCCAGTAATGGTTATCCTTAAAGGCCGGATCGTTACGGGCTATGGAAGGCAGTATATACTCACCGCAGAATTCTTCGGGATTGTAAAAATGCTCTTTAATCATTCTTTCTGCCTGTGTCCGGCTGGGAATTCCGGTCAGAAGCGGATAAAATAAGGTCGGTGACAATCTGTAGCTAAGCTTTCCCTTTACCAGATCCTTATTCAAATAGAGGCCGAATTTATCATCCCAGAGGCTTTCCAGTTTCTGCGCATATTTCTCTGCTCTCTGTATTAATTCTTTGGCAACTTCATTTTTGCCGAGGATGGTAGCAATTTCTGAAAGACAAAAGCAATCAGTGATGTAAAGACTCATTAACCCCACATCGGCCAGAAGAAGGCGATGACTTATTGGGTCAAAAACAGCTTCATCCCACATTGGGGAATTATCTAAACCGGATTCCCATTTGGCTGCCTGTATTTTTCCTGCTTCTCTGGCTGAATGGAACTTACTATCGCCATAATCGTAGGGATCGCTTCCATAAACAAGGTAACCATCAACGTCTCTGTTGGCTGCTCGCCAGCGATTCCAGCTAAGCAGTTCATCAAACACTTCTTGCAGAAACCAGCGGTCGCGGTATTTTCTGTAAATCTCCCTCGCCACCAGAGAACCTACCGGCGGCTGTGAACGGTCCTCGCTTTTATGGCCGGGCTGGGAGTTATTTGGGATGAATCCTCTCTCTGTAATCTCCTTAGTGATGGCAATGGCATTAGCGTAGGCCAAATCCTTGCTATCCAGGGATAGCATATAGGCTGCGAAATAAGTATCCCAGCAAAATAGTACCCAGCCGCCTGAAGGGGCCGCCCAGTTGCGACTTACCGGAGTGATTACCCTGTTATTTATGGGGTCATAAATTGTGTTCCAGGCCAGAACCCTCTGCAGAGCCTCATATATTTCCGGTGCTTCAGGATACATTAATTTGCTGTCAGGCAATTCGGCTTTAGCCTGTTTCAGCCTTTTTTCAATATCTTCCGGCGACTGTGTCTTTTTGGATGAAATGGTAATGGCCTTATCCAGCGGAACCTCAATTCTGTTGGAATTGGTTATGGGCTGATCGCCGTTCACATACAGCCGAATCTTATGGACTGGCGTTTCCGCTGCTATTTCATTTTGATTCACAGTTAGGTCGCCTTTCCGGGCCCACAACATTTCTGGAACGATGATCAACAAATCCTTTCTGCCAGCCTGCAGGGGAGTAACTGATAAATAAAAATTGTTTTCTGATGCGGCGCTTCTAACACGAAGATGAATGTTTCTCCACTTTAATTCCAGTTCCGTATATGAGCCGTCGTATGACCGTGGTCCGGGAATGACCTGCTCTTTGGAAGCGAATTCTTCTCTTCCTATCAGCGCTTGCTTAAGGATCTCGCCTGACTGACTATCTTTAAGCCATAGATGAATGGCCAGGCCATCCGGCAAAAGAACAAAGGTTAGAACACTGTCGGTATACCAGGTATTCCAGCCCCGGGCTAATCTATTTTGCAGTGATATGGCTTCTCTGGTTTTGTAATCAAGATCAGAAAGCGCTTTTTCCTTAGTGTTTTCAGAATCGCAGGCAAAGGATGAAATTATAAGACAGAAGCAAAAGAACTTAACTGCCGACGTTCCTTTTTTCATAATTATAACTATTTAGGGTTAATTCTTGACCAATTCCGGGTAACGGCGTCTGATCATCTCTTTTTCTACAGAGCTTAACTCTTTAATATCAACGGGCTTATCCCGGGGGCGAGTTCCTTTTTGATTGAGCCGGTTTATAAGGCTCCAGTTGCGAATCTCCTGCCCGGGTTTAGGGTCGGGCGGTTCCTGGGCCGGCAGATTGTAGGCGGTAAAATCAATGACTTTCTCCGGAGAATTGGTTTTCCAGTTTCTCAGCAGCGCCAATCTGAAATCTTTATTCATGAACCAGCGAATTTCAAGGTCGGCCTCGGATCCGCAGATCCCTGAGCCTCTCTGGACAAAACGGTAATCAATCTCATCGTTGTTCTTAAAATGTTTCCTCCAGAGTGTTCCGAATTCTCCATGGGTAATGAATTTTGTTTCCGGCCATCGGTTACGCACTTCGGTCAACCACATTTCCAGTCCGTCCAGCACGGTCCTGCCGTTATAGCCGTAGATTTTTCTGCCTTCCACCAGGCATAGCTCCCAGTTGGCGGTAATCCAGGCGAAATCATTCAGCTCGAAGCCTCTGTCAAAATGGGTGGAAGTGCAGTGAAGCATTTCCTTTACCCCTTCTTCTACTGTTCGTAAACGTAGAATGGTTTCTATCGGCCCCACACCCTGCCGGCTGCCGCAATAGACTCCATTTATTAATTTTGCCCCCGGATATGTGGCGTTTATAAAATCTACAGTCCAGCCATCAAGATTGACACAGTCAATGAAATCTTCTTTACCCTGTGCCGGTTTGCTAAAGTGCTGGCGCGAAGGATAATAGGGATATGATATAGAGCCCTCGCCATCGCCATAATCTACAGAATACTGACTCCAGATATTTCCCTGACAGACATGGATTCCTTCTTCTTCTGCCAGGTATCTAAGATTTTCAGCCGCTAAAAAGCCGGCGATAACAGCCAGGGGACGATATCCGCCGCCTACCAATTCTGAGACCATCTGCAACCCCTCATGCAGGTCGCGATTGATTTGGGCACGTGAGTTATACATCGGAGAAAAATAGCCGCCCGGGATAAAAGTTATCTCATCTCCGTATTTTTCGTGATATGAAACAATAAGTCTTTTAAGCTCGGTATAATTCGGACGTTTATCTTTCAGGGCCAGCCAGCTAAAAGCCCAGGTGATCCTGGCTCCAGGCCAGACCTTTTCAATCGTTTCTCTTAACCGGCGGGCTTCGGCCGGAGTATGGAGGCTGGATTCATCCGGACCAAGAGCTACCTGGCGCGACACTTCAACCTGACGCACCCTAACAATTATGCCGAGAGTAATAAAGCGATTTCCCGTCAAGGTCAGATTTGGTTTTTCATGGGCGGCGGCCGGTTTATTAAATACGCTGAATGAAGTAAAAAAAATGAAAAGAGAAAGAAAAACTTTGGTTCTCAAACCTTTTCTTCCGCTATTTTTCATTTTGAAATACCCCCATTATTATGAGCGATCTGTTTTCCTGTTTGATGATGCAAATTACCTTTAACAACACAAATTTATGATATATAGCTTAGTTATTTATTGCAAGAAATTATTAGTGGATCTCATGGCCGGCCTCTTCTAATCTAAGGCCTCCAAAGTCAAATTAGCCGATGCGATTTAATCCCTTCCCGGGATGGTTCCTCATGGCTTTGATTCCGGGATGCAGAATGTTAAAAAGCCTACCATGACTTTCACAATCAATCGGTCCTTGGTCCCGGCCGGCTGAGGGCGTTAACCTCTGTGCAAGTTGGCCGGGCGGGCTTAAAATATTGAATTTTTAAAATCTATCATCAAGAAAATTAGAGGGTTTCACCGGGAAAGAAAAATTTCTTGAGGTTTCATTCTTTGCCTGTTCTTAACGACCTTTCCGGGAAACAGTATCTTTTTTCGAACGAATGAGCAGTTCATTCCGGTCCCGAATTTCTGGTAAATCCTTTTGACAGTCTGGAAAATATTTTATATATAGAAAAAGTTAAGAAATAAAAGAAAGGAACCTGTCATATGGGAAAGAATAAAAAGAGAGCGACCGCTGCAAACATCGTCGCGGGCTTTATATCGGTGATCGGACTTCTTTTTGGTGCCGGTTGCCGGCCTGAAAATTATCAGTCAGAGCTTGAAATTGGTTTTAAACAACCTGGTTATGAGGCTCGACCTCGAGCTTATTGGAACTGGCTGAACGGCTCTGTTAAACCAGAAGATCTGAGCCGCGACCTGGAAGAAGCTAAAGCCAAGGGACTGGCCGGTCTGGAAATCTGGGATACTGGGGCCTTACGGAATCCTGACGGTTTTGTGCCCACGGGCCCTCCTTTCCTGGGGCCTGAATCTGTGGAAGCTATTCGTCATTCAATGAAGGAGGCTGGCCGCTTGGGCCTGGACCTGGGCCTGGTCACTTCCAGTGGCTGGAATGCCGGAGGGTCTTGGGTGTCGCCGGAAATGGCCAGCAAGAATCTTTACTATTCAACCCTGATTATTGACGGGCCGGCCGAAATTAAACAACAACTTCCATTTCCTGAGATTCCCCGGGATTGCCCCAAACGGGAAGACGGATTGCCAAAATGGTATCTGGAGGTAGCTGTTCTGGCCTGGCCTGATAATGAAGCAAGATTCATCCCTGACAGTTCAAAAATTTTCAATCTGACTGATAAATTTATCGATGGTCAACTAACCTGGGATATTCCTCCCGGCAAGTGGAGAATAGTTCGCTTTGTATGTACCAATAACGGCCAACAATTGATCGCCGTCAGTCCGAATTCGAAGGGGTTGTTTATAGATTTTCTGGACCCTGAAGCTACGCGTTTTCACTTTGAATATGTCTTAGAAAAGGTGGGACTGAGAAAAGGTCGGAATCCCGATTCAACCCTCAAATACCTCGAAGTGGATAGCATGGAACTTGAAGAGGGCATTCAATGGACGGCGAAATTTCCCCGGTGGTTTAATAAGTTTCACGGCTACGACCCACTCATATGGCTGCCGGTGTTGACCGGGTGGACAATAAAAGACCCGGAAACCAGCGATAGATTTCTCTACGATTTTCGAAAAACGATTAGCGACATTCTGATTTTTAGCCATTATACCACGGGCAGTGAAGTTTGTGCCGAATACGGTGTCAAGCTGGTCGGCGAAGCCGGCGGCCCGGGGCCCCCCATCTGGGACACCTGTCCGGTAGATGCTCTCAAAGCTCTGGGAAGTGTTGATATACCTCGAGGCGAATTCTGGATAAAGAATCGACATAATATCTTTCTCGTTAAAGAAATAGCCTCGGCTTCCCATATTTATGGCAAGAAGTATGTGGATGCTGAAGCCTGGACAACCTGGTTGCGGTGGCAAAACAGCCCTGTGGTGCTCAAGCAGTTGGTTGATAGGGCTTTTGGTGAGGGGTTGAATCGGATTACGTATCATGTTTTCGCCCATTCGCCCGAAGAGGACGGGTTTCCCGGACGCAGCTATCATGCCGGGGTAGACTTAAATCCCCGCGAAGTCTGGTGGCCCAAGGCCAGACCGTTCATGGATTATCTGGCTCGTTGTTGTTACCTTTTACAGCAAGGCTTATTTGTAGCCGATGTCGCTTATTATTACGGGGATAAGGCTCCAAATTTCTGGCCGGCCTATCACAATGTTCCTGAGAAGCCACTTCTTGAAGGGCTGGGTGATGGGTACGATTATGATGTTGTCAACACCGATGTTATCCTCAATCGGATGTCAGTGAAAAATGGCTTGATAACACTTCCTGATGGTCTGTCATATCGGGTTCTGGTTCTTCCTGATGAGCGATCTCTGCCTCTTGAAGTGCTTATGAAGCTGGAAAAAATGGTTAAAGCCGGTGCGACGATTATCGGACCCAAGCCAATTGATGTCCCCGGGATGAAAAATTATGAGGAACGGACTTCTAAGCTCCGGGATATAGCTGACAGGATGTGGGGAGGGTGTGACGGGATTTCAGTCAAGCAGAATAATTATGGACGGGGCAAGATTATCTGGGGTGTAACTCCAGGTCAATGGTTGCTCCAGAACTCGGTTGGACCGGATTTTTCGAGTGAGAATGAAGAACATATTTCGCAGCTTGATTACATCCACCGCCGGCATAATGATATAGATATATATTTTGTGAGAAATAAATCACAAGCCTATCTTAACACCCGGTGTTTGTTTCGAGTTAAAGGCAAAAGACCTCAGTTATGGGATCCGGTAGATGGCAGCATCAAACCGGCAACCAGTTATGAGGAAACACCTGGAGGAACAAGAGTTAATCTCTTCCTGCCGCCGGACGGATCGATTTTTGTAGTTTTCACCAAAAAAACTTCTTTTGCCGGAGCTTATTTAGCAGCTCATCATGAAGATGAATGTGACGCCACCCGGCCTCCTTTAGAATTGGTAAGCGTCAGTAAAACCTCGGCCACAATAAGAGCTTGGAAAAACGGAGAATATGAACGTAATGACGGAAAAGGTAATAAAAAAACTATAAAGATAGATTCCTTGCCTGATCCGCTGGCTGTTGAGGGCGAATGGTTGGTTCAATTTGATCCCGCCTGGGGGGCGCCGCCCAGTATTAACTTGTCGAGACTTATGTCGTGGACGGAACACGAAAATGATGGTGTGAAGTATTATTCTGGCGCTGGATTTTATATAAAAACATTAAATGTACCTGAGAACTGGCTGAATTGCGGCCGCCGGGTGTATCTGGATTTAGGTGAAGTTCATGAGGTAGCCGAGGTTTTTGTAAATGATAAATCGGCCGGAATATTATGGGCCCCTCCTTTTCGAGCTGAGATTACATCTCTCCTTAAACCCGGTTCCAATGATATAAAAATCGAAGTCAGGAATATGTGGACCAATCGCCTCTGCGGGGATATGAAACTTCCGCCTGAAAAAAGATTCTGCCGCACCAATATCAGGGCCGAATGGCCTCTTCTTCCAGCCGGTCTTTTGGGCCCGGTCAGATTACTTTCAGCCTTAGATATCACCTTAGAATTTTCTGATTAAGGTTGAGAGCTTATGATTGAAAGACAGACTTAATTTATAAGGAAGGTACTGAATTATGAGTAAGGCCAGAAAGTTTTTGGTAACCATCGTTATCCTGGTTTCTTTGATATATCCATCTTTAAGTAGCCAGGATAGAATCGGGGTACATTGGGATACCATAGCCAAAATAAGAGAAGAGGGCCTCCAGCATTCTCAGCTGATGGAAATAGCCGGTTATATAGTTAATGTCCTTGGCGCCCGTTTGACAAATTCAGAAGCTATGAAGAAGGCCCAGATCTGGGCGGTTTCTAAAATGAAAGAAATAGGGCTGGAAAATGTAACTATCGAACCTTATATGGACTATGGCGTGACCTGGGATAATGTATATTTTTCATTACATCTGATGGAACCTGACTATCAGCCGATGACCGGGTTTCCGCTGGCACATACTCCTGGGACAAAGGGAAAAGTAATCTGCCCCGTGGTTATAGGCGACATAAAGCTGAAGTCGCAAACGGATAAACTCAAGGGGAAGCTCAGAGGAGCCGTTGTTTTGAGCGACCCGCCGTTGCCAATTACCCAGGCCGAGCTCTCTCAAGGCGTAACTCGACTGACCGAGGAGGATTTGAGGAAATTAGAAGAAGATGTAATTCCCCGTCCTCGTAATCGCGAAGCTGTCCCCCAAAATCCGGATTTAATCAGTCAGGAAGAAAAGATAGCTTTTTACAAAGCAGAAGGAGCGGTAGCCGTCTTTCAATGTCAGGGCGGCCGTCCGGGCGTCGCGATTGGATATTCTCGACCGAGAAGCGGAAAAGATAAGTGGTCAAGAGAAAAAACTCTGGATTCATTGCCAATTGTGGCTGTTACTCCTGAACATTATAATCGAATGTACTGGATTGTCAAAAGAGAACTCCCGGTAAAAGTTTGCCTTGAAATTCGCAATAAGATTGGAGAAAAAACAGAAAAAGCTTCCAATGTTATCGGCGAAATTCCAGGTACTGATCTGAAAGATGAAATTGTAATGATCGGCGCTCATTTTGACAGCTGGCATGCCAGCCCTAATGCCAGCGATAATGCTTCCGGCTGCGCCGTGGTGCTGGAAGCAGCCCGAATTCTTAAAGCTATCGGGGTAAAGCCCCGAAGGACGATCCGCATTGCTCTCTGGAGCGGTGAAGAGCAGGGACTATTCGGCTCCACCGAATACGTTAAAAAACATTTCGGTAGCCCGAACGACCCGTCGAACCAACCGACTGAAGAGCACGAGAAATTTCAGGTTTACTTTAACCAGGATTACGGAGCGGGACAGTATCGGGGTATTTATCTTCAAGGAAATGAGTATGTGCGACGAATTTTTCAGGCCTGGATGGAACCCTTTCATGATTTCGGGATGACCGCCGTCTCCATAAGGAGCGTGGGCAGCACGGATCATGTGCCTTTTGATGAGGCGGGACTTCCGGCCTTCCAATTTATACAGGACCGGATTGCCGGGACAGCCGGCCATTCGAATCTGGATTTTTTAGATACTCTTTCGGCGGAAGATTTGATGAAAAATGCGGCCGTTATGGCTGCCTTTGCTTACGAAGCGGCCATGACCGACATCAAGCTGCCACGGAAAACATATAAAAAGTGATTAATTAGGCCGTAGGCAGATACATGGTATCCAGGCAGAAAGAAAAGTCTTAACAAAACTTTTGCCGGAGGAAGCCCTTCTTTTCCAAGTACCAGTCTGATAAATCCGTTCGCTTTTTCAACTCCTATCCCAACAGCCGGCCAACCACCACGCCTTGTCCATTTACTATCCTTACCCTGGATACTATGTCTGTGCCCGAAAGAACATCCGTTGTGACCTAAATCGATTGCTCAATTTATCATAATTACCGTTTGGATTATCCCAGAACCCTGACATGATCTGGGCCCAGCAGTCCAAGAAGAGGGGCCGATATATTTTTTCCCAGAGTGTCTCAATAGCTTCAAGATAGCATTGGGAAGAACATATCCGCGGCCAAGACTGAAGCGAATCGCGAAACACGCCGGGTAATAGGGAAGCCATTGACGCCTCCTAACACGATCGGCGGTCTTGAATTAAAGTTCCACTATGGCCGGAAGATAAAGCGATGCTTGGCCCGCCAACAAGGGTCATTGACGATTCCCGATGAGCTTCAAGGCGGTTTGGGCGGCCCGGGCTACCATATTGCGGTAGGATGAAAGGGTCGCCGCCTGCTTCAAGAAGGGAGCGGTTGATGGGTCACCTAATTTGCCGATGGCCTTCAGCGCCTCAGCTTTGACAAGGTAGCTTGGGTCCTTTCGGAAGGTCTCCTTATAGAACTCGAGGAGCTTGCGGTCCTTGAGATCCCCAAGAACAGTAATGGCGGCAGCGCGGACTTTCGAGTCTGAATCCTGACGGGCCCTCAGGAAAACGGCTTTACCGTCCTTAGGCCCGATTTTGGCCAGAGATTCGAGAGCGCTCTTGCGGACTGTCCAGAAGGGGTCGGTCTGAAGGCTTGAAACAAGAGCAGCCACTGCCCGCGGATTGCGGCCGAAGGCCACGAGCGCAGAAGCCGCGTCCATACGGCCGATAACATCGTCGTTCTTGAGCTGGAAGATAAGCTCGTCGACCCCTCTGGGGAAAGTGATCTCCTTGATGAGGACGTTATCGCTATCGAACCGCACAAGGAGTGGTTTCTGGGCAAGCGGAAGCTCGAAGGTCTCTTCCTGCTTTTCGACCCGGATCTTTCGGATCTCGGTTGTCCGAGCAGTGACCAGCTTGATGGAAACGGGGACACGGAATACCGGCACCCCGCGCGAGAAGTCTTGGACTTGCCTGACCTGGAGCCGGACGACCTTGGCCTCTTCGTCCCATTCGCTTCTTACTTCAAAGACCGGATGTCCAGGCAAAAACAACCACTGATCGAAGAACCAATCAAGGTTCTGTCCGGTGACAGTTTTGACGGAGCGGATGAAGTCAGCGGTATCAACGACATCGAAGGCATAATGATGGAGGAAATGGCTGATTATCTTGAAGAATGGCTCCTCGCCAACCAGGGAACGGAGCATGTGGATCACACCAGCGGCCTTTTGATACGAGTGGGCATCGAACATGTCGGCGGGCTTTTGGTAGCGGTTGGTGACTATCGGTCTGATGTAGCGTGTGTGGGCCTCCCGGAGATAGGCGTCAAGCTTATTTTTGAGGTTGAGGGCCCCTTCGTCCTCTCCCATCTGGTAACGATGGTAAAGGTAATCAGAATAGGAGGCAAATCCTTCGTTGATCCAAGCATGGGCCCAACTACGAAGAGTGACCAGGTTGCCCCACCACTGGTGGGCTAACTCATGTGAAACGATGCCGATAGCCGAGAAATCCGTTTCACACTGCTCGTCGACCATGATTTGGTGGGTCATAGCTGTTGCCGAGGTGCTCTCGGCCCCGCCGCCCAAAGGGACTGAAATTTGGTCATACTTCCGCCAAGGATAATCGTAGCTGAAAACGCGGTTGAAGAACTCTATCATCCTGGGTGTTTGGCCGTATGTCGGTCCGACCTTGGCCTCATCCTGAGGATAGACCCAGTAGCTGATGGGCAAAGTTTTATAAAAACCATTGACGACAACATAAGGAGCTGCCGCCAAAAATATAAGGTAGGTTGAATGAGGCTGATCCTGCAACCAGTGGTAAGTTACGGTGCCGGCTGCCTTGTCTTCAATCACGCTGACCAGCCGGCCGTTAGCAGCCGCCTTGAGCCCGCGCTTAACCGTGGCCACGATCTCATTTGTAGCCTTGTCGTTAGGGTAATCAAAGCAGGGAAACCAATGGTGAACATTGTTGGGCCAGGAGTCGGAGTAAACGAGACGGGGATTATCGGCGCTTTCTTCAACAAATTTCAGACCGATTTTTGGATCCTGCCCGTGATAGAAGCAAGTGAAAGTAAACTCCTCTCCGAACCGGAAGGGCCGCGAAAGATGAACCACAAGTTCAGTAGGCGTTTGCTCGAAGGCCAACGGCCGGCCGCTGGCATCAAGGACTGAGGTCACGACGAACTCTTCAGCATCGAGAACGCAGGTCGTGAGCGCTTCCCGCAGGGAGGAGGCTATGATCGTCGTTTCCCCCTCGAAAGTTTTACGCTCCAGGTCCAACCGGATTTTGATTAAGTAGTGGAGCGCGTCATAGGAGCGGCTGCGCTCGGACTGCAAGGGCTTGGTCGACCAGTCAACACTCTGACCGAGAACGGGCAGATAAGCGATAATAATAAAGACCGCTGTCAGGATGTGAAAGAAGTATCTTTTTTTCATATTTTTACCTTCTTGCTCAACGCTTCGAGCGAGTGCTGTCATAAAGCTGGAGGAGACCCTCCTTCTTCATCATGGCTTCGATCTCGTCCACTGTCCTGGGCACACCCGCAGTCAGGTTATCGCCGCCTGTTTCGGTAATTGTCGCTGTGTCTTCGATCCGGATGCCGCTATTCTCCTGGAGACGGAAAAGCTGGATGTCACGGGCGGAGACGAGCCCGGGAACGAGGACTTCTTCAGGCCCGGCGAATGTCCCTATGACGTCGTGAGTGGCCAAACCAATCATGTGGTTATAGCCCCCGTAGCGGTTGACTTCCTGGAAATCCTTCATGAACCTCTCTAATCCTCTGGCTTTAAGCATGGCCTCGATTGCCGCTCCCACCTGCCTCAAGGTAAGCCCAAGACGATAGGTCGCCAAGCAGACGTTACGCATGGCCAGTGCCGCCTCATAGAGCTCCTTTTGACGAGGAGTGAATTTGCCTGAGGCCGGGAAAGACGTTGAGATATCAACATGGTAGCCATCCACCTCGGGGGCGGCATCGAGAATGACAAAGTCGCCGGCAGCAGGCGTCCGGTCGTACTTGTGATAGTGCCCGAAAGCATGGTTCTTACCGGACATGATGATAGGATAATAGGTCATGTCTGTGGCTCCACGCAAGCGGCAAACGAAACGGGACAACGAAAAAATTGCTTGACAGTGAACGAAATCATTACTAACTTATTTTATATAAGAAAATAAGTAATTGATAGATGGTGAAAAAAGATCCCGCTCTGACGATTACTCCTCCTGAGAGTCTGGAAGCGGGCTATGTTCCCATAGTTATCCGGCAGGAAATAAAACAATAATCTTTTTTTGAGATAAAGAGATGAATGGAGTTACCGGGATTCAAGGCAATTCTGAGTTCAAAGAGAGATGAAGAAAATCTTTAATTTCCGCTTTTCCGGAGGCATCTCAGCCCGGAGAGAAGGTAAGAGCATTCAAAAAAGGATGATAAAAAAGTCCTTGGACAAAATTCGAAAGAGAATCGATCAAGGTGAAGAATTATGAAAAATGGAAAAATTGTTGCCGGCCTATTTCTCGGTCTGTTTCTGGCGTTCTTTGTTGTCGAATGTAATCATAACCAGACAGAGGCCCGGCAGGGAAAGGCAGGATTTGAAGAAAGAGAGGTTCGGTATGTTTCGAAGCCCTGGGTTCCGCGTATCTGGAAAGATGAACCTCCTGAAGGTTGTCCAATTCCGCCATCAAAAGAATTCACAGCCATAGCCTTTACCGGAAAGCACATAAGTTATACAGATGCCGATACCTGGTACCCTTCCTGGGCCGAAGACGGGAACATGTACAGCGGGTGGACGGATGGTGAAATCGGACTGGAAAGCTGTCACTCCAGCGGCGGCGATAGGGCCAGAACAGGTAATGCCCGAATTGAAGGTGATGACCCCATGAATCTTAAGATCATATCTCTGGGAACGGAAGGAGCCTCGGCCCTTCCTTATGGGGGGCGATATCCCTGCGCCTATCTTGTCTATGAAGGGGTCTGGTATTATGGAACCTATGTTATCGATTTTGACCCTGATCCTGAAAATGAAAAGTACTCCTGGGCCGTTTCCGGGCCCCTGGTTGGCTTCAGGATTTCTAAGGATTATGGCCAAACCTGGATTCCATGTCCTTTAACCCCTTCTAACCCCCTTTTCCCGGAATCCGGTAAGAACGGTCAACGGGTTAAAATGGGAACGCCTCACTTTGTTGACTTTGGCCGCAATATGGAAAATTCTCCTGACGGCAAAGCTTATCTGGTGGGACACGGGGCGCTCGAGAATGATCCGACGCCGAGAATGGCCGGTGTTTCCTGGATAGCTGGGGATGCAATTTATTTGGCTCGGGTAAAACCTTCACCCGAGATGATTAATAATCTTTCGAGCTATGAGTTTTTCAGCGGCTACGATGAAAAGGGCGAAGCTATGTGGTCAAAAAATTTCTCAGACCTGAAGCCGCTTCTCGTCTGGAATGATCATATGGGCTGCGTCAACATCACTTATAACCAGCCTCTTAAAAAATACCTGATGTGCGTAACGGACGGCTGGCCGGGAATAGCTGAAATGAGCACTTACCTTCTTGAATCGGATAAGATCACAGGACCTTATAGAATGATTACCTATATGAAGAACTTCGGAGTTCAGGGCTATTTCGTCACTTTCCCTTCAAAATTCGTCAGCGTCGATGGCCGAACCCTATGGCTGAGCTATTCGGCCAATTTCTATGAAGGTTACTTTGCTGATCGGACGAAAGCGGATCCCCAGGGCAGCCGTTATGCCTGGAATTTGCGGGAAGTTAAATTATTGGGGCCGCAAGAAGAAGAACGCTTAAGGAAAGAGCTGGAGCAGGCTCAGCCGGACCCGATAAAATCAGAAGCCAACCTGGCTCTTCGAGCGGAGGTCATAGTTTCATCTGCCGCCCGAAAGGCCAGGCAGCTGACAGAGGTGATTCAATTCTTTGGAGAAGGTGCAGTCGATGGAGTCGTTGGCGTGGAAAATAACAGTAAACTGCAGGAGTGGGTCAGCGAAGAAAAGAATTCAGCTTTTATTCGCTTATTGTGGAAGAGCCCGGTAAAAGTTTCAAGGGTCTGGCTTTTTGATCTTTCTGACCCTGTTAATCAGATAACTTCCGGAATGTTAGTTTTCAGTGACGGTTCTACCATTCCTATCTCTGAGCTGCCGAATGATGCCGGCCGGGCGAAAGAAATAACGTTTCCCCAAAAAACCCTAACCTGGCTGGCTTTGGTCGTAACGGGAGTTTCGCCATCGACCAGGAATGCCGGCCTGGCTGAGATTGCGGTCTTTGAGAAATAGTAAAGGTAATGCCCGGACAGAAAAAGATAAAAGGCTGGAGGACTCGAAAATTATATAACTTTCAGCTTTGGCAGCGCTGAATTTGATTTATTAACAACAACGGAGACGAAGCATGAGAAAGAAAAAGTTTTTAATTCTAAAGCTTGCTATTATGGTCAGTGTGGTTTTTATCATTTTCCAGTATGTCAGGACTGAAAATAAAGCCGGATTGCTCAAAAGCAAGCAATTACCCGACGGGCTTCATGGATATATCAGTTTTGGTCATGAACCGATGCCTGCTCAACCTTCTTATAGCGCCGGCATGGGATTTTATGCGGCCGTTTGGCCGCTGGTCAAGGAGCCGCTGGCCGGTTTCCAGATTGGGCTCCCGAGCACCTGGATCATACCGGATAATTCTGACAACAAAGACCAACCGCTCTGCCCCGAAGGAACGCTGGCCAGTAAATGGAAGCCACGCGGGCCGACCTTCAGGGATGTTTTTCAGACGATAGAAGGCGGCATCGGCTACTGGGCTGGCAATCATTTCCGTTATGGCCCACCAAAATTCAGCCTGAACGGCACCCCGCAGTGTTATGATTATGAAATCGGTTCACCCGGCTGGTCATTCTTTTATTTCGACGCAGCCTTGCCTGACGATCGATTGGGTATAGCCCAAATCAGTAACCGCCTCTTAATTCCTCCCGACGGTCTTACCTTTGAAGGGAATCCGGACGGGGAATTCTTAGGCTATGCCTGGATGGCTCTGCCCTTTACCGACCCAACGACAGGCGATCCGCCCACGGGCGAGCAGTGGTGGACCTGTTTTCTGAGCAGTGAAAATTTTAAGGGGCCGATTGCTGCCTTCATACCCGAAACCTGGAGTAAGATTGGCCAGTTATTTAATTATCCTTTTCTTTTTGGTCGCGGTCTTGATGCCCGGCCGGGCATTGCCGGCGGCGGAGCCATGGAAATAAATACCGTGCCGCGATTTGAAGCCCGGGACGTCAGAGGCGCGCTGTATGTTAAACTGCCTTACCTGCAGTTTCCGGTGGATGAAAATGGTCGGGCAATTCTCGTTCAGGATGTCACTTATTACAGTAAGTCTTCCCTTTATAATGTTTTTAAGGCCTGGCGAGACGGTAAAAGTTTCTGTTCCGGCCAGTTTGAAGAGCAGGGCGCCTGGAGGCCGGAGCTTTCCAGCCGTCCCCTGCGCTTAGATATAGCTGGCAAAGAAATTGAAGGTTTAGATCAAGTAATTAATATGAAGATTTTTGCCGGAAATAATTGGGGGATGGAATGGCTGGCCTCGGATAAACTTAAAGCAGGCTCGTTGCCTCAGTATTACAAATATGTTGAGGGCAAATATGTGCCGGTGCCGGAATCCGAAGTTCCGCCTGAGACGGGGCTCCGTCAGAAGATGTTTCAGCTGGCCAGGCCCGGGAAACCTTATACTTCTCCCGGCAAAGGAGCCTGGTCCAAGCCGGGACCAAGACTCGGCCCGTTCAAAGTCAAACTGGCGGATGGTTCGGTGGTAACATACTTCTGGTATCGTTTTATTGACCAGCCTGCTTTTCAGCAATATGCCTGGAGCGAGGAAAAAAAGTCGAGCCTTCAGACTCTAATAGAGAATATTCATGCCAACTGGCCGCTGAACAGGGAATATATGGCCCCTCCTTCCAGAGGCAAGCTGGTGAGAATGGACCCGGCCCTAATTGTGACGCCGCCCCCCGGGTTGGAAGTCGGCTACGTCCCAATCGTGACCAGACAGGAGAAGGAATAATTGCTTTTCATGATGTTTATTTTTATTATTCTGAAGGCGGGCATTTCTTGACATTCTATTTGGTTATTATGAAGATGTTTGATAACTTGCTGGAAATGATTTTTTAATGATTCCTGTCTCTGTCCTCAGCAAGCTTTTCGGCCCGGTCCGGAAAGGTAATTTTAACTCTTATTATTATCCTGAAATAGAAAACTATTGTCTTATCAACCACCGCCGCCGGGGCCTTTTCCAGTACCGGTCACAACGGATCAGCACGGGTTCGCCCGTAAGCAAATTTGAGCTATGGTAGTTCAGGCAGGCGAAGAATCAAGGGAAAATAATTTCGCTTCTTTCGCAGGAGGCTCAGGATGACAGAAAAAAATATAACCCGTCGCGATTTCATAAAAACGGCGACGATTGCCGGCGTTACCTGGCCGTCTTTTTTGAAAAGCTGTAGCTCATCAAAGCGCCCCAATATCTTATTCATTATGAGCGACGATCACGCTTATCAGGCTGTCGGTTGCTACCGGAGTCAGATTAACAAGACGCCCAATATTGACCGCCTGGCGCTGGAGGGCATCAGATTCGATAATTGTTTTGTCACCAATTCCTTATGTGCGCCGAGTCGGGCCACAATACTGACCGGGAAATATTCGCATCTTAACGGTCAGATAGACAATGTTGTGACTTTTGATTCCAGTCAAATGACCTTTCCCAAATTGCTGCAGGCTGCCGGCTATCAAACCGCGATAATTGGCAAATGGCATTTGAGAAGCAATCCGGCCGGGTTTGATTATTGGAAGATTCTGCTTGACCAGGGAGAATATTACAACCCTGTTTTCAATGAAATGGGCAGGCATAAAAACTATACGGGATATGTTACAGAATTAGTAACCGATTTTGCTCTGGATTGGCTTGACGGCAGGGATCGGCAGAAGCCCTTTTGTTTGCTGGTTCACCATAAGCCGCCCCATCGCGACTGGATGCCGGACGACGGGTATCTCGGGCTGTATAATGACATTGAAGTTCCTATTCCCGAAACTTTTTATGATAATTATGCCACTCGAAGCGATGCGGCCCGTCTCCAGGAAATGACGATTGCTAATCATCTGGATTTAATCTATGACCTGAAGATTCTCCCTGATAAAGAGGAAGAGCTAACGGGTCTCGGCCTGGCTTTTCTTAAGACGCTTGAGCGATTGAATCCGGGTCAACGCCAGGCCTGGGATAAGGCCTACTCCCGGGAAAGAGAATATTTCAAGAAAGCAAATCTTAAAGGGAAAAGCCTGGTAGAATGGAAATACCAGAGATTTATAAAAGATTATTTACGCTGCGTGGCTGCGGTCGATGACAGCGTCGGCAGGATTTTAGATTATCTGGACAGAAACGGTTTGGCCGGGGATACTCTGGTTGTTTATACTTCAGATAACGGATTTTTCCTGGGCGAGCACGGATGGTTTGACAAAAGGTTTATGTATGAACAATCTTTGAGAATTCCATTGATAATGCGCTGTCCGTTGTTTATCAAGCCTGGGGCTGTCAGCCAAGAAATGGTGCTGAATTTGGATCTGGCCCCGACCTTCCTGGATCTGGCGGGCATTAAGATTCCGCCTGATGTTCAGGGGGAGTCTTTCCGAAAGATTTTATGCGGCCAAACCCCGGCTGGCTGGCGTCAATCGATATATTATCATTATTATGAATATCCCGGCCCGCATAATGTCAGACGCCATTATGGTCTCAGAACTCATCGTTATAAGTTAATTCATTTCTATTATGACCTCGAGGCGTGGGAATGTTACGACCTGGTTAACGACCCAGACGAGATTAATAATGTTTACGGCGACCCGGGCTACCGGAAAGTTGTCGAGATGCTTAAAGCGGAACTGGTCCGGCTTCAAAAATACTATGGCGATTCTGAAGAGTTGGCCAGGAGATATATCGATCGATGATGGACACTGAAAAGAAAGTCCGAAGTCTTTATTATCGGCTGCCGATTATTGTCCGTTATTATAATTTACCTGAATTCCAGGATTCATAGGAAAGACCTGGATATTCGGCCGGGGCCTAACTCTTTTTCCACTGCTTGTCCGGATCAAGACCCTGGTCGGGGGTTGTCGGCCAGGCCGGACGGCTGAGGTTGAGACTTCGGAGCGAAAAAACAGGCTTGAAATTTCGGCCATTCCGACCTGACCTGAGGTTACCGGCCGGGGTTTCACCTGAAAAGAGAAAATTCTGAAATTTTTTCTGGTCGCTTTTTTTCAGCCGGGATTCCTGAAAAAATAGGCCCATCTTCTGCGCTAATTGAAAATCCTGTTCGGTCGTCCTGAAATTAAGACGGAACGGGGACTTGACAGTCAAGAAACTTTGTTATTATAGTTACTTAATGAACAATCTTGGATGTAGCTATTTTGGAGCATTTTAGGTTAAAGCTTAAGGAAGGAAGGTAAGATGATTCCCATTGGAAACTCTAAGTATATTCTTCGAGTTAATAAAAAGAAGATTCTTAATCTGATTTATGATAATAAGTCCATTTCCAGGGCCGAAGTAACCCGGTTAAGCGGAATAAGCGCTCCGACTGTTTCCAGGATCGTTGACGGCTTTATAGAAGAGGGTCTGGTGGAGGAGATCGGAGCCGGCCAGTCAACAGGCGGCCGACGGCCGATAATATTAAGAATAGCTGCTGCCGATAATTACATAATCGGAATAGATTTGGGAACTACAAATGTCTATGGTGTCCTGGCCGACTTGAATGCCAACATTATATATGAAGAGAAGCAGCCAACCAAATTGGAGGAAGGCTTTTATAAAATAATGGATCAAACCTCGGAGATTATCGATAGCCTGAATCGGAAAATAGAGGAAAAGAAAAAGAGACTGTGCGGCATCGGACTGGCGGTCGCAGGGTTGATAAATAAGGATAGAAATATTGTCGAGTTTTCGCCGAATTTTCACTGGCATGATGTAGACATAATTGGAGTGCTTGGAAAGCGATTCTCTGTGCCCATTTATTTTGATAATGTGACCAGGGTAATGGCTTTGGGAGAAATGTGTTATGGAACGGGCAAGAATTATAAAAATTTTATTTTAATAAATATCGGTTACGGCATCGGAGCCGGGATCATAGTTGACGGGAAGCCTTTGCTGGGAGCTGTAGGAATGGCCGGAGAGTTCGGCCATATTACGGTTGATCTAAATAGCAAAACACAATGTGATTGCGGCAATTTTGGCTGTCTGGAAGCCCTGGCTTCGGGGCGGGGAATAGCCAGAGCCGCCCGGAATGAATTAGAAAGAGGCGCAAAGAGCATTATGGTCGAAATGTGCGGTGGTGATCTTAATAAAATCAGTGCCGAGATGGTGGCGAATGCGGCCAAAAAAGGCGATATCCTGGCCTGGAACGTTTTCAGTCAGGCGGCAGAATATATCGGTCTTGGTATTTCGGCGCTCATAAATCTGTTTAACCCTGAAGCCATTTTTCTTGGCGGTGGGGTCACCCTGGCCGGGGAATGTTTGTTTGATAATATTAGAAAAACCGTGAACTCGAGAGCTCTTAACCGAAGCTCGCGGGACGTGCCTTTACGCCCGGCTACTTTTGGGCTTAAAGCAGCGGCTATCGGGGCTGTATCCCTGGTCATGAACAAACTGCTTAATTTAGAATTGGAACATCATCTGTCCAGCCACAAATAGATTAAGTATAAAGAATTTAAGTTACCCTTATCTGCCTGTTCGCCTGATCTGTGCAAAATTTTCTGGAATTAAAAAATACTTGACAAAGAGTGCCTTTGTTAATAGATTACTTAACATAAGAAAGTATTCAAAAAATGATAAATTTTAGCGAGATAATTGCTAAAGTAACAGAGACAAATCAGTTGGATGCCTTGCCCTTCCTTAAAAGTTTTCCATTTTCTGAATTTCAGGTTTCCAGGCCAAAAAATAAAAAAGAAACAGGGATATCGGTCGAAAATATTAATCACAAAAAGGTAGGCCAGTATGAATGAAAACGGAATAATGATGCCTGTATTGGATCTCGTTATCATAGTGATTTATATCATCATGGTTTTAGCCCTGGGCCTGCTTTCCGTCAGAAAGATGAAGTTATCGAGTCAGCAGTACTTTCTGGCCGGAAAATCCCTCCCCTGGTATCTGGTAGGGGCGGCCCTCTTTTCTGCCAACATTTCCACCATACATCTCGTAGGTCTGGCCGCATCCGGTTACAACGAAGGTCTGGTCTGGGGGAATTTTGAGTGGATGGCTACTTTCTGCTTGATAATACTGGCGATTATTTTTGCTCCATTTTATTTCAGGACAAAAATTTCCACTTTGCCTGAGTTCCTGGAAAAGCGATACAGCCGGGGAGCCAGATTAATGGTGGCGGTAATGGCCATAGCGGCGGCTCTTTTCATCCACATTGGAATGAGCATTTATGCCGGGGCCATAATATTCAAAAGTTTTTTTGGAATTGAGGTAATTGTTTCTATCTTAATAATTACTGTAATAACGGCAATTTATACTATTCTCGGTGGCTTGAAAGCTGTGGTAGTTACAGAATCAGTCCAAACTATCATCCTTATACTGGGAGCTATTGTTACTACTGTGTTTTGTATCCTGGCTCTTCCTAACCATGGCATTACCAGCCTGTCACAGTTGAGAGAAGCGATACGGCCGGATCAGTTGAGCATGCTTCATACTAACAGTCGAGTCGGCTTGAACTGGTATGCAGTATTTCTTGGCTATCCCGTCCTGGGAATCTGGTACTGGTGCACGGATCAGACCATTGTGCAGAGAGTTCTGGGTTCCAAGACTGAGAGAGATTCTCAGCTGGGTCCGCTCTTTGCCGGTCTCCTCAAGATAACTCCGGTTTTCATCATGGTTTTACCTGGTGTTTTAGGATATGTCCTTTTTAAGGACATCATCGGCAACAATGCTAACGAGACCCTCCCGGTACTGATTATGAACCTCATTCCAACCGGGATCAGGGGAGTAATTGCCGCCGCGATTCTGGCTGCCCTGATGAGCACTATCTCAGCCGCCTTGAATAGCGCAGCCACTTTGGTGGCCATTGATATTGCCAAAAATATTAAACCTGGCCTGCCGGACAGAACACAGGTAAATATCGGCCGAGCCAGCGCCGTCCTGATAATGATACTGGCAATCGCCTGGTCAACTCAGGGCGGCAGGTACTCCAGCATTTTTGAGGCCATCAATGCCATTGCCGCCGACCTGGCGCCGCCCATCACCACAGTCTTTCTCTGGGGTGTTCTCTGGAAACGCGGGACGAAACAAGCAGCTTTGGTAACTCTGATTGGTGGATTTTTAATGGGGGCTTTTGCCTTTATCCTGGATCTGCCGGTGATTGGCACAGAAAAAATTATAACCAATAAGTTAGGCATACCTTTTATGATGCAGGCCTGGTGGATGTTTGTTATTTGCAGTCTGGTTTTCGTAGTGGTCAGCTTACTGACTCCTAAGCCGGATATTACCAAGATCGAAGGGATTACCTGGAGAAATCCACAAGAGATATTTTTCGGAAAAGCTGCAGTCAGATTTTCCGACCCGAAAATTCTGGCCGGCCTTTTATTTGTTTTTATGATAATCCTCTATTTTATTTTTAGATAGGCGAATGAGGAAAGAAAAGTTGGTTGGGAGAGAGGAACCTATGGTAGTGGCCATAGGAGAAATATTATGGGATATCTTTCCCGATGGTAAAAAAATTGGCGGTGCTCCGGCTAATTTTGCTTATTATATTTCCAGATTAGGGGAGAAGGTTGCCTTAATCAGCAGGATCGGCCAGGATAGTTTAGGAGATGAAGCCCTGAGTTGCTGCCGTGAAGCCGGGCTGACCACGGAGTTTATTCAAAAAGATGAAATTTATCCCACAGGAAAAGTAAGAGTTGATCTCGATGAAGAGGGAGTACCAGTATTTGAAATAGAGACGAATGCAGCCTGGGATTTTTTAGAAGAGGATGAAGCCCTTTTCCCCATGGTCCAGAGAGCAAAAGTTGTTTATTTCGGCACTCTTGCCCAGAGGCAGGACAGGAGCAGAAGGACGGTTCAGCGATTGCTGAGCAGGGCAGGAACTGACTGCCTTAAGGTTCTGGACCTTAACTTAAGGCCACCATATTTTGACCGACAGATTATTGAGACTTCGTTAAAAATCGCAGATGTTGTAAAACTGAATCTTAAAGAATTAACGGTAATCTCTGAACTGTTTTCGCTGCCGGGGACCGAGACTGAAGTTTTTAAGACTTTGATTGATCAATTCTCTCTTCGCCTTCTAACTGTAACTGAGGGCCAAAACGGCAGCTGGATAATATCGCCCGAGCAAGCATATCACCACTCTGGCTATTTTGTTCCTGCAGTGGATACGGTCGGAGCCGGGGATGCTTTTACAGCGGCTTTGGTTCATGGATTGCTGTCAGGCTTGGACCTGGGCGAAATTAACAAATTTGCCAACCAGCTGGCCAGCTTTGTCTGCACCAAAAAAGGAGCCTGGGTGGATATAGACGGCTGGATTAAATCGCGCGTTTGTTGAGAAGAATGAATGAGAAACTAATTGGAAAATCTTTCGGGAGGAGATTATGTCTTACTTTAATTATTATCAACCAACAGAAATATTGTTTGGACAGGGCCGGCTAAATGAGATAGGCGCCGTAGCAAAGAGATTTGGCAGGCGCGGTTTATTAGTTACAGTACCCGTCTTTCCGGAGATCGAGCCGGTTGTTAGACAGATAAAATCAGTCCTAAGCAAAGAGAAGATCGAAATAGAACATTTTGACCAGGTAATTCCAAATCCAACTGTAGAAGTGGTTGCCTCCGGTTCTGAGCTGGCCGAGAGGTTCAAAGCGGAATTTGTGATTGGCCTGGGTGGGGGGTCAAGCATTGATACGGCTAAAGCTATCGCCGTTGAGGCCACCCACAACGGAAGTTGCTGGGATTATCTTTTTTTTAGAGAAAATCAACCGACTGAAAAGACCTTACCGGTTATTGCCGTTCCCACAACTTCAGGAACCGGGTCCCATGTCACCCAGGTGGCAGTGGTCACCAACCCCTCAGAAAGAAAAAAATCGGCTCTTTATCATCCCCGGCTTTTCCCAAAGGTGGCAATAGTAGATCCAAGGTTAATGGTAACCTTGCCTTCTTATATGACTGCAGTCACGGGATTTGACGCTTTTTCTCATGCTTTTGAAAGCTTTATTGCCAGGCAATGCTCTCCCTATACCAAGATTCTGGCTCTGGAATGTTTGAAGCTGATAATTAAATATTTGCCGGCAGCAGTCCAGGAATCAAATAATTTGGAAGCCAGAGAGAAAATGGCCTGGGCTGATACCCTGGCCGGGTTGTGCATCGCCAATTCGGCGGTTACCCTGCCTCACGGAATAGCCATGGCTATGAGCGGATTGTATCCCCGAATTGCTCACGGTCAGGCGCTGGCCTCGATTTATCCGGCCATTATGAAATTTACCCATCAATATGCAATAGAGAAATTCGCCGGGGTAGCGCGCCTGCTGAATCCTGATCTGGCTTCTGTTCCTGACAGAGAAGCTGCGGCCGGATTCAGCCTGGAAATAGATAAATTCATAGAAAATCTTGGAATTAAGAAGTCTCTTGGAGAAATCGGTGTGGTAAAGACAGAATTGCCCTTGCTGGCCAGGGTTTCTCTTGAACTGCCCGACTATAAAAATCATCCATATGTGGTGAAGGCTGAAGAGGTGGAGAGGCTTCTTTCCGAAGGCTATTGATTAAGACCTGTATGATAAGAATAGCTTTGAAAACTCATAAATAAGAAAGGAGGAGATTATGCGGCAGGCAATTCTTGCCAAGCCGGGTCAGATTATTTTCAGAGAAACAGAGAAACCCGCAGTGTCTGATAATGAAGTCCTTATCAAAGTAAAAAAAATAGGAATCTGCGGCTCAGACATAAAGGCTTATCACGGCAAACATCCCTATATTAAATGCCCCATAATTCAGGGACATGAATTCTCGGGAGTGGTGGCAGCTAAGGGGAAAGCCGTGAGAAATGTGGCCCTCAAGGATAAAGTTACTGTCAGGCCGCAGTTGGTATGCGGTCGGTGCTATCTTTGCCGGAAAGGCGATTATAATATCTGCGAACATCTGCAGGTGATCGGCTGTCAGGCGGAAGGCGCGGCTCAGGAGTTTTTAAGGGTCAATCAGGATTTAGTTGTCAAGCTTCCGAAAAAGATGAGTTTTGAAGAAGGAGCTATGGTCGAGCCTGTGGCCGTGGCTGTTCATGCTGTCTTGAAGGCCGAATCGGTCAGGGGCAAAAATGTTCTGGTGCTCGGGGCCGGGACGATCGGGAATCTAACGGCTCAGGTCGCTAAGATTATTGGCGCCAGGTCAGTCATGATTACCGACCTCAGTGCTTTTCGGCTGAGAATCGCTTTGGAATGCGGAGTTGATTATGCTGTCAATGTAAAAAAGAAAAAGTTAGCGGAACAGCTTGAGAAATATTTTGGCCGGAATAAAGCCGATATTATTTTTGAGTGCGCCGGAGAAGGGAGCACCATCAATCAAGCCATCAGCCTGGCCAGAAAAGGAACGGAGATAATAGTGGTCGGGGTTTTTGGCCAGAAACCGCCGGTGGACATTGGCCTGGTCCAGGACAAGGAATTAAGACTGAAGGGGAGCTTAATGTATAAAGCCGAAGACTATGACCGGGCTATAAAACTGATATCGGGCGGCAAAATTAAATTAAAACCTTTAATGTCAAAAACCTTTTCTTTCAAAGAGTATCCCCGAGCCTATAAATTCATAGAAAAGTCAGGGGATAGAATTATGAAGGTTTTCATAAATTTATGACAAACCGGAGTGGCAAGGATAAAATGAAAAAAAGAATAATTAATTTTTTTCTTGCGGTCTTGGTTTTAACTCTGATACCAGGCATTTTGTTGAATCAGGAAAAAACTGATGAGGGGCTTCTCACGCCGGAAAGAATTTTTGCCTCGCGGGAATTTGTTTCCGAGAGGTTCGGGCCGGC
>FWPV01002999.1_pt1 | contig 39507 bp, 34 predicted proteins | sample 2228371 | NCBI WGS metagenome assembly FWPV01 (sample SAMEA103939776, study PRJEB20133) | metagenome
GATTCCGATTACAAAGTTTGAATTAAGACATAAGCCTTTTGGAGAGAGAATTACTTCAGGCATTCCAATGCTCGATGAGATGCTTGAAGGAGGCTATCATAGGGCATCATGCATTTTATTGGCAGGTGAACCAGGAACAGGCAAGACTTTACTTTCTTCAATTTTTGCTTCCAGTATGTGTAAAAAGAAAGAGAAGGTTCTATATTTAAGTTTTGAAGAATCTCCCGAAGCTTTATTAAACAATATAATGAGTGCCGGGATTAATCTGAACCAGTTTATAAAATCAGGCTATCTTTATATGTCAGGTGCAATGCCTGAAGCAACAGGTATTGAAGAACATTTATTGAGACTTTTCGACAGGGTTGAGCAATTTAAACCACAGCATGTGATTATAGATGCTATTTCTGCATGTGAACGTATAGGTGGTAAAGAGGCTGCTTTTGATTATCTTATGCGTGTTTTGAATTTTTTAAAAGAAAAGGGTATAACAGTGATTCTCACAAATCAAACATCAGGAAAAAAGTCACAACTGGAAATATCAGGAAATGGAATATCATCTATGGTGGATGTGGTAGTTTTTATTACATATGTTCATGGCGAGAAAGAAATTAATCGAACTATTCAGATTCTTAAATCAAGGGGGTCAGGACATTCAAACAAAATAAAAGGATTCAGAATAAATGATAGCGGAATAGAGATTTATGATATTTAAATATAATGGGTAAGGATGAATTATAGGGAGGGATAAATTGGCTGACAGTAAGAGAGCAAAAAAGGGAGAAAAATCGGGTTATAAAGAAGAAAAAGACAGAAGTATTTATTACAGGTTCTCGTTGTTTATTGCTGGTGATGAACCCAATTCAAGAATAGCTAAAGAGAATTTGAAAGGTTTGCTTGAAAAATACCTTCATGGTAATTATGAGCTTGAAATAATAGATGTAGTTAAAGATTACAGGAAAGCACTCGAGAAAAAGGTCTTTTTTGCTCCGACTTTAGTTATTGATGCACCTGATTTTCAATCAAGAATTGTTGGCTCTTTGAATGATACAAAAAAGTTACTGGATATTCTTGGTCTGTCTGAAACAGAGGAGGATAAATGAGCAGGAAGAAGCCAAGTTATAAAGAACTTCAGGAAAGACTCACTCAGGCAGAAGAAGCAATAAAAGAATTGCGCTCAGGAAAAATTGATGTAATACTGGGTGAGGATTCTCCACTTGTGATTAAAGCAAAGCACCTTGAGGAAGAAGCTGAAAAGCTGAACATTGCAATTGAACAAACATCTGATTGGGTACTTATAACCGATAGAAATGGAACGATCGAGTATGTCAACAAAGCGGGCGAAAGAATATCAGAATATACCAGAGAAGAATTGATCGGAAAAAATCCCAGAATATTTAAATCAGGAAAGCATGACATGGAATTTTATAAGAATTTATGGGATGTAATATGTTCAGGGAATACATTTAATGCAATATTAATCAACAGGAAAAAGACAGGGGATCTGTTTGAACTTCATTATGCAATCACACCATTAAAAGATAAAGATGGTCAGGTTCACCATTTTATAGCTACAGCAAAGGATATAACAGAACAAAGGCTTCTTAAAGAGCAACTTGAGTATGCGTCAAAATATGATATTTTAACCGGTCTGTATAACAGAAAATATTTTATGGAAGAAATTGACCACTTTGTTGAAGAAGCAATAAAAAATGAATCCAAGTTTGGAGTGGTTTTAGTTGATATTGATAAATTCACAGCTCTGAATGATACTTTTGGCTTTGAAATCGGAGATGAAATATTGAAAAGAGCAGGGAAAAGAATCATCAGCAGTATATGTGCTGAATGCAAGGTTGCACGCTTTGAAGCTGATAAATTTGGAATACTTATTTCTGACACCGGAATTCCTGAGGATATAATATTAGTCCTTGAAAAATTGAGAGGGAATTTTATCAGATCATTCAGAGTTAAGAATGAAGAAATTTTTATAACTTTGAGCATGGGAATTTCAATATTTCCTGATAATGGCAAAGATGCTGATAATCTCATAAAAAATGCTGAAATTGCACTTTCAAAAGCAAGGTCAATAAGGCTGAATAATTACCAATTTTTTGAAGAAGAAATAAATGTTAAAACCTCGGAATTTGTTCACATGCAGAGACATTTGTTTCATGCACTTGAAAAAAATGAATTCACCATGCATTATCAACCGTATTTTGATTGTCAGAGTCGTGAATTGAAAGGCTTTGAAGCTTTAATCCGCTGGAACAGCCCGAGATTTGGTCTTGTATCGCCTGCAATGTTTATTCCCTTCCTTGAGGAAACAGGGATGATTATAGAAGTCGGTAAATGGATTATAAAAACAGTATGCGCCCAGATCAATAAGTGGATAAATGAAGGTTATGATAAACAGCTGGTGCCTGTGTATATAAATCTGTCACTGGCTCAGTTTATGCAGAAGGATTTATTAGATTTTATTGAAAAAATTATTTCTGAGACAGATATAAAACCAGAATATTTGGGGTTCGAAATTACAGAAAGCTTTTTTATGCAGGATGTTGAATATACCAGAAAAACATTAGAAAATCTCAGACAGAAAGGAATTTCTGTAAATGTAGATGATTTTGGAACAGGATATTCATCATTGAGCAGTTTATGGAAATTGCCTTTTAATAATTTGAAAATAGACCGCTCATTCATTAAGGATTTGACTGTTAATCCTGATAATACGGCTATAGTGATAGCAATAATCTCACTTGCGCATAATCTCAATATAAAGACAATTGCTGAAGGTGTTGAGAATGAAGTGCAGTGGCAGATACTTCGTATTTTGAAGTGCGACATGGTTCAGGGTTATTACTTCAGTAAGCCTCTGCCTGCGGATGAGGTTGAGAGATTCTTTGAGGGGAAAATATTTTAGATGTAAAAGGAGATTTTGATATATGGAAGATTTGAAACATTCCGAGACCTGGAGAGTCTTCAGAATTCAATCAGAACTTGTTGAAGGATTCGAAACATTAAATGACCTTGGACCTGCGGTAGCAATTTTTGGAAGTTCCCGCATGAAGCCGGGCTCGCATTATTATAAAAAGGCAGTTGAACTCGGAAGACTTCTTTCAAATTCAGGGTTTTCAGTTATCACAGGCGGTGGCCCCGGAATTATGGAAGGGGCAAATAAAGGCGCAAAAAAAGGCAAAGGAAAATCTGTTGGACTCAATATAGAAATTCCTGCAGAACAGCACCCCAATCCTTATCAGGATATTAATCTTTCATTCAGATATTTCTTTATCAGAAAACTCATGTTTGTCAAATACTCAATGGCATTCATTATTTTTCCCGGTGGATTTGGCACAATGGATGAATTGTTTGAAGCATTGACTTTATCTCAAACAAAAAAGATAGGAGTATTCCCTATAATTCTATTTGGCAGTGAATATTGGGCAGGATTGATTGAATGGTTCAGAACAACACTCATACCAAACAATACAATTGATGCAAAGGATCTCGGGTTATTCAGTGTTGTTGATGAAGTTCATGAAGTTTGCGGAATTTTACAGGAATACAAAAAAGCATATAACCAGGAAATACCTGAATGCAAACAACCAAGATAACTATTTGCGCGGGTGCTCTTTGCGGTAATCCACAGGTTTTTCTTTGAGACCTTTATCAGACCATATGCCGAGCTTATTTTTACGGGCATGGGACTGAGCTTCTGTTAGTTCACCAACATATTTTACATTGGGTGGAAAAGTAAAAAGCATTGCATATCCATTCTCGAGCATTTTTTGATTAATCAATTGCCCGTCTGAAGTTCTTAAATAGGCAAGCAGCCTTCCATACTTATCTCTTCTGTCAATATCATATTCAACAGAGACCTTCCATCCTGAAGAACTTATCATAGATTGTAAAAATTCTTTCGATTTATTTCCCCATGGTTTCTGTGACAGTTCAGGTGCATCAATACCTATAAGTCTGATTTTTTCCTCTTTCTTGCCAATTTTCACAGTAACAGTATCCCCATCTGCTACTGAGAATACTGGAACCAGAGAACCAGCAGTTTTTTCACCGTTTGAACTCCTGTTATCATTTATAAAGTAAAAAATGGCTACTGCAATAAAAATGATTGAAGTGACCAGATTGATATTTCTGAATTTTCTGTTTTTGATATTCATATACATATTATACGTTATAAGGTTATAATTATTGTATGCAATTGAGCCCGGGTCCTGGATATACAATTACCATCAGAATTGAGATGCCTAAACTGGTAGGGCTTTTTTCTTCTATTGCTTCTGCAATAAATGGAGTGGGCGGTGATATATGCGCTTCTGATATTGTGAGAACAGGCAGTAATTCAGTTTTCAGGGATTTTACTGTAAATGCACGTAACGAAGAGCATGAAAAAGAAATAGTCGAGGCTGTAAGGAGAATCCAGGGTGTCAGAATAGTACATGTATCTGACAGGACATTTCTTTCACATATAGGCGGTAAAATTGAGATACGTAATAAACTCCCTTTAAAAAACCGCAACGACCTTTCAAGGGTCTATACTCCAGGTGTTGCCCGCATATGTATGGCAATTCATACCGATAGACAGAAAGCTTATCGCTATACAATTAAAAGAAATTCCATTGCAATAATAACTGATGGCACAGCGGTTCTCGGACTCGGAGATATAGGACCTGAAGCAGCTTTGCCTGTAATGGAAGGTAAGGCAATGATTTTTAAAGAATTCGCAAATATTGATGCTTTTCCTGTATGTCTTTCAACAAAAGAACCCGATGAAATAGTAAAAACAATTATAAATATATCTCCATCATTTGGCGGTATTAATCTTGAGGATATTTCTGCACCGAGATGTTTTGAGATTGAGGAAAAATTGAAACAGAAACTTGATATACCGGTATTTCATGATGACCAGCACGGCACTGCTGTTGTGGTGCTTGCTGCGCTCTTGAATGCATTAAAAGTTGTTCAAAAGAAAATAGAGAATATAAAAGTTGTTATTTCTGGTGCTGGAGCAGCAGGTGTAGCATGTTGCAGGATTCTAATAGAAACAGGGGTGAAAGATATAATTGTCTGTGATACAGCAGGCTCTATATATAAAGGAAGAACTGAAAATATGAACCCTGCAAAACAATGGGTTTCTGAAAATACAAATCAGGAGAAAATCAAGGGCAGCCTTTCTGTTGCTTTACGTGGCGCAGATATTCTTATAGGTGTCTCGGCAGGAAATATATTAAAAGCAGAGGACATTAAGAAAATGGCTGAAGACCCTGTTGTTTTTGCACTTGCCAATCCTGAACCTGAAATTTCTCCAGATGAAGCTCTGCCATTTGTCAGAATTATGGCTACAGGAAGATCCGATTACCCAAATCAGATAAATAATATGCTTTGTTTCCCCGGACTTTTCAGGGGATTGCTTGATTCAAGAGCCAGAATAGTTAATGAAGAAATAAAACTTGCGGCTGCAAAAGCAATAGCATCGGTAATTGATGAAAAAGACCTGTGTGAAGATTATATAATCCCGAGTATTTTTAATAAAAGAGTTGTGCAGTCAGTTGCCTCGGCTGTTGAGGATGTAGCATATAAAACTTTGATTGCAGGAAAAGATAGATGAATCCTTATATTGAAAAGAAGATACTGAGATACAAAGAAGGCTCTATCAGAGAAATAAACGATTATATAGCTGTAGAGGAAAAAATAAATATAATTATTAATGGGAATGAAATTGTAAGTCTGGTCTGTACACCCTTGCAAATCAGGGAACTTGTTATTGGTTTTTTACTGACTGAAGGGATTATTAATGGCCATTTTTGTGCAGAATCTCTTTCAATTAAATATGGAGATGAAATCTCGGTCAATATTATTCTTGATGGAGAGATTAAAGAGCATCAGATGACAATAACATCAGGATGTGTTGGTGGAATTACATTTTCTGCAAAGAGAGAAATAAAAAGAATCTCTGATAAATTTGTTTTAACTGCTGAAATATTAAAAAACCTATTTAATGATTTCAACCAGAAATCTGAACTCTTCAGAATGACAGGATGTGTTCATAGCGCTGCGATTGCTGATATAAAAAAAATAATTTCTTTTTCAGAGGATATAGGAAGACACAATGCGGTTGATAAAATAATAGGATACTGTATACTTGAAAACATACCATTCTCAGAGAAAATTCTACTTGTTAGTGGCAGACTGTCTTCAGAAATTGTAACAAAAGCTGGAAGATGGGGCATACCTGTTATCGCAAGCAGAACATCAGCAACAAGCCGTGCGCTTGAAATTGCTGAAAATGCAGGAATAACACTAATAGGTTTTGCAAGAGGGGATAGATTCAATATATATACAAATTCCCACAGAATTATGTAACCCGAAATGATGAAGGTTAAAAACTTAATTTATACCCGAATACTATTTGTGATATAATTTTTTAATGAATACTGTTAAAAATATCCATTATATAAGCCCTGAAAATTTGCCTAAAGTTCCATTTGTGATAAACGGTATTTCTTCGAGATTCATCCGTGAAAATAAGATCGTCCCTCTTGAAATGAAAAATAATGTTCTGAAAGTCGTAATGGCAAACCCGGATGATTCTTCTGTAATAGATGCACTAAGGGTTGCAACATCTTCTGATATTGAAGTTTATACTTCGGATAAGAATGTTCTTGAAGAATATATTTCCCGTTTTTATGAACAGGAATCACAGAATATAAATAGAATCATTGAAGATCTTGGAGATAGAGGAATAGAATTTCTCAAGGATGAAGAGGAGGATATTGGCCATCTAAAGGACCTTGCATCAGAAGCTCCTATAATCCGTCTTGTTAATATGCTTATAACAAGAGCTGTTGAAAGCAGGGCGAGTGATATTCATATAGAGCCTTTTGAAGATGAGCTTAAAGTTCGTTATCGTATAGACGGTGTTCTGCATGATATTGAATCAACACCAAAAAGACTGCAGGCTGCTATTGTTTCAAGAATAAAGATTATGGCAAAACTTAATATCGCAGAGCGAAGACTGCCTCAGGATGGTCGTATAAGACTTAAAATAGGCGAGAAAGAGCTTGATTTAAGGGTTTCAACAATTCCTGTATTATATGGTGAAAGTGTTGTCATGAGACTTCTGCATAAAGAAGGCATTGTTATAGACCTTAATCTTCTTGGATTTCCCGAGCATACTCTCAATCTTTTCAACCAGTTGATTCAGAAACCAAATGGAATAATTCTTGTAACAGGACCAACTGGAAGCGGAAAAACCACCACACTTTATGGTGCTCTTGATAAAATAAATTCACCTGACAAAAAGATTATAACTGTTGAGGACCCAGTTGAGTATCAGTTGAAGGGAGTAAATCAGATACAGGTAAAACCTCAAATAGGTTTGAATTTCGCAAATACTTTAAGACATATAGTCAGACAGGACCCTGATATTATCATGATAGGTGAAATCAGAGATCTTGAGACAGCAGAAATTGCGATACAGTCAGCCCTAACAGGACATTTAGTATTTTCAACATTACATACAAATGATGCACCAAGCGCTATTACAAGATTACTTGACATGGGAGTTGAAAATTTCCTCTTATCATCTACAGTGAGAGGAATACTTGCGCAGAGGCTTGTTAGAGTAATCTGTCCTTCATGTAAAGAACAGGACCCGTCTGTCCCTGACAGAGAACAATTGAGTCTGTTCGGCATTGATACTTCTATCCCGATATTTCATGGTAAGGGTTGTGAAAAATGTGCATTTACTGGATATTATGGCAGGTCAGGAATATTTGAATTGCTTGTTGTTGATGATGAAATACGTAAACTAATATTGAAAAATGCTGATTCAAATCAGATTAGAGATGCAGCGAGAAAAAATGGTATGAAGACTCTCCTTGAAGATGGAGGAGATAAGATAAAAGCAGGAGTTACAACTATCAGCGAAGTCCTCAGAGTTACACAGGAAGCCTGAACAGGGTTAACATTATTTAGATTGAACAATATCAAGAATTATCTCTTTTTCTTCCATATCAACTCTGTCTATTCTCACTTTAATTTCTTTGCCTATTGTAAAAATTCTCCTGGTATGCCTTCCGCATAAAGTCATATTGTATTCATTGTACTGATAAAAATCATCTGTCATGTAAGAGACATGAAGAAAACCCTCTACAAAAAAATCTTTCAGTCTTACTCTTAATCCATAAGGTGTTACACCTGTAACTTTTGCATCGAATTCATCGCCAACTCTGTCTTTCATAAACCAGACTCTCATAGCATCCAGTACTTTACGTTCTGCTTTATCAGCAAGCCTCTCAGTGTATGAGGAACTGAAAGCAATGTCAGGCAATATGTCATTCAATTCTTTGATTCTTTTATCAGAAAGCTCTTTTCTATATAAAACTTCCCTGAGAATTCTATGTACGACGAGGTCAGGATACCTTCTTATAGGAGAGGTAAAATGGGTGTAGCATTCTGATGCTAATCCGAAATGTCCTACATTTTGATTTGAATATCGTGCCTGTTTCAAACTTCTTAAAATTATTGAATGTATGATCTCTTCTTCGGGTCTTCCTTTTATTGTGTTAAGAATTCCCGAAAGTTCAAAAGGTTTGATTTTTTTTATTTTATTTCTGTTTTGTCCGGGTTTCCTGGAAGGAATTATTGTCTGAATTAACTTTGCAAGATTTTCCATTTTTACAGGATCAGGTTCTTCGTGAACTCTATAAAGAGAAGGCACGCCGAGCTTTTCAAGGTATGTAGCAACTGCCTCATTAGCAGAAATCATAAATTCTTCTATTAGCATGTGCGCTAAATTTCTTTCAGCAGTCAGAATAGATTCGGGTTTCCCTGTTACATCAAGAATAATTTCAGGCTCTGGTAGATCAAAATCAAGACTGCCTCTATTTAATCTTTTATTTCTCAGAAGACCGCATAATTCAGCCATAAGTTCGATGTCCTGAAGCAGGTAATCATATTTCCTGCGTTCTGTTGAATCATTATCAACCAGTATTTTTCTTACTGATGTATATGTCATTCTTTCGTTGCTTTTTATCAAACTCGGGTAAAACTTTGACGATATATTATCACCATTTCTGTCGAATTCCATTTCAACTGTAAATGAAAATCTCTCCACATCTGGTTTTAGACTGCACAGATCTTCTGAGAGTTCTTTCGGAAGCATTGGAATTACTCTGTCAGGAAAATAAACACTTGTGCCTCTTTTACGGGCTTCCAGATCCAGTGATGAGTTTTCTTTTATAAAATACCCGACATCTGCAATGTGAACAAACAAAGTATAACCATGTGGATTCAATTTAATAGAAACAGCATCATCAAAGTCCTTTGCTCTTTCTCCATCAATAGTGATTGTATTGAGATTGCGTAGATCTTTTCTTTTTAAATGCTGCGGTAATCTGTCAGTAATTTTTTGATAGAGAAGCTTCGCTTCTTCTTTAACAACAGGTGAAAACCGTGAAGGTAAATTGAATTCTTCCATAATTGCTTCAATTTCTGATAATGGATCTTCAGGCTTCCTGAGAATTTTTACTATTTTGCCTGTGGCAGGTTTTCTATTTTCAGGATGACTTACGATTTCAGCAATTACAATATCTCCATTACGCGCTCCTGAGCGCTCTCCGGGAGGAATAATAATGTCAAAATTGATAGCCCTGTCCTTTGGTTTTACAAAAAAGCCAGTTTTTGAAGTCATGAATTTTCCTGAAATTCTTTGATGAACTCTCTGTAGAATTCTTATAATTCTGCCTTCTCTTTTCTGCCAGTTTTCCACCCTTACAAGAACCCTGTCATTATTCATCGCACCAGCACTTGCCCATGAAGGAATGAAGATGTCTCTTTCTCCGGGCTTATCCATAACTACAAAACCATAACCATCCTTATGGGCTTCAAAAAAACCGCTTACAAGATTCATGTCATCCGCAGGACCATACATTCCCTTTCTTGTCAGAACTATTTCGCCCTGCTTAACAAGATTCCTCAGAACTTTCTTGAGAGCACGTGCTTCTTTGTGGTTTAACGCTAAAAGGAGTACAATTTCCCTGAAATTGACAGGTTTTTTTATTTTTTCTCTGAATAAACTTAGAATAGTTTCTTTATCCATCTTAAATAGATAGTATATCAGGATAATAAAATAAGCAAGGGTTGATATGTTTAAATTTATTGTATAAATTGACAAAGAATTCTCGTGTATTTTACAGTAAATAGAGAACTTGCCTTGATTAAATTAAAAAATGCCTTTATTGATAGTATCAATATGTAATAAAAAATATCTAAGGAGGATAAAAATTGTTAAAGTCAATAGAAGATATAAGCCCGACAAAAAAGCGTATCAGTATAGAGATACCTGTTGAAATAATCGAGAGAGAATTCAGTTCATCTCTTGAAATATTAAGGAATAAGGTAAAGATTCCCGGGTTCAGACCCGGAAAGGCACCTGCTAATCTTGTCGAGAAAAGATTCGGTAAAGAAATAGAGGCTGAAGTTTTGGATAAATTAATACCTGAACATTATAATATGGCACTAAGAGAAGCTGATCTGCAGCCTGTTTCAATGCCTGAATTTCAGGAAAAATTTGAATTTAAAAGGCATAATCCCATTAACATGACTTTTATAATTGAGGTTCTTCCAAAAATAGAAAATTTGAATTATGAAAATTTAAAAATCGAAGATATTCCTGTTACTGTTGAAGATTCAGATATAGATGCCATGATTAAGCAGTTACAGGAGCAAAAAGCTGTGTTTGAAGTTTCTGAAGAACCTGTTTCCATGGATGACCTTGTGAGCTTTGAGCTTGCAGAGAGCGAAATTGAGAATGGTGAAATGACTCCTGAAATGCAGGAAGCTATTAAATCAATGGGCAATGAAATCTTTCCTTCTGATATGATGGAGAGGTCTCTGGGTAAGAAAAAGGAAGATATTATTGAATTTACAAGAACGTTTGAAGATAATTTCAAATATGAAAAATTGAGGGGTAAAACCGCAAAAATTAAACTTGTATTAAAAGAGATTAAGAAGAAATCTCTGCCAGCCATTGATGATGAATTTGCAAAAGATCTCGGTTTTAATGACATAAATGAATTAAGAGAAAAAATAAAGGAGAGAATTTATAATTTCAAAAAGCAGCAGGTTCAGAGAATTCAGAAAGCTTCTATTGTAAATAGCCTGATTGAATCAATAAATCCTCCTGCTCCTGAATCGCTGGTTAACAGAGAAATAGAGGCACTCATAATGCAGAAGAGTTTATCTGATGAGGACCCGGCAGTGGAGACTGATTCGGTTAAGGAAGTTCTTGATATTGCTGCTGAAAAAAATTCTGAGGATAATTTAATTAAACAGCAAAAAGCTATCAGGGAAGCAGAAGATGAGGAATTAAGACGCAGAGAGAAAGCAATTAAGAATGTTCAGGCTTCAATGATTATTGATGCTATAGGTAAAAAAGAAGCTGTTTTTGTGACTGATGATGAAGTTGAAAAGCGTCTTGAGTTGATTGCTAAAAGTTTATCTGCCACACCGGAAGCTGTTAGAAGTTTTTATATGTATAAAGAAGGTTCACTGGATAGCCTGAGACACTCGATATTTCAGGAAAAAGTACTCGATTTGCTGTTATCAAAAGCATCTATCGAAGCAAAGGAGAATAAATGAGCATTATACCTATTGTTATTGAACAGACAGGACGCTCTGAAAGAGCATATGATATTTACTCAAGACTTCTAAAGGACAGGATTATTTTTATTGGAAGTGGAATTGATGATAATGTTGCTAATATTGTTATAGCACAGTTGCTCTTTTTACAGACTGAAGACCCTGAAAAAGATATTCATCTTTATATAAATTCCCCCGGAGGCATAGTGTCTTCAGGTCTTGCAATATATGATACAATGCAATATGTCAAACCTGACATAGCAACATATTGCATTGGTCAGGCAATGAGCATGGGCGCATTACTACTATCTGCTGGAACAAAAGGAAAAAGATATGCACTGCCACATTCACGAATTATGATACATCAGCTTATGGGAGGATTTCAGGGGCAGGCAACTGATATTGAAATACATGCCCGAGAAATTCTTAAGATGAAAGATGCTTTAAATAGAATACTTTCCATTCATACTGGCCAATCTATTGAAAAGATTCAAGTAGATACTGACAGAGATTTTTTCATGTCAGGACAGGAAGCAAAAGAATATGGAATAGTAGATGAAGTGATTTCAAGCATAAAAGACAGGAGGTCAAATGGCTAAGAGGGATGATGCCAATTTGAAATGTTCCTTCTGTGGTAAGGGACATGCTGAAGTAAAAAAACTTATAGCAGGTCCTTCTGTTTATATTTGTAATGAGTGTGTTGAACTCTGTAATGAGATAATAGCAGATTCGCTTCAGGATGAAATTAAGAGAGCAAGCCATTTAAATCTCCCTTCGCCAAAGGAAATACATAAATTTCTCAATGATTATGTTGTCGGACAGGAAAGAGCAAAAAAGATATTATCCGTGGCAGTTCACAATCATTATAAAAGAATCAATAATCCGCCAGGGTCTGATATTGAATTGCAGAAGAGTAATATTTTACTTTTAGGACCCACAGGTACAGGAAAAACACTCTTTGCACAGACTCTCGCCAGAATTCTTGATGTGCCTTTTGCGATTGCAGATGCAACAACTCTGACAGAAGCCGGATATGTTGGAGAAGATGTTGAAAATATTATTCTAAAGTTATTGCAGGCATCTGAATATGATGTTGAACGAGCTCAGAGAGGAATAATATATATTGACGAGATTGACAAAATAAGCAGGAAGTCAGACAATCCTTCAATCACAAGAGATGTATCAGGTGAAGGTGTTCAGCAGGCTTTGCTGAAATTAATTGAAGGAACTATTGCAAATATACCACCACAGGGTGGTAGAAAACATCCGCAGCAGGAATATATTCAGGTCAATACAACAAATATTCTTTTTATATGTGGTGGTGCATTTGTAGGTCTCGATGAAATTATAGAAAAACGCATAGGTCAGAGAACCGTGGGATTTGTTTCTGAAACAGTTGTTAGAAAAGAAAGAAAGATTGGTGAAACACTGAGTCTTGTTGAGCCAGAAGACCTGATTAAATATGGACTTATTCCTGAGTTTGTCGGCAGAATGCCTGTAGTTGCAGCACTTGATGAGCTGGATGAAACTGCTCTGATAAAAATATTGACCGAACCAAAAAATGCTCTTGTCAAGCAATATCAGAAACTTTTATCATTTGAGAACGTAAGACTGAAATTTACTGATGGAGCTCTAACAGCTATTGCCAAGAAGGCAATCCAGCGTAAAACAGGAGCACGCGGACTCAGGTCTATTCTTGAAGAAGTTATGCTTGATGTTATGTATGATATTCCATCCCAGAAAGGTGTTAGAGAATGCCTTGTTACAGAAGAAACAATAAACAGAAAAGAGATGCCTTTGTTGATATATGAGAAAAAAGCAGAATCAGCTTAACCGAAATAATTTAGATATTGTTCAAAAATTATTTTTCGATACCTGAGTGTACATTTGAAGATGTTTTACCATGAACTTTTTTATTCATAACTAATAATATTGTTTTCAAATAAGATAATCGAGTTAAATAAATTTTTCAGCAGCTCCATTATTCGGGTTAACCCGGTGATATTATGTTTATATATCGCTATGAATTTGTCTATAAAACAGAATAAACTTCCGAAGTGCAAAAGGTTTTTATAAAAAACTATATACGTGTTTTACCTGATGAAATGGCTTTTTCGATAGCTTTTCTGATTTTCCGCCTTAATTCTTCTTCTGGTATATTGCAGGTTATATTTTCGATGTAAGCTATTTCTTCATCTGAAAGTCTTTTGAATATTTTCCCCTTGCTGAATTGTTTTGAGTTTTTATGATATGTTGTTGATTGCACTCTCCCTATTCTGAATCGTACAGATCTAACACCATAAGAATTGAGTTTCGTTATAATATCATTTCTGAAAAAATGGAGTTCCTGCATCCATGCTGGCGAATCAACATTAATAAGAAGTTCACCTTCTGAAAGGTTTGATGGATACATATGTGATACTAATGGAGGATTGAAGATTTGATGCCAGTTATTTTTTAATCTGGAAAGCCTTGCACCATCTTCTAAATCAAGGTCTTTTATCAGAGGTGCAAGGAAAGAATCCAGACGTTTCACTATATTGCTTTTTTCACTGCTCCTGAACGAAGACAGCGGGTGCAAACATAAACTTTTTTTGCGCCAGATGTTGTTACAATACGCAATCTCTGAAGATTCGGCATCAATATTCTTTTGCTTTTATTATTTGCGTGGCTGACATTATTACCGATAATTCTTTTCTTTCCACATACAGAACAACTCGCCATATTGTTGAATTCCTCCTTTAACAATTGCATTAAGATAGTCTATTATGATAACATGTTAAAACCAATGTTACAAGAGCATTTGCGGGATGGGTTACCTCTTTTTTGTCCCGTCAAAGAAAATAAATTAACGGGTAATTGAAATGCAGAAAATAAGAATATACGAGCTTGCAAGAAAATTAGGTGTTCCTAATAAGATTATAATTGTGGAACTTGCCAATCTTGGTATAGAAGGCAAGACCCATTCATCTAATATTGAGCCTGAACTTGCTTTAAAAGTTGAGCAGATAATACGGAGAAAACGTGGAGAGACAATTGTTGAAACTGTTGCGGAGACCGGAAAAGAAGAGATTAAGGAAAAAGAAATTGCCCCTCCTGTTGAACAACCTGTCTCAGAAGAAATAAAGGAAGAAAAACCACACGTTCCTGAAGTAGAAAAAGAAAAAAAAGTTGTAGAGACTAAAAAAGAAGAGAAGATAAAACCGGAAGTTGTCAAACCAGAACCTGAAAAACCAAAGTTTGAGAAGCCAAAACCCCGGAAAACCGAACAGATAATTAAAGATATAAAAACTCATGAGGTCAGAGAGCCGATTATATCTGAAGAGGAAGAAGAAACAAAAATACCTGACAGGTTTAAAAAAGAAATCGAAGTAGAAAAAATAGAAAAATTCAAGACAAAACCCGGAATGCAAAGAGCCTTTCAGACTATAAGAAAAATAGAACCGAAAAAATGGCATGATCAGAGAATTACCAAACGTCCGGGAAAATTCAGACAAATGCCTGTTGAGGAGAAAAAAGTTCAGGTTGCTCCGGTTATTCAGAGGAAAAAAACTCTCAAATTGCAGGAGGGCACGACTGTTAAGGAGTTTGCAGAGCTTATAAGTGTTAAACTCTCTGATGTTATAAAAAAGTTTATGGAACTCGGCTACATGCCTACAATTAATCAGCCTGTTGATACAGATGCAGCATTACTTATTGCTGATAGTTTTGGTGTAAAGCTTGAACTTGCTGCTGTTGAAGAAGATGTTCTTGAACAGGAAGTTCAGGAGGAAACGAGCGCTATGATTCAAAGGCCACCTGTTGTAACTATCATGGGACATGTTGATCATGGTAAAACATCACTTCTTGATGCAATAAGAGAGACCAAGGTAACAGAATCAGAAGCAGGAGGTATTACCCAGCATATAGGTGCTTATAAAGTAAATCTTGGGGGAAAGGATATTGTATTTCTCGATACACCCGGGCATGAAGCATTTACATCAATGAGAGCAAGAGGAGCAAAGGTTACGGATATTGTTGTTCTTGTTGTAGCTGCAGATGATGGAGTAATGCCACAAACAGTCGAGGCTATAAATCATGCTAAAGCTGCAAATGTTCCTATTGTTGTTGCCATAAATAAAATTGATAAGCCTGAAGCTAATATATCAAAAGTTAAAAATGAACTTGCCGAACATGGAATAATTTCAGAGGAATGGGGGGGACAGAATATTTTTGTTGAAGTTTCTGCCAAGAAGAGAATCGGAATAGAAAAGCTACTTGAGATGATACTTCTTCAGGCTGAAATAATGGAATTAAAAACCAATCCTGACAGACAGGCAAGAGGTACAATAATAGAAGCAAAGCTTGATAAAGGTAGAGGACCTGTTGCAACTGTTCTTGTACAATCAGGCACTTTAAGAGTAGGAGATGCTTTCCTTGCTGGTGTCCATTCAGGAAAAGTAAGAGCTTTAATAGATGATACGGGAAGAAGAATCAATGAAGCAGGACCCTCTACACCTGTTGAAGTAATCGGGTTTTCAGAGGTCCCTTCATCAGGAGATATTTTCACTGTAGTGGATGACGAGAAACGTGCAAGGCAAATAGCTCTTGCGAGACAGCAAAAACAAAAACTTGCAGAGATTGCAAAAGCAAAGAAACTGACACTCGATGAAGTTTATGCAAAGATAAAAGAAGGGGAAATAAAGGAATTAAATATAATAATTAAAGGTGATGTCCAGGGTTCTGTTGAAGCGATTAAAGATGCTTTCGAAAATATATCTCATCCTCAAGTAAAAGTTAAAGTAATACACACATCTGTTGGAGGAATAAATGAATCTGATGTAATGCTTGCGACCGCTTCAAGCGCTATAATTATTGGATTTAATGTAAGGCCTGAAATTAAAGCTTCTCAAATTGCTGAAAAAGAAGGAGTTGATATAAGACTTTATAATGTTATTTATGAAGCTATTGAAGATGTTAAAAAAGCCCTCGAAGGCCTTCTTGAACCAACCCTTAAGGAAAAGACATTGGGAAGAGCAGAAGTCAGACAGATATTCCCGATATCAAGAATCGGCACAGTCGCAGGGTGCTATGTTCTTGATGGAACTATAAGCAGGGCAAGTGATGGTGTAAGAATAATAAGAGACAATATTGTTGTTTATGAAGGGAAAATAGGTTCTTTAAAAAGAATAAAGGAAGATGTCAGAGAAGTACAGAGCGGTTATGAATGTGGTATTTTGATAGAAAATTTCAATGATATTAAAGTCGGGGATATAATAGAAAATTACATTATAGAAAAGATTGCTGCAAAACTTTAAATTAGAATCTCCTAACAGATAAAAGAATTCAAATATGAAAATTCATTCCTTAATTTCAACACTTCGGAAGTATTTGGTTATCCGTAAAAAAAGAAAGAGGTGAAAAGATGCTCCCGTATAAACGTTCAAAAAGAGTAGGGGACCTTCTCAGAGAACAGATTGCAGAGATAATCCAGTATAAATTAAAAGATCCGAGGAAGGGATTTATTACTGTTACGGGAGTTGATGTTACAGATGATCTCAAACTTGCATTTGTTTATGTTAGTGTTCTAAAAGAAGAAGATAAACAGCTTTCTCTCGAGATACTCAATTCAGCTAAAAGCTTTATCAGAACAGAACTCGGCAGAAGAATTAGAATCAAGACCATACCAGGTCTGGAATTTAGAATAGACACATCCATAGCTTATGGAAGCAGAATTGAGCAACTTCTCGAAGAAATAAGGAGGAAGGGTGAAGATTCCATCTGACCTTTTATCATTTTTAGAGCAGGAAGATGATTTTATAATAGCGACCCACATAAACCCCGATGGTGATGCTCTTGGTTCAGCGCTTGCGCTTATGTATGCTCTTGAATCAAGGGGTAAAAACATTACGGTCTTTGACCGAGATAGAGTTCCTGATTTTTATCGTTTTCTTCCCGGACAGGAAAGAATTATAAATGTTCTGAATGAATCAGAAGTTAAGTCTAAAAATATCATTCTTGTTGATTGCAATAATCTTGAAAGAACAGGCCTTGATAATCTTGTATTCAGAAAAACATGTGTAATTGACCACCATGAGATAGAAAAAAATTTTGGTGAAATAAAATGGATAGTGCCTGAAGTTGCTGCTACTGGCATATTGATTTTTCATCTCCTCAAAGAATTAAAAGTTGCACTAACACCTGAAATTGCGACAAATCTTTATACAGCAATAGTAATTGATACAGGTGCTTTCAGATATGCAAACACAAGTGCAGATGTTTTACGCACAGGCGCTCAACTGATCGATGCAGGAGCAAACCCGGCTTATATTTCTAATAATCTTTATGAAATGTGGTCTGATGGAAGGTTTAAACTTCTGATAAAAGTTTTAAATACACTCGAAATCCGCGAGCAGATCGCTTTAACATTTGTTACGAAAAAAATGTTCGAAGAAACAGGAACGTCGCATGACGATACAGAAAATTTTGCTAATTTCCCGAGAATGATGGCAAATATTAAGATCGCCATTTTATTAAGAGAACTTGATCATGAAACCTGGAAGATAAGCCTCCGTTCAAAGGGTAATGTAAATGTGGCAAAAGTTGCAGCTTTATTTGATGGCGGAGGGCATAAGAACGCTGCTGGCTGTAAAATAAAAGGTACAATTCATGAGGTTAAAAATAAATTAGTTGAGACAATTTATAGGAATTTGAATATTTAGACCCGGTGATTTATTTTGATTTTTATTTCAGATGATATTCTACAATATCTTTGTCATGTAGAATGTAGTCTTTCTGTACTCTCTGCCCGCCGAATTTTGCAGAGCCCCAGATACAGACATACTTAAAATTGTTGAGAAAATCTTTGTGTATCATCTCAGCAAGGTCAAGAACAGTTGAACCTGATGGAAGTATAAAAGGAGTTGTCATGTCAGGCTCTTTGCCCGGCTCTTTTGAGTAAACCCTGATTATGCGAGAGTTTTCAAATATTGTTCTTCTTAGTTCTTCGAGGCCTTCTTTTCTTACTGTAGATATTTTAACAGCAGGGAAAAAGGCATCAAAAGATTTTAAGAACTTCTCAGAACCTTCGATGGTTTCGAAAAGATCATTCTTGTTTAAAACCAATATCGTAGGTTTCCCTCGAGAACTATTACCTGATGGTTCATTCTTTTTTATTAGTTTGATATTCCACTTTTCTAACTGTTCAGTTAAAAGTTCTGCCTGTATATCAGGGTCTTCTGATAGATCAATAATTAACAGGAGCATATCAGCCACTCTCAGAATGCCGGATACCCAACCGTCTGTTGATTCATTCCCGATTGGGGGTAAATCCACAAGCTGAAATTGAATATCCTCAAAAGGCATCATTCCAGCTAAAGGCATAACAGTTGAAACAGGATAATCTGCGATAACAGGATTTGCGTTTGTCAGTGATTTTAAGATAGATGATTTTCCTGAATTTGCAAAGCCAACAAGTGCTGCCTGTGCAGCTCCCTGCTTTTCAACTGTATAAATATCTCCCTTGCCTGCTTTTTTCTTTTTAATTGCTTCTTCTCTAAGCTGGGAGAGTTTTCTTCTCATATCAGCTCTGAGTTTATCTGTGCCTTTATGTTTTGGAATTGTTGCGATGAGTTCCTCAAGAGCAGATATCTTTTCCTGGGGACTAACAGCTTCCCTGAATTGTTTTTCTGCTGCGTAGTATTCAGGTGGAAGATTCGCAGGCATAATAAAAATATAACATAAACTCGAATAATACAGACATTGCTAAAAAATTTATTTGACCACTCACTCCAACACTTTCCCACAGAGGATAAACTCAGAAAAAGCTGTAAACACGTAAAGCGTGAAGCGTAAGCACGTAAAAACCGTAAACCGTGAGCGCGTAAACATGTGAGCACGCGAAAAACGACTGTTCTACGTTTGAAGTTATATATTCAACGACAGGCATCTGTGAACACGTCAGCACATAAGCACATTTTTAAAATCTTACGATTTGCGATTCACTTTTTACGATTTAAAATTATTTTTTCTGTGTGTGGCAGGTGAAACATCCTCCAGAGCCTCCTCCACCTGCAATCATTGAGGAATAATCCCATCTCAAAAGATCAGGATAGGGACTGCCATGGGCAACATGGCAGGACAGACACATTACCATATCAGAACCAGGAGTTACTGTAGGACTCGGTCCTCCTGACCAGTTGAATGTTGTAACATCTCTTGCAACTGGAACCATTGGATTATATGTTGTTGAAATTGATGCATATTCCCCTGAATCTGGAATAACTGCATCAGATGGATGTCGTGACCATGGATTTCCTGCAACTTCATCACCTGTTCTCTGGTCAATGTGAAATAATCCGTGACATCCTGTGCAGTAAGCTGTTGTTGTATATCTTTGTGGATAATCCTGAGCATCAAACCCAAAACCTCCATAGTAAACATATCCTGAATATTCATTGTGAGAACCTGCTGTTGCACTGTAATTCCATTTTTCATGCTCTATACCAATAACGCCTTTGCCACCGCCAGCGATGTGTCCTGCAAGAAAACGATACCATCCCTGTGATGCTGAATTTACGAATTTTGTGCCTGTTCCATCATTAGCATGATGGTAACCTTTAGGATAACCATTGGTTGTTACCATGTGGCATTTTGTGCATCCCTGCCTTCCGTCAAGATTGGGAAATCCTGAACTTGAAACAACCTTATTCAGATTTGCATGACAGCTATTCGTTGCACAATTAGCAAGCCCCTGGTCACCGGGTGCTGCGGATAAATTATTATCATCATTATCTAAGAAAACATTATGTCCTTTAGTATCATCTGCAGTTACCCAGTAGAAATTTCCACCAGCAAGGGTATTTGTGCCAAAAACAGGTTCAGATGTTGAGTAAACATAGGGTGTGGTATTGGTTCCAGTATTTATACCTGTATGACAGCCAATACAATTATTTACAAGAAGAATTCCATATGGACCGCCAGAGACAACCTCGACACCATTTTGGCTGTTATGCATTGTATGACAATTTACACATGGTCCTGTAACTTTAGCATATATGAAATTATTGGTGAGCAAAAAAGAAATAATAAAAACAAAAATTGCTATTTTATTTTTCATGAAATTACCTCCATAAAAGCAATTGCTATATATTATATAATTATTTCTGGATTTTTCAATCTAATTTTTAGCTATTGATTATTATTTTAAAAGTTGCATAGACAACAAAAACACGTAAAGCGTGAAACGTCAACACGCAAAAACCGTAAACCGTGAACACATCAGCACGTGAAAAACGACTGTTCTACGTTCGAAGTTATATGTTCACTGACAAACATCTGTAAACACATAAGCAGGTAATCACGTTTTCTAACATCTTGCGATTTGCGATTCATAGAAATTAGCATTGAGCGAATAGCAGAGAGCATAGAATAAACAGCAAAACACACCTGTTTCCCCTCTTATAGAGGGGAAAGATGACAGGATTGATAGCTTTTAGCTTTTAAAATCGCATTGTTAGGTTAATGAACACTTTGTTACTTTAAAGAAAAATCTACAAGGAGTGGTTGATTTTATTGTCTGCTGTATGGTATAAAAATTAGATTTCCTAAAAGACTAATGAAAATAAATTATAAGGAGAAGCTTAATGAATATATATGAAAATATGGTTATACTGAACGCAGGAATATCTGATGAAGAAGCTGAATCTGTTATTGCAAAAATCAAAGAAATTATTACAGGTCAGGGTGGAGAGGTTTTGAAAGTTGATGTATGGGGGCGTAGAAAACTTGCTTATGAAATAAAAAAACAGAAGAAGGGATTATTTGTACTTCTCCTTTATAAAACACCTGCTAAGACTATAAAGAAATTGGAAGAATTTTATAAGGTCTTCGATGTTATAATAAAGTACATGATAATTAAGTTAGAGAAAAAACAGATTCAGGCTATTGAAAAACGTGAGAGTGCCGAACAATCAACCGAACAAAAGAGTGAAGCATAAGTGTTCAATAAAGTAATTTTGATCGGTAATCTTACTAAAGACCCTGAATTAAGATATACTCCCCAGGGCACACCTGTAACATCATTCAGACTTGCTGTTAATACAAGATATAAACAATCAGATGAAATGAAGCAGGATACACTTTTTATAGATAATATAGTTTTCGGTAAACAGGCTGAGAATGTAAGCAAATATTTAAACAAAGGAAGTGCTGTTCTTGTTGAAGGAAGACTTCAGGAAAGAAGATGGGAAAGCAATGGACAGCAGAAAAGTAAATTCGAGGTTATAGTGCAGAATGTAAGATTCCTCTCGAAGAGAGGGACTTCACCAGATCAAACACTGGGAAGTGATGTAGAAGGTGATTTTACCATGCCTGATGAAACAACCGATTTAGAACCATTTTAAATAAAATAAGGAGATAGAAAGGAGTTACTTTGCAACAAAAAAGATTTCAGAGAAGAAAATTTTGCAGATTTTGTTCGGAAAAGGTGGAGTATATTGATTACAAGAACGTCAAACTCCTCAGAAATTATCTTACCGAGAGGGGAAAAATTCTTCCGCGCAGAATGACAGGCACCTGTGCAAAGCATCAGAGGGAACTTACTGAATCAATTAACAGGGCAAGAAGCATTGCTTTGCTTGCCTACGCTGAAAAGTAGGATGAGGATTCCAAAACCCTGGGTTCCTTTAATAGCAAACAGGATCATAGATAATTTAACAAAGAAAAATCTTATAAAGCCTTTGGTTTCTAAAGAGAAATTGTTATCGGAAACAGAAACTCTTTTGTTTGAAGAACTTACTGTTGAAGACAGACTGAACGAGGAAATCAGGGAATTGCTGAAGTCACATTCTTTAGAGATAGAAAAAGGTAAACTCGATTATAGAAAACTTTTTGAACTTACCAAACAGAAACTTGTTAAAGAGAGAAATCTTGTTCTATGATGCTTTCAGATGAAAAAATATCCCATATGACTCATATGCTGTATCAAGGACTCATCAAAGGTAAGCTAATTGAACCTCTTGATGAAGAAACAAAAGTGCGCAATGAGATAAAGCGTACGATTATCTCTGAGTTAAAGATAGGTGAAGAGATTGACTCGATAGTCAGAAAAAAGCTTCATTCCTTTTCAAGAAAAATAATCGAGGGAAGCCCTGAGTGGGAAATACTCTACAAAAAATTTTACAGGGAAGAAGAAATAAAGAGAGGCAGAGCATCCAGCTAAAGGCATTTTTCCCTTTCTTTTTTTTGTTCTTATCATATCTTGGACTTATTTTTGAATATCCTGTAAGACATAAAGAAATCTGGTTTTCAGTCGGTATTTCTACGGTTATTATATGTGGATTCTTTCATTTCAGGAGTGAAGAAAAGCGATATTCAATAGAATTTCTTTTTTCACTATCAATAATGCTCGCTGCTGCTTTGCAGGTCTTAAATATACAGTGGCTTAAGGTGTTGTACTTTCCATTTATAATTGCTTTCAGTTTTTATTATGGGAAGAAAACAGTGATACCTCTCTCAATACTTATGCCATCTCTTGAAGTAAAAAAATTTTTTGATAGCCAGAATATTGTAGAGAATATTGTATTTTTTTTAGTTCTCTTCATTACAGCATCAATATCTGTATTTTTACTGAAAAGTTCGGAACGTAAAGAGGAAAAAGATAACAAAAGAAAAAAACAGAATGGAGGAATAGATGATTTTCTGGATGAAACAAATCCAATGGATAATGACAGACTTGTTTCTGATTATTTTGAATCAACATTCAATCCGGATAACGAAATGAAGGAAATTCTTGAAATTTCAAAAAAGACAATTTTTGCTGATTCTGTGAATCTATTTACAGGGTATGGTGAAGAATTAAAGTTAAGATGTTCAACTGATGGTACAAAAGGAATCATAACCATTGATGGAGGATTAATAACTCAGTGTTACAAAGAAAAAAGAAATATTATTGCAACAGATATGCAGGGGAAAAAAATTGAAGCTGGCTATGTCAGGAAAGAACATATTTCCTCTTTAATAGCTGTTCCTGTTACTGATGGAGATTTTATACTCGGGGTTGTTACAGCCGACAGTTCACGAATCAGAGCATTTTCATCTGCTGATCTTGATACACTGAAAATATTTTCCAATCAGATTATGAAAATACTACAGAGAGAGCGTGTCTATCCTCAGATTCAGCGTTCTTTTAATACACTGAAAATTTTAAACGAAGAGAGTTCGAAACTTTTGTCTTCTCTTAAAATTGAAGTGATAGTGCAAAATCTGATTGATAGCGCTTTTAAGATTACTGCAAGCTCGTCTGCTTTTTTTCTTTGTAAAGGTAGAGATTTTGAACTGTTTAATTTCAGGGGCATACAGGAACCTGAAAAAAGAAATTTTAATTTAAAGGGCACTTTAATTGAAATGTCAGTAAAAAACAGGACTCCTTTATTTATATCAGATGTTAAAAAATACAGAATGCCTGTTCTTCCTTTTAATTCAGGTGAGATAGGTTCGTTTCTTTCGCTGCCTCTTATTTATGAAAAAGAAATTATCGGACTTCTTGTGATTATCTCAGAAAAAATCGAAGCTTTTAATTCAAATCAATTAGAAATTCTATCTGTTCTCGGAAATCAGGCTTCAATTTCAATGGCTAATGCAAGATTCCACTCCGAGATTCAAAAAATTGCGATAACAGATGGTCTTACAGGGCTTTTCAATCACAGACACTTTCAGGAGCGACTTTTACAGGAATTCAGAAGGCTCGAGAGGTTCACAGAACCAATGTCTTTGCTACTTATTGATATTGACTACTTTAAGAAAATTAATGATACTTACGGCCATCCAGTAGGTGATTCAGTGCTTAAAGGTGTTGCCGGTATTATAGGAAAAACAATCAGAAATATTGATATTGCAGCAAGATATGGAGGAGAAGAATTTGCTGTTATATTAATTGGTACTGATATTAATGGCGCTAAGAATATGGCTGAAAGACTTAGAAAAGCTGTATCAGATGTTAAGTTCAAAGCTGAAGGAAATATATTTCATATTACCATAAGTACAGGGATTTCTGCATGGAATAAGGAGCTTAAATCAACAATTGAATTTATAGATAGAGCTGATAAAGCACTTTATCACGCTAAAAATAGTGGCAGAAACAGAGCTGTTAGCTGGGATGAAATAAAAAATTAATTTAAATCAATAAGTTATAAAAATACTTGACAGAATATCATGATACTTGTTAAAGTATTAGCACTTAAAGGCGGAGAGTGCTAAAGATGTATAAATTAAGTGAAAGAAGCAAGAGAGTACTCTATGCAGTTGTTCAGAGCTACATCAACTACCCGGATCCAGTTGGCTCTCGGGTTGTGACCAAGCGTTATTCTTTTGGTCTTTCACCTGCAACAATACGTAATATTATGGCAGACCTTGAAGATATGGGGTTCTTAACACAACCTCATACTTCTGCAGGCAGAATACCAACTGATCTTGGTTACAGATTTTATGTTGATTCTATCTCTGAAAAAGGAGATGTTTCAGCTAATATAGAAGTTGAAATATTACATAGTTTATACAACAGATTACAGGTTCTAAAAAACAATATTGAACTTTTACTGAGTGAGACTACAAAAAGTCTTTCAGCACTTTCACACTATCTTGGTGTGGCAATGTCTCCTACGCCTGATTTAACTGTTTTTAGCAAAATTAATCTTCTGAAATATCAGTCTGATAAAGTTGCAGTAGTGCTTTTTACTGACGATGGAAAAATTAAGAATAAGACATTGCAGATCAATCCTGAAATATCACAGAAAGATCTCAACAGGATAGCACAGTATCTTAACAGTGAATTTTCAGGTCTGACTCTTGATGAGATAAGGATAAGATTATTAAGGGAAATATCAAAAGATAAAACAAGGTGTGATACACTGATTTCAAGAGCCCTTAATTTATGCAGAGAAGCTCTTTATTTTACATTCAATGAGCTTTTCGTTTCGGGATTATCTGAAGTTTTAGAATTGCCTGATTTTGCAGATTTAAACAAGATTCGTGAACTATCAAGAGCTATCGAAGATAAGCACATGATAATTAAACTCCTTGATAGATTATCCGAAACAGAGGGACTGAAGGTAATAATCGGCTCTGAAAATACTATAACCAATCTGAAAGATATTAGCCTTATTGTTTCTCCATGCAAAGAAGGGGATCGTCAGGTTGGTGTCGTTGGTTTAATAGGACCTACGAGAATGAATTATGCCAAGGCAATGTATATTGTTGAAAACACGGCAAGATTCATAACAAGAATGCTTTCTGAAAAATAAGGAGACATTAATGGAAAATAATCAGTCTGGAGAAGAGCAGGTCGTAATTTCAGAACAGGAAACATCAGAAATGAAACCCCTGTCTGAAGCTTCTTCTACAGAAGAGATAGAAAGACTTCAACAGGAACTCAACGAAGCAAATAATAAGTACCTGCGGCTCTATGCCGAGTTCGAGAACTATAAAAAACGGACGAATAAAGATAAAGAAGAACTTATAAAATACGGGAATGAGACTTTGATATATGAACTTCTCACAGCTATTGATAACCTTGAGATGGCTCTAAAACATTCGACAGGGAATTCATCATCCGGTCTTGTTCAGGGAGTTGAAATTACTTATAAAGAGTTGATGAAAACACTTGAAAAATTCGGGCTTTCAGTAATTGAAGCCGCTGGAAAGGTTTTTGATCCTGCAGTACATCATGCGATGTCTCAGGTTGAACGTGATGATATTGATGAAAATATAATAGTCGAAGAATATAGAAAAGGATATAAACTTAAAGACAAGGTCATCAGACCTTCGTTAGTCGCTGTTTCAAAGAAAATTTCTAAGAGTCAACAGGAAGAAACAGCAGAAACTGAAACTGAAAATAAAAATATAGAGGAGGAATTATAAAATGGGTAAGGCAGTTGGAATAGATCTTGGTACAACAAACTCTGTAGTAGCTGTAGTCCAGGGCGGAGACCCTGTTGTTATACCCAATCAGGAAGGTTCAAGAACAACACCTTCTGTTGTTGCAATTACAGAAAAAGGAGAAAGACTCGTAGGACAGATTGCAAAGAGACAGGCTATTACAAATCCTGAAAACACTATTTTTTCAATAAAGAGGTTAATGGGTAGAAAATATAATTCTCCAGAGGTTGAACACGCAAAGAAGAGACTTCCTTATAAAATCGTTCAGGCACCAAACGGCGATGCTCATGTTGAAATCAGAGGAAAAGTCTATTCTCCACCAGAAATATCAGCGATGATTCTCCAGAAACTGAAACAAGCAGCAGAAGATTATCTTGGAGAACCTGTAACTGAAGCTGTTATTACTGTTCCAGCTTATTTCGATGATAGTCAGAGACAGGCTACAAAAGATGCTGGAAGAATAGCAGGACTGAATGTTCTTAGAATAATAAATGAGCCTACTGCTGCAGCACTGGCTTATGGAATGGACAAAAAGAAAGAAGAAAAAATAGGTGTTTATGATCTTGGAGGCGGTACATTCGATATTTCAATACTCGAGATCGGAGAAGGTGTTATAGAAGTAAAATCTACCAATGGTAACACATATCTTGGCGGTGATGACTTTGACCTGAGAATCATGGACTGGCTCGTCGAAGAATTTAAGAAAGATCAGGGTATTGATTTAAAGAATGACAGGATGGCTTTACAGAGACTCAAGGAAGCTGCCGAAAAAGCGAAGATAGAGCTATCGACAGCGACCGAAACAGAAATCAATCTGCCTTTTATAACAGCTGATGCAACAGGACCAAAACATCTTTTAATGAAATTAACAAGAGCGAAATTTGAGCAGCTTGTTGGAGATCTGATTGAAGATTCAATAGGTCCCTGTAAAAACGCTCTTGCAGATGCAAATCTTACACCATCACAGATTGATGAAGTTCTACTTGTTGGTGGACAGACAAGAACACCAAAAGTTCAACAGATTGTCCAATCATTCTTTGGAAAAGAACCTAATAAAACTGTTAATCCTGATGAAGTTGTGGCTGTTGGAGCTGCTATACAGGCTGCGGTTCTTAAAGGTGATGTAAAAGAAGTTCTTCTGCTGGATGTAACACCATTATCACTTGGTATTGAAACACTCGGTGGAATATTTACAAAGATTATCGAGAGAAATACAACTATACCAACCAAGAAAAGTCAGATATTTTCCACTGCAACAGATAATCAACCGGCGGTTTCTATTAAAGTCTTTCAGGGTGAACGTGAGATGGCTGCAGATAATAAATTGCTCGGTAATTTTGAACTTATAGGAATTCCACCTGCTCCGAGAGGAGTGCCACAAATAGAGGTTACTTTTGATATAGATGCAAATGGAATTCTTCATGTTTCAGCAAAGGATCTGGGTACTGGAAAAGAGCAGTCCATCAGAATAACTGCTTCAAGCGGATTATCTGAGGAAGAAATAAAGAAAATGATGAGAGAGGCTGAAGCTCATTCAGAAGAAGATAAAAAGAAGAAACAACTTGCTGAGGCTAAAAATGAAGCTGATACAATGATATACACTGTAGAGAAATCTCTTAAAGACTATGGCGATAAATTAACCGAATCAGAAAAAGCGGATATTCAGGAAGCTCTTGAAAAGGCAAAAAAATTAAAAGATTCAAGTACAGACCCTGCGGAAATAAAATCAGCCACTGAAACATTAATGACAAAATCTCACAAGCTTGCTGAACATATGTATAAAGGTGCAGGTGCTCAGGCAGGTGCAGGAGCAGGTCAGGGTGCTTCAGGAGCTCAGACAGGCTCAAAAGGACCTGAAGAAGAGGTAGTTGAAGCTGAATTTGAAGATGTTGATAAGGATAAAAAATAGAGTAGTATCAACAAAGTTAAAATAGAGTTCAAAAAATTCCCCCTGTTATATGGGGGAATTTTTTGATTATGCAACACTAAAAATGCATTTTCAGCTTGATTGTTTTATTATTTTCTGATTGCTGCTTGGTGAAAACTAATTATATCTTTTTTCTACCACAAAATTTATAATTAAGACTATGAAAGATTATTACGAAATACTCGGTGTTTCAAGGGATGCAACTGAGGCTGATATTAAGAAAGCTTACAGGCAGCTTGCGATGAAGTACCATCCTGACAGAAATCCTGGCGACAAAGAGTGCGAAGAAAAATTCAAGGAAATTAATGAAGCCTATTCGTGTCTTTCTGACAAAGAAAAAAGAGAATACTACGATAGATTCGGCACAACTGAAGGTATTGGACAGGGATTTGGCAGTCCATTCGGAACAGGTTTTGGTGATGTATTTGAAGATTTATTCGGAGACTTTTTTGGAACATTTACAGGCAGGCGCCGTCCGAGACCAACAAAAGGAAGTGATCTCCGATACGATCTTGATATAACTCTTATGGAGGCTGCATTTGGTGTCGAAAAGAATATTGAAATACCACGATGGGAAAATTGCATGGCATGTAGAGGTTCTGGTTCTGCACCGGGCAAGTCTCCATCAGTATGCCCTTCTTGCAACGGGACAGGTCAGATAAGAATACAGCAGGGGTTTTTCAGTATTGCAAAAACATGTGGTAAGTGTAATGGAGAAGGCAAAATAATTACCCATCCATGTAAAGAATGCGAAGGTCTGGGCAAAGTAAAAATATACAAAACTGTAAATTTGAAAATACCGGCTGGTGTTGATACAGGTTCAAGGCTCAGGCTTTCAGGCGAAGGAGAAATGGGATTTAATGGAGGCCCTCGTGGAGACCTTTATATATATATAAATGTTGAAGAACACCCCCTCTTTAAAAGAGATGGTAATAATATTTACTGTGATATTCCTCTTTCATTCCCTCAGGCTGCTCTTGGTGCTGAAATCGAAGTACCGACCATATATGGCAATGAAAAGTTGAAAATACCAGCAGGCACCCAATCCGGTAAGGCATTTCATTTAAAAGGAAAAGGAATACAGAAACTTGGCAGTAATTACAAAGGTGACCAGATAGTCAGAGTTTTTATAGATGTGCCAAAGTCTCTCACTCCAAGGCAGAGAGAACTTCTAGAAGAATTTGCAAAAATAAGCGGAGACGAGGTATCAAAATCTTTCAAGACCAAACTTAAAGACTTGTTTACAGGTGCAGAAAAATAGTTTACTAAAATTCTTTTGTTCTACTATTTGAGAACCAAATTCATGTACAGATTATTTATTCCATTCATATCAGAATCGCAAAATGAAATTTATATTGAAGGTGAGAAGGCTCGTTATATATCTATTGTGTTACGTCGCAAAACAGGGGATCCACTGATTATTTTTGATAATACTGGAAAATGTTTCAGGACAGAAATAGTGAAGATTGATAATAAGCGAGTGATTGCCCGTATTATCGAAAGCATTTCTATTGACACAGAATCTAATACAGGTGTAATTCTTTTACAGGGAATTCTAAAAGGCGAAAAAATGGATTTTGTTGTACAGAAAGCAACAGAGCTCGGGATAAAAGAAATAATACCTGTAATTACTGAGCGAAGCCAGGTCAGAATAACAAGAAAAACCGAAAGATGGAGAAAGATAGCAGAAGAGGCTTCAAGACAGTCAGGAAGAGTTATTGTGCCAGTAATTCATGAACCTGTAGAGTTCTCTATTTTTTTAAAAAAAATAAAAAGCAGATTAATTTACAGGCAGGAAACAGACAAAGAACAGGTGCTCAGAAATTTTTGTAAAACAAAAGGTGAAATCGAAGATAAAAATGCTGGAATAACTGGATTAATATTCTGGGAAGAAGATGGTATGCCATTGAAAGAAGCAGTTTTATATTTAACAGCTTCGCCATTTTATATAACCATAGGTCCTGAAGGTGGTTTTACAAAAGAAGAAATTTCACTTGCAATGGAAAATGGACTAACTGTAACTTCACTCGGTAAAAGAATTCTAAGAGCAGAAACCGCAGCTATCGCAGCGATTTCAATAATTCAATATGCAATTGGAGATATTGGTTAACCCAAAAATAAATTCTTTTACTGGAAGTTTATCTAATCCGAATGCTATAGACTTGCAAGCACTTAAAGCGTAAAACTTAAGCACGTGAACACGTAAAACGTAAGGTGTAAAACATAAGTGCGTTAGTACGTGAAACGTAAGCAAGTTTTTAACATCTTATGATTTACAGAACCTCTCTGCTCCTTGCACTTTGCTCATAAATAAATTTTTTTCGCAACATCAGCATTATTTGGGTTAATCAGAACAAATGATTCTTTGGATTATCCATTATTTTTTTTGAATTACTTCTTTTATCTTATGTGAGAGCAATGAAGGAGTTACAGGTTTGCACAAGAATTCAAGTCCTTCATCGAGAAGTCCTTTATAATGTATTATATCCGCTGTATAGCCACTTAAAAATATAGCTTTTGCATCGCCTTTTATTTTCTTTATTTCATTAAAAGTTTCTTTACCATTCATGCCCGGCATAATTAAATCAAGTATGCAAAGGAGAATTCTATCTTTGTATTCTGAAAACAGTTCAATAGCTTCTGCCCCGTTTTTAGCTGTTAAAGTGTCATAACCAAAGTTTTCGAGCATTTCTGTAAGTGATTTTCTAACTTCATCTTCATCCTCTACAAGCAAAAGTGTTCCTGTTCCTTTTATAGTTTCGGTATATCTTCTCTCGATCTGTTTTATATCCTTAACTGATATTAAAGGCAGATATATTCTGAAAGTACTGCCTTTGCCTTTTTCGCTATAAACATTAATAAAGCCTTCATGCTGTTTTATAATTCCGTAAACCATTGCTAGACCGAGTCCTGTGCCTTTGCCTACTTCTTTCGTAGTAAAAAATGGTTCAAAAATTCTTTGTCGTGTGTTTTCATCCATACCGATTCCTGTATCTGTAACAGTAATAACTACATAATCACCATGTTTGCCATAGCCGTGAGATTTTATAAATTCATTATCCATCTGTAATATATCGGTCTCAATAGTTAATTGACCACCATCTGGCATAGCATCTTTTGCGTTTATAGCAAGATTCATTAAAGCCTGCTCGATCTGGCCTGGGTCTGCCATTATAAATGATTCGGTTTCCGTTAGTATTATTTTAAATACTATATCCTCTCCGATTATCCTTGTGAGTATATCTTTCATATGAAGTATTAACTCGTTCAAATTTACGGGTATAGGATTCATAATCTGCTTTTTACTGAAAGCGAGCAGATTCTTGGTTAAGTTTGCTGCCTTATCGGACAAATCCAGGATGTTTTTTGCATAATTAATTAAAGGATTATCTTCTCCGAGTTTCATTTTTAAGAAGTAAGCATAAGTAGTAACCGCTGTTAATATATTATTAAAATCATGGGCAATTCCTCCTGCGAACTGACCGATTGCTTCCATCTTCTGAGCCTGAAGAAGTTGTTTATAAAGGTTTCCCTTCTCGATTTCTGATTTTTTCCATTCGGTAATATCAAGAAGCGAGACAATGCTCTGACCGCTATCTGTAATCATTGCTGCGGTTACCACAACATCTTTAATGTCACCAGCTTTAACTTTAATCCGGGTTTCATAATTTCTTGGAACCCTGTCAGGATGAATTCTTCTTAGTTCATGATATTTTCTTAATTTATCTAATTCTTCAGAAGGAATAAATTCTGTAAAGCTTTTACCGATTATTTCTGAAGCTGGATAACCTGTGAGTTTTACAACCTCGCTGTTTATAAATGCGATTGATGTATCAGAGTCAATTATCAAAGTGGCATTACCAGTGTTCTCAAATATTGCCCTGTATTTTTCCTCTGATTTTCTTAATACTTCTTCTGTTCTCTTATGTTCTTCTACGTCCCGAAGAATATTATTTTGCCGCCATATCAGACAAAAAACTACTCCTGCACCTATTATCAAAATTGTTACTATAGATGTCACAACCCAAAATAGTTTTTTGATAGGTTCATATATTTCTTTTTTGTCTGTTTTAGCAACGATAAACCATGGTGAATCAGGAATTTGTTTAATTACTGCGATAACAGAATTACCTCTGTAATCAATACCCTCGGTTATTCCTTTGACCCCTCGCAAAGCCATTGCTTCGGGAAGTAACTTCTCTTCTATTGAAAATCTTAATTTCAATGCAGTATCTTTTCTGTGCCTGAGTTCATTCAAAAAAACTACGTTTTCATTTTCTCTGCGAAATAGTACAGTTTCTGATGTTTCGCTTTTTGTTGGCCATTTCTGGATTAATGGATATAAAAATGTATGTGGATTTATTCTAAGAATAAATATTCCCGCGGGAACATTATATTTTAAGGAAAATACAGGTACAACGAGGGTTAGGCGGATTGTATTTAAAGTTTTGTTATAATATAAATCCGATAAAACTATTTTACGGGATTTTATCGATTCTTTTATCAGATTTTTTACTTCTGAGCCCAGCGTTTCTTTTATATTAGAAACCGAAAAAATTATATTATTGTTTTTGTCAACAAGAAATATGCTCTGGTATTGGTGTAATCTTAAAATACTTTCCAGAAAGTAATAAAAATTTTTTTTTGAAGGGATCCCTGGATCTTTTGAAGTCAAATATTCAATTTCAGAAGCTATAGTCGGATTATTATGAATAATCAGGGCATCCGATAATATTTCTTTGCGCCAGTTTGTAATCTGTTCTGCTTTAAGTTCAGCAATTGCGTTTAGATTTTCAAGACAATTATTTTTAATGATATTTTTTTGCTTTTGATAAAAAGCATATCCTGTAACCCATATACAGAATGTAAGAATCAGAAAAATGAAGATTAATTTATATGGAACTTTATTCGTTAAAAGATATTTCATTTTAGCCCGATTCTTCCGCTACGACTTCAGCTTTATTACAAAAAAGCGTGATTTTGTTTCATAAATATAGATATAATTATTAAAATTAACGTATCGAAAAATGATATTTATCCGCAACATCTGCATTATTCCAATTGCGTTTTTCGAGTTAAGCCTATATTTTTATTTTGCGGAAATTAATTCAATTAAACAATCAGGAAATTCCTGATTAAAATGTGTGAAAGTTCTAAAAAATAAGAAAATTCAGGGAATGATGGATTTTAAGAATCAAGAATATAAATCGGTGATTCCTTCTTTTATTGCATATTTTGTAAGCCTGGCTATGCTATTAATATTCAATTTTTCCATAATCTGTTTTCTGAAAGTCTCAACTGTTTTTACACTGATACCAAGTTTGTTTGCAATCTCTTTTGTATTATTTCCTTCGGCAATTAGCTTAAGAACCTGAAATTGTCTTTTTGTCAGAATGGAATATATTGACAATTCAGTGGAATGCAAGATGTTTTTGTAATCTTCGGTTGGGTTATTAGAAATTCCCGGGCTCAGATATATTTTATCTGCAATAACAGCATTGATAGCATGGATTAATTCATCAAAAGCACAATCTTTTAATATATATGCCGAAGCACCTGCTTTTAACATGTCTGCTACATATGCTTTCTCAGAATACATTGAAAGACAGATAATTTTTATTTTGGAATTTGCCTTTAATATTTGTTTTGTAGCATTTATTCCACTTAGCTTTGGCATTGAAATATCCATAATGATAATATCAGGAGAAATTTTTTTTGTCATGTGAATTACTTCTTCACCATTTTCAGCCTCTCCAATAACTTCCAGTCCTTTATGTTTCTCGGTCAAAGAACGTATTCCCTGTCGTACAATTTTATGATCATCAGCAATAAGTATTTTCAGGTTCATATATGCTCTTTCTTAAGTTTATTTAATGCAAAGGAACTATTATAGTAACGCATGTTCCTCTATCTTTGACGGACTGTATTTTTAATGAACCGCCGAGATATTCTATCCTTTCCCGGACGTTGAACAATCCAAACCCGGCGCTTTTAGTTATCTTATCCGATAACTCTGAAATATCAAAACCCTTGCCGCGATCTTTAACTCTAACAAGGATTCTTTTTCTGCTTATATGTATTTTAACCGATACTTTTTTAACATGTGCATGTTTAACAACATTCCTGAGAAGTTCACGTAATGATTGAAAAAGGACGATTTTAATGTCTTCGTTAAGTGGTACAGACTTAATATTACTGTTGATCTCAAGTTTAAGTCCATATTTTGTTCGGAATTTCTCTGTAAGCCATCTGACCGCTGCATCAAACCCAAGTTCATAAAGTATAGGAGGACCAAGTTCGAATGTTAAAGTGCGTGAACACGATATTGCTTCGTCAATGAGCTTGGTTAATAATGAAAGCTCTTTCTTGTGCGTGCATTGGTATTCTGAGGCTTGAATCTCGCCTAACTTCATCTTAATTACAGCAAGGGTATGACTTATGTTGTCGTGTATTTCACCAGCAATTCGCTTTCGTTCCTTTTCCTCTGCAAATGCAATGGAAGATGTAAGGGCTTTCAATTGTGACTGGTACCTCAAAATCTCTTCTTCACGTTTTTTAGACTCGGTTATATCGATAGCTGCAGTAATAATATATTTTTCTCCCCCTATTGTTATTTTATCTGAGGATATTAGATGTTTAAGAGGCTTACCAGATTTAGTCTGAGCGGAAAGTTCCATGTTGTGAATGCGTTTTTTCTTTTTTAATTTATCAATAAAATATTTTCTTCTTTTGCAGCTTTTCCATATAATGTCCTTAGCTGATTGGCCAATAAGTTCCTTTCTGCTGTATTCAAATAATTTTAGAAAAGCCTTGTTGACGTCGATAAAAATACCATTTTCAAAGTTCGTGATCGCAATCGGAGTTGGCATTATATGAAATATCTTTGAAAATTTCTCTTCTGAAAAACGCAGTATTTCTTCTACCATCTTTTGATTTGTGATATCACGCGCAACTGATAGGAATTCAACAATATTTCCTTTGCTGTCTTTGATAGGGACATTACACCATTGCAACCATCTTGTTGAACCATCTTTTCTTTTAACTTTATTTTCATGGGTTGTTGTAACAGGATGTAAAGAAAGACGTTTATATAAATCAATTGTTTTTTTACTGCTGGAATTTGCAGACAAAAATAATTTCCATTTTTTCCCAATAAGTTCCTGCTTTTTTTTGCCTAAGAATTTTGAGTACGCATTATTTACATAGGTAATTGTGGTATCTGGTAGCCATTTACAGATTGGCTCAGGTTGTTTTTCTATCATAGTTCTGTATTTCTGTTCACTTTGTTTCAATAATGTAAATCTAGTTCGCAACATATCAAGATCTTTAATTAGTTTTTCAAGATGTTTTTGTTCCTGCTTCATAATATATTTTATCATTTTATTTATAATTGATTTATAGCAGAGCTTATCCCGAATAGTACAGATATTGCTCAATCCGAAAAATTCAATTATAAAGCTAACAAGCCTTTAACATGCATATATTACGAGATATTTTATTTTTCGATATGATAATTCCCCTTTATCCCTTTTGTTAAGGTGTTTATTGGTTGTCCCTATTCGCTCCTGCTATTTTCCGCAAATCATCAGGTTCCGTGAATCGTAAATCGTAAGATGTTAAAAACTTGCTTATATTTTCCCGTACTAAGTTATATGTAATCTTTGATCTTAAAAAATCATCGAGACGAATAAAATTTCGCGAAATTTGCATTATGTTAACAACATTTTTGATTCAAAGGCGATTCAGGAAAACAGGAAATAAACAATCAGGAATATCCTGATTGTTTATTTCTATGTCCATTAAATAAAATAGAAACAAATCAAACTCTTTTCTTATAAAAGGATATGACGAAGATCCTTATTGCTGATGACCATAGACTTTTTCGTGAAGGACTCAAGGCTTTGATTGAGAAAAATCCTGAAATGCGGGTAATTGCCGAAGCAGAAGATGGTAGGACAGCAGTAAAACTGACATGCGAATTAAAGCCTGACGTAGTTTTCATGGATATTGCAATGCCTGGGCTCAATGGAATTGAAGCAACAAGACAAATAAAAAGTGAAGTGCCATTTGTGAAAATTATAGCTATATCAATGCATTCAAATAAAAATTATGTTATTGAGGTAATAAAGGCAGGTGCCTCCGGTTATATACTAAAGGATTGTCCTTTTAATGAATTAATAGATGCCGTCAATTCTGTCTCCAGGAATAGAACATATCTTAGCGGTCTGATTACGGATGTGGTTGTAAATAATTTTATACGGGGTTTCGGAAAGGAAGAATCAATATTTGGAGTTCTTACTTCTCGTGAAAAAGAAGTGCTTCAACTTATTGCTGAAGGAAAAAGTACAAAGGAAATTGCTAAAATTCTTTATTTAAGTACAAAGACTGTTGAGACATACAGAAAGCACATCATGACAAAACTCAATATCTTCAATATAGCAGGACTGACAAAATATGCTATTAAAGAGGGTATTACTACTATATGATCGGAAAATCAAATTTAAAACTTTCTGGATTCTCTTGCCAAACTTTTACTCTATCATGACCGGAGAGATAAAAAAGGATGATTTGACAGGATACTATTTAATCTTTAGATTTGATTTGTAAGATTAGTGCCTATATTAATCAGATTAATTTTTTTCTAAAGCTTACCTTATAGTCTTTATTGTCCAATCAGGATTTTCATAAGTGAAAATCAGTTTCCTCCCTATATATCTTTTTTTGATTTTTACGATGAATAAATCAACAGAAAAAGAAAGGAGGTGCACATGAATACAGTGTCGGTCAACAAAGAGGTTTTACAGCTTGTATCTTTCAACCTCGGACAGGAAGAATATGCTGTGGATATACTCAAAGTTCAGGAAATAAATCGTCTTGTGGATATAACATCCATGCCAAATTCACCTTTTTACATGGAAGGTGTAATTAATCTTAGAGGAAAAGTAATACCTGTAATTAACCTCAGAAAAAAATTCGGACTCGAAAATAGGGAAATGGATTTACATTCAAGAATAATAGTTGTGGATGTAGGCGAGACTATAGGCTTGATAGTGGATTCCGTATCCGAGGTTTTAAGACTGTCTTCCGATACAGTTGAGCCTGCCCCTGAAATGATAACATCCGAATGCTCTTCGGAATATATAAAAGGCGTTGGCAAGCTCGAAGACAGACTTTTAATTTTACTAGATATTGAAAAACTCCTGAATAGTAAGAATTAAGGTACTGTAGATTGAAGATTAATTAAACGGAGGTATTTTAAATGCTTAAAAATATGACAGTTAAGATGCAGTTAAGTGCTGGATTTGGAACAGTAATTGTTATGCTTCTTATAATATCGGCTATATCAATTTTAGGATTGAGATCACTGGATAACGATATTGACATGGTGGTTGACGATAGATGGCCAAAGACAGTTTGGGCAAATGATATTATTGCCAATGTCAATATTGTAGCAAGGGCTTTGAGAAATGCTATTTTACAGGATGACAGGACTGAAATTCAGAAGGAAATCGGAAGAATAGAAGAAGCAAGAGAAAAAATTACAGGTGATATTGAAAGTCTTGAAAAGACTGTGAAATCAGAACAGGGCAAAGAACTTATGAAGAAAATGAGAGAGACAAGAAACGCATATCTGCAGGAACAGAATACAATAATTAATGCAATTAATGATAACAGGAAAGAAGATGCAAAAAAATTGCTTTTTTCCAAATTGAGACCTGTGCAGGCAGCATATATACAGGCAGTTGAGGATTTAATTAAATATCAGGGCTCATTGATGGAGGAAACAGGAAAATCGACAACTAAAGATGCGCATAAACTTACTGTTATTATTCTAATTCTCTCAGTTGCGGCAATCATAATTGCTACAGTTGTTTCATTAATTATAACAAGAAAATTAATGAGACAGCTTGGAGGCGAACCCCATTTTATTTCAGAGATTGCAAAAAAGATAGCAGAAGGTGATTTAACGATTAATTTTGGTTCGGAAAATAAAGAACTGACAGGTATATATGCTGCGATGAAGAATATGTCGGATAAACTTAAAGATATTATATCGAAGGTAAAATCTTCATCTGATAATATGGCGTCAGCAAGCCACGAACTTTCTGCAAGTGCCGAGCAAATGTCGAGGGGAGTTACAGAACAGGCAGGAAGAGCATCGCAGATTGCGACTGCTGCTAATGAGATGTCCCAGACAGTTGTGGACATAGCGAAAAATTCTTCCAACATTTCGTCTTCTGCCGAGCATACAGCAAAGATTGCAGACGAAGGAAGGCAGGTTGTAACAAAATCAGTAGAGGAGGTTAAGGCAATAGCAGAAACAGTAAATGAATCAGCAAAATTGATGTTTTCTTTGGGCGAACGTTCAAAACAAATTGGAGAAATTGTAAATGTAATTAAAGATATAGCAGACCAGACTAACCTGCTTGCTCTAAATGCAGCTATAGAGGCTGCCAGAGCTGGTGAACAGGGAAGAGGATTTGCTGTTGTCGCCGATGAAGTTAGAAAATTAGCCGAGAGGACTGCGAAGGCAACATCAGAGATAAGCAATATGATTGGTTCAATTCAGGAAGAAATGGACAAGGCAGTTGTCTCGATGGAAGACGGAACGAAAAGAGTTGAAACTGGGGTGGAATTCTCGGCACAGGCTGGGGAATCTCTCGGTAAAATTGTTGAAAGTGTTAGCGAATTGCAGGCTATGATCCAGCAGATAGCAACAGCTACAGAAGAAATGTCAACCGCATCCGAGCAGATTAGCGGTGATATTGAAACGATCGCAAATGTATCAAAAGAAACATCAGTAAGTTCGGAGCAGGTTTCACAGGCATCGTCGGATCTTTCAAGGCTCGCAGGTGATTTGCAAAAAGTTGTCGGGATGTTCAGGATGTAAATGGTGAACGAATCGCTGAAAATTTATTGATGGATGATTATAGTGGCTAACTGTTTGGATTTTTATAAGGGCACGTTGTAGCGTGCCCTTACTTGATAAACACTGCATATATATCGAGTTTATG
>FWPV01003000.1_pt1 | contig 39505 bp, 32 predicted proteins | sample 2228371 | NCBI WGS metagenome assembly FWPV01 (sample SAMEA103939776, study PRJEB20133) | metagenome
CCGCCAGGCAGAATATCAAAAAAATGGCTGACGCAGACCTGCCCGCCGGATATTCAAGTAGCCGTCGTTCTGTCGTACTTTTCGAAACCTGGCCACGGACGCACCTCGGCATGAAGCCGATAGCGCACGTTCTTCAGGGCCATCGTCTGGCGCTGCGTTCGGCCTTTTTGATCTGTTCCCACTATGTCTGCCGTGGCATCAGCCCAAATAGGTTCAGGCCGCTCGCCGTTCATCCAGCCTCTGATAGTCCGTTCAGATGGCGCCTTATCCTTGACCTCGTTTCGCCGCAAGGCAATGTACCTCACCGGGGCCAAGACCTCGATCTTGGTGATTTGCCATCGGAACTCCGCCTGCGTTGGGTCTTTGTTAGGTTTTGAGTAGATAGCATCATAGATGCCACGCGCTGCGGACGGCGTGATGACGGGGTAGCTGAACCGCTCCACCTTGAGCTCCGGTCGGGTGAAGCAAGCGAAATCCCCCCATACCTCCAACACCTGATCTTTCGGTTTCACATCTTTACCTCCTTTCCTTGTGACTGTTGGTCATCGCAAGGGCGCCGACGGCGGTATGGCGACCCTATTGCATCTCCCTTGCTTTCCCCTTTGCATGGTGGGAAAAGCCGATTTTCCTTTTCACTAGCCAATTAAGCATTCCATTCCCACCGGCGGCACGAGTCCAGTATCCGCATGATAATGCTCTGGGTTGGTGTAGATGTACCAATCCTCGGCACTTTGGCCCCTACCCAGAGGAACCGGTACAAGGTATGTCGAAATCGGATCATCAAGCTTAGGCTTGAAGAGTCCGATGGTGTAAGGCCGGGCCTTGGAAATCCATTTTCTATTGAGCCCCGTCTGCCGAACCTCATCTTCGAGTTGGCAAAAAACATCGAGATCATAAGGCACAAGGACATTGAGGGCATCTTTTTCAATCACGCGATAGAGTTCAGCCACACGGACAAAATCCTGGCATTTGATAGCATCGAGGAGTTCTGGTTTTTTACCTTCTGGTTTGGCTAGGCTATAGAGTTCTCGAAAATACTCGTTAAACAGAGCCGGATCATGAATATCCATTGAGCTCGCTCCCCGCTGTTTGAGAAGCATACGGGTAACACTCGCAGCCTGTCGGTACGTTCCATCGGGATACGCTTCATCTTCCGGAAGAAACACTTGAACTGTTGCTATTTCAATCCTGCCGCCTCGGTTGCATCGCCCCGCGGCCTGAGCGATGGCATCGAGCGGCCCGAAGGCCCGGTAAACGATGGGGAAATCGAGGTCTACGCCCGCCTCCACGCACTGGGTCGAAATGAGCCTGCACGGCTCACTCCTCTTCAGTCTTTCTCGAACTTCCTGAAGTACCTTCTGCCTGTGAGACGGACACATGCTGGTGGAAAGGTGAAAGAGCCCTTCAACCCTGTTATCTCGGAGTTCACTGAAAAGGCGCAGTGCATGCTTCTTGAGATTGACTACGCAAAGCGCTCGTTCTTGTTCAGCAACGCGTTTGGCGATTTCTACCCATGACGTCGGTGGACCCAATTCAGGCCACTCTATTTGGGCACGTTTGGCCCGTTCGAAGAGACGGAGTGTAGGAGGAACGATTTCCGTAGGTTGCCATCCCATCCGGCAGTATGTCTTAACGTGAGCATCAAGATGCCTAAAAGCGGGCTGGGTTGCGGTGGCGAAGACGACCGTTGTCCGGTACCGTTCAATGAGCCGCGACAACGTGGCCAAAGTGGGAACAACAATCGAGATAGGGAGCGTTTGGACCTCGTCAAAAAGGATGACACTTGCTGCCAACCGATGGAGTTTCCGGCAAGCGGCGGGACGATTCGAGAAAAGCGATTCAAGCAGTTGCACGCTCGTCGTCACGATGATAGGCGCGTCCCAGTTTTGGGCAAGAAGCCGCTCCCACCGTCGCGGCTCTTGCTCCATATCTTGATCGCTTACGTCCTTGCCCAGATCACGGATACCCGTCAGGCTGTGATCCTCTAGGATATAAGTTTCAGCGCCTTCCGTGCCAACGATGTCGGCAAGGGCCTTTCGGTATACCTCGACACTTTGCTCGATAACGGTGAGATAGGGGACAACCAAAATCACCCGCCGAAGGCGGTGGCACGCCGCGTGTGCGAGAGCAAAGGCGAGCATGGAGAGCGTCTTGCCGGCACCTGTCGGGGCGGTAAGGGTGAAAAGTCCCTGGGAGGCCTGAGCGCTTTCTAAGCAAGCCTTGAGAAGATCTGCGCGTATAGAATTCACCTTGGCCGATGCCATCGATGCGACAGTCAGCTCATCAAGATAGGTTCTCAGGCAAGAGCTAGCTCGCTCGGGCTGGAGAAGCGGGCCCTCATCCCGGTAGCACTTTCGACCGTCGGGCCCACCGTGAAAATGCCCTTCCGTCTCGATGAAGTCGGCATCTACTAGGGCTGAGTAGAGCATGCGAAGATCGAGCATTGATGCCGCTGGAGACTTGGTGTTGAAGCCTTCATAGATGGAGTGAGAAATGCTATCGGGAGCCGGAAGGTTCAAGCCATCTGCCCTGCAACGCTGAACCAATATATGGTGGTTCGCTTCAGAAGGCTTCAAACCTAAAGGACAATTCGCGAGCAATCTATTAGGGCTGAGTTCTTTTAAGGCATCGGGGTCTGCTTTTTGAAGTCCAATGTGATGGCCTTGGATAGCGAGGGCAGAGGCGATTCCTTTCTGTTTGTATTCCATCAAGGCCACCCAGGCGCCAGGAGACCAGTGGTCGATCCCAGTGGCCTTTCCTTGGAGGCGCTTCTGGAACAAATCGCCATACTTCCCGAGATCATGCAGCAATCCCGCAAGCCAGGCTTCCTCAGAGGCACAAAAGGTCTCCGCGTACACCGCGGCTCGGGCGGCTACGGCCCGAAGGTGCTCTCGTAGGTTCTCGAAATGTCCGAATGCATTTGCTGTGTGAGCAAAAAAAGACGACTTTGATCTCATCATTTTCGTATCAATCCGCTCTGTGAACCGGTCGTTGAGGCAACTCTCTTAATACACTTAGCATGGGCCAGAATACAGACCCAAGGCTGAACCTTCTGCATCGCGGCAAAGCAACGCCTCGACGGTCTATCGCTTAGTGCTAAGCTTCTAGTCGAAATAGCGTAAGCCAAAAGGTGGCCCAAGACGTCCATGCTACATACGGCGTGCTTGGCTCCAGCACTTGTGTGATCGACTTTGCTCAATACCTCTGCCCGATGGCAATCCTCTGACCCTGCCTCTCTGAGATACGCCTGAAATTCTTGAGAATACTTGCCCAGGTCATGCCAGAGGCCTGCCGCATAGCCCCAGTCACCAGCTCCGAAATCCGCGGCAAACCGGCCAGACAGCTCCGCCACAGCCTGGAGGTGCTCCCGCAGGAGGTGACGCCTGCCGTCCCGTCTTCCGCTATGAGCAAATGCGCCGTCCGGCGTTGCCTGGCCTGCGTGCGTCATAGGTAGCACCCTTTCTAAAGAAGGATAGTTCGTCAGGGCACATCGCCTTGCTTCGGCACGGATCGCACTGCGGGGTAGCCTCCTGGTCCTGTATTGCTCCTTACCCGAATATTACCTTCACCATGTGCCGGATCCGGTCACAGCAGTAAAGTCTGTTTGAGAAATTCTGGAAACATTATAGTCGGCTTTTCTAACCGATCCCTGTTCGATAATACCTTTACAAAACTGTTTTTTTTGAAACAACATCTAATCTAAACTGGTTAAGCCGAAGGTAGCGAGTCCACAAAAGCGTGTCAATCCTTCTGGTGGAATTGGAACCTTGATGCTCCGGCAGTCTCTGGAGGTCCAGATCCCCTCATGCGCCAACGCAGCACTTGCCTATCGCTGTCCTGGGAATATCGCTACAAGGTTTGATTCCCATAGAGACTAAATATCCAGGAACGTAATAGTGTGTCAACGGGAGAAACGCCCATCATGTAGTAGACATCAAGGTGGGGATAGAGAAAGATTGATACACAAGGCGACTGTGCTGGTATAGAGTGGTACCCAAATGTCTCAAAGGGAGAGAAGTGATCTGATGTGGGCGTGAATCAGAGTAAACGGCTGTGCCGACAGTAATCCAGACATTTGCTGTCGGTCCGGCCGGAGCGGCCCGGTAGGGAGGAGGGGTCTCTGAACAATCCTCTTCCTTCACCATCGGAAACCGGGAGTAGCGGCCCTGGTATGCCCTATGGGCAAACACATCATCGGGAAACTCGGTTTTGAGGTGAGCTCATCTTACCTATCAGGCTTGAGATTCTCGCCCCGACGCCATCCAGGTACCTCTTAGAGGTTAATAACTACTGGTAACTCGCATTATCGTAGTTCTATATTCGTAGCGTATACATGATCGTGAGCGGCCCGGACTCGAGTGCGGGCTAGGACTTTGGCGTTCCTGTTGAGGTACCTCGCTCAAAAAACTCACGTAGTTGCGCCTGGTGTCCGTAAGGATTAATGAGGGCAGAGACCCATACATTGGTATCAATGACAGCCTTAACGGCGGCCATCTTTTGCTTCCCTGACTTCTCTAATGGCCTCTGCGATGTCTGATTCTATTTCTTGGGGTGGATAGTGAGCAGCCTTTTTCTGCACCTTTCCTATGATACGGTTGAAGCGATCCTGCCAGTCGTCCAAGGATACTACCTTAAGGGTAACCTTTTGGTGCTCTTTTAAATCTATATTTTGATTTTGGATAGGCTTGAACGCGCCATTCTCAAAGATGGCATCTATTATCTTGGACACGATTACGTTTTTCCTTCTTAAATCTTAGCCTTCTAAATTTACGCCCTACACCAAGCGTATCCTGTGAATTGACTCTTGTCAAACAGATTCGAAACTGGGGTGGCGTATCATATCTTGTGTCAGGGAAGTAAAAGGGGAACCAGGATAGAAATAGCAGGCAGGCAGGGAGGCGATCAAGCGGGTGACTGAAGTAGCCAGGAGGGATCATAGGAGCCGGCATGTAGAGGAGATAGCAGATCGAGGGGAGGCGGATCGTCGCACCGGGGGAGTTTTTTCACGTCATCTATTGACCGAGATAGGAGTCATAGCCTTGAGGTACCACAGACCCGCAGCACGAGTGCGGCGGAGGTAGTCCGGGCCTCATGCACGTCGTACTAAGGAAGTAAAAACAAGGAGGGAAAGCCGTACAACTCGTGACTGGCTTTTAAGGAAAACAGTGGCGATGATTCACGACCATGGGTGTGCAATGAGGGGGAAGGAATCAAAAAAACATAACAGTAAGGGTAAAGCGCTTTTGAACTCCTGCGCTTTATCCTCACTGTTGTTTCAGCTCAAACCTCGCTCAGTCCGAAGACCTCAACCTCCAATTGCAGCGCCGCCTCCAGTTTGGTACTCAGGCACACAATCTTTCAGCTCTTCAGGACTAAAGTCACTGAGCTTCTTGAGAACACTTTTTGGACACAAGTATTCTTCCCCGTTTGTATCTTTCACGAGAATGTAACTCTCTTTTCTTCCTCTGAATGTTTCAACCTCTGCCATTTTTTTGTCTCCTCTCACGTGGTAATGTTACAGTGGTTATCGTAACCTGCTGTCTACCATTCTTGTCATGATTAGATGCCGCTCACTATAAAAACGGTTCTAAGATGAAGTACATAACTGTCGATGGAAACGACATAGGGGACGTACGGGTATACACCCTTTCAACCTGCGCCTGGTGCCACAAACTCAAAGCATTTCTCAAGAAGCACGGGGTTCAGTATCGTTACATAGACCTCGATACTGCGAGCGAGCAGGGTCGAGAAGAGGTCATACGGTATCTCGACTCTTTGTACGACAGATGGGGGTTCCCGACCCTTCTTTTTGAAGGAAAGGTCCTTGTGTGCGGCTACAATGAGAAAAATATCATCGAGACACTTGGACTGGGCGAGCACCAGGCTACTGAATCCACTGAACCTTTGCTTGAGGTACACTTCAGCCAAGAGGTAGAAAAGACCTTCGAACATATTCGCAGGGTAAACGAAAGGAAGGGCTACTACCTCAACCCTGACGAGGTGTTCGCAAAGAAGTTGGTCACGTCTTTGCTCGAAAACCAAGCGAGACACGGCTACTGGGCATGTCCGTGCAGACTTGCCTCAGGGATCAGAGAGGAAGACAAGGATATTATATGCCCTTGCATCTACCGCGAGCCTGACGTTGCAGAATATGGAGCTTGCTACTGTGGTCTGTTTGTTTCAGAGGATGTGGCACAAGGCAGAAAGCGGCCAGCCGCAGTACCGGAAAGAAGGCCAAAGAAACGTGTCAGCCCTTCACGTGAGACCTGATCGGAAAAAGGCGATAGATCTCTTGTTGCGCTCCAAGTAATAAGTATGCTAATCACGTCTGAAGAAGGTTTTGGTTTCTCGGTGTTGCTCATCGCCCTTCATATCGGTCAATAACAGCGCCAAAAAATAAATCTGTCGCCTTATCTAGTCTCACCAAGCCCCCCCTGTGATGGGCTTTTGATCCTGGTCCTTCAAATTCGATCACCTGTTGTGTCTACCTTCTCCATCGCAGGCCCTCCCAGATCAAAAACCGCTGTGATTGGCACAACAGGCCCGTGAAGAAGTTCAAAGGATTCTGACTTGAGGGATCAGGAGCGCTCAGTGTCGAGGCCTAGGCTGCCGAAGGGGACCATTGCTTGCAATCAGGATCGGTCGAATCGATTAGCCCGTCACAATCGTTATCTAGGCCGTCTGCCCATGTACCTCCGCCACATTCCTCGATAGCTACAGGATGCACATTGGGGTTCGTGTCATCACAATCGCCGTCCTGGCGATAATCTGTGTAGCCTTCCTTATCAAAATCATAGTCGCAGTCTACGAGACAGGATTGACTGCTAGGAGAATGTGAACTCTTTTAGTATGCGTATTGTCTCTCGAGGCTTCTGCATGGGCACGAAGTGACCTGCCCCCTCCAAAACGACACCCTTGGCACAAGGACATATACGCAAGAAGCGCTCATAGCTTGCTTCGGTGAGCACGTCTGAATGCTCCCCCCTGACGATGAGCGTGGCCGTCCTGACTCGCTTGGGCCACGACCATACATCAACAGGATAGTTCTCAAAACCACGCGCCTCTGCCTCTGGCGGGCATACCAGGACGAACCTTCCGTCTTGATCGGGCTTGAGTGCATAGGTGACATACGCCTCGAGAAACGCTTCTTCCCATCCCTGGAACAGGGCCTTTTCTCTAAAGAACGCCAATGCCTCTTCGCGGCTCTGCCATCCGTTTCGCCGCCTTCGAGCACGCACGGCAAGAGGAAAACGATCCTTTCTCCCCATCCATCTGAGCACTCGCGTAAAAACCACATAGCGCCGGGGCAGGAGCACGGGATCGAGGAGTACGATGCGGCTAAAGAGGTCTGGTCTTCGTGCAGCGCCGAACATCGTGGCAACCGCACCGATGCTGTGGCCCACACCTATCACAGGCCCGCATCCGAGAGATTCGAGAAATCCGATGAGATCAAAGGAAAGCGTATGCCAGCTCAGTATCCCTTCGCCGAGACCATCCTGTCCTCGCAGGCTGAGCCCTATCACACGAAAGTCGTTCGTCAGTTCGGCCATAAGAGGAAGATACATGCTAATAGGAAATCCATTGGCATGAAAGAGATGAAGTGCCGGCTTGTCACCCCCGCTGTCGAGGTATGAAAGGCTTGTTCCTTGAGCGTCGTATGTTGCACAATCGAACGGAATATCTCTGACCATGCTCTTCCTCGCCGCTCCTACACCGACTCAGCAGCGAAGTATTATTGCAGGGTCGGCGGTCCTAGTAAATGGTCTTGAGCCGCCGCACTATACGATCGAGGAGGGCGCTACTCCAAGGGCCCTTTTGTAGCTTCTCGGCATCTAACACGTTGAAATTATTGAGTTGCAGACCCACCATGTTCCATGTAATAGTAAGAAGCCGGCAGAAGATCCTGTAATTGCCTGCCGAAGCACTCGAGCACCCAATGGATGCCCTCTCTATCGCGCTCAAATGGCTTTTGGGTTTCCTTCTCTTCTGGAAGGTACCGAGAGCCAAGCCGTCGAATCAACCAAGCCCCCGGACGCCCCTACTGAGTGTCATCATCCCAGCAAGGAATGAAGCACATAATCTCCCAGAACTTTTGGCATCGCTTTCGGCACAATCCTTAAAGCCTCATGAGGTCATTGTTGTCGACGACGATTCATCGGACGATACAACAAAGGTGGCAAGCCAATGGGGGGCCACAGTCATTAACGCAGGCCCGATACAGAACGGGTGGACAGGCAAAACCTCGGCATGTTGGAGAGGCGCTCAGGACGCCACCGGAGAGCTCCTCCTGTTTCTGGATGCAGACACAAGGCTAGCCCCCAACGCGCTGGCAAGCATGAGTGCTGAGTTTTCCCGCCAGACCAGAGGCCTTGTCTCATGGTACCCATTCCATACAATGCACACTGCATATGAACGGCTCAGTGCCTTCTTCAATCTCGTAAGTATCATGTCCCTAGGCATAGCAACCATTGCAGGATCGAAGATACGGCCCATTGGTGCTTATGGAGCTTGTATTCTTTGCGATCGCCAGGACTATTTCATGGTGGGTGGCCACAAGGCAGTAAGGGGAGCCATCGCCGAGGATATCGCACTCGGCCGCCTCTTTTCCCACAGGGGTCTTCCCATGAAGTGTCTCGCTGGGAAAGGTATAGTATCGTTCAGAATGTACCCTGATGGCATCCGAGCCCTGATCCAAGGATGGAGCAAGAACTTTGCAACCGGAGCGCGCTCTTCGCGTCTCAGCCTCTCTGTCATTGTTGTGTTCTGGATCACCGGTGCACTTCAGACAACCATGGCAGTTCCCTTGCTGGCCTTCCAAGGCGGCGGTATCGACGACCTCGCACGTGCTGCTCTGCTGTATGCAGCCTATGCGCTTCAGATCTGCTGGATGCTTCGCCATGTGGGCACATACGGTCTTGCAACTTCGCTCTTGTTTCCTATCCCGCTTTTGTTCTTCGTCGGTGTATTTATCTACTCTGTGATCGCCACCTTTTTCATTGGAAGGGTACGATGGAGAGGTCGTTCGATCCTCCTCCGGAACCTTCCTGGACACGTTTGATGCAGTGTGTACATCTTTCTGGGCCATTGACGATCATCATAGATGTTCTTGCATGGTGCTTCTTTCACTTCCTTATCGGCTGGATTGCATGGCGTATCCCTGTCTCCTACTTTACCGGGGATCGTTGGCTGTACCGGCCTCGACCTTGGGAACGTGGTGGATCACTGTATAGAACGTACCTTTTCATAGATCGGTGGAAGCGATTCATGCCCGAAGCCGGAGATTTCTTTCCTGGAGGGTTTTCCAAGAAGCAGCTCCTCCGAAGAGACAAGGAATACCTGTTTCGGTTCTACCTGGAGACAAAACGTGGAGAACTCACCCACTGGCTTTCGATGCTCCCTGCCCCGCTTTTTTTTCTGTGGAATAGCTGGCCTGTCGGACTTTGTATGATCGGGTATGCACTATTGTTCAACATGCCCTTTATTTGCATAAATCGTTATAACCGTATTCGCCTGCTCGCAATTCTCAACCACGGGGCCCCTCGAACGAGCCTGGCACAAGGTCCTTCCCGAGACTGGGGCTGCAGGCACGAAAGGACGCCTGATCATTGTGTGTCCGAGAAAAACGGCACTGTTCGACAATCAGGGAACGCACAATGGAAGATCGTATAAAACTCGGCATCAGCAGCTGCCTCCTTGGAAAACGAGTTCGCTTTGACGGCGGCCACAAGCTAGACCGCTATCTCAAAGACACACTCGGCGCCTTCGTGGATTACGTACCTGTGTGCCCTGAGGTAGAGTGCGGCCTGTCCATTCCGCGAGAGCCATTGAGACTTGTCGGCGATCCTGATGCACCCCGCTTAGTCACGGTCCGGTCCAAGGTGGATTACACCGAACAAATGCTTACCTGGAGCGTTCGTCGTCTCAAGGAACTAGAGGCAGAAGGGCTTTGCGGCTTTATATTCAAGAACAAATCGCCGAGCAGTGGCATGACGGGTGTAAAGGTGTACGACCACAATGGAGTCCCATCGCGCAGAGGAGTAGGGATCTTCGCCAGAAAATTCATGGAGCGTTTTCCGCATCTCCCTGTCGAGGATGAGGGCCGTCTGCAGGATCCACACATCCGAGAGAACTTCATCGAACGTATCTTTGCCCTGCAACGCTGGAAGGCGCTGACAGCACGCAAGAAGGACCGCGCCGCGCTCGTCGACTTCCATACCAGATACAAACTGCAAATCCTCGCGCACAGTCCTGAGCAGTGCCGGACATTAGGAAGGCTCGTTGCTCGTGCCAGTGACTTTTCCGTCGATGAACTCTACGAGACCTATCTGGTCGCATTTGTCCAGGCGCTGAAGCTCAAGGCAACCGTAAAGAAAAACGTAAACGTCTTACAGCACATGGTGGGATTTTTCAGAAGAGTTCTCACCCAAGACGAACGGGCTGAACTTCAGGAAACAATCTCTTACTACCATAGGGGCCTGGTGCCGCTTATTGTTCCCATTACCCTCATGAATCACTACGTGCGAAAGTATGATCAGCCGTACCTGAAGCTACAGACCTATCTCAAGCCTCATCCGTACGAGCTTCGCTTACGAAACCACTTGTGATGCCTGATAATGACAGGCACAGGAGCGCATATCATGAAAAGGTGTATGAGCGTCGTTAGTGCGTTGGGGATGTTCTATCTCGTTGGAGTACAAGCCGCTCGAGCTCATGTCCCATATCTCGAATATGTGGATTATTCGTTCGAAAGGCCCATGGAGGTTCCCCCTCCACTGGCAAAATCGCGGGCCTTTTATTCGTGGCTTGAAAACGACTACGACGTGGATGTGTTCGTGTTTCAGGTAAGCGGCCCAGAGTATCTCTATGTCCAGACACTCGTTCCCGTATGCCATGGCTACGAGGAAGTTCTCCCCTGGTTTGCTCTCGCAGGGCCTGGTCTCCCTCCACCACCAGTCGAACTCCCTTTTGAGCTGCCGCCTGGCTACGGAGCTTTTGTAGTAGACAACGAAGAACCATTGACCCCGCGAGCGGTATTCTACGAGGTCTTCGGTGACAAGTGGTACTTCGAAGGGCCGGCATTCGAACAGGATGTGTATGCGCAAGGTACATGGTATCTCTACGTTTGGAATCCCTATGGAGTAGCCGGAGACTACGTCGCCGTCATTGGCTCAAAAGAGATATGGGATCCGGTCGACATCATGCGGGCGATTATCTTTACTCCGATGATCAGGGAAGACAAGGAACTTCACATTCAGTGCCTAGTCTGCCCGTTCGTGGATGCAAGGTTTCTCTATGACATCGATGAGGATGGTGTTGGAGATATGTGTGACAACTGCCCAACAGTACCCAATCCTGATCAATTCGATGGCGACGGTGATGGCTATGGTGCTGCCTGTGACTGCCAGGACACAGATGCTCATATCAATCCAGGGGAGATCGAGCATCCTGACGACGGCATAGACTCGAACTGCCAGCCAGCTGGATGCCAGGGCGGATACGTTGCCCAGGGCTCCAGATGCGACAACTGTTTTATTGCTACCGCTGCATTTGGTACAGAGATGGAAGGTAAGATCGAAGTACTGAGGGCCTTTCGTGACACCTTACTGTTGACCAACCCGCTCGGAGAGCATCTCGTCGAATGCTACTACCAGTACAGTCCGACCATTGCTGCATATATCAAAGATAGCCCATGGAAGAAGCGATTGGTCCAAATTCTCTTGATGCCACTGGTAGGTACTGTCTCACTCCTTGATAGGTAGGCACGGATAAGATCGGCCCTACAGGATCGACGCTGTCGTGGGCCGGCGCAAAAAGAAAGCTATCTACCTCTTGAGACTTAGGCCTTTGCACCAGTACGTAGCTGCGGCCCTTTATCACCCATCGTCCTTTCTCGAAACGCACTCCTGTACGCTGGAACGCACGAGCGCAGATCTTCCATCTCTGGTACCGGGGCAGTTCCTCTTCGGGAAGAATCAAGAACTCGGCTGTGTCCTCGTCTGCAACGTGTTCGTCGTGTGCAAAGAGACGACCCCAGCCAACTGGCTTTCTGTCAGGGAATACAAAGCCTATCGTACCGGAGTGCTCTTTTTTCCATACGTCCACAAGCTTCCGTATGGGTTCCCCTACCACAATTGGATAGCATCCAAATGCGAGCGCCTGGATTAGGAAGACACTCATGGCGATAGTGAGCCAGACCTTCCACTTCCTGCCGTACAGGATGTCTGCCAGAAGGATAGTCACCTGAGGAAATACAATGAGGAGGTAGCGCTCCTTGGAGGCATCGGAAAAAAGTATGAAGAAGACTGTCGTTCCAACCACGTACAGGGTAAGCAGCCTCTTAGAAGGTGTAGCCACAATTCCCTTTTTCAGGACCAGGTAAAGCCCTGCTACAGAGAACGGCAGCGTCATGACAACAAGGCAAGAAGGATAAAACACCAGTCGCCTGCCAAAAGCAACAAGCTGGAACCCATGACCCAGGTGACGTGTCTCAGTCTTCAGTGCTGCAGTCAGGACTTCTGGATAACTTTTATAGAGATAGAGATACCACGGCACGACAAGGGCTGCGACAATAGCTGCATTGAGGGGGTGCATCAGCGCTCGTAGGCTGGGTGTGCGGTCTGTCTTCGGTAGAAGGAAGACACTCACGGTACACACAAGCCAGGGGAAGAGACCTATTGGTCCTTTTGTTAGTATCGCTAGCCCAGTGCATATTGACCCTCCTGCTGCGAGTGCCAAGGAGCGAGCCGGGGATAGCAGTACCTTGGCATACAACAGGAGAGAGAGGAGGCAAAACACCATAAGAAGCGGATCGGTCATGGCAATTCGAGAGAAACTCACGAAGTTGTACGTCGAGGAAAGTATAACAGCTGAGAGCAATGCCTTGTTCTTGTCTTTCAACAGCAGTAAGCCCAACCTGTACGTGTAAACGATAGTCAGCACCGCTACAATAAGAAAAGGCACTCTTCCACTCCACATACTCACACCAAGAACAGCGTATGAGGCCATAACGATCCAATAGGTTAGAATAGGCTTATTCAACCGGTAGTGATCGAAGTAGTACGGGGTAAACGGCTCGCCTCGTTTCAGCATGTTCATCGCTGATACGGTGTAATAGGATTCGTCGCCCATATACGGATAAGAATTGTTCAACGACGGCACCATACAAAGGGCAAAGATCAGAGACCATGTAACGACAGCTCGGTCAGTAGTGTTCAGGATCGAATACAGAAAGGTGAGCATACCTGATAGTTGCTGCCATGTTGGATGGGCCGATACTGGCCTGCCTGGTCTGCCCTCGCTGCACAGCAATGGAACACTCGAGGAAGGGGCAGCGCAGAAGACCTCTGGGACGCACAAAGGGAAACAGCCAGATTGACGGAGTTGAGCATAGGAAACGACTCCGCGAATGTCAATGGTGGAACCTCGCCAATCAACGCATTTGACGTCAACCCTGTTCGTTTGACAAAATTCGCAGGAGACATTTTCCTCTAGCTCTCTCCCTACGACCTCAGCATCGAGAAAATGGATAAGACGACCAAGCGGCTGCGTCAATTCTCTTTTTACGCGTCCCACGTGCTGAGCGAACTTCTTCCTGACTCATTCTATCGAAGGAAACTGCCTCAGAAGCTCGCTCAGCTCGACCATACCCATGCAGAGCATATCCTGGATCGCGTAAACTACTACAATCGGCTCGATCGACCATTTACCGTTGGAGAAGATGCGATTTCCATTGGCTCATTCAGGGACCGGAGGCAGACGACCTATTACTTTGATCTGAGAGACGTGCTCAGGCATTTCGATCCGCGGCTTAGGCTGTACTATGTATTCGGAGATCTCAGGACCGTTCCTGATAAGCCCTCTTTTGTCAAAAGCCGGCCAATCGGCGATCACAATGAAAATTCCGTACTGCTCAAGCTCAACACGCTCCGCCACTTCTATTTCGTCAAAGAGGATATTCCCTTTGCCCAAAAAAAGAACATGGCAGTGTGGCGAGGAAAATGTGGCAAGCGCGAACTGCGCAGGATGTTCGTACGCCGTTTTTGCCACGCCTCAGACTGCGATGTAGGCAATAGCGATCCCCGCGAGGCAGGACAGGAGGGATACAAAGGATTCTTGAGCATTCGGGACCAACTTACGTACAAGTTCGTTGTCAGCCTCGAGGGAAATGATGTGGCGAGTAACCTCAAGTGGATCCTCTCTTCCAATTCTCTGTGCTTCATGCCAAGACCGCGGTTCGAGACATGGTTCTGCGAAGGACGCCTGATCCCTTACAAGCACTACGTCGAGTTAGCTCCTGACTTCGGGGATCTCCACGAGAAAATCGCTTACTACAGCACGCACGAGGAAGAAGCGCTGGAGATCATAGAGCATGCCCATTCCCATGTAGCCCAGTTCAGGAACGATCAGGAAGAAGAACTCATCTCCCTGCTCGTGGCTGAAAAGTATTTCCGTCTATCCGGCCAATGTAGCTAAAAGGCCTGCAGCAGGCACCACGCAGGGAAGCATCGGGCGCCGCTTTCGTATGTTCGAAGACAGACCCTCAAACCAGGGCCTACAGATTCTGCGCCGGTGCGGGCACCAGGACGACTTTGCTCTCAGCCTGACGAGCGATCGTTTCAAGATCCATTTCTAGAGAGAGCCCCTGACCCTCGAGGAACAAGGGGAGCTGGTCATCATAATGTCTAGAGCTTGGCCTCCCAGACTGACCTCCTGGCAACGACATACGGCTTGAAGACAAATCGTTCAGATCGATTACTATGCGAACTACCGGACCATGCTTGATCGGGAACGAGTTGAGCTCGTATCGCTCGAACTGATGCTTGGCCACTGTATTGACTGCCCCTCTGGTCGGCACCGTACGATTCAAATATCCTTTAAGGATCTGTTGCGTACCGAAAAAGTGCTCGAGATGCCACGGTGCAACCTTTGACCACGTCCACGAGTCAGGGTCCTTGCCATACACGCGGACAAGGTCTGAGACAGCCTCGACAAAACAGGTGGCAATCACTTCTACGGCAGTCTCACGCTCTGGGGTACTTCTATCGTCCCATGCAGGATTCTCTGGGTCTCCAAAAATACCGTATGCAAACGGCTCGATATTGAAGTACGTAAGGATAAAACGTAGCGTCCCTTCGCCCACCTCGTCTTCCATGGTTCGTTTGAGAATGTGAGCGCACAGCGTCTGAAAAATCGATGCGCCTACAGCATCCTGGTCACTGCTCCCATCCCAAGCCAGAAGGATGGAGGCCGCCTTGCTTACGATGGGATCATCAGCATTGGCCAACGAAGCGATTGCGCCTGAGAAGAGTTCTTTTACGTGGTCCCATCCTGCATCGATGTTGTCCAACTGTTGGAGCGCAAGCTCGTCTGCAACGCGCTTTCCCGTGACACCTTGCTCCAAGCGGTGCTTGATCCTTATGAAGCGATATGCAACATCGCCTTCGCAGTTGATCGGATATCCCAATGACTCGGGCTGCACTACCTGATTGTTTGCAGTTGCGATCCATCCCCGTGCAGGGTTCACTTCAGATGGCAGTTCCGAGAGCAGTACAAATGATTTCCACTCATAGGTATCGACCCAGCCCGGCACAGGAACTGTACCTAAGTGGCGATCCCTCCTCGGCAATACGAGTGGAGCGACATAGGCTATGTTTCCCTGCGCATCGGCAAGGACCCAATGCCCAATCATGGCGGTAAAATCTTGAAATGCCTCTCTTGCCTCTACGACGTCCCGAGAGCGGTAGAGGTTGGAAAACGCCTCTATTGGCCTTCCCGGTTCCCTGTTTCGCTTTAGAGTGACAATGGGAAAATGTTCAGGCAATCGATCGATAAAATCATTGAGCACTACCCCATGCCTTGTCTCCCGTATGGTACGGGTCTCGGTAGCAAAGCTGCCATCCTTGCGTCTGATCTTGAACTGTTCCTGTCTGACCTCAAAAGGAACCGCTTTACCATTGAACTCATAATATTCAGGCCTGCCAGCGACTGGCTTCTCTACGTACAGATCCTGACTGTCCGCCCAATTGGAGGTCGCTCCCCAGGCAACCTTGCCATTGGTACCGAACACAATTGCAGGAATTCCAATGAAGGTTGCTCCTATGATGGCATACTCGCCACCTTCGCAGCCGCGACACTCAAGATGCGCCAGGTAGCCCATTGGAGGAAGCATATGGGGCATATGCGGATCGCTTGCATAAGCGGCCTTTCCAGTACCTGTCCACGTGCCGTCCACAGCCCAGTTGTTGCTCGCAGAAAAGCCATCAAGGAAACGTGCCAGCGAAGCGTACGAGACTGGGTCTTGGTGTACCCCTTCCCATGTCACCGAACGCAAAGGCGCACTACCTGAGAACTGTTGGACAAGATAGTCCTCCAGCTCAGGGGCTATAGGAGCGATCTGTGCAAAAGGGTCTGAGGCCGGCCTCTCGCCAATCAAATGTGGTCCTAGATCGACCCTAGGCTTCCATATCTGGAGGCTGCGCTGGATGCTGCCACCAGTTGAAAGCTGATAGACGATCAACTCCAGCCGGCCGAGCTCCATCTCCCAGTTCTTACTAAGCCCAAAGGAAACCAACGCCACAATTGCACACGTGTCAAATGGCGTCCATGGCTCTGGTGTATACCCCATGAGCCGAAACTCCATGGGTGTAGGTTCTCTCTGTGTTGCAGTGTTGACTCCAGCAGAAAAGGCCTCAAGTAGGGCGATTGTCTTAGGAGACGTGCTGGCAAGTAGCGCCTCGGCATCCTGTCGTATACCAACCATCCTGCTGAAGACATCCAACCTGGTAACAGTGCCGGTCCTGTCTCGTTCTCCTACGAACTCGCGCAGCCGACCCATTGCGATGAGCCGTAAGATCTCCATTTGGGCCCTTCGATCCCTTGCCTGCATGTAGCCGTATGCATAAAAAAGCGCTGCCTCGCTATCAGAACGAATGTGAGGGACGCCATACGAATCGAGCCATATGGTGACAGGTCTATCCAGACGAGGGGCAGCAAGCTCTTCCATAGGCCTTGCAGCCACCCTGTCTGGGAAAAGACGATAGTGAACGTAACGGACTGCTGGAGAAGAGCACGAAGTGAGCATGCCACAAAGGCTGAGCACAACAACCAGTGAACACATCGACATGCGCATCATACTGTGTTCCTCGTACATGGATTGAGCGCACCTGTTGGTGGAAGAAACACCGGGGCACAAAGCACATCGTGTCGTTCAGTAGCAATGACCAGCCACGTATGCTTACCACAATGCAGGGCCTTATGCAACGCATCCTATCCCCTTCTCTGTGAGAGGGGATCACAGCATACCTGACGATGTTGTCATGCTAGGCTCAAGCTTGAAGCACCTCACAACGTACAAGAGATGAAAAAGTCTCGTTTCGTGGAGTACGGCCTCGAAGGTGCCTAGGGATAAGGACCGGGCAGCGTCACCTCTGGCATGACAAGTCCTGCTTGATCTAGGAGTATTGCCTGAGGTGACATAAGGTCTTGCCTTGATGAGGGCATTCGTTTCGAGTCGGCGATACTACGGAAGAGATGCGCCTCTTGCTTGGGGCTTCGAACAGAACGCCAGCTAGTCAGAGGGACCTATCAAGCCAAAATCCCTCGCAAGCCAGTAAAGAAACAGATAATCCACCCCAGGGGATTGATCAGGTCCTATGGCGCTACCACCTGGTGAAAATACACTGCCGTTCCAGAAGTAATGATCTACAAGCGATTCGACCATCCCGTGCCCAATCAGAGACTGCATACGACCAGGATTGGTCTCCCAGTCGAGCTTCCACGGCAACGAGGGAAATGGCGAAAGGACAAAGTCCGCCCTGATCCTGTGGTCGACAGGATACGGGTGTTTTGGAAATGGAAAGGAACGGAGGCCCCACAAGGTCTCTGAGATCGCCTCGTCGCGTAAGACAGGGTTGTCAATCACGTCAAGACCTGCAGCCAAGGCTGCATGCAAAGGATGTTCAAGAAGCCGAAGCGACTCCCATGCAACAGCAGAGGCCTTGTCCCAGGACTCCCTCAGTTCAATGTCGTCAGTATACCTGAGGAGCCGCTGAATGGTGATCGTACTGACCAGGCTCAAATGATTGCCACTCCAGTCGCTAATACCAAACACATAGAAAGGCCCTCCACCGATACGAGGATAGAGTTCGAGTAGTGGGTCATGAAACAATGCAAGTCCCTTGCTCACGTGTTCGGGCATATCATTTGTGATACCTGCCAGGAGATGGGCGATCCCCGGGTTGACACTGGGGAGCGGAAGGCCGTCTCGTGCTGGACACTCAGGATGTTGGTCACGGTCCTCTAGACACTCGCAAAGATCCAATAGCTTGAGTGCATGGGCAGCAATTTCAGCCCTTAGGGGATCGTTCGCTGGCAGTGCTTCCCAGCCTGCAAGCATTCCAATGAAGACCCCGTGCACCATATCGTTGTTGCCACCCTGCTTCCAATCCAGATGACTGAACGGGCCCTGACCCCTGACCCAACCACCGCCGATCGGTGGCCCTGCAAGACGTAGGGTACGGGCAAAGTTCCGTATGTCTCCCGTCTCTCGTACGATATCCACAAGGGTATGCATCCCCCTGACAACAGCCCTTAGATCCTCAAGTGCCCCTGGCTCTCCGGTATGCAAATACCGCAATGCCTGTGTGTATCCATATACGCCGGTCCAGAGGGCACCATCATGGTCAGGATCGGGAGTGCCTTCGGCTGTGCGGTTTTCTACCATACCGTGCGATCCGTGGAACCGGGTCGTAAGCTGCTCCTGGTAGTAACGCGCTTTTTCGTGAAACAGGGCGCGGAATGCATTGGCCCGGATCTCGGTCTCTGCAATGCTTATGTCGTCAACGATCTTGTTGACAATCCGCAGCCGGTCTGGGTAATTCCGATAGTATTCAAAGTCGGTACGCTCAACAACATGGTAGTGAACTGCCTTCTTGAATGCTGCATTGTCCACGTACGGTGCAACCTCAGGCAGTGCATGATACGTACTGAAGAATTTGAAGAGGAGTCCTTTCACTATGGCTGGGGGCTCACGGTGCGTTGCTCGAATAAACCGTTGAGCAGTAAATATTGGTTCGGTGCCTGGCGAGCCTATGAAGGTGCCTTCCTCGTTGATAGCAATAGTTGGATCTTCGTAGGAACCGTACCATGTGGTAAGTCTTCGACGAAACGATTCTCGGAGGGAACCAACCACTACAAGAGGTTCTCTATCCGATGGAGTTCGAACCAAGGAACCCACCCGAGGGATGAAATCTGCCCTGGTGAGGACGAATTCCATAAGGGACTGGTTGATTGGTTTGGTTCGAACCCTACCCTGCCATGCAAGTTCAATAGTTCGGCCATCTGGGCTCGTGCGGTCCAATAGTCTCACCACTCGTATAGCCTCAAGGCCTCCACTGGAAGATTCCCGGAGCTCAAGTGTACCCTCAAACCGTCCTAGGGCAGCATCCTCGCCCCTCACACTCCATATGCCAGGCTCGATGGGACTACACCCGGAACACAGGAGCAGGCAGCAACCCACAGACACCACGAGGACAACTATGGCCAAGAAACTAGTCTTTCTACCCACGGCCATTGCCTCCATCACCAGCACACACAGTCAGTAAAGAAGAAAGCGTGTTGCTGACCCATCAATTACTGTACTGGGCGCACGAGAGTCAAGGATTTTTTTCGACAAAGAGCTGATCACCCACTCCCTCACCCACAACCAAGCAGAGAGCTCAAGTACTGAATCCCTTCCCCCACACCATCTACCCTTCGTCCCTCAGAGCTAATAGTGGATAGAGGTCTTGAGGTCAATGTCCCCTTTCTGTACCCGTTCAGTAAATGCCCTGTACCGATCCCAACTTCCCAGGTCAATCCAAAATCCCTTCATATGGTATCCAACAATAGGTTCACCTGCTCGAAGAAGCGCAGGATATGTCTTCTCCGTAATGCTGAACGGCCCTTCTTCTGAGCGCATGTATGTGAAGATTCGAGGCTCCATAATGTGAAGGCCTGTGAACATCAAACGACGCAGAGGTGGGCCTGACCACGGTGGATACCCAAGGAACTGGCGAATGCGTCCTTGCTGGTCAATTGCAATAGCGCCGTACGAATCTACATTGTCGTCGTCCCGCAGGACCATCGTTGCCACTGCGGCTCGCTCTTTGTGGAACGCAATCACCTCTCGGAGATCGACATCTATGAGAATATCGGCGTTGATAACGACAAACGTCCCATCCTGAAGCAGGGATGCTGCTTTTTTGATGCCTCCACCAGTCCCTAAGAGCTGAGGCTCCCTGGAATAGGTAACCTGAATCCCAAACCGAGAACCGTCTCCCACGTATGCTTCGATGAGGTGACCAAGATGAAACAGATTGATTACTACGTGGCGTATTCCATGCCGCCGAAGAAATGCGATCGTATATTCGATGAGGGGCCTGCCACCTATGGCAATCAATGGCTTTGGCGTTGTCTCCGTGAGGGGGCGAAGCCTTTCTCCCTTGCCTGCAGCCAAAATCATCGCCTTCATGCACTACTCCGTCTGCCCAGATACTCGTCCTACCAGGTACAATACCTGGAGCCTCTCACACCTTCAAGCACGCCGCTTACATGGTGGCGCCCTGGGCGTGCATGTCAGGCTGTATCGATCATCGTGCAACATCCTCTGCCAGCGCACTCGAAACGAGTACCGTGGGCTTTTCATAGCACGTCTTTTAGAGAAGTGTGCGCACCACTTGACAAGGTCCCACGGTTGGTGTTACATTTTTGTAAAAAATGCTACAACTAGGGCCCAACCATATAGGACAGCACCGACTCGGACAGTAAGCAGTAAGAGGATCGTTATCCTTGGCCGGCAACGCGATCCCACATCTCTCACCCACCTTCAGTGGCAGGGAGGCACAATAGCATGCATATGGCAGACGCCCTTATTTCACCGTCGGTCGGGGGCACCATGTGGGCTGCAACCACAGCCCTGGCGGTCTACAGCGGAAAAAAACTTCATCAGACCCAGGATGATAAGAGGATTCCACTCATGGGGGTCCTCGGTGCATTTATCTTCGCAGCACAAATGATCAATTTTACGATCCCGGCAACTGGTTCAAGTGGACACCTCGGTGGAGGCATGATCCTGGCGATCCTCTTGGGACCTCATGCAGCCTTTCTCACCATGGCCTCGATACTGACGGTTCAGGCGTTCTTTTTCGCCGATGGTGGGTTGCTTGCCCTAGGGTGCAACATCTTCAACTTGGGATTTTTCCCATGCTTTGTTGCCTATCCTCTTATATATCGAACCATTGCTGGCGATCGTCCCGGTACGCCGCGCATCCTCATAGCTTCCATGGCTGCCTCAATCGTCGCCCTGCTGTTGGGTGCTTTTTCAGTGGTTCTCGAGACAACCTTTTCTGGAATCTCTGAATTGCCTTTCAGTACATTTGTCCTGCTCATGCTTCCCATTCACTTGGGTATCGGGATCATAGAAGGACTCATCACTGCAACCGTAGTCACTTTTGTCTGGAGGGCAAGGCCAGAGCTGCTCGAGGCTGCAGCAATCGGGAAGGCACCCACACCGTTTCCATTCAAAGGGATCGCAATCTCTTTGCTTGCGGTAACCGCCATCACTGCTGGGGTCGTTTCCTGGTTCGCCTCCACACATCCTGACGGACTTGAGTGGTCGGTATTCAAGACAACGGGAAAAGAAGCATTGCCTGTACCTGAGCGAGGTCTTCATGCATGGCTCAGTAAGTTGCAAGAAAAAACCGCCATACTGCCGGATTACGGACTGCCTTCAGAACAAGTAGAGGAATCCCCTGCCGAGGAAGAGCCCTGGCCCTCAGTCAGTGCAGGCACCACGCTCTCAGGCATTATCGGAGCGTTGCTCACCATGGGGCTCGCTGTATTGATAGGCCTGGCATTGAAGAGATATCATGTACGCCGTCCACATGCAGGAGCACCGTCATCTGGATAATGCGCCTGACGCGCTGGATTTACTTGTTCGTGCACTTCCGTTTTCATTGAGCAAAGCCACAACTACGAGAATACGCACCGGTGAGATACGCTCGGCAGCTCCCTGCGCACAAATCCGTATCCTTTGGGGACCGAAAGCCTCAGGAGAGACATGAGCAGCATTGACTCTTCTTTGTTCGACCTGAGTAGATTCGACACATTGAGCCGACGTGATACACCCATCCATCGACTGGATCCCCGCGTCAAAGTACTTGCCACGATATCTTTTATCGTAGCTGTAATGTCATTCGACAAATACAGTGTGAGTGCTCTGTTGCCTTTCTTCCTGTACCCTATCATCTTCATCGCACTAGGAGATATCCCGGTGAGCTACCTTGCAGGAAAGGTCCTTCTGGCAGCTCCATTTGCTTTTTTTATCGGTGTCTTTAATCCGTTCCTGGACCAGCACACACGTGTGAGTATAGGCCCTGTAGGGATCACAGGGGGTTGGATTTCATTTGCATCGATCATGATCAGATTTGTACTCACTGTCACCGCAGCCCTTGCCTTGGTTGCGACTACTGGCATGTACCAGATATGCAATGCCCTCGAACGGCTTTTTGTCCCAAAGGTATTCACTGTGCAACTCCTTTTCCTCTATAGGTACCTGTTCGTGCTTGTGGAGGAAGCCTCACGCATGCGCATAGCCAGGTCCCTGAGAAGCTTCCATTCCAAGGGAACAGGGCTCAAGGTGTATGCTTATATGATCGGACACTTGCTGCTCAGGACCGTAGATCGCGCTCAACGAATCCACATTGCGATGCGTTGCAGAGGGTTCGACGGAGACATACGCGCTATCAGGGTGTCCCATAGACGTCTGTTTCCTGATCGGATGCGTTGCGACCTTTGCCCTTATGAGACGTTACAACCTTACTGAATGGCTGGGCACCATTGCTACCAGGCAGTTCCTATGAGTCATCATATTGTCGAAATTCAGGATCTCCAGTATACCTACCCTGACGGGACCAATGCCCTTCGGGGCATCTCCCTGAAGATCGTTCATGGCGAATCCGTGGCCATCATTGGTGCCAATGGCGCAGGCAAATCCACCCTGCTCAAACATCTGAGCGGCTGCCTTGTGCCAGAGAGAGGGAGTGTTCGCATAGGCGGGGTCCCCATCACAGCAAAAACGCTTCCTCTCGTACGGAAGACTGTGGGCATGGTGTTCCAAGATCCCGATGATCAGCTGTTTATGCCTTTGGTAAAAGAGGATGTGGCCTTTGGTCCATTGAACCTCGGTCTGCCTGCCGAGGAAGTAGAACAACGCGTTAAAGATGCCTTAGAAATAGTTGGTGCGAGCCATTTGGCTGATCGGCCACCATACCGCCTTTCTGCTGGTGAAAAACGAAGTGTCTCCATTGCCACGGTCCTGGCAATGGATCCGAGCATCCTTGTCATGGATGAACCCAGCTCCCACCTCGATCCCAAGGCACGGCGTCAGCTCATCGACCTGCTCAGCTCTTTTCATCATACAAAGATCATTGCAACCCACGACCTTGACCTGGCCCTGGACCTGTGTCCAAGGACCACCATTCTCAAGGAAGGCCGGATCGCTGCCGATGGACCTACGCTGGAATTCCTCCAAGATGGCGATCTCTTACAGTCCTGCCGACTCGAAAAACCGCTTCGTCTTCAAGGCTGTCCTGTGTGCAACCGTTAGTTAGGACAGGCCGATGGCCATATCAGCGCTTTTTCCATGTGCCTGAGGCATCTTCAACCCACCATCCAGGCTTGGCGCTGCGTTGCCATTCCTTGGCAAAGGATTCTTGGACCTTGTCAAGGTCGGATTCCTTTACACCCAGGGCCTTTGCCACTTCCTTATAGAGCTCTCTGCGGTCATCATTTTCAGCTTTGACCAAGGGATTAAGCTTGGCCCTCTCCTGCATGGAAATGGCACTCGTGTCACGAACAGCTACAAACCCATCCTTTCCCTCTCCTATCGCGCCAGCTTCAAAAAACGGCATGAGGGCCGCTGCTCGAACTTTCATCTTTTCTTTGATCGCCAGGATCGCAGGATTCGATACCGATATGTCAGCTTCAGCAGCCTCTGCACTAACAATCAATTTCCACGAATCGAGCCAGGAACTCTCACCGCCCTTGTTGGTTACCGTAGTATCTTCATCCGGAGGCACCTCAAGAGAACGGATATCTTCCACTATCTTTTTTGCAGCCGTATCGACCTCCTTTGAAGGATAGAAATACACATTGACAGTGAGGCAGGCACCTATGAAGCATATGAACACCACTACCTGTGATAACGTTAACCCTTTTCTCATTGCACTCCTCCTTTTCTCGAGTTCATGGTCTCGCCTCTTTTTTTCTTCTTTGCTGTTCTCGTGTATAGCCATACAACCACAATGTGTGGTTCTCAAGTCAGCGGCCTCCACTCGCGCCCATAATATCTCTAAGCCAGCTTGCGAACCACACCTTTCTGTTCGGTGTCATCACCTTTATCGGCATCGAAATGCTTGGCAGTCTCAGTCCCCGTAGGATCAAATACTCCTCCTTGCCTTTCGGGATCCCATGTATGTCGAGCCAACCGTCCTCAAGTGACAGCCGAATGCCCATCCTGTCGTAGTAGTATTCGTCAAAATATCGGTACACACCTGTGGAAAGCGCTGTGGCAAGTCCCTTTGATCCGCCTACACGTGCCAGTTTGTTCACTGCAGTAGCGTCTATTTTCTGGCTCACCCCTTTCTTTTTTACCGTATGAATATCTGCGGTAAATGCGCGTGCATAAGGAAACGTAAAGCCCATCACGAGCCCCTTGATTTCACCGCTGATACTGCCCGAAATAGAGCCAAACTGAAAAGGCCCTGTGAGCTGGGCAAGGTCAATATCTCGAATGACGATATCAGAACGGACCTCAGGAGCAGGGCCAAAAAGGCCCTCTGCTGCCATATTGGAACACGTTACCATGCCGTCCAAACCTGTAAGGGTGAGGGACCCTGATGCAGTAAGCGCACCGTCAGCCAGCTTGATGTCTGACAGATCTCCTTCGAGGATCATATCGTAGGGGATATCCAACAGACCTCTGAAGGCCTCCTTGATGGCGAGCCTCGATATCCCAAGCTGACATGTACCTGATGATGCACCGTGAGGCAAGATCTGCATATCGATGTGTTCTATCCCTATTCGACCATCACCAGCAGTATAGTCTATAGCGCCAGTAAGCCATATAGAGTCTTTGCCAGAAGTAATCGCATTGAACCAACCACTCACCTGTCCGGCACCACTTCTTCCAAACAGGGAAGAGCACACCGGCCCAAGCGCAATGTTTTTGAACGCAAGGGAAGCCTCGCCTTTTCCTGTCCCTGACCACACGCCTTGATACCTACCGTTTTCGATCCTCATGGAGCCACCTGACAGAGTAACTTCAAGGGGCTTTGTCAACGTAAAGGTGTTTTCTGCGAGCATGAATTCCGCAGCGAGCAAAGGAATAGTAATATCCTTGTAGGAGAAATCCGATACCGTGATCCTGCCTTGATCGATCGGATTGTGCCGACCACGACCGAGTGCGTGCAATGCGCCTGCAGTGCCCACAGAAAAAGGGATGTCTGCTTCTACTCGCACGACAGATACACCCAACGCTGGAACTGAAACAGAAGCCTTTCGTAAGGAGAGCATCCCCTGTATACCGTTGGAGCCTTCCTTCGAAGCATACGAGGCTGCAACTGAGAGGCTACCTGAGGCAGCACACCCATTGAGCCAGGGAACTGCGCCGCTTAGACCATCCTGAACGAGACAACGGGTCAGACCTTGGAGCGAAAGTTCCGATGCCTCTACTTCCGTCAGTATGGCACGCCCATGTGTATCCGAAGAGATCACGCCTTTAGCACGAACCTGGCCTATCTCCTTGAGGTCAACTGCAAGTGACCTTACGTGCAGGTGGGGCCCAAGGCTACGCAGCCCAACATCCACCCGGAGAGTTGGTTGCAGCTTGGCAAGGTCTGCATACATTCCGCCCCATACCACCTCGCCACCAGTAATACGCACATCAGCACTCAGATCCGCAGGAACACCATCGAGCGTACACATAGCCCTGCCTTTGAGTGTGAAGTTGACCCTTTCAGCCATTTTTTGAAAATCCGGCGAGTTGAACGCAACGTCCCTAGCATCTAATGAAACAACACCTGCTACTGAACGACCGTTCTGAAGAGCGATGGATCCTTGAGAGGCAAGAGAAACCGTACCTTTCCACGAAAACGACCTTACTGGCTCAGGAAGGAGAGCGCGCACCAGGCCTTTCTCGATCTTATCCAGTATGACCTGGTCCGCAGCAATCTGCCAGTCGATGCGGTCTGGCCTGTAAGCTATCGAGCCTGCCCACGAGCCAAACGGTGTGGCAGCCATGCGCTCACTCTTAGCAACGAATGCCGTTGGAACACCCCTGGCAAATGTAGCACTGATAGCAAGGTCTGTGCGTATACCCAACTCAGGAGAAGCCCCTCGTGCAATACGGAGATCCTCACTCACGACTGTTCCATGGACCGTAAGATCATCCATACTACCAGTCACCTCTACGGTGGCCTTTAGTGAGCCTCTCACGCCGAGGACAGACTGAAGTACAAGACCCTTCGCGTCTACATCAATGCACAGGCCATGCCTTGGAACATCCTGTGATGGTGGAGGATGAAGCATCAAAGAGAGTGTCCCTGCTGCAAGTGGCCTCATCCCTACGAGGGAAGAAATTGCAGGGATATCTACCGAAGGGAGCACAAGTCTCCCCTGAGATACAACTATCGTGTCCTTTTCTACATGAAGTACCAGGCGTGATGGTTGTGTTGTTGCGGTTGCCAGTGATAGCTCAAGATCACCGTACTGCTCACGAGGAAATGCAGTCCATACTATACATATTCCTTGGAGCACATACTCATGATCGCCTGAACCAATCCTCACCTCTCCATCGAGCAGTCGAGCATTGCAAAACCGCCAGAGCCACCTCGGGAGGCGGATAGAGCCAGGAAAAGGCATTGCAGCTTTGCTGGTATGCTTCTCTCTCGGCTGGCTCGAGTCCGAAGGTACCAACCGCACACGAACACCACTGAGCATCAGATCATCGATACGTGCTCTAAGCGCTCCTAGTAGCCCTACCGTGACACCGACGTTATCTACTGAGAGGACCATATCAAGGCCTCCCATGTGGGACGTAAATACCACGTCAGTGGCAGCAATCGTCAACGGATACCGAGCTTCTAGGTGTCCAATGGTTAGAGCACTGGCCGTGGTGCTCATCACTCGTTCTAGGTAGTGACGGAACCCATCCGAGTTCACAATGAGATGGATTGCAAACGCACCTGCGCACACGCAGCATCCCACACACACGATGCCTACAAGACCGATCTTGGTAACGTACCGTAGGAAGGTGTTACCATTCATGTGCACACGACCATCCCTTGGCCGGCATCAAGGTAGGCAAAGACATGCCTCGTGCGTACTCAGCAAAAAGAAACCACCGTAGGTTCCTTGGCCTTTTCGAACCCGGCCACTTTTTGTCCTCACACACCCAAAACTATACTACATTGTTTTCTACGAGCCTTAATCCTTACACATCGAGAAATGCAACACAAAACCACGTGCGAGCATTTTGTCAGGCTCCTATCTTGTGGGGTATTATGTGACAGTCGTCAACAGGATCTGCAAGTGACCGAGCATCGTATGGGAGCTCTCCTAAAAGATATCTGGTGAGAGAAACGATGGGACTCCCCATTCCTGAGCGTTTTGTAGAAGTATGTACCGATAAGAAGCATATGTATCTAAAGAAGGGCTTTGAGTTCCTCGGCTCTTTTCTCGATGCGTACTCATACCAGTGGTCCACCTCCGAGCAAAGAGCACCCTCCACGCATCAGATGACTTCCCATAAAGGTCGAGGAACACTGGCACGAATCGTACTGGATACTGAGACAAAGGAATCTGCGCTCATAAAACATTATCAACGCGGCGGCTTGTTCCGTCGTCTGCTCGGCGACCGATATTGGTGTAGCAGCAGGTTCTTGAGGGAACTCAGTGTAGCAGAGGCTGCCCTCTTACATGGGGTACCTACTGCTGAAATACTGGCACTCGTCATTGAAAGAAACGGCTTTTTGTACTGTGCCGATCTTGTGACGCGAGAGATCCCAGGCGCCATTGATCTCGGCACCTACCTTGCACAGAACTCCTCGCTTGCCAGCCAGTCAGATCGTGGTGGAAGGATAGAGGGACTTCTTTCGGCAGTAGCCGGGCTTCTGCGGACGATGCATGCCGCCGGTATCTTTCATGCAGACCTCAATGTCAAAAACATTCTCGTACAAGAAGCGGATGACTCCCTTAGATGCTACGTCATTGACTTAGATCGCGCACGATTGAGGCCTTTGCTGAGACCTTCACAGCGGATCAAGAACCTCAAACGTCTTTATCGATCCCTGGAAAAGACCGGCCTTATCCCGGATCATATGACCGAAGGACATCTATCGAGATTCGTCGAGCTCTATTGCGAGAAGGAGCCTGAGATGCTGCTCAAGACAAAAAAACTCCTTGGGACAGCATCCTTGTCGCTGCGGTTCCACCGGCTGCTCTGGAGACTTACACGGGGAAACAGGAAATGAACCGCATACTTGTCGTTAGGGCCGGTGCCCTTGGCGATACGATCATGGCGACCAGCATTGCCCACTCCCTCAAGAAATGCTATCCAAAGGCAAAGGTCGATTTCCTCGCTACCAAAGGAATGGAACCTCTGTTTACCCTTACACCATGGGTAGATACGGTCTACTGCCTTGGGTTTCGGAAGGTGCCCTGGTCAATCGACCCATGGAAACGATATGTGCTCAGTAAGCTCAATCGCTCACGATATGACCTTGCCATCCTTTTAGAGACGCACGCTTCTTTGGTTCGTTTTTTCTCAAAGATCAAGGCCACTGCACAGGTCTCGATCACCTCTGACACCTGTGCCTGCGACGCAATAAATACCACTCATACCGTCATACGGTACCACAAGCTCCTCTGGCAGGCAGGGATTATTCCACAGGAAGTCACCTCACCACAGCTCCGTGTGTCAACAAAGGATACACAACGAGCAGCGAAGCTCCTTAGGGCACTCGCCATTGACTGCACAAGGCCTATCGTTGCAATGCATCCAAGCAACAGCTTTAGGCAGCGTAAGCCCATACGACGCTGGCTCATGCCACATGACAGGCGGAGCTGGCCCGAACATAACTGGTGCAGCCTTATCCTTGCCCTTGCCCGCAGATATCCTGCAGCACAATATGTGCTGATCGGCACCACATGGGACCGTCAGCTCAACACCCGTATCCTGGAGCAGACCACACGGCTCAATCCACACATGAGGATAGTAAATATGGCAGGGATGACGGACATTCCACTTGCAGCAGCACTGATCGAGCACTGTGACGCATTGATCTCGACCGACTCCGGCCCTATCCATATCGCAGCAGCTGTTGGCACACCTATCGTCGGGCTCTACGGACCAACCCGCTATGCAGAGACACGACCGTTTTGCGATAGAGCAAAGGCAGTCATCCTCAAGAAAGATCTCCTGTGCCAACCTTGTTACGGATCTCCTTTACAAAAAGAATGCAAAGATGCAGTATGCATGCGGTCGATTACAGTATCCGACGTCCTTGGCGCCATCGCTCATCTAGGGATCTTGGAGGCTGATGTGGTGCGGGCTGAACGGGCAAGGAACATCGCCGCAAACGAAGTGACAGGGCCACCACAGGCACGAATGCAGAACGATCCTGGTAGTGAGACCTCACCCGTTGCAGTATGACTACTACAAAAAAGGCGCCGTCTGCCATACACTACCTCCTGATAGGGCATACGGCAGAGTAGGAAGTGAACCGTGGACCACATCGCACACACCACGCAGCTAGGAATATTCAAGGGCCTCGGCCGAATCTATCGCTACGCATTGCCCTACTGGAAACATATTCTCCTCACCTTTGTCAGCATGATGATATTTGCAGGCTCACTCACCGGAAGGGCATATTTGGCAAAACCGCTCCTTCATATGTTCACGGGTGCACCATCGCAGCCTGTGCCAACGCTCGACCTCAAGGGTGCACTACGAATGTTCGTAGATAAAAACGCTACAGTCCAGAACCAGGAACGCTCGGAGGGGGAGTCTAGCCCTGAACAGCTCGCACAACAGCGGCTCCAGGCCCTTGCGCCGCTTGTGGTTCTGGCCTTGTGTATAGCGATGTTGATATCTGTATTCGGCTTTCTCAAAGATTACCTCTCTGCCTACGTCTCCAACAGAATGGTTATAGATCTTCAGTGCGACCTTTGCACTAAGTTCCTCACTATGCCCATGTCATTCCACACACGGCTCAAAAAGGGTGATGTGTTCAGTCGGCTCAACAGCGACGTTGGAAGGGCTGCGATAAGCTTTCAGTTGATCTTTGGAGACCTCCTTCAAGAACCATTGACCCTCATCGTAGGCATTTCAGCCATGTTCGTGCTCAACTGGCAGCTCACGTTGCTCCTCGGTCTTGCCATGCCCCTCTTAGTGCTTCTCACCATCAGGTTCGGCAAAAAGATCCGCAAGAAAAGTACCAAACGCCAGGAGATGGTGGGCGTGCTTATGGACTCCATGATTCAAATGTTCTCAGGGATCAAGGTGGTCAAGGGCTTCGGTATGGAGCATTACGAGAGCAAGCGCTTCAACAAGATAAACGCCGAGCTTTTCAAGAGGACTATGAAGGTCGAAAAAACTGGTGCTACCAGCCGTTATGTAACCGAATTCCTCAACCATGTGACAGCCATCTTTCTTATAGGAGCAGGTGCCCTTGCGGTCACCAAGGCATGGTTTGGGCTGAGTTTTGCCGTGCTCGGCACCTTTGTAGCACTGGCAATTACCCTTTACAAACCGGTCAAGAATCTTTCCCAGGCATACAACAAGATCTCAGACTCGATGGCCGGAATTCAAAGGGTATACGAGATCATGGATCTCGATCCTCGAGATCTCGAGCAGAATGGCACCGTGGAGATGCATGGGGTTCACAAAGGAGTACGATTTGACCATGTGTATTTTTCCTATGATGGGGTAACAACGGTGCTCAAAGATATTACCTTCGAGATTCGAAAAGGCGATACCGTGGCTCTCGTTGGAAAGACAGGCGTAGGCAAGACAACGTTGAGCGACCTCATCCTCAGGTTTTACCAGCCCACGAGTGGCGCTATATACATCGATGATATCGATATCAGAGAGTTTTCAAGGGAGTCCCTGCTCCGTCATATCGCTGTCGTCACGCAGGAGCCTTTTTTGTTCGATACAAGTGTGGAGGAGAATATACGGTACGGAAGGCTTGATGCAACGCGGCAAGAGATCGAAGAAGCAGCCAAAGCAGCCTACATCCATGATGTCATTTGTTCGCTTCCTCAAGGCTATGCAACCCATGTAGGAGACAGGGGAGCCCGACTCTCTGGTGGTGAACGCCAGAGGATCGCCATTGCTCGTGCTATCTTGAGAAACCCGTCAATTCTCATACTGGATGAAGCAACAGCGGCCCTGGATGCTGAATCCGAGAAACTCGTACGGGATGCGATAGAAAACCTCATGCGAGGAAGAACAACGATAGTCATCGCCCACCGCTTTTCAACGATCAAGAACGCCGACATGATTGTCCTTTTGGACGAGGGACAGGTATCCATGATCGGCACTCATGAAGAGCTCATCCAGAAAGGTGGACTGTACAAGGAACTGTGCGACATGCAGTTTCTTGCTAATGACACATCTACCATGCATTCACAGGGCGCAGCCCATGAGCCATGTAACGCCTCCTAGGAACGGCAAGGCCCCACACCACCTGATCAACCGCACCGGGGCACCTGACATCACATAGAGATGTAGGCAACAAAGAGAACTGAAACAAACAACTGAATCTTGATGAACGATAGCGGCTCGACACACACCCCTGTCCACAACAGATCGCCTCATCACGCAGGAGAAGCTCAGCGAATTGCGCTCATACACGATTGGCTTACCGGAATGCGCGGAGGAGAGAAATGCCTCGAGGTACTGTGCCGCCTCTTCCCTTCGGCAGATATATTCACCCTTTTTCGCCGAAAAGGATCAGTTTCCCCACGCATTTCCTCACACCACATCACGACCTCTTTTTTGCAACGGATCCCCTGCGTTGCAACACACTATCGCGCGTTGCTTCCGCTGTTTCCGATGGCAATCGAGGGATTCGATCTCAAAGAGTATCACCTCATCATAAGCACGTCTCACTGTGTCGCAAAAGGTGTTGTGCCTCCTGCTGGTGCATTGCACGTATGCTACTGTCTCACCCCGATGCGCTACATATGGGATTTGTACAGCGACTACGTTACCCCCCGGGCCTACAAGAAGATCCCAGCTTCTGTTGCCCGAATTATTTCTCATTACCTTCGCCTTTGGGATACCACCTCTTCGGCAAGGGTCGATCACTTTGTAGCCAGTTCGAACTTCGTAGCATCGAGAATCCGCACGTACTATCGAAGAGATGCCATAGTGATCTATCCTCCTGTCGAAACGTCTCAGTTCACTATTTCTACGTCGAGGCCAAAAAGATACTATCTCCTTGTCGGCGCAGCAGCACCTTATAAGCGATCAGATCTTGCATTGGAGGCTTTTGTGCAGCTCGACCTTCCTCTAAGAATCGTTGGTTCCCTTCCGTCAGAGGACCTTCGCAGGCTTCGTTCTTGGCGTGCACCAAACATCACGTACCTCGGATGGGTGTCTCATGAACGGTTGAGAGAGCTCTATGCTGAATGTAAGGCCCTTGTATATCCAGGTGTAGAGGATTTCGGAATGGCCATGGTAGAAGCCCAATCTGCTGGTAGACCAGTCATCGCCTTTGGAAGAGGTGGCGCCCTTGAGGCCGTACGAGGTATAGATGCCGATCAAATCGAAACAACACACCCAAGAGGATGGGCCTCTCGATATACAGGGATTTTTTTCTCGGAGCAGACCGCAACGAGCCTTATCAGGGCTGTTCAGGCATTCGAACGAGTCCACGACCGCTTCGAACCTCACGAGATACGGGGATGGGCCCAACGATTTGACAGATCAGTATTCGAGAAGCACTTCATAGGATACCTTCAAACCATACTTGAAAAAGGAGACACAAACAGACAGATGTGGCATGCATGACATGTACCTGTGTCGCCCTCCTTTACCCTCCCCTAGTCTTTTTTAGCCTATCCGGATGCGTGCTCGCCTCGGCGAGGCCCTGTCAGCACCCGGGAGGCACCAATGGCGCAGTGGAGCCACCAATTGCAAAGCGACTGTCCGATTCACTATACTCTTGACCACATCTTCAGTAACAGGTACTGGCAAGGAGCTCTTTGTGGGGATTCTCGTAACTGGCGGTGCAGGGTTCATTGGGTCACATCTTATCGAAAGGCTCCTCCAAGAGGGCCGGCCCTGCGTGTGTCTGGACAATTTCGACGACTTTTATCCCCCAGACATCAAACGCGCAAATATAGAGCCATTTCACACCTCCCCAGAGTTTCGTCTTGTAGAAGGAGATATCAGGTCTCCTGCATGCCTGCAGCAAGCATCCAAGGCAATGAAGATCACCACGATCGTGCACCTTGCAGCCCGTGCAGGCGTCAGACCAAGCATACTGCATCCGCTCCTCTATCATGAGGTGAACATCACTGGCACCATGCACATCTTGGAGTTTGCCAGACAAGAAGGCATCACGCAGCTTGTGTTCGCATCCTCATCTTCTGTGTACGGCAACAGTGACCGCATTCCTTTCCGTGAAGACGATCCCATTGACCGTCCCATATCTCCCTACGCAGCGACAAAACGGGCTGGCGAGTTGCTCTGCCACACGTATTCCTATCTTTACGGCATGCACATTACCTGCCTACGCTTTTTCACCGTCTACGGGCCCCGACAACGTCCAGAAATGGCAATTCACGCCTTCACGAGGAGGATCCACGCAGGCGAGCCTATCCACATATACGGAGACGGCACCTCCCAAAGGGACTATACCTTTATCTCAGATATCATCGACGGGGTCATGGCTGCGCTGGATCGGCCACAAGGGTACCAACTGTTCAATCTTGGAGAGTCAAGGACCGTCACCCTTGTGGACCTGATTGCCTACATCGAGGAGGCCCTTGGAAAAAAGGCCCTCGTACAGAAGCTGCCCGAGCAGCCAGGAGATGTTCGTCGGACCTATGCTGATATATCCAAGGCCCGACGGTTGCTTAACTATAGTCCATCGGTTCCCATAGAAAAAGGCATCCCCCTCTTTGTAGAATGGTTCTTGAACATGAAACAGCGCGACGCGAACAAAGGACAATCTAGTCAGCACGCTAGGCTCACGGTATGATCCTCGATGATATCATTGCCCTCACTCGTGACGAGCTACGGATCCGCAAGCAGAAGCTGCCTGAAAAGCTCCTTCTCGACAATATCAATCGCCATGGACAACCTCGTTCTCTCTCTGGACGCCTAACAGCACCACTACCACCTCACGCAAGGGCCCACATCATTGCTGAGATAAAGAAGGCCTCGCCCTCCTGCGGATGTATCCGCGAGGATTTTGACCCAATAGAGATTGCACAGCTCTACGAACGCAATGGCGCTGCAGCACTTTCTGTGCTTACCGAGGAACAGTATTTTCAAGGAAGCCTCCAGATCCTCGAACAGGTTCGATCCGTAACAACCCTGCCTTTGCTACGCAAGGATTTTTTGATCGATCCCTATCAGATTGTTGAGTCAAGATATTTCGGCGCTGATGCAGTCCTTCTCATTGTGAGGGCCCTCTCCAATGATCTGTTGGCTGACCTCCTGTCCCACACCCATGCACACGGGATGGAAGCGCTCGTCGAGGTGCACAACGGACAAGAGCTGAAACAAGCCATGGCAGTAGGCGCGAAACTTATCGGCATCAACAACCGCGATCTCTCTACCTTTCGAACAGACCTTGCCACAAGCGAGCGTCTTGCAGCCCTTGTTGATCGAGACGTTGTACTTGTCAGCGAAAGCGGCATACATACGGCCGAGGACATCCAGCGGCTCACTGCATGTGGCATCAAGGCCTTCCTTGTTGGAGAAACACTCATGCGAGCGCCATCCCCAGGGCAAAAACTCAGGGAACTCCTTCAATGGTAAAGATAAAGGTCTGCGGCATCACGCGGCCTGAGGATGCCTTCTGCGCAGCAGAGGCCGGTGTAGATGCCCTGGGATTTGTATTCTATACCCAAAGCCCTCGCTTTATCCGACCAGAGCAGGCACACAAGATCATAGCCAAGCTACCACCGTTTATTACGTCAATGAAGAAGTCGATGTAATCGAGCGGATCATCAAAGAGACCGGAATCCAGGCTGTTCAGCTCCATGGGGACGAATCCCCTGCATTGTGCACACAAGTCCCCTCCAAGGTTATAAAGGCATTCCGCATACAGGGGCACAGCATACCAGAGGCCCTTATCTCCCAGTACAAGGTTGACGCAATCCTACTGGATGCTTACTGCCCTCACCGTCCAGGAGGGACCGGCATGACATTGGCCACACGCTGGGTGGTGGATCGAAGGGGACTGGCTATCAGCTGCCGAGATCAAGCGGTATGGTCCGGTAATCCTTGCAGGTGGGCTGACACCCGAGAATGTTGCCGCTGCGATTTCGTGTGTGGCCCCCTATGCAGTAGATGTCTCCTCAGGGGTCGAGACCGCTCCCGGAAAAAAAGATCCTCGTCGTATAAGGGAGTTCGTTGAAAAGGTCAGACAGAGTACGGAATAAACATGCTCGCTCAGATTCGCGCCTCTCCTCGCTGCCATGCGGCCCTTTTGCTTGCCTGTGGGGTGCTTCTGTGTACGCTCAACAATAGCAATGCCAACGATGATAGCCGTAGCGTTCCATCTGAGGACATCTCGCCCTACCATCTTGAAGCAGATCTTCTCCATATTGATGGACCAAGCAAGACGATCACTGCTACCGGCCGGGTGCAGGTAAGCAGAAAAACCGTGCGCCTTGAAGCTGACCACGCACTCGTTGATCTGAGGAGTGGTACTAGCATTGCCACAGGCAATGTCCGCCTCACCAAAGGCAGTGATGTCCTCGAGTGCGATCGATTGGAATACCACTGGCGGGAAGAGACTGGACAGATTCAGAACGGTATCCTTCACATCGAGGAAACAGGATACACGATCACCGGCCGTTCACTCACAAAGAACGGTCCGGACACGTATTCTCTCTATGACGGATCGTTTACCACATGCGACTGCCCTCCTTCCCACACCCTTCCATGGCAGATAGTAGCCCACTCTTCGCAGGTTACGTTCGGCGGCTATGCACGGATAGAGAAGGCATCATTCCATCTTTTGGAGAAACCGGTACTGTGGATGCCCGTCATCTATCTGCCGGTAAAGTTACACAGAGAGTCTGGTTTTCTGCTTCCTAGGATTGGACATTCAGGAAGGAACGGATTTGAATTGAGCTTGCCTTTGTATTGGGCGCCACGTGCGAGTACAGATGCCACGCTTACCTTTCAGGGACTGACGAAAAGGGGATTCAAACCAGAGGTTCAATTCCGATACGTGCCGAACACACGTACCTCAGGCGAAATAGACGCTCAAGGACTTTACGATCTTAGGGAGGATTCGTTCCGCTACGGAATCAAAGCAACCCATCTCCAGCACATGTCTCCCTTTTTTTATAACAAACTCAACCTGCGTCTAGTGAGCGACAATGCCTACCTTGTGGATTTCCCTGAAGAAATCGGTCACCCGGCAGATCGATTCGTTGAAAGCCAGGCTGGGTTTGGCCTGACGACTGAAAACATCCATGCAGCCGCTCAAGTATCCTACGCTGATCTGGTATCAGAAACAGGGGCAAGCTACGTACCACACAAGGTACCGCTGATCCATGCAGAGGTCCTGAGAACCCCGCTGGTTTCGCCTCACATCTCCTATGGATGTTCGTCGTCACTGATGAACTTTGTGAATGAAAAAGGCTGGCACAGGGTACGGGTCGACCTCTTCCCTCGCCTTTATGTCTCTCCTCCCCTGACAACAAAGGGGCTGGGGATCCAGGCCGAAGTAGGTATCCGGCACACCGGTGACTGGAACCATTGGGAACAGCCGCGATCAGAAAGGGGCAGCCACCGAGAGGTGATTCAAACTGCAGCCACCACGTCGCTTCACCTTTGGAAGCGTTTTCAATGGGGCTCGTACCGTTTGTTTCATGTAGTCACTCCAGCAGTACGCTACCAGTACGTAGAGCCTATCGCTGGCCAGAAACCAGCACTCTTCGATGGAATCGATGCCTACTGGAGGAGAAATCTCCTTACCTACTCATTATCTACTGCCTTGCGAGGCTCTAGACACGATACACCTGCACCAGCGCCTCATGCTGTCTCATTGATCGAAGGCAGTCTTACTCAAAGCATTGACTTCACCAGGCTTGACACCCATGGGCTAAAGGACTCACTATCAGACGTTATCGCTAGGATCGCGATAAGCCCTCGTCGCTACTTCTCATTTCTGGTAGATCTGGGCTGGGATACACCAGGGCATCGACTTCGATCCCTCCGCACAGGAATCAGGGCATCGGATCTCCACGAGAAGTACCTTGTTGACATTGGCTACGTATCAGTACGGGCCTTTCAGGTTATGCCGTTGACCAAAGGAGAACTTCTCGACGCGTATGAAAGGCCTTTTTTTTTCCAGGGTGTAGGTAAAACTGTTCAGGGAAGTGTGAGGGCTCAGATCAGCCCTTTTGTCAAGGCCTCATTGAGGACGGTCTACCTTGTCGAGGCATCAGGAAAGATCGAGAACCGGCTCGACCTGCAGTATACCTCTCGGTGTAACTGCTGGGCAGTCATCGTTGGCTTCCGTCAGACGGTGCGGCCAGAAGACATCGGCGTTTCGGTTCGCTTCTCCCTGGAGGGTCTAGGTGCTCGTTTCTAACAATCGATAATTAATAGGATCCGAACGGCCGATAAAAGATAAAAGAAGGATGATACGGACCGCATGCGGTTGTCTTGAGAAAAAGGCAACCTTGTTCTATTGTTATCAGTAGCTAACTAACTTTTATGCTGCACCGGTCTGTTGCATGACGCCCATCGATAGATGGTTATACTCGGCCCACACCACTACGACCACCGCGCCCCGGACCGCAGTGACGCTGTGCCATCAGGGCGTGCTATGAAGGTCACCATCAAAAGGAGAAGATCGTGAAGGGATTGATTCTCAGCGGAGGTAAGGGGACCAGGCTGCGGCCTATTACCCATACCCACGCCAAGCAGCTCATTCCCATTGCAAACAAGCCCATACTGTTTTATGGACTCGAGGCAATTCGAGACGCTGGCATTCACGATATCGGCATTATCGTGGGAGACACGTGGAAGGAAATACAGGAAGAAGTGGGCGATGGTTCTCGCTGGGGTGTCAACATTACCTACATCCACCAGGAAGCGCCGTTGGGCCTTGCGCATGCAGTGCTCACTGCTGAAGCGTTCCTCAGAGGTGAACCGTTCGTCATGTACCTTGGTGATAACATTATAAAGGATGGTATCAAGAGGCTTGTCGACGAGTTTAGCAAGAAAAGGCCTACTAGCCAGATCCTCCTGGCTCGTGTCAGCAATCCTAGTCAGTTCGGCGTTGCAGAACTAGAGGACGGCAAGGTTGTCCGTCTCGAAGAAAAACCAAAAAAACCTCGGAGCGATCTTGCACTGGTAGGCGTGTATATGTTCGACGACATTATTTTCGAAGCTGCCAGATCGATCACACCATCGTGGCGTCAGGAGCTCGAAATCACTGATGCGATTCAGTGGCTCATTGACCACGGATATCAGGTGGTCCCGCATATCGTACAGGGTTGGTGGAAGGACACCGGTAAACTAGAAGACATGCTCGAAGCAAACCGAATCATGCTCGACACCATGCAATCACGGATAGAAGGGTACGTAGATGACCAATCTGACATGCAATTCAAGGTCGTGGTGGAAAAGGGTGCGAATATCGTAAGGAGCGTGATTCGTGGGCCAGCTATCATAGGAAAGGATACTCGCGTGGTAGACTCCTTTGTCGGCCCATTTACTTCGATATACTACAATTGCCGCATCGAACATGTAGAAATAGAGCACAGTATCATTTGCGAGAACACAACCATTGTGGATACGCCATCCCAGCGCACCCTCCGTATCGAAGACAGCCTCATAGGAAAAAACATAGAGATCATCCGCAGCGACAAAAAACCTCGTGCGTACCGATTTCTCCTTGGCGACAGTAGTCGAGTGGAGCTACTATGAAATTACTTGTCACTGGCGGGGCAGGGTTCATAGGGTCGAACTTTATCCACTACATGTGCGAGGTGCATCCTGAGTACGAGATCATCGACAAGATCGTGACGCAGAGCTCGGATCGCGAGTTCCATTGCCTGACCGTCACTCTCTTCTACCAGACTAACCGGGGCTAGAGCCGATCAGGGATCCTGGCCCCGGCCACTGGCGTAGCGCCGCAGCTCGCGGGCCAGGGCTCGCAGCCGCGCGGCGGGCCTGTCCTCCTCGAAGAGCTCGAGGTCG
>FWPV01003002.1_pt1 | contig 39472 bp, 31 predicted proteins | sample 2228371 | NCBI WGS metagenome assembly FWPV01 (sample SAMEA103939776, study PRJEB20133) | metagenome
GCAGTTTGAAATTGATTAAAAAGGAAAACTAAAAGGGCTGCCAACCCTAAAAAAGTGGCAGCCCCGGTTTCTACCCTCACGGGCAGTTGAGATTGCGGTGAGGGTGTTCATGACCCGAAGGTCGATGTGACCAGGAGGCTAAAACTAGCCCTCACCGTCACCTCGTTGACTATCGCTCATGTAGCCACCACCTCCTTTTTAGTCAATTTCATAATACCCCGCTCCAAGCGGGCTGTCAACGATTGTCTAATGTTTTTCGGTGCGGAAGTGGCTTATTAGTCTATGTCTAGTTGAAAACTGGTTTAGTTTACAGGAATGCTCAAATTAATATTTGCTGCAAAACCAATGCTATTTTTCTAAATACATCGCTGTGGATGGGTTGGAGTTCGTTTTTAAAAAAGTTGATTTCGAGTTTAAGCATATGCGCACCCTGAATGCGATTAATCGTGTTTGAGTTTTGCGCTGTAGTTGAGGTTTTGCTGCTTCGGTCTCCGGATAAAGGAGCCCCGTTGACCGGCATCGTCGAGGACCTGTTACTGATGTATCAGGAGTTTGGTGCGGAATCGCGGTGCAGCCGAAATTGAAGCTGTCAATTTCGGCTTTGTCACCGGCAAAACACGCTTGGGAAGCGTGTGTTTTGACAATATGGAAAGGCGGGAAATTGGCGGTATCTTTATAGTCTCTCGCCACGGGTTTTTTGGGGTTTTCTTAATCCCATCGAGTTCGACAGTTTCGAACTCACCGAGAGTTTCTGCAAGCGCACGTGCTGGGTGAAAAGAAACGGAAAGTTCCGTTTCAAGTTAACAGGCTCCATCGCGTATCAATACGCGGAACCTGAACGCATGCCAAAACGAATAAAAAGGAGGTATTCAACTATGAATTATATCAATATCCGGAACCTGAACGCATACCGAAACGTAGTAGTGTTAGGTATCGATCGGACGGAGCGAAAGTTGGAACGTTCCGATTCGGATCTGGTGCTAGCTTGTTTGGCCGGCGAAAACTCTGCCTTCGACGAGTTAGTGCGCAGATACCAAAAACAGATTTTTAACTACTGCTGCCATCTGCTTGGCAATGGCGACGACGCTAGCGATGCCACTTCGGAGGCATTTATCAAAGCCTACGATGGACTTGAATGTTTCCGATACGGAGCGCCGTTTGCGCCGTGGATTTACAAGATAGCTAGGAACTGTTGCTTGGATAAAAAACGTGCGCAATCCAGGCAAAGGACAATCTCTCTTGAAACTCAGCTGGAATCAGGCTGGCAGCCCTCCGATGAATTGCCAATGCCAGAACAGCAGGTCGAAACCGGAATAGATAACGACCGCCTCAAGAAGGCGATTGATAATCTTCCGGAGAAGTATAAAAATGTAATTGTTTTAAAGCATTTCCAAGATTTGGAAATAAAGGATATCTCGCAGGTTTTGGGCATTCCGGAAGGAACAGTCAAAGCAAACCTGCACCGAGGGCGCAAATTATTAAGAGGCATATTGTCCAAGGAGGAAGGCGGTGCTCAGATGAACTGTCGACGAGCTAGCCATTTGATACAGGATTATCTTGATGGCAATGTTTCGGCAAATATATCAGTCGAGCTCAAATCCCACTTGGACAATTGCCTCGCTTGTAGCCAAGAATCTGCGACATACCAGCAAATTATCAATATGCTTGAAGCAAACAAAATGCAAGATCCACCGGCTCATTTATTCACATCGATACGTGCTAAATTGCCAGAGCGCCATCCAGCTTCTCAAGGTGGCAAAATGGGCCGAATGTCTTGCTACATGGTCTGGGCGACAGGCACAACGCCTGCAGGCTTGATGGCTTGGGTTTCTTCAGGTCTGACTATCTCTTATAGGACTGCAATAAACTTGCTGAGCAAAGTTGGCCAAATATTGAAGCCTCTTGCTGATTTCATAAATTACTTTTCTAAATAAAACCTTAAGAAATAGTTAAGCATCTAAAGCCAATCACCAGCTATATTTTTCCCTGTCCCGAATCAATGCCTGGTTGAGAACCTGGGTGTACGAAAAAAATTGCACCCTCCGCTTCCTAAAAAACATGCGAAAGCAAATTTCCGACACATAACTTCTAGAACAAATCATCTAGGCTGAAAATTAACGATACCAAGGAGAATATTCTGGTAGGTGGATGAATAAAATGGTGGAGCAGATGGGATTCGAACCCACGACCTCATCCGTGCGAGGGATGCGCTCTCCCAACTGAGCCACTGCCCCACTAACGACAAATTATACATCGAATTGAATCCCGCGTCAAACTGTACTGAAGAAACTCTTTAAATCCTATTTTTTGTCCAGATCGCATAAAAATAATTTCCTTTTGCTAATATTCCTGTCTGAATGCGAACGGTACGTTCGAACTGATTCGCTATTAGTGACAGTTGTATCCGCTTCGAGCCTTATGACTGTTGCGACATTTTTATGTGTTCAGGATTGAGAACTAAAATTATACAATCATCTCATTGGTGAAACTTCAGTTTTTATGCTTTCATCATTGATGCAAAAACAGTATTTGTGGGTTTTGACGGAAGCCAAAGCTGATCGCAGTATAAGTTTGCGATATATAAATATACAAAATTTTATTTTCGGTCGCTACCGCCACCATCGAATGTCAACGCAGGTTTTACTGCAAGATCCCCGACGGAGAACAACCCAAACTTCGCTTTTTTAAACCATTCGAGCTGCTATCTTTGCGATTCGGCAATCTCGCCTTCCAAATAGGTGTCCTTGCCGGGTTATTCAGAAACCACTTGTATTGAACAAAAAAAGCGAAGACGTTTGGCGCCTTCGCTTGAACGGTTCGAATCGTTAATTGAAATTGGCGGAAATCACGCGTGCCAGTCTACATTCGCTACTTCGTGGGCGTGTTGTTCTATATATTCTCTGCGCGGTTCTACGACATTTCCGAGCAAAGTGCTAATGATGTCATCGGCTTCAACAGCATCTTCTACCTGTACTTGGGCGATGGTTCGTTTCTCGGGGTCCATCGTCGTCTCTGCAAGCTGTTCGGGGTTCATTTCTCCCAAACCTTTGAAACGCTGCACTTGGACATTTGCCTTGTTGCCTAATTTCTTCAGTATCTCGTCGCGCTCAGCTTCATCCTTGGCATAAAAAGTCTGGTCCCTTCCCGCGCGAATCCTATACAAAGGCGGTTGGGCTATGTAAATATGGCCCTCTTCGACAAGCGGCTGCATGTAGCGATAGAAGAATGTCAGCAGCAAAGCCCGAATGTGGTCGCCATCGACATCGGCGTCGGTCATTATGATGATGCGGTCGTATCTCAGTTTGCTTATATCGAAATTGCTCCTGGAATCTCCGCTGTCGGATTCCTCATCATTTTGTCCGTTTCCGTTGCCATTGCTTGTGTCTAAAGCATGGTTGGCGATTCCTGTACCTAACGCTGTTATAAGAGCGCGAATTTCTTCGTTTTGCAAAGCTTTATCGAGTCGGGCTTTTTCGACATTCAGAATTTTGCCCCTAAGAGGCAATACCGCTTGAGTTCGCCTGTCACGGCCTTGTTTAGCAGAACCTCCGGCTGAATCGCCTTCAACAAGGAAGAGTTCGCACTTGGAGGGATCGCGCTCCGTGCAATCTGCAAGTTTACCTGGAAGAGACGAGTTCTCGAGGGCGCTTTGCCGCTTTACTAGGTCTGCCGCTCTACGTGCTGCTTCGCGCGCCCTGCTGGCGGTCAATGCTTTCTCTATGATCCGCCTTGCCACTGCCGGGTTTTCTTCGAGAAAAATCCCGAGCTCTTCTCCGACAATGGAGTTGACCAAACCTTCGATTTCGCTATTGCCTAACTTGGTTTTGGTCTGACCTTCAAACTGAGGATGAAGAAGCTGGACTGATATTACCGCGGTAATGCCCTCGCGAACGTCTTCGCCGGTCAGATTGCTGTCTTTTTCTTTTATGGCATTTATCTTTCTGCCGTAAGTGTTTATAACTCTCGTTAACGCCGTCCTAAAACCGGATAAATGTGTGCCGCCTTCTGCTGTGTTGATATTGTTCGCATACGACAGCACATTCTCCATAAAGCCGCTGTTATATTGCAGCGCTATCTCGACTTGGACATCGTCTTTTGAACGTGAGAAGTAGATAACTTTGTGTAAAGGCTCTTTAGTCCGGTTAAGGTGTTCTACAAAAGCCGCAATCCCAGTCTTGAAGTAAAACTCTTGCTTCTCACCTGTGTTTTCATCGGTGAAAGTAATCGTTATCCCTTTATTGAGATACGCCAATTCCCGCAGGCGGCTGACAATTATATCGTGATGATATTTGATTTCCCCAAATATCTCTTTGTCTGCAAGCCATCTGACTGTGGAACCTGTTCCTGTTGATTTGCCAATAACGTCCAGATTGGTGGTCGGAAGTCCTCGTTCATACCTTTGCCTATAGCACTTTTTATCTCTGCACACAGTGACTTCCAGCCACTCCGAAAGCGCATTGACTGCTGAAACGCCTACACCGTGAAGCCCCCCGGAAACTTTATATCCGCCGCCGCCGAACTTGCCGCCGGCATGCAGCATCGTCAAACATACAGTGACGCCTGGAAGTCCTGTGTCTTTATTGATATCAACGGGGAATCCTCGTCCATTATCCTTGACGGAAATACTATTGTCTGTATGTATTGTGACGTCAATTCTATTGCATCGGCCCGCCATTGCTTCATCAATGGCATTGTCGACTACCTCGTTAATTAGGTGATGAAGACCTTTTGGACCGGTGCTTCCGATATACATAGCAGGCCGCATACGGACTGCTTCCAGGCCTTTCAATACCTGGATGTCATCGGCCATATAGGAACTTTGGTCTTGAACGGGCTGAGTTGTTTCTTCCAATTCGGTTTCATTAACCGCCATATAAAGCGATCCTCCGGACACTCTTTAGAGGGATTGATGTAGATTCTCGAAACTGCGGTCGAAAAGTATGATCCGGCGAGCGTCCACACCGGTTACACTTGTGGTTTAAAGCCGCTACTCAACGTCTTTTGCAGCTTCAAACACTCCGCATAATTAATGTTCTTTCGTTTTTATTTTACCATTTTGAAATGCTTGTGGTCAAGCGTGGCCTTCGTCCTTTAAAAAGGCCATTGACAAACCTTCCAATTTAAAGCTAGTACTCCAAACCCTAAATTTGTGGTGATTTTACAAAAATCCCAAATTAATAACCGATATAATGTTAGTTGGCTAAAATGAAAATACCTGAAATGCTTTATCTTATAATTTTTATATTTTCAGCTTTGCCTTGCATTGGCTGTTCTGTGGACAATTTGATAGTAGATGCCGCCATTGATATGGGACCAACTTTGCATAGGGCTAGTGGTTTTCTACATTCCATCACGCCATCGTTGCCGCCTCAGGAATGGATAGAACCTTTGAAGCCGAAGCTTTTTCGAACTAATGCGCAGAAAGTCGGTCTAGGCGATACGCCAGGGATATATGAACGTGTAAAATCTATGGGCACAAGCATTCAAATGGATTTGTCTAGCAGCTATGGATGTGCCGTAAATGGCCCTTGCCCCGGTGATGACGGCGATTGGAGCCAGTGGGACGCCGTTGTCGATTATTTGCTAGCATCTCAGAAAAAAAAGAACTACACCCTCCAATGGGACATTTGGAATGAACCTAATTTATCCGAATATTGGTCCCGCGACTACGCCAGATATCTAGAACTATGGCGCCGAACTGTTTTGAAAATCAGGTCCTTCAGTAACGATAATCCAATAGTCGGTCCGAGCATCTGTGGTTATGACAAAGAATGGATGCAAAGGTTTCTCATATGGGCTAAAGATAATGGCGTGTTGCCGGACATTATTTCCTGGCACGAGTTCGGAAATCCGCGCGACATCCCAATTCACTTAAGCGAACTCCGGGATTTTATGGCAACTAATAATATTGAAATAAATCGGTTTAGCCTGAATGAGATGGTAGGCGCCGAATACTTGACCAAACCCGGTCCTACTGTTCAATATTTCTGTGCTATAGAGGCTTCCGGTATAGAAAGCGCTGCCCACGCCTGTTGGGAAGACGAACTGAAAGGCGTCTTTGGATGTGGCAACAACTCACTTGATGGCATTCTAACTCATCCGGATTTGAAACCTCGTTCAACCTGGTGGGCTTATCGCCGTTACGCGGATATAACTGGCAAGCTGGTCAAAGTCACTTCTAGCGCTTTCGTTTGCGGTATTGCGGCTATAAATAATTCCAGTCAAGATTTTCACTTGCTTCTTGGCCGTAATGCCTCGGAAAAAGGTGATGTAAAAATTAATTTTATAAATATAAATCAAGTGCCTTTTCTCAAAGATGATGTCCACATAATTATCGAGCGCATACCGGATACGGGATGGAGACACCTGCCAGAGCCTGAAGTCATAGCGAATTATGAAAGCCGTAATTTCGGCAATCAAATCACTGTAACGGTCCCTGGTCTCGGTCCATCGGACGCCTGTTTTATAAGGCTGACGCCAAGCTACAAAAAAGATATTGAACAAGATTGAACGTCATCTAGGTCGGTTCAAATTAGTTATTCTGAAACCGTCCTATCCAAAGTTAATTGACTATACACAGCTCAAGTGCCAATTAACTTGCTTAGAGCTTTAATCGCCAGGTTAGAGGCTCGAACCAAATCGTAGTACCCATCAATTTGTTTCAATGCTAAGTTTCCTAGCGAAGGGTCGACACTTCAATAACCATCCTTAACACTTATTTCTTTCTTCACATCAATTATCGTTTTTCTGGTAAAATATTAGTGAGTGACCCGGTTTGCGCTGTTTGTCAGGCCGGGCCATTGATGTGATTATGGCGAAATCTCAGGAACATATTCGCAATTTCTGCATAATAGCCCATATTGATCACGGCAAGTCCACTCTGGCCGACAGGATCCTCGAATATACCGGCGCAATCGATTCGCGCCAGATGCGAGACCAAGTTCTTGACCAGATGGACCTTGAACGCGAGCGCGGCATCACGATAAAAATGACCGCCGTTCGGCTGAACTATAAAGCTCGAGACGGCCGAATGTACACCCTTAATCTCATTGACACCCCCGGTCACGTGGATTTTACTTACGAAGTTTCCCGTAGCCTTGCCGCTTGCGAAGGAGCAATTTTAGTCGTCGATGCAACTCAAGGCGTCGAAGCCCAAACCCTTGCTAACGTAAACTTGGCAATGCATCATAACCTTGAGATAATTCCCGTGCTCAACAAAATAGATATGGACCGCGCCGACCCGGAACGCACTTGCGAAGAAATCGAGCAGGTCTTGGCAATTGAAGCTCACGATGCAATCCGCGCAAGCGCTAAAGAAGGCATTGGCACGGAAGAAGTCCTGGAGGCCATAGTAAACCGCATTCCTCCACCTTCAGGCAACCCTGATGCGCCGTTGCGAGCCTTAATTTTCGATTCGCATTTCGACCAATATTTAGGCGCGGTTGCTTATGTTCGCGTAGTTGATGGCAAGCTTGAACCGGGAATGAAAATCCGGATGATGGCATCAGGCAAAGAGTTCGAAGTTACAACAGTAGGCATTTTCAAGCCCGGGATGGAGCCTGTTTCCGAACTGAATGCTGGCGAAGTAGGGTATCTCACAGCCGGCATGAAAGATGTCGGAGACAGCAAAGTAGGCGATACCATTACTGACGCATCTAAGCCAGCTTCTGAACCGCTCCCGGGATATCGCGAAGTCAAACCGATGGTCTTTTGTGGGCTCTATCCTATAGACCCGAGCGACTACGAAAATCTCAGACAGGCGTTGGCAAAACTTCATCTCAATGATGCGGCATTTGTTTATGAACCGGAAACATCCGCCGCGCTCGGCTTCGGTTTCAGGTGTGGTTTTCTCGGCCTTTTGCATATGGATATCACTCGTGAACGCATTGAAAGAGAGTTTGGCTTAGATTTAATAGCGACTGCGCCAAGCGTCGAATACCGCGTGACTCGCACCGACGGTGTCGTAGTCGAGGTCGACAACCCAGCCGATATGCCGGAAGTAGGAAAAATCGCAAGTATCGAAGAGCCCTATGTCGAAGCTACTATTATCGTTCCAAGTGAGTTTCTCGGCGGAGTGATGGAACTTGCGCAGGAACGCCGCGGCACATTTTTACATATGGAATACGCCGGCGAACAAAGGGTCATTCTAAGCTACCATCTGCCTTTGGCAGAAATACTTATGGACTTTTTCGATCAACTGAAAAGCCGTACAAAAGGTTTCGCTTCTTTTGATTATGATTTCAGAGGTTTTCAAACCTCCGATGTCGTGAAGCTCGATATACTTCTAAATTGGAAAGCGGTCGACGCATTATCTTTCATCACTCACAGGAATAAAGCTCAAGAGCGAGGTAGGCTTATCACCAAGAAACTGCGCGAACTTGTTCCCAGGCAGCAATACGAAGTCCGTATACAAGCTGCCATTGGCGCAAAAGTGGTGGCTTCCGAGTCCATAAGCCCGCTCCGGAAAAATGTAACCGCAAAATGTTACGGCGGTGATATAACGCGCAAGCGCAAACTCTTGGAAAGGCAAAAAGAAGGCAAACGGCGAATGAAATCTGTCGGGAATGTCCAGGTCCCCCAGGAAGCATTCCTAAGTGTTTTGAAAATTGGCGAATAGCTGTCCGATGTGCTCCCATATTGCCCGCTCCGCCTATGTCCATATTCCTTTTTGCTTAAGCAAGTGCTCTTACTGCGATTTCAATTCTTATACCGGACTAGAGCATTTACACGTGGATTATATTGATTCGCTTATCCTGGAAATTCAAAAATACAGCTCCAATACCCCCCTCGATACTGTGTACTTTGGCGGCGGCACCCCAACTCTTCTTGAGCCAGGTTTGTTGATTAATGTTTTGGATAAGCTCGAACAGGCATTTGGCTTATCTAACAGTGCCGAAGTAACCATAGAGGCTAATCCCGGAACATTAAACTTGGAGCATCTGCAAAAACTTAAATCCGCCGGGTTCAACCGATTGAGCATTGGCATACAATCGTTTAATGATTCTTTGTTGCTGGAAATGGGCCGCCAACATAACTCAAAATCAGCCCTTGAAGCTTACCACATAGCTAGAGAGGCGGGTTTCGGCAATATCGGAATAGACATTATATACGGCTATCCGGGCGAAACAATGGAAGTTTTTGAGGCAGACTTGCAAGCTATTGTACGTCTTAAACCCGAACATATTTCCATTTACGAGCTCACCGTATCCAAAGAGACAAAACTTGGCGAGGCAATCGCTTTGAAACTTGTTCAGGCTCCAGACCAAGACCTGCAACTAGAAATGTTTGAACTCGGTAGCGTATTTCTGGAAAAGTCGGGTTACTACCATTATGAAGTATCGAACTTCGCATTGGAAGGGTTTCAGTGTCGGCACAATATAGCTTATTGGAGTGGCGCAAACTACTACGGGTTCGGCGCTGGAGCCAGTGGTTTTTTGGATGGCACAAGGTATTCCAATGTAAAGAAACCCGCCGAATATATTGAAGCAGTTCAATCTGGCAGGTCTCCAGTGGCTTTTGCTGAGACTCCGGACCTTCAGCAGCGAATAGCGGAAATGGTGATGCTCGCAATGCGCACAACCGCGGGTCTGGACCTCGATAATTTTGAAAGATTGCTCGGGTTCCGATTCGAAGAAGCTAACAAGGAACAGATTAAATCCATTATTTCCCGAGGGCTCGCTGTTCTCGAAAACGGAGCTCTTCGGCCAACTTGGCAAGGCATGCTTTTGGCGGATGAAATCGCCAAGGAATGGTGCAATTTGTAATTTTTATCGTTAACTGCCTTTCGTATTGAATCTTGACTCAGGAATCTTTACCAGTTTGTGAACTAAATCAAAGCTCTGTCCCATTGATAATCAATCTGAACTTATAACCGAAGAAATCAGCGGCCCGCCGGCTCATAACCATTCGGAGCAGGAATATCTCGAAATATTCCATCACACTCGCAGACTTCGTGTCTATTGTCAGTTCAAGGTTTATGGACCTATTTTCTTTGTCTACCCGAAGTTCACTTTCTTGAACTGCATAGTTTACCCTGTCGTGTATATCAAAAGATAGCGGGTTCGGATTTTGCACACGAGAGTGATGCACATCGGATTTGTCGGCTAGTATCAAAGCGGCGCCAATAACCGTTATAGGGCTGCCGACCTCTTCTTCGTGGTTGCCGATGGCTCCCATGATTAGAGCTATCTCTTCAGCATCCATTCCCATTTCACTTAGGATATTATATGCAACAAGCGCGCTGGTATCGCCGTGGCTCTGGCGTGTAACCATATTTCCTATGTCGTGCAAATAACCGGCTATTGCCGCCAATTCCGCCATCCGCCCGTCAGAACCTAACTCTTCAACTATCTTGCGCGCCATTGTGGCTACCATCGAAGCGTGGCGAAAACCATGCTCTGTGTAGCCCAAAGCCGACATCTGCTCGTTCGATTTTTCTATGAAAATGCGAACTTTTGGATTGTTGATTACATTCTCTAGTGTTATTTTACTCATAATGCACCTTCGGCTGACGTTCACGCCCCGGCGGATCGGTGCGGGAGTCTTCATCGTGCACGTCGGCTCTATGTTTTCGGTATTTAGCTAAAAAAGCCTTTTTGAAGGTCGAATAATTGTCACTTCGTATCGCCGAACGTATATCTTGCATTAACTTATTATAAAAGTAAAGGTTGTGATATGTGGCAAGCCGCGCGGCAAGTATTTCCTCAGCCTTATATAGGTGACGCAGGTATGCAGCTGAATAGTTCCTGCACGCCCAACAGCCACATTCGGGATCAACTGGACCAAAATCATCAATATACTTGTTGTTCTTGATGTTTATTCTTCCATAAGTTGTATACAAAGAACCGTTCCGGCCTAGCCGGCTTGGCAATACGCAGTCAAACATATCTATTCCATATTCAACCGCATCCAAAATATCTTCAGGCGTCCCAACTCCCATAAGATACCTTAACTTTGTTTTCGGAAGAACTGGAACAGTCCATTTGACCGCCTGCATCATCAATTCTTTACCTTCTCCCACCGATACGCCTCCTATTGCGATGCCGTCAAAATCCATCGCGGAAATCGCCTCGGCGCTCTTAATTCGCAAATCTTGATATACGCTTCCCTGAACGATTCCGAAAAGAGCTTGCCTTCCGTCTTGGGCTTTCTTGCATCTCTCCGCCCATAGATGCGTTCTTTCCATAGCTTTTTTGGCATGGTCGTAATCGCAAGGGTAAGGCGCGCATTCATCAAACGCCATTACGATATCGGCCCCTAGATCGCTCTGGATTTCCATAACCCGCTCAGGCGTGAAAGAGTGCCAAGAGCCATCAACGTAAGACCGAAACATTGCGCCGTCATCACCTAATATCCTCAGCCTTTCCAAGCTGAAAACTTGATATCCGCCGCTGTCCGTCAGGATGGATCCATCCCAATTCATAAAACCGTGCAGCCCGCCTGCCCGCGATACTATCTCATGCCCCGGCCTCAGGTATATGTGATATGTATTTCCCAAAATGATCTGGAAACCAATTTCTTTTAATTCTTGCTGGCTTATTGCTTTTACTGTAGCTTGCGTGCCAACTGGCATAAAAACCGGTGTCTCTACAGTCCCATGTTTTGTCTTAAACGTGCCGGTCCGCGCCTCGCATTTTGTTGTTTTGCATTCTATTTGAAAATTAAGATCCATATTCTTAGATTAATTTCGAAACTTAAGCGCCAAAAAGCCGTCCCGCCTAACAGGACGGCTTCATTAAACCAAATCCGTTTTATTATAATTTTACAGTTTCTCTAGTAGTTCCTCCAAAGCCTCTCTTATGTCCTCATTATCAGGGTCCAATCGAAGCGCGTGTTTATAATTCTCAACCGCCAAGTTTATGTCACCCAGCGCTTTATAAGCTTTTGCTGAGTTTACGATTGCTTGCACGAAGTTAGGGTTCGATTGCAGCGCGCGCTTGAACTCGACTAGTGCTGCTTTCGCATCTCCGCAGCTCATCAATGCCATTCCGAGCTGATTCCTGATGTCTGGATAATCAGGCCTAATTGCCAATGCTTCCCGGTAATGTTGAACTGCTTCGCAGTAGTCGCCTCGCCTGTGCCGTTCGCGGGCTAGCCGATAGTAATATTCTATTTCATCCACTTCGGTGGGTTGCAGGCAGTTGAAATAACAGTTGGCTTGCTGATATTCGCCCTCGGCATGAGCCACAAGGCCCTTTTCAAGCGTTTCGGATGAAAATGCAGGTTCCAGTTCCGCCGATTCCTTTATAAGCTTCAGTCCTTCTGAATACTTTCCTTCACTGTAAATTATGATGCCCAATAATAAAAGCGCCTTCGCAAACTTCGGATTTAGGCTAAGCGCGACTTCTAATTCTGCCTTTGCTTTTTCATACATTCCCTTTTGCCGATAAACACTGGCAAGCTGATATCGCAAATCGGGATATTTAGGGTGTATTTCAATGGCTTTCTTTAGCTCTTCTTCAGCTTTGTCGAGCGCATGATGCCCAAAATAACGCATCGCAAGCTGCGCTCTTGCCTCTCCGATGTAAAAGTTCGCTAGCTTCCGCCTTGGTGAGGATAATGGCTCTTTGCTTTTAAGGAAAGCGTCAAACTCTGCTATGGCATCGGCATAAAGGCCCTGATCGAAAAATTCAACACCTTTGGCGTATTGGTCGGGTCTTTTGACGGATGATGTCGGCATTTATGATACTCCTACTGGCCCATCGGAACTTGCTTATCCAGCAAATCCGAATAGTCTCAAGTATTATGATTATCGGCACGAATCCCGAAGTCTTAACTTAAAAAAATACGAAAAAGGCCCCAAGTTTAACAGGTTTCTACTTTGAACGGTCACTAAACCATTCAATCCCACTAAACTTCGGGCCCAAAACGTAAAATAAATCGGATAGTTACTTCGCGGCGCCGATTTTGAACATTGTGGTTCCGCAGGTAGGGCATTTGCCTTTGCTGGCGGGTTTGCCATTTTTCATGGTTACCTGCTGGGCGTCCTTCATCTCCTTCTTGCTCTTGCATTTGACGCAATAGCCGTCCATTGCTCTGGTTCACCTCCTTGCCGAAATATTGTGATTGTTTTTCGAACAATACTGCGCTCGTATTCCATTTTATCCACAGCTTTTCCTTCTTATTTCAAGCGTAAAAAGTTTTATTTATTGCTTTTTTACAGAAAAAAGTAAGATTTTTGCCATTTTTCGCCCACAAAGGCCGTTTTTAGATGGGAAATCGCACGGAAAAGGTGGCATCCTCGCGTTTTTAAGGTTGCCGAGAAGGTATAGCTTTCGCTAGGCGGGGATTTATCCAGGGGTTCTCAAAAAGGAGATAATTTTGTTCAAATGTCGCTTTCGAAGTATCGGTTGAGGCAGCTCTTGCCCGTGAAATATCTCCGATAAACGCAAGGTTCCATTGGCTCACTCCCAAGTCATCCGGCAAGCCCGCAATCACTCTTACGGAAACTTCATTAATTTCAGGGCTCGCGGCAAATAACGCTGAACTTACCACAGCGGCCGCCCTGACAACTGCCGTTTGGTCTGGATTTGCCGCAGCGATCCTCACAGATACAAATGCCTTTTTGTGCCTAGGGTCGATTTCTATGTTTTCAACCATTGAACCTGACTGAAATGCCGCCGAGTTATACATATTCAGCTGTGTAATAAGTTGTTGCTCCGATAACGGATGCACTTGCTGAATAACGGACGCATTCTCGGATTGAGGACTGGCAGTTTGTGATTTAGACGGCAGTGGAACATTTTTTTGCAAAGATTGAGTGGAAGGTGGGGCTGTTGAAACTTCCCGAACAGGGCCCCAGATAACCAGCGCAACAATAGAACCGGCGATGAAAGCAAGTGCTATGGCAATTATCGCTAGTGTTGAATAGCCAACCACACTTTTGAACTTCGGGCTTCGGGAAATGCGGTCATACCAGCTCTCCTGACTGAGCGGATGCCTATCAATTCCCGGCTTCTGTGTTTGCTTGGCGGTGATGGCTTCCAAAGATTCCTTAATGGCCTTATCATTTGGGTTTATATCCATAGCCATCCTATACCATCGAGCCGCTTCGTCAAAATCGCCTTTTTCTTCGTATATTTTAGCGAGCAGAATATGGCAGTCTATATTTTCCGGGTCAATCTTAAGTACTTCCGAAGCTTGGGTGATCGCTTCGGCATATTGCTTTTTAAAACGCGAGAGATTTGCCTCGGCTAAAAGCCTTGGTATGTCGATTTGGCTTTGAACTTCTGAAGAATCTTCCACATCGGCAATTTTTCTGCCGCATTGTGCGCAGTATACAGCCTCCCAGTCGAACTGTATATTGCAGTTTGGGCAGACAGGCATGGCTTTTCCAGTCCTTTCTTTATTCTCGGCGTTTCACCTCATACGCCGACTTTGCCTTTTACACCGGTGTGGCCGAAACCGCCTTCGTTGCGCGCCGTTTCTGGAAGCTCTTCGGTTTCCATTAAGAAGGCCTTTGCAACTGGGGCAATGACTAGCTGGGCTATTCGATCTCCCCGGTGTATTACAAAAGGTTCCGCCCCTAAGTTAGCGACAATAACTTGCACAACGCCCCTGTAATCGGAATCTATGGTTCCTGGTGAGTTAAGCATAGTTATTCCGTGTTTTAAAGCTAATCCACTCCTTGGCCTTATTTGGCCTTCGTAGCCGGCAGGAATTGCCATTTTTAATCCTGTGGTAATGAGCTTTCGCTCGCCCGGCTCTATAACCTCGTCTTTATCCACTGCCGCAAAAAGATCCATTCCCGCAGAGCCTGCGGTGGCATATTCCGGCAAAGGCAAACCTTCGGCTTCCGGCATTCTCTGAACTTCGATAGTCACAATATCTCGCATATCTTTGTTCCGATTTATTTAAAGGCTTTCTAAGCCTTTAATGTTGGTGCGCGCCTCCTCAGCTTCTGCCGAGTTCGGGGCCGCGTCGATAACGCGTCTCCACATCCTCTCAGCTCCGGCTTTATCTTCCCTTTCCGCGTATATGTATCCTAATCCGAGCATCGAAACCACGTCATTTGGGTCAAGCTCGAGCGCAGTTCGATACGAATCCAAAGCATCTTCATCTCGGTTGAGATCGTAATATACAGTTGCCAAATTGCTGTGATAAAGCGCTTTAGTTTTGTCCAACTGGCAAGCGCGTTTAAACATCTCTGCTGCCTCTTCAAGCCGGTTTTGGCTGTAAAGATTCTGTCCCATTAAATTATATTCTTCTGCGCTGGATAATTCGTCTTCCTTTATTGAATTAAAACTGCCGCTGCTTGAACTGGCTCCGAATATTGGAGAAGAGTCCAACTTCGCGCTTTCCAAGGCGCGTCCGCAGTTTGCGCAGTGTTTCCATTGTGGAGCTACATTTGAACCGCATTTCGCGCACTTGGACGATGCGATGTGCCCGCACTCAGGACAATAACTCCAAAGATAAAAATCCGGAATTGCGCGTCCGCAATGCAAACACGCCGCCGCTTTACCACCTGCTTTTGAACCACACCCGGAACAGTAAACGGCATTCTTTTTCAACACGAGGCCGCAAGTCCCACAGCGTTCCGATATTTGCTCGCCGCATTGAGAGCAAAACTGGTCGCCGCTTTCCACTAGTGCATCGCAACTCGGGCAGTTCAATGTTTCGTTTCCCATTCCGGTTCTCCAAGCACGTCAAATGCAAAGAGTCGATGCTGTTTGGCACCGACTCTCGGTTTAATCCATTATATATGTTATACCGACGAGAGACTTATCCTTCTACATCATCGATCTGGGGGTTTTCCGGCAACTTGAAAATGAAGGACGACCCTTTGCCAACTTCGCTTTCGACCCAAATTTCTCCGTGATGCGCCTCAACAAGCGCTTTTACCAGGAAAAGCCCGATTCCGGTTCCTCCAGCTTCCCGCGTATCGCGGTTGTCAACCCTATGAAACCTATCAAAAACTTTGGATAAGTGCTCTTTGGGTATTCCTATGCCTTGGTCCATTACGCTCATAACCACGTAGCCGTCTTCCCTTCTCCCTTTTATTGTAACTACTCCGCCCTTCGGAGAATATTTTATGGCGTTATTTGTTAGGTTGGTTAAAATCTGGTCAACCTTGTCTTCATCGGCGATTATTTCTGGTATGTCGTCAGCCAGGTCCAATACAAGCTCATGCTTAGATGTATAAGAACTCTGCGCCATAATAACTTTTTCGCAAAGGTCTTTCAGGTTCACTGGTTTCAAATTGAGCTGCAAAGCGCGGCCCGCTTCAATCCTCGACACATTGAGCAGGTCGCTTATGAGTCGTGTCAGACGGTCGCATTCTGTGTCGATAATTGTATAAAACTCGCGCCTTGTCGCTTCATCATAATAACCGTCCACATCGGCTAAAAGCGTCGATATAAATCCTTTAATCGATGTAAGCGGAGTTCGGAGCTCGTGAGAAACCGTTGAAACGAACGCTGTTTTCATCCGCTCGACACTGCGGATTTCTGTTATATCATTAAAAATCGCAACTGCTCCTATTACCGATTGGTCATCGCCTTTCACTAAAGCAGTCTGCACTTGGAAAATGCGTTCTTCACCCGGATCGTGCTTGACAGAAATTTCTTGCGCAATTTCCGTCTGCTCTTTTATCGATTGGGTGAGGACTTTTAGGACGTTTTCTTCCTTGATGACTTCTTCCATCATCCGCCCTTGAACATCTTCGCCATCAAGCCCCAACATGTCTCTTGCGGACGGGTTTATCTGCTGGATGTGACCTTGTTTCCCGACCATAATAAGGCCGGCATATACACTCTCGATTATGGATTCAAGCTGTTCTTTTTCTTCAACGACTTCTTGGTATAGCTGGGCGTTTGCTATTACAGCTGCGGCATTCTTTGCAAGCCTTTCAAGGAGTCTCAAGTCTTCCTCGATGAAAATGTTGCCATACCGCTTGTTGAAAACGTGAAGAACACCTATTGGCCTCTCCTCGATTACCCGGTTTTCTTCATCTCGCTTTTCTTCGATGAGGGGGACTGTTACGCCATTGCGGATGCCCAATAGCGCCACATTTTCTTTGAGGGTGCGCTCGTCGTTCAGAGCGTCATACATTACGTATGGTTTACGTTCCCGGAATACCTGGCCCGATACTCCCTCAGTCGCCCTAACGCGGAAAGAACGTATCTGGTCATCCGTAAATCCCAGCGCCGGCTTGCGGGCAATCAGTTCGCCGCTTTCTTTGTCGAAAGTCATAAAAACAGCTTTTTCAGCCTGCAAAATCATTGCAACGCGTGCAATAAACCTGCGAAGCGTCTCTTCTAAGTCGGAAAGAGGCGCCGGCCCTTCCTGAACGGCCGAAGCGTTTCGGACTTTCTCCTCTAGCTCTTTATTAGCTTTTTCCAGAACGGCTATGTAGGCCCTTCGTTCTTCCAGTTCGCTTTCCAGGGCCTTGACTCGCTGCTGCAACAGCGCCAAATCATCACTCAAGGTGCTTACCTCGATACACGGGGTCGAAGGATAAATATATCCAACAATATATACTGTCAGATAAGCTTATTTATATTGACAAAATATGCAGTAAAAAAAGTTCCTCAGCCCCATAAAAACGGAACTAAGAACTTTAACTCACTGCCGGATTATAACATACAGAACTGCCTCCGTCAAACGCGTTTGGCAAGCCTAATAAAGCTGATTCAATCCTTGCTTGCGATCCTAAAACTGTCTGCTTGATCTATTCTTTGAAACCTTTATTATCTAAATTCGGTCCAAAATCCCTTAATGCAAATTAAACCGGTTCCTATGCTATAATACCCGCGTGAAAAAAATCGGTTTTTATAAAATTATTATAGCCGGCGGTATGCTTGTTACCGCTATCCCATCCTCGGCGCAATTCCCAAGAGAAAACTTCCTTGGTGTTTTTGCCGGTCCGGCAAGGCTGGGTTGTATGCACATTGTAACGGAAAAAACGGAAATATCAGGCAAAGCTGCTTATAAAATAGAAAGTATCCTCAAAACCCGGATGAATGTCCTAGGAAACGAAGTCTCTCAGGAAATCAAATCTACGGTTTTCACAAATGAAGAGTTCTCACCAATTCGCGAAATAGTAATTATGTCTTCAGGAGGCAGTTTAACTCGTATTGAAGCCAATTTCAATGGCGATAAAGTGGAATGCGAGCTTTCATCCGGCGATTCTGTTACTCGGAAAACGCTTGACATCCCTTATGGCAAAAAAATGATAGGGGATGCTATGGTATTTGGTCCAGGCGGAATCCCTGAAATTGGCGCCATAGCCGAAGCCGCGTTCTTCAATCCCTTAACATTGCAAATAGAAACTGTCAAAATTGAAACCCTTCGTAGGGAAACTGTAGAATTGCCAGGACTCTTTTCCGGAGAAACTTTGGTAGTCAAGAGTTCCACTCGCTTGGGCGATATCACTACATGGCTGGATTCCGCGGGCGAGATCGTCAAAGCCCAAAGCTTAATGGGCATCACAATGGTTCGTGAATCCCCGGAAAAAGCTGTTTCCTCGCTCGAAAAAGAATCGAACTCAAAAGAAGACTTCGCAGAAATGACTTCGGTAAATCCAAACCGCGATATTCCAGATCCTCGCAATCTAAAGTATCTAAAAATTCGGCTCTCTAACTTGCCATCCGCTAATTTCGCTATTACTGACGGCAGGCAAAAAGTTGTTGCAAAACCCCAAGAGGATGGCTATTTTTATGCGGATATAGAGATCAACGCCAGGCCTTTCCCGTTGAAGAAATCGGTTTCTTTGCCGATAAAAGACCCCGGGTTGGCTCATTATTTGGAAGAAAGTCCTTACATAAATGCCAAGGATCCTCTGATTCGCTCCCTCGTGAAGGAAATAAAGGGCAACGAAACGAAAGCTTATGAGACAGCCGTAAAGATCAGCAAATGGGTTAATGCAAATATGCAAAGCCAAGCCGACATTGGAGTTGTGCGGTCGGCGGTTGAAGTGTTAAAATCCAAACGCGGTGTTTGCCGCGATTATGCTATATTATTTACTGCATTAGCCCGCGCCGCAGGCATTCCCACTCGACTGGCAGCTGGGTTGGTTTATATGAACGGCGCATTTTACTATCACGTATGGGCGGAAAGCTTCGTCGGGTCTTGGTTCGCGTTTGACCCAACAATAGGCGGCGACTTCGTGGATGCGACTCACGTGAAACTGACCCAAGGCGAAACTGATTCACTTTTCGATATGGCTAAGGTAATCGGCGGCTTGAAAGCCGAAATAAAAGGCTTTTCACATGGCAAATGACTATATTCCTGTATTAATCTTTATAATCATCGGAATAGGCTTCGCCGTTTTTTCGCTATTTCTTTCTTGGCTGATTCGGCCGCACAACCCAACAAGCGAAAAACTAAGCACTTACGAATGCGGGGAATTGCCCGAAGGTGATGCTTGGCGGCAGTTCCGGGCAGGATTTTATGTTTTCACCCTCGCTTTTGTCATCTTCGACGTCGAAGCGCTTTTCATTGTGCCGTGGGCTTTAGTGCTTAAGCCGATGAAGCAAATAGGGCTTGGAGTCTTAGCTGCCATAGACGGCATTATATTCCTTGTTATTTTGAGCATAGGGCTCTTTTACGCTTGGAAGAAAGGTGCATTGCAATGGGAATAAGGCCTGTCGATGTGTGCGATTGTTTGCCGGGCGGCAGTGTCATTACCGTCAATCTTGAAAAGTTGCTCGCTTTGGGCAGGACATCTTCGCTTTGGTACATGCTTTTTGGCCTTGCTTGCTGCGCGATCGAACTGATGGCAACCGGCGCGGCAAGATACGATTTTGACCGTTTCGGAATGATGTTCCGCGCATCCCCGCGACAGGCAGACTTGATGATCGTCGCCGGAACTGTAACTCTCAAAATGGCGGAACGCGTCCGAAGGCTTTACGAGCAAATGGCCGAACCAAGATGGGTCATTGCAATGGGCAGTTGCGCAAATACGGGCGGCCCTTTCTATGACTCCTATTCTGTCCTGAAAGGCGTAGATAAAATCATACCTGTGGATGTTTATGTGCCCGGCTGCCCACCGCGCCCGGAAGCTTTGATTGAAGCTTGCCTGAAACTCCACGAGAAAATAAAAACAGATGCGCGCCAGCCGCGTCCTCGTCGCCCCTTGCCTAGCTTAAAGGACATATTCGGCAGTTAAGATGATAAATAAAGTTCAAAATGCCATAAATGAAAAATTTCCCAGTATCCAGTTGGAGTCTCATCAGGATGTAGAGTGGCCCGTTTTTCGTGTCCCATCCGAAGACTTGGTCAATTTCTGCTCTTTGCTAAAAGAATCGCCAGAGCTGCTTTTTGACTACTTGGCTTGCATTACCGGAGTAGATTGGAACGACCGTTTTGAAGTCGTCTACCACATCCAATCGTTGCTTTATAACTTCAAAATTGTTCTTAAGGTCAATGTCGACCGCCGAAATCCTTCCATCCCATCAGTCACAGGCATTTGGGCGGGAGCCGACTTTCAGGAACGCGAAGTCTACGATATGTTCGGAATTATAATCGAAGGCCATCCCAACCTCCGGCGCATACTACTTCCGGAAGAATGGGAAGGCTTCCCGCTTAGAAAAGATTATGTCACTCCGAATTAAAACAGAAGAAATTCTCGTAAATATGGGCCCACAGCATCCGAGCACTCACGGAGTGCTCAGGCTGGTGCTGACGCTAGATGGTGAAATCGTCAAAGATTGCAAGCCCGATATTGGTTACCTCCATCGCGGAATCGAAAAACTAGCTGAGAATAGGACTTACATTCAGTTCTTGCCGCTTACCGACCGCTGCGACTATCTCTCTGCTATGCTGAACAATGCAGTTTACGTTCAGGCTGTCGAGAAATTGGCGGGCATAGATGTCCCCGAACGAGCTGAATGGATTCGAATGATAATGATGGAATTGCAGCGGATCGCCAGCCACCTCGTGTTTGTTGGAGCTTTTGCGCTGGATCTCGGCGCCACCACTCCTTTCATTTACTGTTTCCGCGAGCGCGAAGATATTATAGACCTTTTCGAAATGGTTTGCGGAGCGAGGCTGACATACAATTATATGCGTTTTGGAGGTGTTAGCCGCGACTTGCCCGGCGGCTTCTATTCAAAATGCAAATCCTATATAAATAAACAGCGAAAAAGGCTGCCGGAATACAACTCACTTTTTTCCGAAAACCAAATCACTCTTTTGCGCACCCGCGGTATAGCGGTGATTGACGGCCCCACGGCGGTTAACTATTCTCTAAGCGGCCCGTCGCTTCGCGCGTCAGGCATAAGTTATGATGTACGCCGCTCCGACCCTTACTCGATGTACAGCAATGTCCGTTTTAATGTAGTAACTCGAAGCGAAGGCGACACGCTCGCTCGATATCTTAATCGTGTCGATGAAATCTCCGAAAGCCTTCGTATCATAGAACAGGCTTTGGATATGATACCCGAAGGAAACCCTGTCCCCAAGACTTCGCTTTCTTTCAAACCACCCGTCGGTGAAGTCTACCATCATATCGAATCATCGAGGGGAGACTTGGGCGTTTACCTTATTTCAGATGGATCCGCTAAACCATTCAGGCTCAAATGGCGAGCCCCTTCGTTTATGAACCTAAATACCATAGGGCAGCTAGTCAAAGGTTATAAAGTAGCCGACGTGGTCGCCATTCTAGGCAGTATAGATATCGTTCTCGGCGAAGTCGACCGCTGAAACCTGAACGCCGGCTTCATTTGGAGGGTAAAATGAGGACTGTTTTCATCGCTTTTCTGATTTTTATTCTTTTTGCAGTTTTTGCAAGCGCGCAGCAGCCTTCGGAGTTTTTAATTAGTTTCTGGTGTGGCCCATCACTCACTGCTGAAAACTATTTCGACATTGCATCTGCAGGCTTCAATGTGGCTGGTCCCGTCTGCGCTGAATATAGCTTGGATTTCAATAAACAATTACTTGAATTGTGCCAAAAAAATGGCCTTAAAGCGCTGATTCAAGACCATCGCCTTTCGGCGAAACCCGAAGATCCGGATTTTGAAAGCAATTTGGACGCGGTAATTGCTGATTATTCTAACCATCCAGCCCTCTACGGCTACTTGCTTGCCGATGAACCTTCAGCATCGGAGTTTTACCGATTGGCAGCGGTGAACCAGTATCTTTTGAAAAAAGATCCAAAGCATATTCCCTTTATAAATATCTTTCCAAACTACGTCCCAGCCGAAAAGCTTGGCAGTGCCAACTACGATGACTATTTGAAACAATTCATCAGCATTGTCAAACCTGTGCTCGTGAGTTATGACAACTATTCCTTAATTCCAGGCGATGAACGTGAAGTATGGTGGGAAAATTTGGAATCCGTTCGGAAGGAATGCCTCGCCGCCGATAAGCCATTCGTCGTAATCATATTGGCAACCCCTCACGGCCCGTATCGTGACCCAAACGACGCAGACTTGCGCTGGCAAGCTTATTCATCTGCGGCTTACGGCGCAAAAGGAATCCTATATTTTACATACATAACTCCTTCTGCGGAAAATGAATGGAATTATCGAAATGGGATTTTGGATGCTAATAACAAAAAGTCAGCTAAATATGCCCACGTCAAACAGCTGAATCACGAGCTAAAAACATTGGGCAAGATTCTCATCGGGCTAAAATCCACTGCGGTTTACCATTTCGGCAAATTGCCAGCCGGAACAATTCCTCCTCCCCAAAAAGCCTTGGTTACTTCAAAAGACGAGGATCTTCTGGTTGGAGAGTTCATAGACAAAACAGGCGCTAACTATATCTTGGCAGTCAATCGCGATCCTCGAAAAAGCCGTGATATCATTTTTTCTGTCCGTAAAGCTAAAAAACTTGCCGAAATGATGAAAGACGGCAAAAGCCGCATTGTCGCAGAATTGGAATACGGCTACGACATCTCTGTCAGGTCAAGGTTTCTCCCAGGCGAAGGCAAGCTCTTCAAGATACTCGAATAAGGACTTCCACTATGCGAACCTCATACAGGCTTACAGTAATTGCGCTTTGCCTCATATGCTGCGCTTCTTCGGCGGCTCCGATATCCTTTGAAGGTGCAAATCTTCGCCTTGATATAGAAAGCTCTCCGCTTCAGATAAATATTTCAGATATAAATGGCAGGTTTATCTGTTCAACAATCAGCGGAGGATTTTGGTTTAGGTCGCCTGAAGGTTTTTGGTCTTCGATTACGGATTTGGAAAACACTTCTCAAAAATCGGATGGCTCGATTTCCCTTCTTTGCCGAAATAACCTCGGCTATAGGGCACGCATAGATGTGGAGCTTAAAGGCGATGGTGTGCTGAAACTCAAGTTTGAGCCGTTCGAGCCATCGGTCGAAGTCAAAGTAGAGTTCGAAGCGAGTAACAGCAACGAAGAGGCATTTTTCGGGCTTGGGGAAGTTTGGAACGGTAGTCTGAACCAGCGCGGCAAAAAAGTCCGTATGTGGGTAAAGCAGGGAACACCCGATGAATGCGCCTATGTGCCATTTTTAATAAGTTCCACAGGTTACGGCATTTTTGTCGACAACTACCGAGATGGCATTTTTGATGTTTGCAACAGCGTGCAGGACGCGTGGAGTTTTTCTTTCAAAGACCGTTCAGTTGATTTCTATGTTCTAAGCGGTCCAACTCCAAAGGATGTTGTCCGCCGTTATGCCGAGATAACCGGTAAACCCCCGGTTCCTCCTAAATGGTCGCTCTTGCCTTGGAAATGGCGCGACCGCATAAAAACCGACCGCGAGATATACGACGATGTAAATGGTATGCTTAACAATAACATTCCTCTTGGCGTTATATTGGCAGATAATCCTTGGCAGCGCTACGGAATGAATAGTTTTGAGTTCGACCCCGAATTGTTCCGCGACCCACCCAGGTTGATTCGGAACCTTGCCAAAAAAGATGTTAGATTTCTTGTTTGGACCTCTCCATTTACGAGCAAGGGAGTGCCTAACTTCGACATCGCTCGAAGCCGCGGCTATTTTATTATAGATAAATACGGCAAACCTCTCTCTGCCGACGGCCAATTCTATATAGATCTTACAAACCCTGAAGCTTACAACTGGTGGAAGCAGGAAATGAAAAAAGCCATTCGGCTGGGTATTGCCGGAATGAAATTGGACCGCGGACAGAATATACCGGTAGAAGCCGTTTTTTATGACGGCTCCACTGGGGCCGAAATGCATAACAAATACGCGCTTCTTTATTGCAAAGTGGTATATGAAGCCTTAAATGAAGAACGCCCGCACGACTTTACCATACTTCCTCGCGCCGGCTGTGCCCGCTCACAGGTATATTCATTGGGAAAATGGCCGGGCGACCTAGCTTGTAATTTCAGCTCGTTAGAAGGACTCGGTTCAGCCATAATAGCCGGGCTTAGCGCTGGACTTGCAGGTTTTTCAAACTGGGGTTCCGACATTGGCGGTTTCGAAGGTCGGCCATCAAAAAACCTTTTTATTAGATGGGCTCAGTTTGGGGCATTCAGCCCTATTATGCAACTGCACGCGAAAAATGCCAAAGATATTCGTAACCCCGAAAATTTCGACCAGCAGATGACGCGAATCTACCGATATTATGCAACTCTCCATTCGGAATTGATTCCGTATATTTATTCACACGCAATCATAGCTAACGAAACCGGCATCCCTATTATGCGCCCACTGTTTTTGGAGTTCCCAAATGATCGCGAAGCCATCAACCAAAACTTTGAATATATGTTTGGGCCAGACATTCTTGTAGCGCCAATTTACGAAGATAAACAGGCTAGAGACGTATACCTACCTAAAGGTGTATGGTTCGACTACTGGACAGGACGCAAATTAATAGGACCGATCACTATTAAACAATATCCGTGTCCCATCGACCGCATTCCTATATTTTTCAGGGGAGGGGCAATCATTCCAATGATGGTTAGGAACGATGTCACTGGCCACAAGACCTTGCCAAAATCTGCGGCTTGCGCCACCATTTTAGTTTACCCTAATGGACGCTCTGCTGTGGGCATCCGCGATAAAACAACGAAGTTTACAGTTGAATGCAACGAGAATACCCAAGCGATTAGCATTGCCGGAAAGAATATTAATTGGCCTGTGAGCCTTTGCATAAGAGCGCAGTCAAAACCCCTCAAAGTTCAACTGAATGGCAAGCATTTGAAGGAATCGCCCCAAAAAGCATTTCTTGGCGAAAAAGGCCTGTGGTGGTTCGATAAAAACAAAGGCAGGCTGATTGTTCACGCGCCAGCTGGATTCGCCTCGATAAAAGCCTTCTATCGCTAAAAGGTTCAAAGCGCACAAAAAAAAGCCCGGTCTTCCAAACCGGGCTAGATGCTAAACCTGGAGGAGAAAGGATGCTAATCGTAAGCTATTAGTATATATGCAATTCACGTGCCAAGGGTTCCAGGTATTTTCAATCGATTTTCACTTAAAATTTGCGTTTTCATAGCCGAATCTTTTTACGGCGATATAAGCTCCCACACTATTTGCGATGCAAGCTCTAGAAATGCAGAAACGGCGCAGGAAATCCTTTTCCAACGCCGTTTCTTTAGAAAAGAGAAGCCAAAGCTCTCTTTTCAATCTAACATTCAGAGTGCCCGCATCCGTAACACTTTTGACATCCTTCTTCAAACACTAGGGCGGCTTCGCCGCAGTTCGGGCAAAGATCTCCCACTGCGTTAACATCAGCGCTATCGGAATGACCGTTTTCATTATCGTTGCCGGCTAGCCCTATATGCTCTGCCAGAGTTTGGGCTACAGCATCCGGTAGGCTGCGCACTCTGTCTCTGCCATAGCCAAGTTGCCTGGCGCCGCCAATTCCCAAAAGCTGCTCTATAATCGCTTTGACTTTTTCAGTGGGTGATAATGGACAAGGCAGGCGCAAAACTAACGAACAAAGCCTTCCCAACGCCTCTGCGAATGTGGCAGTCTCACTCCCGCCTTTGCCAACACTCACAAATACTTCAAATGGCTCGCCTTGTTCATCGTCATTGGCTGTAACATAAGCGGTTCCAAGAGGAGTTTCCCTCCGATATGTCTTTCCAGTCAGGCAGTGTGGCCTAGGTCTCACAAGCTCACCTTGCCCTGAAGTCGAATAATTTGTCTTTTCCTCAGGTTTACTTTTGCCAATATTTAGGACCTGCTCTCCTTTGCAGCCGTCGCGAAATACAGTGATGCCTAGACAGCCTTCGTTATAAGCCAGCCAATATACTTTTGCGACATCTTCTTCAGTTGCGCTGTTCGGCAGGTTCACTGTTTTCGATACCGCGTTATCTGTATGCCGCTGGAACGCAGCTTGCATCCTAACGTGCCATTCCGGGGCTATCTCGTGAGCTGTGACAAACACTCGACGGATTTCTTCCGGAACCTCCGAAAGCTTGTCTAAATGCCCAAGCTCTTCGACTTTGGCGATCAACTCGTCGGAATAAAATCCTTTGGATTTTGCAAGCGCCGCAAAATGCGGATTCACGAACTCCAGGCGGCGATCTCCCGATTGATGAACATATGCTAGCGCAAATACTGGCTCTATTCCCGACGAGCAGTCAGCGATGATGCTCAAACTTCCGGTAGGCGCTATGGTCGTTACCGTTGCATTTCTAAGCGGCTTTCCATTCTTGTAAATACTCTTGCTGAAATTAGGGAACGGTCCTCGCTCAACAGCTAGTTTCTGGGATTCCTCGTGGCCAATCTTTCTAATGAATCCCATAACTTCTTCCGCTAATACCAAAGCCTGCTCGCTATCATACGGAATCCCCAACAACATAAGGACATCAGCCCAGCCCATAACGCCAAGGCCGATTCGCCGGTTTCCCTGCACCATATCCTGAATCTGTTTGAGCGGGAATGGGTTTATTTCTATGACATCATCGAGGAATCGAACAGCTGTCCTTACCGCGTCCTCGAGTCCTTCCCAGTCAATTCTCGGCTCTATTTCGCCGACGACGAACCTGGACAGGTTAATTGATCCCAAATTGCACGCTTCAAATGGCAGGAGTGGCTGCTCACCACACGGGTTCGTTGCTTCAATAAGCCCTAATTCCGGAGTTGGATTTGCTGGGCTGGCATTTATACGGTCAATGAAAATTATCCCAGGATCGCCGGTTTCCCAAGCAGAGCGAATTATGCGGTCAAATACATCTCGGGCGCGAAGCTTGCCTACTGATTTTCCATTTTGCGGCGCAATAAGATCGTATTCTTGATCATTCCGGACTGCATCCATAAACGCATCCGTCACTGCAACGGAAATATTGAAGTTTGTGATACCGCCTGAACGCTTGCAATCGATGAAACTCAAAATATCCGGATGGTCAACCCTCAAAATCCCCATGTTTGCGCCACGTCGCGCGCCGCCTTGTTTTACAGATTCAGTCGCCTCGTTAAATACGCGCATAAAACTTACCGGACCGCTTGCAACACCCGCAGTCGACGACACTGCAGACCCTTCAGGCCGTAGCCTTGAAAACGAAAAACCGGTCCCGCCGCCGCTCTTATGTATAATCGCCGCATATTTAACAGCGTCGAAAATACCTTCCATCGAATCTTCGACAGGCAGAACGAAGCAAGCCGACAGCTGTTGCCCATTTTCTTTCCCAGCGTTCATAAGTGTAGGCGAGTTTGGCAAAAACCTGCGTTCCACCATCAAACGGTAGAACTTGTCGGCGGCTTCTTCAGGATGGATTCCGCTGACATCTGACCACCGCCTTTCCGCTTCCGCAACAGCAGACGCTACCCGCCAACACATCTCGTCGGGCGTTTCGGCTACCTTCCCGTCTTTCCGAAGCAGGTATCTCTCACTCAATATTCTTTTTGCTGTGTCCGACCAGACACCTTTGATTTTACCGGCTAACATTTATGGGGCCTCCATTCCCAAGTTCGAAATTAAAAGTCAAAAATGACTAAAATCGCTTCTCAATATTTTTGCTATTGAGCATACCAGTTGAAATGGGTTTCTTTTTCCCGCTTTCTTAAATAGCCTAACTTTGCTCAATTCAGACCGTTGTGGCACCCGAGTTGAAATGGGTTTCTTTTTCCCGCTTTCTTAAATAGAAATTGCGTTTCCGCTATCCCAATCCGTCCACAATTTCTTTAAACTGCGAAATGTCTTCAAACTGGCGATATACCGAGGCAAACCTTACATAAGCTACCTGATCCAATTTATGAAGCTCTTCTATAACCAGATCGCCTATTTCATCCGAGCTCACTTCACGGCGTCCGCTTTCATAAATCTGCCGTTCTATACGGTCGGCTACTTCTTCGAGCGTCTCTACGCTTACAGGTCTTTTCTCACAGGCTGTAAGCATGCCTCTAAGAATCTTGTTGCGGTCGAAAGGCTCACGCCGCTGGTCTTTTTTGACTACCATTGGCTGCACCTCTTCAATATGTTCGTAAGTTGTAAACCGTCGTTCACATCTTGTGCATTCACGCCGCCTGCGAATCGCAGCGCCGTCCCTTAATGACCGCGATTCAAGTACACGATCTTCTTCAAAACCACAAAAAGGGCATTTCATAGTCGTCCTAGATAAAGAGAGAATCGTGGGCGAGAACTACGCTATATATTGCGTGAATCGAATCCTACCACACTATATATACCCAAGTCAATAGCATTGCAAGCAATTTTTAAAATTTAAGGATCGAGTGTTTGGCGCTTAAAAATTGAGGATTACTTAAGGTTTTTTTAGGGGTTTTATAGCGGCGCTATTCCATTTTTGCGGATACTATTTCGCGCGCCTTTTTTACCAGATCGCTTAACGATTCTGCGGGAATTGCGCCCTTTTGTAAAAGATGCTCCATTTTTTCAATTGCCGCGCCTCCCGTAAAATCGCGGAGCGCGATAGATTGCGGATGCAACAATACTACAGGCAGGCCACACTCTAACAATTCTACCGCGGCTTTCAAGTTTGCCATATTTGCTCCGCCAACCGGGAAATCGGTAACGACAACCACAGCGCTTTCTTTAGCTAACTTCAAGTTCTTTTTCGTAGCTTCATCATCTATTGGTTGGAATGGGGGAAGGCAAACAGTATCTATGCCTAATGATTCTGCCACTTCTTGGTCGGCGTCGCCAGCTGTAAGTGTTCCAGCAGTTACTTTGAAGCCTTGGCTCATTAGCCTTGCAAAAACAGAAGCTCCAGTGCCGCCACCGCAGATAACGTGAATGCTCGGTTTGTTCTCAAAATCATTGCCATTGTGCTTCAAAGCGCTTTTGACGCTAGATATAACATACGGCCTACCTGTGACCGGATGTCTCCTTACCCAAACTTCAACACCGTATGCAGCCCTTATTCGTTCCTCAGTGATTACGTCCTCCGGGCTTCCTTCAGCAAGCTTGCGGCCGTTATCCATTAAAATTAACCGGCCGCAAAACTGGGCCGCCAGGTTCAGATCGTGCATAACTATGCCGATGGTTAGGCCGTGCTCACGGTTCAAACGCCGCAATAAATCCATTATCTCAAATTGGTATCGTAAATCCAGGTGCGAAGTGGGCTCGTCTAGAAAAATTATTTCCGTTTTTTGAGCCAAAGCTCGGGCAATTATCGCCCTCTGCATTTCACCCCCGCTTAACGCGTGAATACAACGATCAGCCAGGTGCTCGATCCCGGTTAGTCGCATAGCTTCTTCCGCCGCTTCGTAGTCTTGATTTTTTTCAAACGAAAAACGGCTGAGATGCGGCGAACGTCCCATAAGCACCACTTCTCGCACAGTGAACTCAAAAGCCACAAATATGTCTTGAGGAACGACGGAAACTCGCCTGGCAAACTCTTTGGCAGGAATTTTCCAAATATCGGTTCCATCCAGCATAACCATACCGGAAAGAGGTTTTACAGCGCGAGTCAATACCCGCATTAAGGTGGTTTTCCCCGAGCCGTTGGGACCGATTATCCCTAGAAACTCTCCCGTTTTTATTTCAACCGATATTCCATCGAGAATCCGGTTCACAGTATTGTATCCAAAGGCAACCGATTCCAGCTTTATTGAACTCATTCCGCGCCTCTTTTTAGGAGGTAAAAGAAGAATGGAGCCCCTAACAGTGCCGTAATGACGCCAACTGGAAGCTCACTTGGGGAAACAATCAGGCGCGCCACAATGTCCGCTGAAACCATCAACACGCCTCCGAACAATGCAGCCATCGGAATAAGCACTCTATGGTCGGGACCGAAAACTTTTCGCGCAATATGAGGGACCATAAGTCCAACAAAGCCGATAATCCCACACACGGATACGGCTGCCGCTGTGATTAGAGAAGCAACCGCAATTAAGAGTGTTTTCAACGTTTCAGTGTCTATTCCTAAATGCGCGGCTGTTTCTTCACCCATCGAATAAATATTCAAATCCCTAGAAAAAGCCATCAAAATCGCAAGGCCAACCGCGGCGAAGGGAAAGGACATCAGCACATATTTCCATGGGTCGGCTACCGCAAAACTGCCCAGAAGCCAGTTTATAATTGTGGCAAGGTCCTGTTGGGCTATTGTCATAATGAATGTGAGCATAGCCCATAAAAAAGCGCCTACTACCACTCCAGCTAGAAGAAACGTGTGTGGAGAAACGCGCCCTCCTGACCGGGCAAGTCCATAAACTGCAAACATAGTTAACATCGCAAACAAAAAGGCTGTAACCGGAACTCCAAACCCGAAAACAATTCCTTGAACACCCGCAAGTATCGCGATTGAAGCCCCGAGTGCCGCTCCCGAGGAAACCCCAACTGTATAAGGGTCTGCAAGCGGATTCAATAGCAAAGCCTGCAAAGCCGCTCCCGCAGAGGCTAGCAGCATTCCTACAATTGCCGCCAAAAGCGCTCTTGGCAGTCGAATGTTCCATATAATTGTCTCCAATTCTGGTGGAACATCGGCTTTTGCGCCTGTGAAATGTGCAATGCTCACGCTTGTAACTTCCTTGGCTGATATCCTCACCGGGCCAACCATAACAGCCAGAATACATACAAAAACCAAAGCTGCCGAAAGAATGCACGCCCCAGGCAGCAGCCTGCGCAAAACGCTTTTATATTCGGTTTTACGGTTCTTTTGAAACATTTATGTCAGTATAAAAGTTATGCCGTTTCAGTTCAACTTCAAAAGCTTTTTCGATCGTTGACTCTACACATCTACTGCCTTATAATTGCCGCAATGCATCGGTTTGGAGGTTTTCGAATGCGTGTTCCAATACTAATTTTATTAATTTCCGTTTTCATCAGTGCCGTCGCTACTGGACAGCCTGTTAAAGTTCAACCATCCAGCGTTGCTGCGTCCGCTGAAATCGTAACAAACGAAATCTTCCGCAGGACACCTTCCATAGACGGCATAATCACACCCGGTGAATGGGACCTTTTTATGTCCTCATCCGATGTAGTCCTTACAATTTACGCAAACTGGGACTCAAATAATTTTTACGTTGCATTTCAAGCCGATGTTATTGACTCTGTTGAACTCTCGTTCGATTTGAACAACGACGGATTCTACCACAATAACGACAACCTATGGATAACAATTTCTAATTTAGAAGAAGGGCAAACTCCCGAAATTAAAGCCCAACTATATGACTCTAAATCGGCAAAAGACAAAAATGAAACGGGTTTTAGTGCTATTACTCTAACCGGCATCGTTGTCAAAACCGGATCTTCAGAGAACGGTAAAGTCATTGAATTAGCTTTACCAAGTGAAGCATTAAAAGGGTTCAAAATCCGCCCGAAAACAAAGTTCGGACTGCGTGCCGCGGCACGCAGTTCTGGAAAAGTGCATCCTGCTGGTGAGCCGGGATCGGTCCATTCCTGCACGTTAGTAGAAACCAAAGTTTCCGTTCCAGAAAATATGGACCTGAGCTTAGAGATCCTAGACAAAAAAGTTACTCCCGGACAGGAGCTCAACGCGAGGGTAATTTTTAGGAATAAAGGCAAAGACAACATTCCTGCAAGTTATTTTGTCATTGGCGGCGAGGGACGCGCGGCTAAACTGATGGACAGTGAAAAAAGGATGTTGCAAAGCGCATTGAAGCCAAATCAGCGCGTTAAGCATAATTATAATGCAGTTATTTTGCCCCATTTGACTGTAGGTTCCTGGGCTGTGGGGGTTGAACTCAGAGATGCTAATGATTCCCGCATTGCTGCAGGACTTGCCGCGTTTGAAGTAGTTGAGCCTTTTGTTTTTACAGTCAGGTCCACTCCTGATTTACGAAAACACGGAATCGCAGAAACGAGAGCGAAGGTTTTTTTGGAGGTTTTCAACAACACGAACAGAACAGTCTTCGGAAAAGTAAAGTTTGCTCCGCCGACAAATTGGAAGGTTTCCCCAAGGTATGAAGTCCGTGAGTTCGCAATAAGGGGCGAAGACCAGAGTGCTGTACTGCAATACGAGCTGTTAATACCCAACTCGGAGACTCCCGGCGAGTATATTTTGAATTTTGACGTGCAAATAGGTGCCTATAACTACCCAGTAGTATATCGAATGGCATTTCCTATCGATACCGAGGCAAAAAAACAGCCGAAATCCACCAAAACAGCCGAACCATAGTTGCCTAATGATTCGCGGGCTGTTCTATCCCAATTAACGATAAGCCCAATGCCTTGCCTCCGGCCAAAGCAGGATAGTTTATGCCCAAGAAGAGCAAAACATATATCCCAACATAACCAATTATAGCCCCTCTGAGCATTTTCTGGACGAAATTAGGCCTGAATTGTCTGCACCACTCAGCAATGAAAATAGGCAAGAACAGAAGAATAAGTTTCGCCGCAACAAATGTACCGGCTCCACCCTTTAGGTAGTACGCCATTAAAGGATTCCCCTCGGTAGCGTGATTGTTTCCTAGCAAAAATAGCGTAGTCAAAAGGTCAAAAAGGCAGATCCCAATGAGGATCACGCTTTCCTTCATCATCACCATTTTTCGCCTCTCCGGTTTTTTGAGTTGAATAAAATGCCCTCCTTAACTAATTCGGAAGTTAACAGTGATTTTTTCATCAGTAATTTTACCTGAGAACTATTCTATAGCTCATTAAGCTAATTGCCGATAATGTTTCTTGTGAGGAAAGCTAGAGGCTCGATGAAATGCAGGCATTCAGAAACAACGAACTAGAAATAACCACGAATACCGTCAACGGACAAGTCATTGTTCAAGTGGCAGGCACTTTAGACGGCTGGCATTACCAAATGCTTGAGGAATCGCTTCGAAAACAAATTGTGCCGGGCCGTGAAGCGGTTATTGTGGATTTAACCGAACTGGTTTTTGCAAGCATTGGCGGTATGTATGCTCTAGTCGAAGCCCTGCGATCCGTTCAATACGATATTAAATTATATGTCATAGCAAAAGGCGATGTCCTGAGAGTCATTCATCGCACCAGGTTTGACTTGAAAGTGAACGTTTGCCGCAGCCTGGGTGAAGCTACCCAGCTTTTGCTGCCATACGATAGCGGAGCCGCATCCAAGCTTTTATACCCGAATATGGAAGAGGACGAGGGCGATCTCCCTATGGCCGCTTGAACGGGGGAGAAGCTAAAGGGAACTGGTGAACGAAGGCGCAAGAGGCTGCTCAAAAGGGCAGCCTCTTGCGTTTTTCCTTATAAACTTTGTCCAGATGCCTATCTTTTTGTAGTACGCTTCAAAATCCTACGTTCTGCAAAGTTTTGACAACTTGCTAACAACCGACGCTATACCTTGAGGACCTAGAGAATCGCTTCAAAATCCTAAGTTCTGCAAAGTTTTGGCAACCTTGTGGTTTATCTCGCCAATCTTCCGGTATGCCTGAATCAGGTGCGTTAAACCACCTAGTTCTGCCGAAAGATAGTACACCGGCCTCAATAAGTTTTCGTTGCATTCTATTGAACCTCTTAAGTTTCGGTTCTTTTTGTTGAAGCCTTCTTGCTTCACAAGTTCTGCAAGCGGTGTGTTAGGGTAAACTCTCAGTCCCGGAGGCTCTCCAAAATTGAGCTTTATGGGTTTCAATGCCTGGATAAAAGAAATCGTTTGCATTAAGGTCTCCAATGTTTCGCCGGGACCACCTATGCATAAGCAATATACCGCGTCAATTTGGGCTTTTCGGAACGCTTCAACAGTCGTGCGAATTTGGTCTTGCCTGAAAGGCTTATTCCATCGTTCAAGAAGACTGTCAACAGCGCTGTCAATTGTTATGTAAACAAACTCACAACCCGCTCTTTTCATTAACGGCGCAAGTTCGATATCCGTTTCGCTTGGAGATAAGTAAGCCTGCCACTTGATTTTTGATTCTAAACCTCTGCGTATAAACTCTTCACATATCGAATAAGCTTGTTCAAAAGGCTGGTTGAACTCACTGTCTGCTAAAAATATTCTGCTTATTCCCCTTGATTGCAACGATTCTATCTCTTCGGCTATTTTGCCGGGTTCTCTCAATCTAACTTTTTCGCCCTCTATATTTGGTACCACGCAGTATATACATTTATTCGCGCAACCTCGTTTCGTTTGGACTCCTGCGCCGCCGCGGGTGCCTTTTTTGTAGGAATATGTTTTATGGCAGACCACGCAGCGCTTCTCTAATGCATAGGCATTCACATCTGACATCCCAATCGGATTTTTGCGAAATCCTCGTTCGTTTTTCCAAACCAGACCCGGTATCTCTTCATATTTCTCTTTGTCTCCAATAACGTCCACCAGCATTGCTAGTGATGCCTCGCCCTCGCCAGCTATGCCCAGGTCCAAACTGAAATACTCGAGGACTGCTTCCGGGGCGATTGAAAATCCACTGCCGCCCAACACTATTTGAGCATCTGTACTCCTTTTTACGAGATCTATGATAGGCTTTATCTCTTCAGCCAAAAACAAGTTATATACCACGTCATCGAGGTTCCTTATCGTAATTCCCACGAGGTCGGGCTTTATTTTGGAAAAGAAATCTTTAACCGCCTGCCTGATGTTCCTCACATGAGCTAAATCGAGAATATGGACCTCGTGGCATTTCTGCTTCAATTCAGCCGCAAGGTAGTCTAGACCAACAGGAGCCGGAGCCGGCTTAAGCCGGTTTGTATTGATTAATGCAACTGTTTTTGTTGCCATTTCAACCTCGAATATGCCCAAAAGCTTCTTTAGCAATTCCAATATTCAATCTAGCTCAAGGCAAACCATTCTTTTAAACGGATTTTATTTGATACTCTGCTTTCGAACTATCGGTTTCAGCAATACAATTGGTATCCAGCTCATTTGCAGTGTATTTTGCGCGGTGTTATAATAACTTTTCTTGATCTTGAGGATGATTTAAAAATGCATCGAGTTGGAGTCATCGGAGCTTCCGGTTACGCCGGAGGTGAAATCATTCGCATATTGGTCCGCCATCCCGATGTGGAATTGGCTTATCTATCTTCGGACACATACGCCGGCAAGCCGCTTTCAGAAGCTTTCCGGAGCCTTTTGGGAGCCGTGCTTCCAGTTTGCGAGAAATACGATCTATCCATTGCAGCTGAAAAAACGGATATTCTTTTCATTGCTCAACACAATGGTTGGGCAATGGAAAATGTGCCCGCTATGCTGGACGCTGGACTGCGGGTAATAGATTTGGGCGCTGATTTTAGGTTTTCGGAACCTTCTATTTACGAAGAATGGTATGAAATCCCCCATAAAGCCCCCGGTTTATGTAGTTCGGCTGTTTACGGACTACCGGAACTTTACCGCGAAAAAATAGCGAAAGCCAGCCTAATAGCCAATCCAGGATGCTATCCAACAGGCGTAGTTTTGGCTCTTGCGCCGCTTCTTTCAAAAGGTATCATCGAACCGAATACCATAATAATAGACGCAAAATCCGGCGTTTCCGGGGCAGGTCGCTCCAAGCCCGATCCGGCATTGCTTTATTCCGAAGTAAATGAAAACCTAAAGCCATACAATATAGGAGTCCATCGCCACACGCCGGAAATCGAGCAACAGCTTTCCGTAATCGCAGGAATTGAAGTGCGCATTACTTTCACTCCGCACTTAGTGCCTATGACGCGAGGCATACTAGCTTCTTGTTACGCCAGTTTAACCGAAGATATTTCAACATCCGAAGCCTTGAAGCTCTTGAGAGATTTTTATGGCAATTCCGGCTCTATATTTGTCTTGCCAGAAAATGAGTATCCCCAGACAAAAAACGTTGCAGGTTCTAACCAATGCCACATTGGTTGCAAAGTCGATTCCCGGACAAACCGCATAATAATCGTCTCTGCCATTGACAATCTTGTTAAAGGGGCTGCTGGACAAGCAATCCAGAATATGAACTTGATGCTTGGGCTCGACGAGCACCAAGGCCTTGAGTCTCCATCGCTTTATCCGTAGAGATCTGGAGTTTCAATTCGTTTTGAAGCCTCCTTTGGGTTTCGAAGGACGCTTTGCAACTTAAATTAAATTATTTGGGTGAAAAATGGCTTTTTATAAATGGATAAACGGAGGCGTCACCGCCCCTAAGGGTTTCAAAGCAGCCGGTGTCCGATGTGGAATTAAGCAGTCGGGCGAGGACCTCGCCTTAATATGTTCGGAACTGCCCTGCTCGTCGGCGGGCGTTTTTACAACCAATAAAGTCAAAGCCGCGCCAGTGCTTTTGTCTATGGAGCGTGCAAGAATGGGCGATGCAAAAGCGATTATTGCAAACAGCGGCAATGCAAACTCATGCACCGGAGAGAAGGGATATAAAAATGCCTTAAAAATGGCTTCTGCCGCAGGCGCCGAACTGGGCATCGCCGAACACGAGGTGCTTGTGGCGTCAACAGGCATAATCGGCAAACAACTGCCTATGGATAAAATATTCCACGGCATTGCTGAAGCCGCCGACAAGCTTAGCCGCGACGGCGGCGAAGCCGCTGCGAAAGCTATAATGACCACCGACACCGTCCCCAAATTGGCTGCTTTGGAGTTTGAAATTGGCGGCACGCTAACCCGAATCGGAGGCATAGCCAAAGGATCCGGCATGATATGCCCAAATGTTGCGACCTTCTTTTGCTTCCTTACAGCGGATGCCTGCATCGATCCATCCTTGCTCCAAGAAGCCATTTCCGAAGCTTCTGACGTTTCGTTCAATTGCTTGACAGTAGACGGTGACTCCAGCACAAACGATACCGTCATTATCTTAGCCAATGGGGCTGCGAAAACTCCGGAAATTACAAAAAAAGACAACACATACCAATTGTTCTTGGACGCTCTCACCGCGGTTTGCATTGAACTTGCTAAGCAGGTGGCAAAAGACGGTGAAGGCGCTACAAAGCTTATCGAAGTGCGCGTCGCCCGCGCTAAGGATTTTCAATCAGCTAGGAAAGTTGCAAAATCAATAGCAAACTCTCCGCTGGTAAAGACTGCGGTTTTTGGTGAAGATTTGAACTGGGGCCGTGTTTTAGTTGCAGCTGGTGAATGCGGAGTTGATTTCAATATTAATCAAATAAAGCTGAGCTTTGGCAATCTTTCAGTATTCGAAAACGGCGCTCCAATCGATATCCCGGAAAATACCGACAACCCGCTCAAACAAAATGAGGTCTGCATTACACTAGATCTCGCCGCAGGCAATAGTTCTGCGACCGTTTGGACTTGCGACTTGACCTATGATTATATAAAAATAAACGCGGAGTATCATACTTAATAACTCACGATGCCTGGAGAACTATAATGAATTACAATGCTTGCCAAGCGGAGATTCTTGTTCAAGCTCTGCCTTATATCCAGCGTTACTACGGCAAGACTATCGTGATAAAATATGGCGGAAACGCAATGGTTGACGACAAACTCCGGCAAAGCGTCGCCCGCGATCTTGTGTTGCTTCATTTCGTAGGCATGCGCATTGTTTTGGTGCACGGAGGCGGTCCGGAAATCACAGACGTTATGAAACGCTTGGGAAAGGAGCCGACTTTCATTGGTGGTCTACGTGTCACAGACGCCGAGACTATGGAAATAGTTGAAATGGTCCTGACTGGCAAAACTAATAAAGGCATTGTTTCACTCATCAACCAGGCAGGTGGTAAAGCTGTTGGGCTTAGCGGCAAAGATGCAAATCTTTTTATAGCTGAAAAAGTAAATGGCGATGTTGATCTCGGTTTTGTCGGTAAAGTCACCTGTATCAATCCGGAAATAGTCATTTCACTAATTGATGGCGGCTACATTCCGGTGATTTCGTCCGTTGCCATCGGTCCCAATGGTGAAAGCTATAATATCAATGCCGATCATATAGCAGGCGATTTGGCGGCCACCATCGGAGCCGAAAAGTTGGTAATTCTGACAGACGTCAGTGGAATTATGGAAGATCTGAATGACAAAAACACACTCATTTCCGTCCTCGACTCAAAAAAAGCTCAGGCTATGATAGAATCTGGCAAAATTGGTTCCGGAATGATCCCAAAAGTTCAGGCAGCGATTACCGCAGTTCAGGGAGGAGTGAGTCGAGCGCATATAATAGACGGCACTTTAGAAAATGCCCTGCTGATGGAAATTTTCACCGATTCCGGAATAGGTACTATGATAACTCAATAAATTGTTGTGCCGGAGATTATTATGCAAACCAGTAAATTATGTCCCGATGAAGAAATAATATCTCTATCCCGTGAATATTTGATGAATATTCACAACAGGGCTCCTGTCGTCTTCGCCAAGGGTGAGGGAGTATATCTTTGGGACATAAAAGGCAAAAAATACCTGGACTTCCTCGCTGGCATCGCCGTCAACGGTTTGGGCCATTGCCATCCAAAGCTCGTTGCCGCAGTAATCGATCAAGCAAGTAAACTTTGGCACACTTGCAACCTTTACTATCACGAACTTCAACCAAAACTGGCGAAAATGCTAGTCGAACTAAGCGATTTCACTAAATGCTTTTTCTGCAACAGCGGAGCGGAGGCAAACGAAGCCGCCATCAAAATCGCTCGCAAATGGGCGAAAAAGCACTACGGCGAGTCTAAATTTGAAATTATTACGATGTTGGACTCCTTCCATGGCAGGACACTCACCACCGTAACAGCTACCGGGCAGCCTAAATATCAAAAATTTTTCACGCCCTTACCACCCGGTTTCAAATACGTCCCTTTCAATGATCTATATGCTTTGCAAAACGCTATCAACGAACACACCTGCGCCGTAATGCTCGAGCCAATTCAAGGAGAAAGCGGAGTGCATCCAGCAGACAAGGATTATTTAAAAGGCGTTCGTGACCTTTGTGACGAACACGAACTACTTCTTATTTTCGATGAAGTCCAAACCGGGATGGGAAGAACCGGTAATCTATGGGCATATCAGTCTTATGGCGTTGTTCCCGATATAGGGACTCTTGCAAAATCGCTCGCCGGTGGTTTCCCTATGGGAGCTTGCCTCGCGAGGGGCGATGCCGCGGAAACTTTCGAACCTGGCGACCACGCCAGCACATTCGGGGGAAATGCCCTCGCTTGCGCCGCAGCTATTGCTGTGCTTGAGATAATTCAAGAAGAAAACATCATCCAGAATGTCGTCGAAATTGGCAGCTATCTCAAACAACGTTTGGAAGAGCTGAAAATGTCGCCAGGCGGAATATCGGAAATCCGTGGCCACGGCCTAATGCTAGCTATGGATTTGGTAAATATCCCGTCAGGCGATTTTGCGGCAAAATGCCTTGATGCAGGAC
>FWPV01003006.1_pt1 | contig 39432 bp, 44 predicted proteins | sample 2228371 | NCBI WGS metagenome assembly FWPV01 (sample SAMEA103939776, study PRJEB20133) | metagenome
CTAGAGCATACTCCATTTTACCGATCAGAGCAAATTGGAAATTTTACCGTGCGTCTAGTATAGTATTGCCATAACGATCTTGGACTGTCCATTTCTGCATTTCCCCCTCCAACAATCATCGTCGTGATCATGTATCCCCTGTCTTCGGGTCCACGCACGCGGGCGCACTCTTGACAACAAAAAGATGGACGTTGACTTCAAGATAGTCTTATTGTACCATAAGATTTCTGCCACGAATTAACACGCATTTCACGAATTTTCCTCCGCCCTCACCCTCTCTCCCCCTCTCCCCCTCACTCCCTCCCCTTTGCCACGATATACGCAAAATCGCTCTGCACCTCGCCCTGCGCCAACAGCAGGTCTTCGAGGTCCAACAGCCACGTGAGCTACCGCTCGCCCTCCGGCGTGCGGAAGTTCCCGGCGATATCGGCCAATAGGACTTGCAGGATGTTCCCGCTGTTGTTTGTAGTGTGCTCATCGTTCACCTTGTAGATGGTTCACCACGAAGGACACAAAGGACACGAAGTTTTTTACTTTGCGTCCTTCGTGTCCTTTGTGGTTACAAACTCGTCTCTACAAAATTCACAAACTGCGCGCCGATCTGTTCCCAATCATACTGCGTCTCGACCAAATGGCGTGCATTATGGATCAGGTGTGCGCGCTGCGCGGGGTCACGCAACAGGTCTATCACTCGTCGGGCAAACTGGACCGGTTCGTTGGCAATCAGCAGGTGCTCGCCATCTACGACGGATAACCCCTCTGCGCCCTTCGCCGTGGCAACCATGGGTGTCCCTAATGCCATCGCTTCCAGAATTTTGAGGCGTGTGCCGCCGCCCTGTCGCAAGGGGACGACGCACACGGCGCTTTGCGCGACGGGGAGGCGGATATCGTCCACGTAGCCGGTAAAGTGAACGCTGGCATCCAAGCGCAAGCGGCTCATATCCACACCCTGGGTAGAACCCGTGATTTTGAGGGTCACGTCAGGCATCTCTTGTTTGATCAAGGGATAGATCTCGGCCAGGAAATAGTGCATCGCATCGTAGTTGGCGCTGTAGGTAAGCGCGCCGTTGTAGATCAGGGTATTGGGCTGCACCTCTGCCAGACCGGGACGGTGATGGGTGCAGTCCACGCCGTTGGGGATAACGGCGACTGAACCGCGAAAGCCGGGCAGACCTTCGCACGTCCGGCGATCCTCTGCGGAAACCATCACGATCCGGTCGAAACAACGGAACAGCGCCGCTTCGTAACGCCGCGTTTTCTGCCAGCTTATCCAGTGGTTCAGGCGCTGCACGGGGTGCGTGGCGGCGCGATAGCGGTCTTCCATCATACGGGAAAAGGAGTTGTGCTCTTCCAGGATTTTGACGGCAGAGCGGGGCGCTTGCAGGGCGTGGGTTGCCATGACCTCGGTGGAAGCGATAACGGCATCAAAGGTTGTGTGCGCCAATACCTGCCGGACAAGGCGCTGCATCGCCGGGAGTGGCCGTGTGACCACCGGCGCGAGCGCGAGATAGCGCGTGGCCTGCGCGAACGCGCTGCGCGCGAAGGGATCGCGAGGTAAGGTATGCATAACGCGGCAAAAAGGCAGCCCAGCAGCGGCTTGTTCCGGCGCGGCAGTATCCCAGGCGAAGGAGACAAGGGTAACGTTATGGCGCTGGCCCAAGGCCCGCAGCAGGTGATAGATGCGGATTTTGGAGCCGTTATCGAGCGGGAAGGGGAACCAGGTAGAAAGGAAAAGGACGTTCACTTGCGCCTGTCAACCGAAGAACTGTTCGTATTCGTCGTGCAAGCCAATCCAGAACCAGGTGACAGTATCATCTTCTAAAACACCCACAGCGCGACAATCCAAGGTGATACGGACAGACCAAACATCTTCTTCACGATTGATACACTTGAAGCGCAGGGAGGGATGAAAGGGGTTTTCTTCCCATAGCCGATAAGCCTTACGCGCGCGGCGTTTAACATCTTTGCTCAAATGCTCATAGGCTTCCCAGAATGAGGGGAGAGTGTGCGATTTCATAGCCGACTATGATCTAACGGGACTGCGCGCCCTTCCGCAATTTCTTGTTTAGCGCGCCGCGCCGCCGCAATCAATTGCGGTTGGGTTTGCTTGATTGTAGCATCCCACTGGAGTTCGTCTTGTAGCGTCGTGATGTATTCCCGCAGATGCTCTACAACCTGCTCTTGCGCTGTATCCGGCAACAACTCTACCATTTTTATCAAGGTCATAACAGCGGTAGATGACATAGTTTACGCTCCTCTTTTGTATGGGCTGTTATCGTCATTATACAACAAGGCAATGCAGCTGCCAATGGATTTTATTTCTTTCGAGAAGGGAAACCAGGTGGAGAGGAAGAGAAAAATCATACAAATTCAAATTAAAAACGCAAGCCGTACTGACGCATGCCCTGACGGAATCCCCAGGCTTTGTGTGCAGCGAGCGCGCGCCAGTATAATATTCCTATCAATCTAGGACCCCACTGATGCTGTTCCAGAAAAGATACCATAGTAAAAAGCATTTTACGAACAGGCCACAAACTCAACACCCAAACCCAGACACGTCGTTTTAACGCGCGCAAGGTAAGCGGTGATGCAAGAGGAGGAAAATAATTATCGAATCCGGGGATTTGCAGATGACGGATCTCAGGGTGGAGTTTGATTAGCAAGGCAGCCAAACGCATATAGGCCGCAGATTTCTGCAGATACTGACTGAGCTTAAGGGGGTGATTATGAAAAGCTAAAGCGGAAGGTTGATAAATCTGTAAAGCACCTTCTAACGACGCTCGATAGGCAAATTCTACATCCTCAAACCCTGATGACGAGAATGACTCATCAAATCCATTGATTTTTTCGATAAGCGCACGTTTAACAGACATATTAGCAGTATAAGCCATATAGAAAGCGATTGTTCTAATACTATCTCCGTAATTGTGCCCTACATCATAAACATTACAGACTCGTTCACCCCACAATTGAGAATCTGTCCAAGATTGAACTTTTCCTAAAATAACACAGACGTTATCATTAGTGCGGTGGCTTACGAGATGGGTTTCCAGCAATTCAGGGGTTGGGATGATATCACAATCCAGAAACAAGATAAAATCGCCCAACGCGCGAGACACCCCCAAATTGCGAGCCGCAGCCGCACCCCGATTAGGTCCAGGATAATATCTTATATCAAAGGGCAGTTCTTGCACCGCCACAACCTCTGAAGTATTATCCGTTGAGCCATCGTCAATAATGATTACCTCAAACAGGTCAGGCGATAAGGTTTGCTTTGCTAAATGTTGCAATGTCAATCCAATGGCATCGGCGCGATTGTAGGTAGGCATTACAACACTAATCAGCGGCTTTGGGGTATCGTTTGTAGTAGAAGAAAATGACATCATCACCTTCTTGCCATCAACTGCCCATCAGCAGGTTGTATAAGTTTTTAATGGCAGGGGATATAACACGCCGTCGAAACAAAAAGGCAGGATAATTAAAAATGGATTTTGCAAAATAAACAGCCGCCAATTTTTTATCTTGACATTGCAGCGCAAACCAGGCTTTAACCAGATAAGTCTCACCCAACAATATATGTGCAATACTCGCCGGTTTGTCAAAACAATCCATCAATTTCAAGAACGCGTGTACATATACTGGGATTTTCTGCTCCTCTATGTACGCCAGGTGTTGCGCTAACGCCTGTGGGTAAGATAGGGTTCGTAAAGAGGGTACAGACATCTTAAAATCAACAAGCAAAGTCTCTACTTTATCTAAATGGTTCTCAAGTAAACTCAATAAGATAATTTCCAGTTGTGTATTCCGTTCAGCAGCACTTAGCCAGGTTTTCTGAGCATCTGTCAAGTTGAATGGCGATGATTGCATTATCCGATTAAGAAACTGACGCCGTTCGCAAGCAAAACGGCTGCCGCCTGAAAGAGAAGTACCTATGGTCCCACTACCGGTTTTAGATTGTTCCCACACTCTAAAATTGGCGATAGGGGTGGCTAAGTGATAAAAACGCGCCCCTTGCAATCCCAATACCAACCATAGCGCCCAATCAAACACATAATGCAAGCTTGAGTCAAGCCAGCCGGCTTTCTCGACTGCCGCACGCCTCAAAAATACTCCTTGTTGAGGTAGTGAATTGCCGGCTAAAATCCCCGCCAAATTGAAGTCTGAAGCTGGCAAATGGCGCAGAAATCCGCCTGATGAATCTATCACAGCACAATCACCAACCACTACGTCCACATCGGGGTGCATAGAGAATACTTGAATTACTGCACTAATAGCGCCTGGTTCATAAGTATCATCAGAATTCAACCAGGCTATAATCTCACCTGTGGAACGGCGCCAACCCGCATTAATAGCGGCTGCCTGCCCATTATCCGGTTGGCTTACCCAATAAGCAAGATGGTTTTGATATTTACGAATGATTTCAACGCTGCCATCCGTAGAACCGCCATCCAAAATAAGATATTCAATATTGGGATAGTTCTGTTCAAGCACAGAACGTATCGTCTGTTCCAAAAAATTGACTTGATTAAAGGATGGCGTAACTATGGATACCCGCGGCAAGGTTTCAGACATACGTTTCACCGATTAGCGCGAAAAAAACGGTAAACTAAAATGATTAGTAAAAGCAGCGAAACCGTTGTAATAGCAAACAATAAAGGCAAAAACGATGTGGATGAGGTTGTATCTGTTGGTACAATTGTATTCTGGAAATTTGCTTCCAATGTTGCTGGAGCAACTGTAGATATGGACTGGGGTGTAGGCGTAAGCGCCAAATCAGAGTTTGGCGGAAATATAGGCTCAGCAGGTATTAGGGGGGCCAGCGTTGTTCGTGTTGTGTACAGCAAACGCCCACCGCCAGTTTCATCCGCATGCACAAAATGCAACTGGTTGCCTAATCCAATCGCCAGTGCAGAATCCAGGTCGTTTTGGGTTTCCCCAAATATATACATTGGAGACCAACGGGAACCATCCCAATACATATACTTAGGCGTCCCGTCCCGTACACCAGAACCAGTTTTGGATATAAGGTGAAGTACACCTGCCGAGTCTACCACCATCCAGGGCCAATGTGTTTGCCCACTTTCATTGGGTGGGAAAAATGATACCGGGTCGGTCCAGGTTTCTCCATAATCCGCAGACCAGGTATGATAACGTCCATCCAAACTGCCAATTCCACGATTCCAGACCAAATGCACTTCACTGTCGTTGCGGATAGCCACATTGATCCAGGCAGTGGTTCTTTCTTCAGGACCACTGCGATAAATTTCCCTAATGTCCCAAGTCAAACCATCATCAAAAGAGTGCGCGTAGTAGACCGCTTCGCCTTGCCAGTTCCGCACACTCACATTTTCCGTCCATACCACATGAATTCCGCCGCGTTCATCTACTGCTAATCGGGGATTGGTAACACTCGCGTTTGTAATATCTGCAATCGTGTAAATTGTCGCAGGGGCTGTCCAAGTTTTTCCATAATCCTGAGATAAGAGGAACAAAATATTCCTATTATCAGCCGCATATACTGCAATTAGCCTTCCCGGACCTGCCGCTGCCAGGGTGGGCGCTATGGTCGCCGTAAATGGTATGTCTAGTAATATGGTGGTCCAAGCCCAGGGGTTTTCTGCAAGTGAAGTATGCGCGCGGCTGAAATACAGCGAGCGGGTGCGTCCCAAATCAAGCCATAATATGTTCAAGTAGTCTTGCTCATCAACCGCCACCGAGCTAATTAACAAAGGGCCGCCTTCGGCTGTTACTAAAATATCGTTGGCTGGCGTCCATATTCCATTCTCCAACCGACGATAATAAATGGTATTAACAGCTCCCTCAAAAGGACTATCTTCTACATCGCCTACCCAAGAACACCAAAATATATGCACACGCCCGGCTTTATCTGCTATGATTTGTGGTATATGGCCTTCTGGTTCACCAGCCGCAATCACATAGATGCCGGGACTCCAACCAATATCTTCTGCCGTCCCTCCTATCTGCGCCAGAACCGGAGATACAAAACTCACGAATAGGGTCAATGCGCCGAGGAATACAAGAAACTTTCTAAATTTTACCCACATTTTTGGAACTCCAAGATGCAATGACCGTATCATACCACGCTAAATAAGCATCTACTTGCATAGCGAGGGTAAATCGGCGTTGAATAGAGCGTACAGCTTGCTTACCCATCTTTTCACGAACAGCAGGTTCCTCCGCTAGATATCTTATGCGTTGCGCCAATTCTTCAGGCTCTCTGGGGGTGACCAAAAATCCTGTTATATTATCCTCAACTTGTTCGGGAATGCCCCCAACAGATGTAGCTACCACTGGCAAGCCACACGCCATAGCTTCCAGAATAACGTAAGGGAAATTCTCAGCGTGAGCCGAATGTACATAAACATCAGCTGCTTGATAATACAAGGCAAGCTGCCTGGCTTGTGATTCGTAGTGTCTGTATAAAACAGTAACATTGCCTACCTGATATGAAGGCTGGTCAACATTTACACAAACCAATATAACGTGGCGTTCTGTAGCTTCGAGCGCGGCAATGGCGCGCAAAAGCGTGCCAAAATCTTTGAAAGAATCCTTTGGATCTACCGAACCTACATACAGTAAAATAAAAGCCTCTACAGGTAAATGCAATGCCACACGTGCAGCTTGTTTATCCCCCGGGCAAAAAATCTCCACATCAACGCCATTAGGGATAACCAAGCTCTCTATCGGTTTGAGCATAGAAGCTCGCACCTTATTCATCAGCCAATTGGACGGCGTCACCACATACAACTGGCTATTATTGAAAATCTGACGTTTGCGCTGCCAATTATAAGCCGTGCCATCGCGCAACAGACTGGGATAAATTGTAAGGTCAGGGCATTGTCCACAACCGATTTGCCACCTTGTACAGTCTAGCGAGTGGGCGCAATGACCACTCAATGGCCAGGCATCATGTAAAGTAATCACTACTGGCTTTTGGTGACTAAGTATAGCCAAATAACGCAAGTCAAAATAACCGCCATGTAAATTATGTAGATGAATAATATCTAATTGTTCAGATAATAAATCCAGAAGATGCCAACTGTGGGGATAATTGAAGTTCTCTCGCCCCCTGACGCGCGCCAGAAGCGATTCTCCTCCAGCGCAAGTCCCTAATAAATCACGGAAGAAACCGATTCCTGGAAAGTGAGTTTCCCATGGTTGCGAGTGCCCATACAACTGCCATAAAAACTTGGCATAGGGCGGTTGCTGCTGCGCTCCCGGAATTTGGCTAATTGTCTCTTATGGTAATTTCTTGAAACCGACTGCAAGCCAAGACTTGTATCCTCGTTCTTGATACGCTTTGTATAACAAATACGCTGTTTTGGCTGCGCCACCTCCAATATCTGTAGTGTTTACTTGAAGAATGTTCATAACAAGCAATTACGCTGCGAGCCAGGCTGAGAGACGCGCCATAAACTCGTCTCCATTCCAATCCCGAACTAGATAACGTGGGTATTGAAAGGGGTCACTGCGCCACGTTACCCAGCCTTCTTGATTGGCGCAAGCGCGTAAGAAACCGGCCTGATGGACAGCACGAACAGTTTCTTCTGTGTAATGAATACCAGGGAATCCAAAAGGGTAAGCAAAACTGGTTATCGGCCTGTTTAACCAATTTTCAAGTTGCTCACGCCCAGACTGTATCTCGTGGCATTGAACTTCCCAAGTTTGTTGAGCAAGATTGACATGATTACAGGTATGCGCGCCGATTTCAATAAACGATTGCTGCGCTAATTGCATCAATTCATCTACTGTAAGCGCACGTCCTATTTCCAGTGCAGTTTCAGAGATACCAGCCCAGTTGAATAATTCCGACAAAATCCCTGAGATTTCAGACATGCTCATCTTTTGCATTATTCCAAGCAATTCGTTATACGCTTGTTGACGTTGCTCGCCTGTAGCTGTGACATGAACATACTGAAACTCTGGCAGTGTCATAGTCAATTGAGATGGTAAAGGATGATACCCAAGCAGGATAGCAGCGATTGTATCCCACCAAAATGGTTGCGAAGAAGCTACTTGCCCGCTGCTAACAAATACAGTGGCCGGTATATCGTGGTGCGTCAGAATGGGAGCTGCGTAGTGGAGATTGTCGCTATACCCATCATCGAATGTGATGACAATCCCTGATTGTACATTACTCCACCGGAGCTCAGATAACCGATACAGGTGGAATTTTTCCTGTAAACAAGCCATCTGTTCAGTAAAATGCTGCGGCGTAACACACAATCTTTGGGGGTCTAAACGGCACTCTGCTACACGATGATACAATAAAATCACCGTTTTTGGGTATAGCTTGCGAACATACCGCCTAAAAGATTGTCGCAAACTCATTTTGATTTTACCGCTCGAATAGTAATTGTTACCTGATAATCTGAGTCTTGATAATCCAATTCACGCGCCGATAATTCATGCGCCGCCAACCCCTGCAAAAAGGCGCACGCCGCCAGCACATTCCCATAGGTCTCCACGGTTACATTCTCCGCTCCAAACACATCGCCAAACAAACGCCGCGCCGAAGCATCTGTAAAGCGCCAATAATCGCCCCACCGATCCATATCATAGCGGCTGATTTGGCTGATTCCCGGTACGGTCGCCAATAAAACACCGCCGGGTTTAAGTGCTTGGTAGCTATGCCGTATTGCATCTTGAACATTGTAAATAACCAAAAAAACCTGTGTTAGCAACAGACAGTCAAATGCTAATTCAGGTATACCCGTTCCAGTAGCCAGATCTCCAATTAAAGTAGCTTCCGGATTGCCTGGCACTGCATGTAAGACATCACTTTGCCGCACCTTGTCCCCGCCAAATCGGCGCGTATAGCCAGCATCGCCGATTTCCAAGACACGCCCCTGAATATCCGCACTATAAGTACTTAAAAACGATTCAATGTAATACCGGTCAATGGGTCGTCCCCTATCCAAGCCAAACACTATGCTGGCGGGTTTTAACTGTCTCAACCCACACCATTGCATATAACGCCGAATGCGCAAAGTCCAGGTGTAGAATGGCTTTGGCAACCATTTTTTGAATAGATTTCTCAGCATTTTGATTCCACTCGAACTGCGTAGATTAAACAATACCACGCTAGGTCTGAACGAACGCTAAAAGGAGGTTTGCTTGCAGGACCTGTCTCCGCATCAAAATCGTGAACCAGATAGCGAAATTGATGACGGTCAAGCAATTCTAGTATTGCGCCTAGTGTTTGCCTTGCACGAGGCCAGCCATGATATTCTATGACCATTTCCTGTATTAGATGAAGTTTGCCGCTCGCTTCGAGTTCTTGTAATACATCCCATTCTTGACCTTCGATATTGAGTTTCAGAAAATCAACCGGTTCTGTCAAATAATCTGAAAGTTTTACCGTCTGAATAACAGTGGTGTTTTCAGCGGGGTTTGAAACAACGCGCCCGCCATCTACCCCATCGGACAAGAAGGTCATTGTACCGGATTCGCCAGCCAGCCCGGCTTGTATCAGGGTAATACTATCATCAGCTACATTTTTCCGTATGTTGCGTTGTAGAACTGAGAACACCTGGGGGTCGGGTTCAAAAGCTATCACCCGCGCTTTGGGATACATAGTTTTGAAAAATAAAACCGATAACCCAATACATCCCCCTCCATCTATAATCAACGGAGCAGCTTTGTGAGTTTGAAAATGATAGATGCGTTGAACAAAAATATCTTTGTATTCAATGTAAAAAGAAAGCAGGTCTATATATTCAACCTCATAATCTGCAATGCTTATACGACCAGGCCGGTGGCGCGGTGAATGGTAGGCGCGATAGGCTAATCTACGCAAAAAAGGACGGAATGGCAGCCCATTACGCGCGGCCCAAATGTCGTGAATCAGAGTTTTAAGATATTTCATTGCATGGGCCAAAGTCAAACTCCCGTTCTCCGGCTACAGCGGCTACCAATTCGCTCCAGTACCCTGACGCGCCAGGCGCCAGGCGCGAAAACCAGGCATCGGGAATGAGGCGGGTTGTCTTGCCAATACAGCCCAGGCGCACTAGATGCCGAAATACATACAGGTACATATAACGACGCGCCCAGGCTTGTTGCTCAACCGTAAAAACCGGCACCGTCGCCAATTGTTCACGTAAATGCTGCGCATCGCGTATATCAACGGTAAAGCCTTTGTTGCGGTAATGCACATCGCCGCAAATCAGAGACAAATGCCCTGCTACGGCCAGTTCCAACCCCAGGGTGCCTGTATAAAGCACACGATGGCGAGCAAGCTGCCCCAAAATATAGCTATTTAGTGATACATCCGGTGGGACAAGGATGACATTATCTGGCAAGGCGCCACATTGTTGGAGCAAGGTCAAAGTAGGCGTAGAAGTGGCAAAATGCCTCGGTAAGGTTGCCTCGTGGGGATGGGCGCGGAACACGAACTTATACGCAGGCAAGTCCCGGCTGAGCGCGACCAGGGTCTGTAGCCATTCCACAAACGAAGAAAATCCCACATCGCGCCCCACCACCGCCGTATCCCAGGCCATATTGGGATAGATAGCTACCAACGGTTGTTGCCCATCCCATCCCCGCGCGTGTAGATAAGCGCGCAGCGCCTCTGCCGCGCCATGTGCAATCGGCGTCAAACCTTCTACCCCCTGTTGCCGCCGTTGCATAAACGTATCCAGAAGTGTCTCCTCATCCGCCAGTAGTGGTGTATCACGCCAATGCGGCCAGACAGATTCCAAGTGGATTTCATTGGCAAAACAGTTGTGATTGAAAACCAGGCTATCTTCGAAAACCACGGTTTCATCCCAAGTCACTACGCGCATCCGATATAGTTGCGCCTGGTGGAAAAACGGATAATAGACGAGGTTTTTACCATTAGAAAGGATTAGTATATCCGGCGCTTCGTTCGCCAAAATCCGGCGGGCGGCGACAAAGTATAGGATACTGCTTTCCAAACACCGGCGCGCGTTCTCTAGATGACCAGCATCATAATCCTGTTCGTAGGTCGCCGCGTGATAATAATTGTGCAAATAGCGGGCTACGTTCAACCCTACCGGCATACCTTCATACTGAAAAGCGGCAAGGTCACGCCCATCCCACGCGCTGGCGACTTTTCTGGCGCGCGCTACGTCGCCATCGCGGATAAAACTACGCACTGTCTTAGGCGTAAAGCCAAAGGGCGCTTGCTGTCCGGTTGCCATTGCCACACACTGCGCGCAAGGCGGTCGCAAAGTCTTGGCGTTCTCCATCTCGCAAGCCGAAAAATCACCGCCGCAGATATACGTTACCACATCATAACCGCGCGCTTGGAGCGCCAATCCCAGACCAATCTCGATGCGACCGAGTTCCCAGGGGACGGGACTGTAGACTAGAATCTTTTTACCAACTGGCTGAATAGAAGGCGCAGCGCGAAACAATGTGGCTATTGCAGGCTGTTCAAATTTTCTAAAAAGCTTACGCTTAACTCGATGAATAAAGTTCCTGTACTCCAAGGCTTTTCCCCAAAAGAAATGTTAAATCAAGACTCGATCAGGCTTTTTATTTTGTAATGGAATGCTGCCAATTGATATTCTAAACCTTGTACAGCTTCTTGATAAACACATGATAGCTCTTCATAATTAGCCAAACTGCCTATGATAGCTTCTGTAAGTTTCTTTTCCAGTTGAGGATCATTTACATGAAAAGTACGACCTTGTAATCCCAATTCATCGTAAACACAACGAACCTTAGAAAAAGCGCTTTCAAGCCCTATCGTTGGTATGCCCATACCAATACTGCATACGTTTGTATGAAAACGCATCCCAATGGTCAAACTGCTACGGCGGTAAATATCCAAAATATACTCTTGCGCTTGTTGTCCCAGAACATAGGGAGCTACAGTAACACATTGCCGTGAATAAGGTGGTCCAATGAGAGATACAAATCGGCTAATAACTAACAAATCTTCCGGTATATGCGGAATAAGCACCAGATGTGTTCTGGGAATATGTGCAAATGTATATCTTAAAGCTCCCGCTAATCTTTCAGCAAAAGAGGCAAAATTACTGGTATTAGCCTGTTGAGTTATTTTGCAAACAATACGTCGAGATAGGCGTTTAAAGAGATTACCTGCTGATGGTTCTGCAAAGCGCAATTCCACATTATCACCCGCCAAATTAAGGGCAATGACTTGAGTGTCAGGCAATATCTCGGCATGTTCATAAGGCTGAGGCGATACAAAAAAACCACCGTCCGGAATGACTTCAACTATTGCCGGTAAATCATCACCAAGCAGCGCTTGGAGATGATTCAAAGAACCATCATTACGGACCGACACCAATGTTCTGGGCCTTGAACACGCATAGTTCAAAAAATTCTTAAATTTTTCAAGATTCGCGTGAGAAACTCCATATCCAGTTTCGACGCCAAGCGCATAAAACACTATAGGTATTTCGATGGATTGAAGAATTTCAGCGCTCAAATCAAGCGGTGTACCCGTAACGCTGTTATCTACAGCTATCTCAAAGAAACCGCCTCCGCCAATGACAAATAAATCATGTTGATTGACCAATCTCACAAACTCGTGGTCAAATTTTTTGCCCCCCCAGCGAGGATCAGGTTCATATTCAAGATATTCCAGGTCCGTAAACTGCAAATCGTAATTATCAAAATTGCGCCGGAACATACGTCTTGTTCCAGCAAGATTAGCGTTATCACGATAGGAAGCCAGCTGAATGATTTTGAGCGACTGTTTAAAAACCATTTATAGTCATTATTCCAATGTTCTGCGCAATTTCTTCAAAACAGGTTTTTCACTATCATATACCTGCTTAACACCATCTCCAAGCGCTGCTTCAATAGCCCGGATGTCGCGCACCAGCCGCATAAAGCCCCACGGTTCCACCGAAGCGGCCTGGTCGCTGCCCCACATCGCCCGGTCAAGAGTAATATGACGTTCCACAAAAACCGCGCCCAAGGTCACTGCTGCATAGGTGGTTTGTAATCCTACCTCGTGTCCCGAATAACCTATCGGGCAATCAAATTCCTGTTCCAGTGTTAAAATCATCCGCAAATTGAGCTCTTCAGGTTTACAAGGATAACAACTGGTGCTATGCGCTATCAACAATTGCTCAGGATCTAGCAAAGAAACTGCATGTCGAATTTGAGCCATTGTAGACATTCCTGTAGAGAGAATAACAGGCCGTCCGGTAGCCCGGATATGGCACAAAAGTTCATCATCGGTCAAAGAGGCCGAAGCAATTTTGTAACAGACCGGATTGAATTGCTCCATAAAGTCCACAGCAGATTTGTCCCAACAGGATGCAAACCAAGCTATCGCCTTTTGCTGACAGTAACGATCAATCTCTGTGTATTCCGCCTGTCCAAACTCGACCCGTTGCCGGTAATTCATATAAGTCATCATACCCCACGGCGTTTCACGCATCACGTTGCGTTGCTCAAGCGGCACACACAACTCCGGTGTGCGTTTTTGGAACTTTACGGCATCGCATCCAGCCAGAGCCGCCGCATCTATCAACTTCTTAGCAATGCCAAGGTCGCCGTTGTGATTGATACCTATTTCAGCAATGATAAAAGTGGGAAACCCTTTCCCTACCTGTCGCTGACCAATCCTGACATTTTGCGCCATCTCAACCTCAACCCCTTTGTAATTTTTGTCTTATCAATTCGGTCACTTCGCGGATTGCGCCTTGGCCGCCCACCGCACTCAAAACAATCTTTGCCGCTGGCAGGGTTTCAGGATAGGCATCATTGACGACAATACCGCAACCCACTGCTTGTAAACAGCTAAGGTCATTGACATCATTGCCTACATACACTATCTCTGAAAGCGGAATACACTTCTCAGACGCCCAAGCCTGGAGCGACTGTAATTTATCGGCACTACCTTGCCGACAAGCCAGGCCCAATTTACGACACCGGGCTTCTACCACAGGATTCTTCTCTGAAGATAGCACCAACAACGGTAATCCCAAATCCTGTAAGCGCGCCAAGCCAAGACCATCACTGCGATCACAACGCACCGCTTCTCGCCCATCTTCCAAAACCCACACCTTATTGTCTGTAAAAACACCATCGAAATCCAATACCAGCGCGCTAATATGGTATGGCAATAACGTCACTTGAGATTGTTGTAACCGCTGGCGCATACGCACTTCAGCCATCTCAAAATCTATCGGCTCGTCAATTTCTAAACACCTTTCCGGCGGCATCACATACATAGAGATTTTCCCGAAGAAACGATGTTGTGCAGCTAGAAATCCTTGTGTGCGCATCACATACACCGCGCCGGTTTCCAGGTATTGCGGTTCCCGCTGTTGACGCAAAGGACGTACACGTTTGTCATGATTAATGCCAACCGCTTCACCCGCCAAGGTCTCACACCACAGGAAGTAATGAAAAGGCGTTACCGACAGCACTGAATCAGATTCTGTTTCCAGCATAGTTTGAATGGCTCCATCAATATCTTCGGTAAGCGTCAAAGGGGATGTGCATTGTAGGAATACAATAATATCAGGCGTGTAGTTTTCCTGGTATTGCAAGAATTCCAGCACATGCAGCAAAGCAGACTCGGAAGAAGCTGTATCGCCGCTAAGTTCCTGAGGTCTCCAAACGACTTCGGCACCATAAGATGCTGAAATCGCAGCAATTTCAGCATCTTCCGTAGAGACTATAACCCGATTCACAAGTTGTGACCTCAAAGCCTGTTCAATAGTATGCGCAATGAGTGGCTTACCGGCAAGGAGCCGTACATTTTTACGGGGGATACCTTTTGAGCCGCCACGCGCAGGGATGATTGCTATGATTTCCATATCCGATCTGTTCATTCTTTCTGAACTATGACTGAAATCGGCAAAGTTACTAATCCTGGGTCACGTCCAACACTGAATTCTAGCCCATCAACATTATCAGGATAAACCATTGTAAACTCAGTACCTACACCATCCCAAATGTCAAAAGGCATATCTATGTTAGGGCCGACAATACGCAAATAAAAATAGTATTTCCGCCCGCGTAGAAACCCTGCTGGAATATGTACAACCAAAGTACCTTTATCACCTGCTTGAAACTTGTGAGGAAATTGATGACCTAGCCAATGTGTCAAAAAGACTCTCTGGGCATAATCAACTATCCCAAAGCTAAACATTACATCGTCTACATTACGATAAACACAATAATCAACTTTCATCGTTATAGGCTCATCAATGCAAAATACTTGTTTTTCATTCCCTTGACTATCCAATAAACGGAAGGATTGAAACTGAATCTCACCAGTTCCTCTCCTATGACCAAGATTTTGATACTCACCAATTTTGCGTGCTTCATCACTAGTAAGTTGATTTATCGTGTTGATATATTGAGCCACCACCGGTCTAGCATCACCGCTTAAAACAATGTTTCCTGTATTCATCCAAAACACATGTTTGCATAAGTTCTCAATGGTAGGCATAGAATGACTCACAAAAATCACCGTCCGCCCTTCTCCTGCTATATCCCCCATCTTCCCCAGACACTTCTTCTGGAACGCGGCATCCCCCACCGCAAGTACCTCATCCACCAGCAGAATCTCCGGTTCCAGATGCGCGGCGACGGCAAACGCCAACCGCACATACATCCCGCTGGAGTAGCGCTTCACGGGCGTATCCAGGAACTTCTCGATCTCCGAGAACGCTACAATCTCATCGAACTTGCGGTCAATCTCCGTGCGCTTCATCCCCAAAATCGCGCCGTTGAGATAGATGTTCTCCCGCCCGGTCAGCTCGGGGTGGAAGCCGGTGCCCACTTCCAGCAGGCTGCCCACCCGCCCGTGGATTTCGACGCGCCCGGAGGTGGGTTCGGTGATGCGCGAGAGGATTTTGAGGAGCGTGGATTTGCCGGCGCCGTTGCGCCCGATCACCCCGACGACTTCGCCGCGTTTCACCTCGAAGGAGACGTCTTTCAAGGCCCAGAGGGTGTCGTCGTCGGAGTCTTTTTGCCACGAATTGGGCGAATTTTCACGAATTTTTCTATCTTTTTTCGTGTTAATTCGTGAAATTCGTGGCAGAAAATCTACCAATGCGTCGCGCAAGGTATCGTGCCGCCGGCGGGCGCGACCGATGTGATAGAGTTTGGATAGGTTTTCGACACGTAGCGCTATGTCGCTCATACTTTCGAACGACCTGAAACGAATTCGGATACAGCTTGAAGCACGATTTGCACGTCACGTACCGGGTCTCCTACCAATGGTGATGGATGTACCTTACCATGCTCATCGTGGTGATGATGTGGATAGGTCGAGATATAGGAAAACTCTTCCTTGTTATCCCATCGCAGCAATGGCGCATCGACAAACAGTTGATAAGCGCAATCAATGTGTGCACGGTTATAATATATGCGCATCTGCACGTAATATTCACCCGCCAACTCCGCTCGAACCTTGAATAGAAATTGATCCGGGGCAAACTCTTTCGTTTCTACGCTGGCAACTCGGTTGCATAACGGATGCGCCTGGAGAATGGCCGTCAAGGCGCCGAGCAAGGCAGGCAGAGATGTCATACAGCGGCCTCTTGACGCAGACCCAACCAACTATCGAGCATGTCTAACGAGGCTTTCCAATCCAACCAATCGTCTTCTTCCAGCATAATCGCTTGCCCCAGGGACTGGCGCTGTTGCGGCGAGAGTTGTCCCGATTCCAATAGAACCGACCGCGCGTGAAGATACTGGCAAAATCGCTCAAACGGCATACCGTACTTACGCTCGAAACGCGCCAAGTCTCGTTGCAAGGTCGCGATCTGACGCAGCACATACTCTCGCACCAGTTCCCGGCTGGCTTGTTCTTCAGTGGCGAATATCTTGCGTCGGACCAAAGGTTCCATCGGTGTGGCAGAAGTGTTCATCCTTTTTCCTCATGCAGCGTCGTTCTATCTGTTTCATGATACCACAATCCGTGTGAGCTGGAAGCCGGTGCCCACTTCCAGCAGACTGCCCCCCCCGCCCGTGGATTTCGGCGCGCCCGGCGGTGGGTTTCGTGATGCGCAAGAGAATCTTGAGCAGCGTGCTTTTCCCCACGCCGTTGCGGCCGATGACGCCGACGACTTCGCCGCGTTTGATGTCGAACACACAGAGTTTTTTCTCTGTGTCCTCAGTGGCTATTTTCAGAGTGCGCTTGCCAAAATCGAAAATCGGCAATCGAAAATCCTCAATCATATCCCGCAGCGCATCGTGCCGCCGGCGGGCACGGCCGATGTGATAGAGTTTGGATAGGTTTTCGACACGAATGGCGAGGGAGGTCATAACTCACCGTTTTCGCGCAGAATATCGGCCAGTAGATCAGCCCCTATACGAAAGCCGGCTTGTGTTTGCAACTGTTGGATCGCTTCCCATACAGATGGCAAGTGGCCTTCCCGCTTTGCGCGCGATAGAATACCTAACACGCCTGTGGTGCGCAATCCTAGCGATTTTGCAATGCGCCGCCCTTCTTTCTCGTCCAGCAGAATGTAATCTGCTTTCACTTGCACCGCCAAGGCGATAGCTTCTGCCTCGCCTTGATCCAGATCGCGCCGGAGTACTTGCACCAGATCTCGATTTTCAACGGCGTGAATGTGAAGCCACCGTGCTTCTAGCGCCCGCTGCACGCGGCTTGACCCCGGCAAATCCTCATCCATGCGCAATTCTGAAATCACGGCCGGCGGAAGCCATAGTTCGCCAAACTGCTGGTGAAGCAGCGCCAGCCGGTCAATAACGGCCAGATTCAGCACTGGCGATGTGTTACTCACCACGGGCATAGCGCAGGTCATCCTCTAGTTCTTGTGTACCATAATGACGCGGTAATTCGCGCCTACCCAAGAGTTGGCCGAATTCGTATTTCGACATCCCGGCCAGTTCGCGCGCTTTGCCAAAAGATAACGCCTCTTGCGCATATAGGGCAACGGCCAACTCGATCAGCAAGTTCTTCTCCATGTATTTTTCCGGCATACGAATGGCTTGCGCCACAGAATCAGGAATGGATAACTGTAGGACAGCGCCCTCTTTCTCTCTACGTGCTGTATATTTTTGTGTATCCACCGTTTCTACCTCTTCTTAATCCATCTCAGTAAACGTATTGTTCTTTTTCCATGCTCTAGTATACCACCGTTGAGATAGATGTTCTCTCGCCCGGTCAGCTCAAGGTGGAAGCCGACGACCACCCTTCACGCGCTCAGGGCAGGCTTCGAGCAGGCTGCTTACCCCTTCGACAGGCTCAGGACAGGCCCTTCGGCAGGCTCAGAGCAGGCCTGCCCGTGGATTTCGGCGTGGCCGGCGGTGGGTTCGGTGATGCGCGAGAGAATCTTGAGCAGCGTGCTTTTCCCCACTACGAATTTTGTTTTCTTTCGTGCCAATTTGTGAAATTCGTGGCAAGAGATCTACCAATGCGTCACGCAAGGTATCGTGCTGCCGGCGGGCGCCGCCGATGTGGCCTGCCCCGGACGGAGTCACGGGGGAGAGCTTCGAGAGGTTTGCGACGCGAGTGGCGAGGTTGAGCATAAAGGCTTACACCAGGCGCACGCCGGTTTGGCGGATCTCATTCACCAAAGGGTGGTTGATGGTGAAGTCGTCCGGGGTGAAGGGATGTGGTTCAATGCGATCATCAATCTGCGCCGCCAGATGTAAGAGTGCCACACGTGCCTGGAACAAATTAGCGGCAAAATCCGGTGATACCAACGCCACATCAATGTCGCTCCACTGTGTAGCTGTGCCCTTAACGTAAGAACCATACAAATAGGCTGTCACAATGCGCTGTTGCCGTTGTGCTGCCGCGATAAAGCGCGCCACGCTCTGTTCTATGGCAGAAGGGATCGTAACCATACGAATATCTCCTTGATGCTGGCAAGTTGGCTTTGTGTGTATTCCGGCGTGCATTGTTGGCGAAAAGCGCGTTTGAGGTCAGGATATCGGGCCTCAGGATATCGGGCCTCGATGTTAAAGGCTGTGATAGTGAGCAATGCCTCGGTCTGTAGTTCATCTGGTTCCAATCCAATGATTTTCGCCAGACGCAGCAGATTATGGATAGGCGGCGCGTGTTCCTGGAGTCTGGCAGCATAAATCGCCTTCAGGATTTTTTCAATAGCCAAATGCCCAAAAAACAAGGCGTAGGAAAAATCCCCTTTTTCGACCAAGTGATCGGCCACCTGAAGCGATTCTTGTGCTTCGGTTAACCAATATCTTATCACTTGTTCGGTGTCAAAGGTTTCTTGTCTCATCGTCACTTCATCAACTCAATACAAGTATCCATACCCTATGATCATATTTTAGCTGGAATATCCACTTCACCCCCCACGCGACGAAGCGTTGCACCGTTGCGGTAGATGTTCTCCCGCCCGGTCAGTTCGGCGTGGAAGCCGGTGCCCACTTCCAGCAGGGAGCCCACTCTTCGACAGGCTCAGAGCAGGCCCGCCCGTGGATTTCGGCGCGCCCGGTCGTCGGCTCGGTGATGCGCGAGAGAATCTTGAGCAGTGTGCTTTTCCTCGCGCCATTGTGACTGCAGGGAATCCCAGGGCGCAGCGTGGGATGGCCGATCACCCCGCCGACTTCGCCGCGTTTCACCTCGAAGGAGACGTCGCGCAAGGCCCAGAGGATCTCGTCCTCTGCCGGCGGGCGGCTGATGCGGCGCAGATACTCAAAGGGCGAGGCGGCGACCTGCTTGACCGCCTGCCACAGGCTATCGGGCCGGCGATCTTCTGTCCCGATGCGGTACATTTTGCCTAAATTTTCTACGCGAATCGCAAGGTCAGTCATAAAGTTAGTGTTACCTGCCGCTTTCGCTTGATTTCAAAAAGCGAACGGGGTAAACCCGATTGTCTAATGATGCCGGCAAGTGTGCCGGTTCTCAATTCCTCATGGTCTGGAACAGGCACGGTAATCGTCGTTGCGCCATCTTGCTTTTGCATCATGATATGACTACCTTTTTGTCTTACGGCTACGAATCCATGTTGCGCTAATATAGCACAAACTTCCTTGCCTGATAATACCCGCAATTTAGGCATGTGGAGTTCCCGGCACCGGTTTGTTTTTCAAATCTGGCGCCATAGGCATAATTGGCATAACATAGGTCTCCCGCTTCAATCTGCGGCGAATCTCGGAGACAGAAGCGACTTCAAAGAATCCCTCTACCGCCTCGAGTAAATTCAACCTTGCTTGCTCAACCGTATCACCCTGGCTCACGACATCCAATTCCGGGCAAGTAGCAACGTAGCCATCAGCTTCTCGTTCAATCACAGCGGTTAATCGCAGTATCTTTTCCAAGATTTACCTCCTCATGCCAACATGCAATATGTGGCTAGATCACATCCACAATCGTGCGCTCGGTACGGCGGAAATAGAACGCGCCGCTCACGAGCAAGAGCAGCACCAAGCCCATCGGGATGAGCGCCAGCGCGTCGGGCGGCGCACCGGTGCCCAGCAGCGCCCAACGAAAGCCCTCGATCACCGTCGTCATCGGATTGAGCCGATAGAGCGTCTGCCATTGCGCGGGGACCGGTGTTGCCGAGTATACCACAGGCGTCAGATACTTCCAGATGTCGATGACAAACCCCAGACCGATGGCGACGTTGCGAAATTTCACCGCCAACCCCGCCAGCCATAGACCAATACCGAGTGCCGTCATGGCCGCCAGAAGCAGAAAAGCCGGCAGCGTTAACACAGCCCACGTCACAGGGACGCGGTAAACCAGCATCATCAGCACGAGTACCAGAAACGAGGCCAGGAAATCCACGAATATTGTCGGCTCGGTGATGCGCAAGAGAATCTTGAGCAGTGTGCTTTTCCCCATACCGTTATGACCGCAGGGAATCCCGGAGCGCAGCGTGGGACGGCCGATGACGCCGATGACTTCGCCGCGTTGGACGTCGAAGGAAACGTCTTTGAGCGCCCAGAGCGTATCGTTGGGTTCTTTTTGCCACGAATGATCACGAATTTTACGAATTTTGTTTTCTTTCGTGCCAATTCGTGAAATTCGTGGCAAGAGATCTACCAATGCGTCACGCAAGGTATCGTGCTGCCGGCGGGCGTGGCCGATGTGACCTGCCCCGGACGGAGTCGCGGGGCCCGCCCCGGACGAAGTCGCGGGGCCCGCCCCGGACGAAGTCGAAGGGGAGAGCTGCGATAGGTTTTCCACGCGGATGACGATGTCAGAAATAGTTCGTTCTTTGAAATAGATAGGCATCAGGAAACTTCAATACACCTCATCATGAGTCCCCATCGTCAACAGGTAAATCTCTTCTTCGCCTGATTCTGACCCTTGGATGAATTCAAAGAGAACGCGGTTGTCATAATCAACCGTACATGCCCAAACGCCGGCCAGTTCTCCTTTCAGCTTGTGGCTATGCAACGAAGGATGAAAAGGATCTTCGGCTAACTGGCGAAGGGCCTTTTCAATTTTGGGGCGCAATTCAGGTTGGCGGCGAACCATCCGGCGCAAGGCGCGAATGAAGCACGAACTCCATACCAAAGTTTTCATCGGTCCAGTTCTTTCAGCAAATCATCAACTGTGCCGCGTTGGACGTTCCCGCTCTGATAAGCCTGGCGTGCTTCAGCGACTTCTGCAATGAGTTGCGAACGCCGGTACTGATTCAGGCGTTGGCGGATGATTTCGATCAATAGAAATTGATCGTCAATGGCTAGCATTTCAACACTCTCGATCGCCCGCTGAAAATCTGAAGACTTGCTTTGTGTGTTCATTATCGTCGCCTCCCAGGTTCACGACTTGAACTCAGGCTCGAAAAGCGGCGCCGCAAAGGCCGGTCGCACGTATATCCCGCCAGCGTAGCGCTTCACAGGCGTATCCAGGAACCGCTCGATCTCCGCAAAGGCCACAATCTCATCGAATTCGCCGCGTTGGACTTCGAACACACAGAGTTTTTTCCCTCTGTGTGTTCAGTGGCTATTTTCAGAGTGCGCTTGCCAAAATCGAAAATCGGCAATCGAAAATCCGCAATCATATCCCGCAGCGCATCGTGCTGCCGCCGGGCGCGACCGATGTGGCCTGCCCCGGACGAAGTCGCGGGGGAGAGCTTCGCTAGGTTTTCCACGCGGATGGTGAGGTCGGTCATAAGTGTTTCAGGCCGCAGACTCCCATTCGTCGCGGGTTACCCCGGCTTGTTCGAGGAGTCGCAACAGAAGGGCGACGCTAATGTCGCCACGATGGGGATTCGGCAAAATCAGGCGACGCTCTTCTTTGAGCATAAACTCATGCCGCCCTCCCACATACGGGCCGGCGAATCCTAATGCGCGTAACCGACGCACGAATTCACGCCGCGAAACAGGCGCCAGCCGTGACATTCAGGCCACCATATTTTCTTCGAGGTGGATAACCGCTTCTCCGAGTGTCGGAATGGGTAAGCCGCGCGCAACACTGAAAAGTAGCCAATCTTCGACGGCGTCAGCCAAATTGCGGCGACATTCCTCAAGTGTTTTGCCTGTGGCCCAGACTCCCTGCAGAGGCGGTATCTCGCCATAGAAAGGCTCTTCGTCTTCGATCATTTCATAATGTGCGCGATCTAGCGCTGCCTGAATGTATTGGAGCAACATACATCTACCTCTTTTCCGTAAAACGCCCCTTAAGTTCAGTCATTGTATCTCTCTTTGACATAGAGGCCTGGAACCTATCCCTGCCCCTATCATACCATATTTTTCAATCGCTTCATCCACCTAAAACCGCAACGGCGCGCCGTTGCGGTAGATGTTCTCCCGCCCGGTCAGTTCAGGGTGGAAGTCGGTGCCCACTTCCAGCAGGCTGCTCACTCTTCGGCAAGCTCAGAGCAGGCCCGCCCGTGGATTTCGACGCGCCCGGCGGTGGGTTCGGTGATGCGCGAGAGAATCTTGAGCAGCGTGCTTTTCCCCGCGCCGTTATGACCGCAGGGTATCCCAGAGCGCAGCGTGGGATTGGCCGCTCACCCCGCCGACTTCGCCGCGTTGGACGTCAAAGGAAATGTCTTTGAGCGCCCAGAGCGTATCGTCGGGTTCTTTTTGCCACGAATGATCACGAATTTTACGAATTTTGTTTTCTTTCGTGCCAATTTGTGAAATTCGTGGCAAGAGATCTACCAATGCGTCACGCGATGTATCGTGCTGCCGGCGGGCGTGGCCGATGTGGCCTGCCCCGGACGGAGTCGCAGGGGAGGGCTTCGATAGGTTTGCGACGCGGATGGCGATATCAGACATAATGTTTATTTTGTAGCCACGGAGAGACGCAAGCTGCAGATGCCTGGTCTGACGAACCTGGCAGTACTTATTGCTCGCTTTGCCGTTGATAAGCCTGTACTTTCTCGTACAACGTCTGCACGGTCTCCCCGGCGAAGAGTTGCTCACGCATCGCCGTATAGTCCCCTGTGCCGATCTGCCACGCGGCCCAGAACCGCGCCATTTTGGCAGTCCCCAAGTTATCCAAAAGCACCTCTGTCGCTTCTTCGACGATGTCCTGGTCACGCATAACCTTAACCATTATCTTATCCTCCAGTAAATCGCACAAAGTCTATCGGATTGAGCAACGTTAGCTTTCCTGTATAGCGACGAATCAGTTGATCGTCGCACGTCACGAAATACGCACTGCCGGCTTTCTCCGCACAGGCAATGTGTAGAGCATCCAAGGCTTTGATCCCTTCATCCTCGAGTTGCTGCGCTCGCTCCCGGATCGTTTCATCCACTTCTTGCGATATAGTCGCAAGACGCACGCAACGCTCAACCCATTTCCTCCGCATTGCAGAGGGACTGTAGCTGTTCTCATACTTGACCACCGAAGAGGCCACCAACTCAGCATCACCAGCCTCTATGATCTGCATTATAACCGCAAAAGCCAGCGTCTCTAACCAGATTCGTGGTTGTGTCTGATCATCGAATGGCCGGTTATATACACTTGTATCGAGATAGATTTTCATCTCACTCTCACTACCGCACTTGCCCGTCCGGCGGTTGGCTCGGTGATGCACGAGAGGATTTTGAGCCAAGGGCGGCGTCTGCGCCGCCCCGTGGATCTCCCCGCGCCATTGTGACTGCAGGGAATCCCAGGGCGCAGCGTGGGACGGCCGATCACGCCGACGACTTTGCCGCGTTGGACTTCTCTCTGTGTCCTCAGTGGCTATTTTCAGGGTGTGCCTGCCAAGATCGAAAGCCGGCAATCGAAAATCCGCGGTTGGGTAGCAACCTGAGTTGCTCAAGATCCTTCCCGCGTTCTACAACCCCTCTTTGTCCTAATTATACGATATTTTTGGTTATAATGCTTACCGTAAGCTCGCTAATTTTATACCAACAGGGCTTACCAACCTTCTAACCAAACGCGGGGCGTGCTACCGCTGTTTGCGGGTGAGCCGTCGGGGTTCGGGAGACGGCCGGCGCTCAGTGCGTGTAGCGGAGCACGGGGGTGCGCGCCGCCCGGACTTCGTCCAGCCGCCGGACGGGTGCGTTGTGCGGCGCTTCGTGGAGCAGCTCCGGTGTTTGACGCGCCTCGTCGGCAATCTTCAGTAGGATGTCGGCGTAGTGATCCAGGGATTGCTTGCTCTCCGTTTCTGTCGGCTCGATCATAAGGGCCTCGGGGACGATGAGCGGGAAGTAGTTGGTGGGCGGATGGACGCCGTAGTCAATGAGTCGTTTGGCAATATCGAGGGCGTGTACCGTGGGAGCGTCTTTGAGACGCCCTTCGACCACGAATTCATGCTTGCAGAGACGGTCATAGGGTAGGGGGTAAGTGCCTTTGAGGCGGCTGAGCAGGTAGTTGGCATTGAGGACGGCGTGTTCGGCCGCTTCTCGCAAGCCCTCTCCGCCCAACATGCGTATGTAGGTGTAGGCGCGGACGATGATCCCAAACTGCCCCCAAAAGGCTTTGACCCGCCCGATGGATTTGGGTGGCTCGTAGAAGCTGAAGTGGGGGGCTTCGTCTTCCGCCGCCGCCGGATCGAGCACCACGAGCGGCCCGGGAAGGTAATCCGCCACATGCGCGGCGACGCCGACCGGCCCGCTGCCCGGCCCGCCGCCCCCGTGCGGTGTGCTAAAGGTCTTGTGCAGATTGAAGTGCATCACATCAATTCCGGCATCGCCGGGGCGCATAATGCCGGTCAGCGCGTTCATATTCGCGCCGTCGCCGTACACCAGCCCGCCACACCCGTGGACGATGTCCACGACCTCTTCCAGATGTTCCTCGAACAGGCCCAGCGTGTTGGGATTGGTGAGCATCAGCCCTACCACACGCTCACACGCCTGGGCCCGCAGGGCGCTCAGCGCGATGTTACCGCGCGCGTCCGAGGGGATTTCGACCACCCGCAGCCCACTCATGCTGGTTGAGGCCGGGTTGGTGCCGTGGGCCGAGTCGGGGACCAGGATGGTGTCGCGGGCAGTATCGCCGTGATCCAGATGATACTTCCGCATGATGAGCACGCCGACCAGCTCGCCATGCGCGCCCGCCGCGGGTTGCAGGCTCACGGCCGCAAATCCCCCGATCTCTTTCAGGTATTCCTGGAGTGAATACATGATATAGAGCGCGCCCTGAACCGAATCTGCGGCTTGCAGCGGATGGAGGCCGGCAAAGCCGGCCAGTCGGGCGGCAACCTCGTTGACTTTAGGGTTGAACTTCATCGTACACGATCCCAACGGGTACATCCCCTTGTCAATGGCATAATTTTTTTGTGATAGCCGGAGATAATGGCGCACCACGTCAATCTCGCTGACTTCAGGGAGCGGCAGCTCCTCACGCAGCAGATGGGTTGGCAGGGGAGCAGTCGGAACATCCAATTGGGGGGGCTTGACGCCTGTGCGCCCCGGAGATGAGAGTTCGTAAATCACCGGTTCGGTCATACCTTACTCCTGTTCCTCAACCGTGAAGGCGTTGAGTGCTTCTGCGAATAGCTCGATCTCATGGCGCGAGTTCATCTCGGTCACGGCAACCAGCATGTGATTTTTCAGGCGCGGATAAACCTGCGCCAGGTCGTAACCGCCGATGATCTCGACTTCTTCGAGGTCGTTGAGAAGGAAATCGTTGATCTCACCGACCGGCGCCGGGCAGCGCACCATGAATTCGTTGAAGAAGGGGCGGTCTTGGACGACGGAGAATCCCGTCAGTGCGTTGATCATGTCGGCGGCGTAGTGGGCTTTGTGATAATTCAACTCGGCGATCTTGCGCAACCCGTGTTTGCCCAGCGCCGCCATATAGACGGTCGCCGCCAAAGCCATCAGGCCCTCATTGCTACAAATATTCGAAGTCGCCTTGTCGCGGCGGATATGCTGTTCGCGGGTGGTGAGGGTCATCACATATCCCTCTTGACCGGCAACGTCCACCGTTTTGCCGACCACTCGGCCGGCCATTTGGCGGACATATTCGGCCCGCGTGGCATAGAAGCCGAGATACGGCCCCCCGTAGTTGAGTCCCAAGCCCAGCGGCTGCCCTTCGCCGAGTACGATGTCGGCGCCGTCGTTGCCGGGCGGTTTGAGCAGCCCCAGGCTGATGGGATTGACGATCACGGCCAGCAACGTCCCCTTACCATGCGCATGGACCGAATCGGCGACCCCGCTCAGGTCGTGCAACTGCCCCAGGAAATCCGGCGTTTGCAGGATCAGGCAGGCCGTCTCTTCGTCAACCATGGCAACCAACTGTTCCACGGAAGTGGTGGGATCGTCTCCGCCGACGATGTGCAGGCCCATTCCCTGGGTGTAGGTATGGATAACCTGGCGATAATGGGGATGGACGGTCGGCGCGAGCACGATTTTGGCGCGTTTTTTGCGGAAGACGTTGTAGGCCTGGATGACGGCTTCTGCGGCGGCCGTCGCCCCGTCGTAATGGCTGGCGTTGGCCACTTCCATGCCGGTGAGGTCACAGATCATGCTCTCATACTCGAAGATCGCCTGCAGCGTGCCCTGGCTGACTTCGGCCTGGTAAGGGGTGTACGCCGTATAGAATTCGCCACGGCTGATGACATAATCTACCACACTGGGGACCCAATGGCGATATGCTCCCGCGCCCAGAAAAGTCGGCGTGGTATTGGCGTTCAGGTTCAACGCGGCCAGGAATTGCAGCTCTTGCAAAATCTCCATTTCCGACAGGGGCGCCGGCAAATCGAGCCGGGGATAGCGAAACCTGGCGGGAATATCCTGAAAAAGCTCTTCGAGTTGCTGCACGCCAATGGCATCGAGCATGGCGCGACGTTCCAAATCGGTATGCGGTACATAGACCATAGTTCTCGCTCCTTGGAGGTGTTGTACACCGTGGGGATATCAAAGTACGATCCCGACGAGTGCTGGGCGTTTCTTGCCGGCATGCTGGGCCGGGCGATCATGAAAAATAGGGGCAGGCTCTGCCTGCTCGACCGTCCGGCTTAGTGCGTGGCCTCTTCCTCTTCGATAATTTTCTGGTACGCTGCCGCGTCGAGAAGGGTATCCCATTCCCCCCAATCGGTAGGGCGGAGGCGGATCATCCATCCTTTGCCGAAGGCATCCTCATTGACCAGTTCGGGCGCATCTTCGAGCGCTTTGTTGACGGCTATGACCGTCCCACTCAGCGGGACAAAAACATCGGCGGCTGCCTTAACCGATTCGACCACGCCGAATTGCTCTCCTTTGGTGAGGTCATCCCCGACTTCAGGTAACTCGACGTAGACAATATCAGAAAGCGTGCTTTGCGCGTAATCGGTGATGCCGATGACGACTTCATTGCCCTCTCGGCGTGCCCACTCATGAGTTTCTAAATAGCGAATGTTTATGTCGTTCATTAACTGCCCTCCGTATTGATAGTGTAATGTGCCTTGCGCACACGATGGATCGGCATTGAAGCGGATCGGCGTCTGGCGATCCTTGTGGATTCAGGCCGTCACGATGGAAAGCAATTGGGCCAGCGGTGAAGGTTCGGGTATGTCCTGAAAATTATGGGTATAAGGGATAAAAATATCCGGTGTGTGAGGCAGGCCCAATGAAATATCGGCCGGTTTAGCATTGGTGGCATCATTGAAAATCAGCAAGAGCGAGCCCCGTTCGGCTTCGGTCTTGGGTAAAGTGTTGAGCGCAATACTGGCCAGGTTGCGCGAAATGGTCTCCGCCGAGGTCACAATGGCGAGCCAATCGCTCCATGAGTGGATCTTCCATTGCAACGGCAGCGTACCACGGCCCAAGTCCATAATGACGAAATATCCCTCCTCGCGTAGGAGATTGAGCAGACGTTCCATGGAATCCGGGCGGATGCCGCTAAGGTCCACAACTTCCGAAGGGCCGGGAATGAAGGTGAAGCCGTGGGCATCTTGGCGGCCGAAGCTCTGCACCAGCGTAAGATTGATTTCGGCGGGATTGCGCGACAGCAGTTCGGGCATGTGCCGCATCCCTTCGATCCCACTCCACAGGCCGATACTGCCAACCGGGAAGGCCAAATCGAGCAAGATGGTCGGTTGCGTAAGCCAGTTGGCGGCATAGCGGGCCAGGTTCAGGGCCACCGTGCTCACCCCAACACCGCCCCGCAGCGACAGCAAGCCGACCGTACTGCCGCGCTTCTTTTTCTCCGTCTCGGTTTTCAGGCGTTGCACGCGGTTCAAGGCGGCCTGGATACGTGTGCCTAGCTCTTGATATTGGATCTGTCCTTTGGTGATGAAGTCATCGCCGCCGATGGTATAGCCTTTGATTCGCTCATCTGCCGTATCGAGCGCGGTGAAAAAGATGATGGGCACGGTCTGGAAGTGTGGGTCCGCGCGCAGTTGCACGCAGACTTCGTAGCCGTCCATATCCGGCATCATAATGTCCAGTAGAATCAGATCGGGCTTGCGCTGCTGGGCGATGCGAAGAGCCTCTTCTCCGGTCGTCGCTTCCAAAACTTCATGGCCCCAGCTACGCAACATAATGCTGTACATCGTGCGCGCATCGTCATCATCTTCTATAACCAGAATGCATGTCTTCGGCATCGGTACTTTCCTCCTCTAAAAATAGCCACCGGGGACCCAGAGTTCACCGAGAAAGGAAAATTCAATGCTGAGCGTCCTCTGGTCGCCGGAGCGGAATTTTAATGTCGCCGGATTTAACTAATTTGTGATGGGGATGGCGAAACCGAATGTACTGCCCTTTTGATAGGTACTCTCGACGATAACCTGCCCGCCATGCATTTCGACAAGACTGCGGGTGATGACTAATCCTAGCCCCGTACCCGGCACACTGCGCACGGCGACGTTGTTGGCGCGAAAATACTTGGTGAACAGCCGGTTTACTTCTTCGGGCTGCATTCCAATCCCGTTATCTTGCACATTCCAACGCACGTAGTCTTTGCCCTTGTCATTCCACACTTCGGCGCTGACAATGATCTTCCCGCCGACAGGCGTATACTTATTCGCATTGCTGACCAGATTGGTGAGTACCTGGATCAGCCGTTCGCGGTCGCCGACCACGGTGGGCAGATCGGGGGGGATGTTCACCTGGATGGTCTGATTCTTGGCGGCGATTTCCTGTTCGAATGCCTGTACCGCTTCACTCACGATCTCCGCCGGCACAACCTGTCCCATTTCCAGATGCAGGCGTCCTGATTCGATACGGGATATGTCCAGCAGGTCCTGCACCAGGCGATCCATCCGCCCGATATTATTGCGGATAATCTGCATAAACTGTTGCTGTTGTTCGTTGAGCGGGCCGCTTATCCCTTTCATCAACATATCCACATAGCCCTTCATCGAGGTCATCGGTTGTTTCAGCTCGTGGGAGACGAAGGAGATGAAGTTGGTCTTGGCATCATTGGCTTGCTGGACGATCTGGAACAGGCGGGCATTTTCAATGGCGATGGCGGCATGGTCGGCCAGGCGCACGATGAGCGCAACATCACTATCCGGGAAACTATCCTTCTGATCGGATTCCAAAGCGATGACGCCGATCACCTGCTCCTCCCGTTTGATGGGGACGGTGAGTTGAGCCTGCATGCCCGGCACAATTTCTTTGTAAACCGGACTTTGCAGGACTTCTCTGACCAAAGAGGTCTCGCCGGTGCGCACCGTCAAACCGACCAGGCCTTCTTGCAGAGGCCAGAGCATGGTCTCCGTATAGCGGTTGAACACTTCGGCAGGATAACCGTGATGGGCCAGGAAACGTAAGCCTTGTGTGCCGTCTTCTTTTTCCTGCACGGCGGCAATGAGGCCGAGGGTGGCACCGGTAATGCGGATAGCCCATTGGAGTGTTTGCTCCATCACTGCGTTGTAGTCCAGGGTCGTATTGAGCTGGCGATCGATTTGTTGCAGGGTGGTGAGTTCTTCCAAGCGCGCTTGTAAGGCTTGATCGGTCAGGGTGAATAATTGGGCGTTCTCAATGGCAATGGCTGCCTGCGCACCAAAGGCCAGCAGCAATTCGGTGTCTTCCTGGTTGAACGGACGCGAATCTTTGCGGTTGAGGACTTCCAGCACGCCGATGGTGCGTCCGCGCGCGTTGAGCGGTACGGCGATGATGGACTGCGTGCTAAACTCCGCTCTTCGATCGAAGCTGCTGTCCCAGCGGTTGTCACTGTGGGTGTCGTGGGTGATGACGGGGCGGTTTTCGCTAAAGGCGGCGCCGGCGATCCCTTTGCCGGGTGGTATCCGCATCCCCACCAATTTCTCTCCGGCCGGCCCACTGGAAATGCGGAAGACCAGTTCACCGCTCTCGGTGTCCAGTAACAAAATCGAGCCGGCCTCTGAGTTCAACAGGTTGGCTGCCTGGCGCACTACCAGATTGAGCACTTCGTTCAAGTCGAGACTGGAAGCCAGCAGATTGCCGATCTCGTTCAAGGTACTGAGCTGACGCGCGCGGGTTGCCAATCGTTCGTAGAGCGAGTGACGTTCGATGAGGGCGGCAGTATAGGCCGCCACGGTCACGAAGAAGTTTTCATCCTCCTCGGTGAAGGTGATATCCGGGTCGAACGCCGAAGCTACCATGACACCGATGGTTTTATCGCCGGCGGTCAATGGCGCACCGAGCCAGGCCCGTCCGAGTTGCGGGCCGCCCGGTTCGATGCCACGTTTTTGGCATTCCGCCACATAATCATCGGTGCGGATGGTCATGCCGTTGCTCATGATAACCCCGGTTAGCCCCTCGTCGGTGCTCCACGTGTGGTCGGGATACAGTCTTTCATCCCTTTCGATATAGAAGGTAAAGGATAATTTATCCTCGTCGGCCTTTTTCAACGCGATGTAAAAGTTCGGCATAGCAATGACGCGCTTGAGTTGGGTATAGATCAACTCTAGCAAATCGTCAAGCTGGGTGGTGAAGTTGATCGCCTGGGCGATCCAGTAGAGTGAACGCAATTCTTGCGTGCGTTTGGGCTGACTTTCGGCCAGTGCCGCGCGTTCTAAGCCTACGGTGACCGGATGGGCAAGGTGCTCGAGCAGGCTTTGTTGTTCGTCGGTGTAGGTCTCCGCATCCTGCGGGGCGCCGATCCCTATCCAGCCCTGCTTTCCAAGCACCATCAGGAGGATGACGCCACGCTCCATCAGGTGGTCCTGTTCTGAGCGGGCACCCGGCGGCAGATTCGTCGCCGGCAGAAGAATGGCGAGGTCTGAGGGTTGGCTAAGCACCCATTTTACGAACGGGCTGTCGGTGGGATATACGATGTCGGTTCCCAGTACCCGGTAATTGGAAGATGGTTGCAGCAGGACGATCTCGCTATATCGGGGCTGGAAAAGCGTGGCAATCTCGTTTTGGAGTGTGGTGGCGATGTCCGCGCGCGTATGGCTGGTCGTGGCGACGTTTGTCACGCGCAGGAGTGCCTGCGGGGTTTTCTGGACCAACGGATTCTTCTCGATGGTGCGGGTTTCGAGATAGCGATAGGCCCAACGGCCCAGCAGAACGGTTAAACTGACAAACAGGGCCGTGACGACCAGGCTGATGGGCCGCGCAGGAGAAATGACGCCACCGAAAAGTAGGGCCAGAATCCACAGGCCGCTCAGAACCCCGATAACCAGCAGGGGGATCAGGACATAGCCCCACAGGCGTGTTCGTTGGCGGATCTTTTCTTTTAGCAGCTCGGTGATTGATTCAGACGCGACCGGGCGCGTGCTCATATTTTTCTCCGGCCTCTGTGTTCTTATCAGCTGTCGTAGTTATATTGTAGCATGGCAAGGGATAGTTGCAACCCTAAATAACTTGCAATTGTGTTGCAATTTAAGAACAATGTTGGCACTATCCGCCATGCTGTAACATAGCGTTTTAGTTCGAGCGCCATGACGGACGGAAAAAAATAGAGCCTCCATCCGTCTACATTCGCCATTTGGTCAATCGCTGCTATACTATCCTAAACGCACGTTGAAATTACCATTTTCATAAACAGATTTAGCCGATTAAGCCGATTTTGACCGGTTTTACAGTGCATAGCCCGATCGGTTAGATTCGCGCACGTCCTGTTGATCCTGTGCAGAGAGACTCCCGATGAAAAATTACATTCTGGCGCACGACCTGGGTACAACCGGCAACAAAGCCACGCTTTATGATGCAGAGGGGCAGCTGGTGGGCAGCGCCTTTTACGGCTACGTCACCGAGTACGCCCGTCCGCGATGGGCCGAACAAAACCCGGAGGATTGGTGGAAGGCCGTATGTACGTCTACCCACCATCTGCTCGCCCAAACCGGCATTCGCCATGACGACATCGCCTGCCTGACCTTCAGCGGGCAGATGATGGCCGCCGTTCCATTGGATAGAAACGCGCGACCGCTGCGCTCTGCCATCATCTGGGCCGATCAACGCAGCACGGCGCAGGTGAACTGGCTGGCGGAGCGTATTTCCCGCGCAGAGATGTACTCGATTACGGGGCATCGTCTTAGTGAAAGTTACTCGTTGCTCAAGATGCTATGGATCCGCGACCATCAACCCGACCTCTACCGCAGCACTTATAAATTCGTCCATGCCAAAGATGCCCTCGTCGCGCGGCTGACCGGCGCCTTCGTCACCGATATGTCGGACGCCTCGGGCATGGATTTGTACGATCTGGCGGGTGGGGGATGGTCGTCACGCATCCTCGAAGCTGCCGAGGTTGATCCCGCCCAATTGCCCGACGTTCATCGTTCCATTGACGTGGTGGGCGAAGTACTGCCGTCCGTGGCGGAAGAAGTGGGCGTGGCGGCGGGAACGCCTGTGGTCATCGGCGGCGGGGACGGTGTGTGTGCTTCAACGGGCGCGGGGGTTGTTGCCGAGAGCGCAGCCTACAATTACATTGGCGCGTCGGCATGGATTGCCCTGGCGACGTCCAAGCCGCTTCTCGATCCGGCGTACCGCACCTTCTGTTACTGTCACCTTGTGCCGGGGATGTTCATGCCCACGGGGACTACGCAGTCGGCGGGCGCGTCATATCAATGGGCGCGCGATCAGCTCGGCGCGGCCGAAACGTTTGCCGCCCAGGTCATCCACAGCAGTCCCTACGATTTGATGAGTGCACGCGCCGCCGAATCGCCGCCCGGCGCGAACGGTTTGCTCTTCCTGCCTTATTTGATGGGCGAGCGCAGTCCGTACTGGAACCCCAAAGCCCGCGGCGCCTTTGTCGGCCTCACCATCCGTCACACGCATGCCGATATGCTGCGCGCCGTGTTAGAAGGCGTGACGATGAACCTGTGTATGACGCTGGATGCCTTCCGGGAGCAAGGCGCGCGTGTGGACGCAATGCGCCTCATCGGCGGCGGCGCGAAAAGCCGGCTGTGGAACCAGATCATGGCCGATGTGTACGGTATTCCTGTTTACCGCCTGGCGATTCTGGATGAGGCTACCTCGATGGGTGCGGCACTGGCGGGCGGCATCGCTGTGGGACTGTATGCGGGCTTCGAGATGGCAGCAGCGATGAATCCCGTTGCGGAAACCATCACACCGCATCCGCCGGCGCAGGCCGTCTATGCGGAATTGTATCCCCTTTTTCAGGAAACCTATGCCGCATTGGAGCCGGTGTATGACCGGCTGGCAGAGCTGGCGATGTAATTTCAAATCTTGGAGCTCTTGATGATTGTGGTTAAACGGTAAAGTCGCATAGGAGTTATGCGGTGCTCTTCAATTGTACGCAATTCAGTCGTGTTCATATTAATTTCAGGAGGTCAAAAAATGAGTGAGCAAACCGGAATTGGAACCCATATTGTGTGTCAGATTGGCCTGGTGGTCAGAGACATCGAGAAATCGGCGGCGGCCTACTGTGATATCCTGGGTCTGCCCGAGCCGAACATCATCGTTACCGACGGCTACGACAAAGCAAAGACCACTTATCGGGGACAACCAACCGCAGCTACCGCCAAGCTGGCGTTCTTCGATATGGGGCAGGTGCAGCTCGAGTTGATCGAGCCGGATGGCAAACCATCAACATGGCAGGAAGTGCTCGACGAGAAGGGGGAAGGTGTCCATCACATCGCTTTTTTTGTTAAAGGCACCGATAAGGTGGTGGCCTATTTGGAGAGCAAAGGGGCGGAACTGGTCCAGCAGGGGCATTACACCGGTGGGATGTATTCCTATGTTGATGCCACCCCGCAGTTGCACGTGGTCTTGGAACTGCTGGAAAACTTCGGCTAATCCGGGCCGTCAAGCGCGGCGTTACATGCCGACAGAAAGGGGTTGTCCTTACAGGACAACCCCTTTCGTTTCGAACCGTGAGGGCAGGCCCGGTCGGCTTATTTGTTGCCCTTCTTGACCTTCCACTCCTTATACTGCTTTTCGACCTCGTCCCGGATCGCATCGAGACCGGCAGCCTTCAAATCCGCGTTGTACTTGGGCAGCTCAACCGCCGGATCAACGTAACCGGTCTGTAGGGCCCGGTTCATACCGTCGGCGACGGCGTTCACTGCGGTTAGTTCAGCAGCGATGGGGGCAGTGCGGAAGCGGAAGCCCAGGGCGATGTGGTTGATCGCATCGTTGGAATATTCGACCAGCAGCCTGTTCTTGTTGGGATCCTCCTTGTTGGTGACCAACTGCAGCATGATGTCACCAACGGTCCACGCGCCGGCATGGGCCCCGTACCAGGCACTGTTCTTGAGATTGACGCGCCCATCGGCTTCTTTCTCCCAGTGCACGCCCTCAACACCGAATAGCTGCATGTTGATCACCTTGGGGTCACTGTGCAGGAGATTGATGTACTGCATGGCCTGTACCGGATATTCGGACATAGAGGGGATGGCGAGCATAGAACCGCCGGCATGGGTGGTGATATTGACCTTGGGCTGGCCGTAGATTTCCTTTAGCCGCAGATCAGGATTGCCGGAGGCATTCATCATTTCCTGCGCCTTGATGTTGTTACCCTTCAGCGGCATCGGCTCGATGAAGAACTTGCCTGCATTCAAGTATTGGCTGGTATCGAAGGTATTCAGGCCGGCATCGGGGTGAATCCAACCCTTCTTATACCATTCATGCATAATGGTGAGGCGTTCTTTGGTTACCTCTTGCTCCATAACCTTGAGAATGGTCTCATCCCACACGCCGTTGGCATCGGGGGTCAACTTCATGTTGATCAGTTGTCCACTGACCCCACTGGCGATGTCCTGGGGATAGGGTGAGAAGCCATCCCGACCGTCCGTCAGGTAAGGATACTCATCCGGGTGGGCTGCTTTGGCTTTCTCCAACCAGGGCTCCATATCCCGATAGCTCTTGATCTTGGCAGCGTCTTCCTCGGTAAAACCGATTTCTTCAGCCCAGGCGACGTTGTAGAGGAACCCTTCGGGAACGGTCAATTCCTTGTTGGTGGGTACCGCATAGTTGACACCGTCAATCTGCGTGCCGGTGATGAAGGCGGGATTCAAGGTCTTCAGAATCTCCTTACCATACTTCTCGAGGAGATTGCCGTTCGGGCCTTTGTCGTCATTGAGCGGGGTGAGCAAGCCATCGGTTGCCAACTGCATATAGTACCACCAGTCAGCGGTGAAGAAGATGTCCATCTTCTCGCCGGCCTGAATGCCGGTGATAGCCTTGGACGCCCAATCGCCCCAGCCGACGATGTGGAAGACTACATTGGCGCCGATGAGCGGCTCAATATATTCGTTGATCGCGGCTTCAACCAATGGACGCTGATCGGTGTCTCCGGCACCGACGATGTAGTAGTCGAGAACCACGGCCTTTGCCGGTGGCGCCGCGGTGGGCTCGGGTGCTTTCGTGGCTGTCGGTTTAGCAGCTTCAGGTGCTTTGGTGGCCGGTTGGCCGGCCTCGGGAGCTTTTGTAGGCTCAGCCGTGGGTTTGGAGCAGGCCGCAAGAACCCCGGCCAGTGTCCCCACACCGGCATATTTCAAAAATTGACGGCGCGAAAGTTTCGTATACATGTTCTCTCTCCTTCTTTCATTTTAACAAGTTACAAAACATAGGTTGAGGTACAAAGCTATTTTTTTATCGTCTATGGTTCATCATCTTCGGACCCCCGACAAGCAATGGGGCAGCGGCCACACCTCCTTTCTGAAAAAGATGATCGTGGGAAAACTTCTATCCCTTAATGGCACCGATGGTCAGTCCGCGAATGAAATAGCGTTGGAAGAAGGGGTAGGCAAAGATAATCGGCCCTACGGTAACCACGGCCATGGCCATGCGGAAAGTTTGCGAAGGAAGCTCGGATATGTTCACCAGGCCCACCATCTTATCCGCATTTTCCAGCAAGAAGCGGATGTTGTTCAACGTTGTGTAAATGGTGAATTGCAGACTGTAATACTTAGCTTCGTCAACCAGGAGCAGGCAGTTAAAGAAATTGTTCCAAATGCCGATCGCGCTGAAAAGCGCCACCGTCGCCAAGCCGGGGACGGCCAACGGCATAACAATCTGGAAAAGCGTGCGCCATTCGTTAGCCCCATCAATGCGGGCTGATTCGATGATTTCGTTCGGCACATTGGATTTGTAGAAGGTGCGCATGACGATGACCCAGAAGGGGCTGAAAGAAGAAGGTAGGAACAGAGCCCATAGACTGTTTTGAATTTTCAGAATTTGCCGGGTCACCATGTAGTAGGCAACGAGCCCGCCGCCGAACAGCATCGTGAAGAAAGCAAAAAAGGTGAAGAAACCTTTGAACTTAAAATTGTCGCGTGAAAGGGGATAGGCGTACAATCCCACCATGAGCACCGAGAGGAAAGTGCCTGCCACCGTTGAGATGAGCGTATTTTTGTAAGCGGTGATGACAATGGAGCCCTGGCTGAAAAGGAAGGTATAGGCCAGGGTCGAAAATTCCCGCGGCCATAACTGATAACCATGGGCCGCCAGTGAGGCTTCCGACGTGACCGAGGCAATGACGATGACGTAGATGGGGATCAGGGTCAAAACACAGCAGATTCCCAAAAGCACGGTCAACACGGCATTGGTCGTCGGCGAAAGGGCAAGCATATCCCGCCCTTTTTTCTTCGGCGTGAAGAATTTATCCAAAAATGTCGGTTCAGGTTTGAGCGGTAGATCCATACTTGAGCCAATCCTTTAGAACAATGCCATTTCCGGCCTGGTCTTTCGCACGATGGCGTTGGTGATCAGAATGAGAACAAAACCAACAATGGATTGTAAGAACGCTGCTGCGGCGGGGTAACCAAGCGGCAGATTGCTTCTCAGCATGCCATACACGAAGACATCCAAAGTCTGCGTTACATCTCTGACGAGTGCCGCGCCATTCGGGAGTGTATAGAACATATCGAAATCGGAACCGAAGATGCGACCGACCGCCAAAATTTGTAACAACACGATGACCGGAACCAAATGCGGCAAGGTAATGTGGGTGAATTGCTTCCACTTCCCGGCCCCGTCAATGGCAGCGGCTTCATAAAGCTCGCGGTCAATGCCGGTAATGGTCGCCAGATAGACGATAGAGCCGTTGCCTGTATATTTCCATATATTGGCTATCAAGAAAATAAACGGCCATACCACTTTTTGTTTATAAACCTCTATGGGCGTCAATCCTAGAGGTCTGATAATGTTGTTGATGATCCCTTCAGAACTCCCCAGCGCATAAACGACATAAGCGACCACAATCCACGAGATAAAGAAGGGAAGAAAGAAAACCGAGTGATAGAACTTCGCCAAAAAGCGGTTTGTCAACTCGAATATCACGACCGCTAAAGCCACGGAAAGCACCAATCCCACGACCATGAACAACAGGTTGTATAAGACTGTGTTGCGGATGTAGGTCAGCGTGGCATCCCTGTTTGTGGGAAGGGTCAGGTATTTGAAGTTATTCAGCCCAACCCAGGGACTTTTGATCAGACTATAGATAAACCTGTTTTGGATAAACGAATCGGCAGGAGGTTTGAGAAGCCTGTACGTCTTGAAGGCCATGACGATGCCGGGCATAGGAAGATACGAAAATAAAAATAGCCATATAGCGCCCGGCAGAACCATGGCCAGGTAAGAGAGGTTGGTGTAGATTTTATCTCTATTCCACCGCAATCTTTTGCGCGAGACTGACTTCGGAGAGGGTGAAGTTTCTATGGCGGGCCTCCTTTCATGATCACGCAACGAGAAAAGTCTTGTGAACCACAAAAAACACCACGGACTTCACAGCAGGCTAAAACTTCCCGGAAGCGCCGCAGGGTAAGCCGAGCTACAAACTGCTTTTGTTTTGTCCTTTGTCGTAATTTCAGTGAAGTTCATCACAGATTTCATTGAAAAGCCGCCTCCATCGGGCCGATGGAAGGACGCTCAATTTGAATGTCGTGGCACGAGAAGCTGTGAACGATCGTTCAAAAGCCCAGAGTCATATTCACTAACCGTAGAAACTCGATATTCTTCCATTTTCCCAACGTGAGATGGGCGTCATACTCTCAGCTTTTTCAGATAAGTGGTCAAAGTTTCAATGAATAATTCAATTATAACCTGAAACTTATGCTTGTCAATAGGGAATTTTTCATGGAATGATGGCTACGTCAACGGGATGCACGGGAAGGGCTTTTTGCAGGGCAGTGGGGGGAATCTCGACCAAAAAGCCGCGCTTGCCGCCGTTGATGTAGAGACGCGGCAAGTCCAGGATCGTCTTCTGGACGTAGACCGGCAGCGGTTGGCGTGTACCAAAAGGAGTGATCCCGCCAACCTGATAGCCGGTCACCCGCTCGGCCTTGCCGGCGTCGCAAGGGGTGACCGATTTGACGCCTAAGGCCCGCGCGAGGTTCTTAGTGGAGACTTCCCGGTCGCCATGCATCAAGACCAGGAGCGGCTTGCCGTCATCCCTTTCCATCACAAGGGTTTTAACAACGGCGTGCTCGTCCACGTTCAGACAAGCGGCTGCGTGGCTTGTGCCACCGTGTTCCTCATAGGGATACAGATGCGGCGTGAACGCGATTTGCTTATCTTGCAAATGCCGTACTCCACGGGTCATCGGATAATCTACTTTTGCCATAAGCCTCCGAAAATATACCGACCATATTCGCGTAGATTTTTCGCCGATAAAGTTGGCGAAGCGGAAAAATCCGTATGAATCTGCGAGAATCAGCGTCCGATGATTTTTCTCCTTTAGCGGAGAGCGTAGCTCATGATGTTCGCTGACAAGAACAGAGAAATTTTACCGCGCGCCCGGTATGGTTAAGTGTTCTAAGCATACTCCGAGCGATGAGGGTGTCA
>FWPV01001836.1_pt1 | contig 39426 bp, 37 predicted proteins | sample 2228371 | NCBI WGS metagenome assembly FWPV01 (sample SAMEA103939776, study PRJEB20133) | metagenome
CAACCCCGGTGCGGCGCAGGATGCGCAGCACCGGGGTTGCGCGCAGGCGCAGCACGGCGGGCAGGGCGAAGGCGAGGGTGATGACCGGTCCGGCCAGCAGGCCGAGCAGGGCGGGCATGGGGCCGGGTGGGGGCAGGTCCGCGGGGATCACGCCCCGCAGCAGCAGGGGCAGGAGCGGTTGGATGGCGTAACCGAGGAGGACGCCGATCAGGCTGCCGAGCGCGGCGGTGGGCAGCAGGGCGAGCAGGGCGGAGGTGGTGATGAAGCGGGCGGGGGCACCGAGGGCGCGCAAGGCGGCGGCGGCATCGAGCTGGGCGCGCAGGCGGTCCTGCATGCCGATGCCGACTGCGAGCCCGGCCAGCAGCAGGGCGAGCAGGCCGCTGACGCGCAGCAGCCCTTCCGCGCGGCTCAAGGCCTCACGCAGTTCCGGGCGGGTCTCGTCCAGCCCCTCGAGGCGCAGGCCGCGCTCGGGGTGGCGCCGGGTGTAATCGGCAAAGTCCCTCAGCGCGGCGGCCTCGCCGGCCAGGTGCAGGCGAAAGCTTGCGCGGCTGCCGAAGCCGAGCAGGCCGCTCGCGGCGAGGTCGGCCTCGGCGATCATCACCCGTGGGCCGATGGCGAACACGCTGGGGGCGCGGTCCGGTTCGCGGTCCAGCCGGCCGCCCGCCTGCAGGGTGAGCTGGCCGAGGCTGAAAGTGGCGCCCTGGTCGAGGCCGAGCGCGGCAAGGGCATCCGGTTCAAGCCAGGCCCGGCCGGCGGCCGGTGCGCTGGCGGTGGCCCCGTCCACGCGCAGTTCACCGAGCAGAGGGTACTCGGGACTGACCGCCTTGATCTCGACCAGGCGCGTCCGCCCGTCGGCCAGGATCATGCTCGGAAAGCTGGTGGAGGAGGCGCTGCGCAGGCCGAGGCGATCGGCCTCGGCGCGGAAGTGGGGCGGGATCGCACGGTCGGCGACCAGCACGAGATCGCCGCCAAGAGCCTCGGCCGCGCCGTGCTGCAGTGCCCCCGAAAGGCGTTCGGCAAAGGTGCTGACCGCCACCAGCGCGGCGACGCCGATCGCCAGCGCCATGACCATCCCGAAGGCCCGCTGGCGCTGGCGGCGGGCGTACCACATCACCCCGCGGTTCATCGCTTCCCTCATGAGGCGGCCAGCCGTCCCTGGTCGAGGCGCAGCAGGCGGTCGCAGCGCCCGGCCAGGGCCGGATCATGCGTGACGAGCAGGAGGGTCGCGCCGCGCTCGCGGTTGAGCTCGAACAACAGGTCGATGATGCGTGCCCCGGTGGCCTGGTCGAGGTTGCCGGTCGGCTCGTCGGCCAGCAGCAGCGGCGGCTCGAGGGCGAAGGCGCGGGCAATGGCCACGCGCTGCTGTTCGCCGCCGGACAGCTGGGCCGGGTAGTGATGCATGCGGTGCGCAAGGCCGACGGTCCCGAGCAGATCGCGAGCCCGTGCTGAGGGCTTGGGATGGCCGGCCAGGCGCACGGGTAGCTCGACGTTTTCCTGCGCGGTCAGTCCAGGCAGGAGCATGAAGGACTGGAACACAAAGCCGATCATGCGTCCGCGCAGGGCGGTGCGCTCGTCCTCGGACAACGGTCCGAGGGCCTGGCCATCGAGCAGGATCTCGCCCTCCGTCGGGGTGTCGAGCGCCGCGAGCAGGCTAAGCAGGGTGGTCTTGCCCGAGCCCGAGGCGCCGACCAGCCCGACGCGCTCGCCGCGCGCAAGCTCGATGTTGATATCCTCAAGCAGGCGCAGCGGTCCGTCGGCGGTATGCACGGTCTTGCCGAGACCGCGGGTGTGGAGGAGTGCTTGCATGCGATGTTTCTTGTCCGGTTCCCTAGTCCATAGATCATGGCTGGTGCTGACGGTTCTGTGTATCACGCTGGTGGCTGGCCTGCCATCCGCCCGCGCGGCGGACGTGCTGCTGATCCTCGGCGATAGCCTGAGCGCGGGCTACGGGGTGACCCGCGCGCAGGCCTGGCCGAGCCTGCTGCAGGAGCGCCTGCACGCCAAGGGGCTGGACGTGCGCGTGGTCAATGCCAGCATCAGCGGGGAGACCAGCTCATCGGGGCGTGCGCGCCTCCCCAGCCTGCTCGAGCGGCACCGGCCGCGCTGGGTGGTGATCGAGCTCGGCGCCAACGATGGCTTGCGCGGCCTGTCGCTGGAGGCGCTGCGCGCCAACCTGCACGCCATGCGTGACCAGGTGCATGCTGCGGGTGCCCTACCCATCCTCGCCGGCATGCGCCTGCCGCCCAACTATGGCTCGGTCTACACCAGCCAGTTTGCCGCCATCTATGCCGAACTGGGGCGGGAGATCGTGACGATCCCCTTCCTGCTGGACGGGGTGGCCGGCCAGCCGCAGCTCAACCAGCAGGATGGCGTGCACCCGAACGCGGATGGACACCGGCAAGTGCTGGAGAACGTATGGGCCGTGCTCGCGCCGGTCCTGGGGGTGGGGCCGCAAGTTGAGGGTGAAAAGAAAACGATGTTAGACTCCCAAAAATGAGTAAGTCCCCCTCCATGGGCCTGCCGCTCATCGGTGCCGGAAACATGTTCGTATCGATGATCGCCTCCGGCTTCATCATCGGCTATCTGGTCGATGGCTGGCTCGATACGCGGCCCCTGTTCATGCTGATCATCGGTGGGCTGGGGTTGGTCGGTGGCTTCCAGAAGGCCCACCAGCTGCTGAGGATGCAGGATCGTGCCCGGGACCAGGGTTGAGCTTCTCGCCCGCCGGCTGATGCTGGGGCAGCTGATCGCCACCGCGGTGCTGGCGGTGATCTGGGGGACGCTCGGACATTATTTCGACGGGCTTGCCGTGGTATACGGCGGGTTCGTCAGCATGCTGCTTGCCTGGCTGCACAAGCGCGGGGTTCGCAAGGCCGAACAGCGCGCCATCCGTGATCCGAAGGGCAGCATGCTCGTTTTGTACGTGGGCGCGGTCGTGCGCTTCGTTTTGTACGTGGGCGCGGTCGTGCGCTTCCTGCTCCTCATCGGCCTGCTTGGCGTCGGGATGGGGTTGCTGAAGCTGCCGGCGCTGCCCCTGTTCGCAGGTTTCGTGCTCGCGCAGCTGGGGTTCCTCGCTGTCGCGCGGCGCTAGTTTTCGTCAAGCTTGGATTTGGGGAGTACAACCGTGAGCGCAGCGGAGAACTCGGGCGGCGGGTCCGTCGAGTACATTCAGCACCACCTTACCAACTGGTCGGTCGGCGAGGGTTTCTGGACCCTCAATCTCGATACCCTGGTCGTCAGCGTCATGCTGGGCGCCCTGATCGTGTTTGCGGCCATGCGTGTGGGTCGCAGCCTCCAGGTGGGGGCGCCGAGCGGCTTCCAGAACTTCGTCGAGATGGTTCTGGATTTCGTCGACAAGCAGGTCAAGGACTCTTTTGGCGGCAAGGACAACAAGCTGATCGCCCCGCTCGCCCTGACCGTGCTGGTCTGGGTGTGGCTGATGAACTTCATGGACCTGATCCCGGTCGACCTGATCCCGGCCATCCTGCACGGCGCCGGCCTCGAGTACTTCAAGGTCGTGCCGACCACCGACATCAACACCACCCTCGCCATGGCGGGTGTCGTGTTCCTGCTGACCGTCTACTACAACATCAAGGTCAAGGGCGTCGTCGGCTATGCCAAGATGTTCCTGTTCCACCCCTTCGGCAAGTTCCTGGTGCCGGTCAACGTTGTGATGACCGCCATCGAGGAGCTGGCCAAGCCCCTCAGCCTTGGCCTCCGTCTCTTCGGCAACATGTTCGCCGGCGAGCTGGTGTTCCTGCTCATCGCCCTGCTGACTGGCGCGGCGACGATCGGCGCGGCCCTGCTGATCTGGTTCCCGCTGCAGGTTGTGCTTGATCTGGGGTGGCTGCTGTTCCACATCCTCATCATCACGCTGCAGGCCTTCATCTTCATGGTGCTGACCATCGTCTACCTGGGCATGGCGCACGCCTCCGAAGATGACCACTGAGTCGCTGATGACAACCACCTTCTCAACCCTTCACCTTAAACAAAATCCGTAAGGAGAACCGACGATGAACGCTGACATGATCGCGATGATTTATGCCTACACTGCCGTAGGCGTGGGCGTGATTCTTGCCGCTGCCGGCCTGGGCTCGGCCATTGGCTGGGGTCTGATCTGCTCCAAGACCCTCGAAGGTATTGCCCGTCAGCCGGAAATGCGTCCGCAGCTGATGGTCAACATGTTCATCTTCGCCGGTCTGATGGAATCCTTCCCGTTCATCATCCTGGCATTCGCCATGTGGTTCCTGTTCGCCAACCCGTTCGTGGGCGCCCTGCAGGCCGCCATCCAGGCAGTCGGCGGCTAAGACACGGTGATCCCGGCGTGCGGGCCCAGTGTCCGCACGCGGTTTTCCTGTGTCCCCTAGAGAGGTAGGCAACCGTGAACATTACGGTCACCCTGATTGCCCAGATGATCGCCTTCGTGGCGATGATCTGGCTGGTGAACAAATTCCTGTGGGCCCCGCTGTCCGCCATGATGGAAGCACGCCGTCAGCGCATCGCCGACGGCCTGTCCGCTTCCGAGCGCGGCAAGCACGAGCTCAAACTGGCCGAGGAGCGTGCGGTCCAGATCATCAAGGAAGCCAAAGAGAAGGCGACCGAGATGCTGGCCCAGGCCAATGCCCGCAGCAACGAGATCATTGACGAAGCCCGCAACAACGCCAAGGCCGAGGCCGACCGCATCCTGTCGGGTGCCCAGGCCGAGATCGACCGCGAAGTCGAGCGCGCCAAGCAGGAGCTCGGAAAGCAGGTTGCCGTGCTTGCGGTAGCTGGCGCCGAGCGCATCCTGAAGCGCGAAGTGGACGCCAAGGCACACGAAGCGTCGCTCGCCGACCTCGTGGCCCGCGTCTAAGGGGGCACCATGTCCGAGATCGCAAAAGCCGCCCGCGCCTATGCCCGTGCCGCCTTCGAGGTGGCCCAGGCACGGGGTCAGCAGGCCAAGTGGTCCGAGATGCTGGCCTTCCTGGCGGCGGTCGCCAACGATGCCGACATGGGGCGCATGATCGCCTCGCCGGCCATCGGTCGCGACAAGCTGGCGGAACTCATGCTCAACGTCGCGCAGGGTCGCCTCACGCCCGAGGCCGAAAACCTCGTGCGTCTGCTGGGCGAGAATGCGCGTCTTGCCCTTCTGCCGCTGATCGCGGTGGAGTTCGAGGAACTCCGTCGCGCCGAAGAGGGCCGGATGGACGTGCGTGTGGTTTCCGCCAAGCCGCTGAGCGCCGACGAGCAAGCCAAGCTGGTCGAGGCCCTTGGCAAGCGTCTGGGCAAGGTCATCACCCTGGCCAATGAAGTTGACGAATCCCTGATCGGCGGCGCCATCGTGTACGCCGGGGATCTGGTCATCGACGGTTCAATGCGGGGTCGCCTGCAGGGCCTGGCGAACGCCGTGGTCCGCTAAGGAGTTATTTTCATGATTAATCCTTCTGAAATCAGTTCCCTGATCAAACAGCGGATTGAAAGTTTCGAAGTCGGTGCGGATGCCCGCACCGTTGGCACCATCGTCAGCGTCAGCGACGGTATCGTGCGCATCCACGGTCTGACCGACGTCATGCTCGGTGAGATGATCGAGTTCCCGGGCAACACCTTCGGTGTGGCGATGAACCTCGAGAGCGACAGCGTCGGCGCGATCGTTCTGGGTCAGTATGGCCACCTGAAGGAAGGCGACCAGGTCAAGTGCACCGGCCGCATCCTGGAAGTGCCCATCGGCAAGGAACTGCTCGGTCGCGTGGTCGACACCCTCGGCCGTCCGGTGGACGGCAAGGGCGAGATCGGCGCCAAGCTGACCGCTCCGATCGAAGTCATCGCCCCGGGCGTGATCGATCGCAAGTCGGTCGACCAGCCGCTCTTGACCGGTATCAAGGCGCTGGACGCCATGGTGCCCATCGGCCGTGGCCAGCGTGAGCTGATCATCGGTGACCGCCAGACCGGTAAGACCGCGGTGGCCATCGACACCATCATCAACCAGAAAGGCAAGGGCGTTTACTGCGTCTATGTGGCGATCGGCCAGAAGGCCTCGACCATCGCCAACATCGTGCGCAAGCTGGAAGAGCACGGCGCGATGGAGTACACCATCGTCGTTGCCGCCGGCGCCTCCGACCCGGCCTCCATGCAGTACCTGGCTGCCTACGCCGGCTGCACCATGGGCGAGTACTTCCGCGACCGCGGCATGGACGCGCTCATCGTGTACGACGACCTGACCAAGCAGGCCTGGGCCTACCGTCAGATCTCCCTGCTGCTGCGTCGTCCGCCGGGCCGTGAAGCCTATCCGGGTGACGTCTTCTACCTGCACAGCCGCCTGCTGGAGCGCGCCTCCCGCGTGAACGCCGACTACGTCGAGAAGTTCACCAACGGTGAAGTGAAGGGCAAGACTGGCTCGCTGACCGCGCTGCCGATCATCGAGACCCAGGGTGGTGACGTTTCCGCGTTCGTTCCGACCAACGTGATCTCCATCACCGACGGCCAGATCTTCCTCGAGACCGATCTGTTCAACGCGGGCCTGCGTCCTGCCATCAACCCGGGGATCTCCGTATCCCGCGTGGGTGGTGCCGCGCAGACCAAGATCATCAAGAAGTTCTCCGGCGGTATCCGTACTGACCTCGCCCAGTACCGTGAGCTGGCTGCGTTCTCGCAGTTCGCCTCCGACCTGGACGAGGCCACCCGCCGTCAGCTCGAGCGCGGCAAGCGCGTCACCGAGCTGATGAAGCAGGCCCAGTACAAGCCGCTGTCCGTGGCGGAAATGGCCCTCTCGCTGTTCGCCGCCAACGAGGGCTATCTGGACGACGTACCGGTCGAGAAAATCGGTTCCTTCGAGTCCGCGCTGCACGCCTACGCGCACAGCAACGCGAAAGACATGATGGATGCGATCGGCAATGACGGTAACCTCAACGACGACATCTCCGCTGGCCTGAAGAAGACCCTCGAGGCCTTCAAAGCCAACGGTGTCTGGTAAGCGAGGCGACTGTCATGGCCGGCGCTAAAGAAATCCGTACGCAGATCAAGAGCGTTCAAAACACGCGTAAGATCACCAAGGCCATGGAAATGGTCGCGGCGAGCAAGATGCGCAAGGCCCAGGAAAACATGGAGGCGACCCGTCCTTACCTGCAGAAGGTCAAGGACGTGATCGCCAATCTCAGCAACGCCCATCCGGAATACCGCCACCCGTTCATGGTGGAGCGTCCGGTTAAGCGTGTTGGGATGATCCTGGTCACCACCGACCGTGGTCTGTGCGGCGGCCTGAACGTGAACCTGTTCAGGCAGGCCCTCAGGACCATGCAGGGCTGGGCGGACAAGAACATCGAGATCGATGTCTGCGCCATCGGCAGCAAGGGTGTAGCCTTCGTCAAGCGCGGGGCCTTCAACCCGGTGGCCGAGATCACGGGCCTGGGCGATCGCCCGAAGTTCGTGAGGGTGCAGGGGGCGGTTAAGGTCATGCTCGACGCCTTCGAGGCGGGCAACCTGGATGAGATCTGGATTGCACGCAACGACTTCGTCAACAGCATGACCCAGAAGCCGCTCGTCGAGCGCATCCTGCCGCTCATGCCGGTGGACCTGCCCGAACTGCAGCATCGCTGGGACTACATCTACGAGCCCGAGTCGAAGGACGTCCTGGATCTGCTGCTCAAGCGTTATGTCGCGGCCAGCGTTCATCAGGCGACCATCGAGAACGTGGCCTGTGAAATGTCTGCACGCCGCATCGCCATGAAGAACGCGTCCGACAACGCGGGCGGGCTGATCCGCGACCTGAAGCTGAAGTACAACAAGGCTCGTCAGGCAGCGATCACCCAAGAGATCGCGGAAATTGTCGGTGGCGCGGCTGCGGTCGGCTAAGGCTTGAATTCTTACGTATTGATGATGAGGAACCGAACATGAGTTCTGGCAAGATTCGCGAAATCATCGGTGCGGTAATCGACGTGGAATTTCCGCGTGATGCCGTGCCGAAGGTTTACGATGCACTGAAGGTCGACAGCACCGGTCTGACCCTCGAAGTACAGCAGCAGATCGGCGACGGCGTGGTGCGTACCATCGCCCTCGGCGCGTCCGAAGGTCTGCGTCGCGGTCTGTCCGTGACCAATACCGGCGCGCCCATTTCGGTCCCGGTGGGCAAGGCCACCCTGGGCCGCATCATGGACGTGCTCGGTAACCCGATCGACCACGCCGGTCCGATCGCCACCGAAGATCGCAACGTTATTCACCGCAAGCCGCCGGCATTCGACGAGCAGTCCTCCAGCACGGCCCTGCTCGAAACCGGCATCAAGGTGATCGACCTGCTGGTTCCGTTCGCCAAGGGCGGCAAGGTTGGCCTGTTCGGCGGCGCCGGCGTGGGCAAGACCGTGAACATGATGGAGCTCATCCGCAACATCGCGGTCGAGCACAGCGGCTACTCCGTCTTCGCCGGTGTGGGCGAGCGTACCCGTGAGGGCAACGACTTCTACCACGAGATGAGCGAAGGCGGCGTACTGGACAAGGTCGCCCTGGTCTACGGCCAGATGAACGAGCCGCCCGGCAACCGTCTGCGCGTCGCCCTGACCGGCCTGACCATGGCCGAGTACTTCCGTGACGAAGGCCGTGACGTGCTGATGTTCATCGACAACATCTACCGTTACACCCTGGCCGGCACCGAAGTCTCCGCCCTGCTCGGCCGTATGCCGTCCGCGGTGGGTTACCAGCCGACCCTGGCCGAGGAGATGGGCGTCCTGCAGGAGCGCATCACCTCCACCAAGACCGGCTCCATCACCTCCGTGCAGGCCGTGTATGTGCCGGCGGACGACCTGACCGACCCGTCTCCGGCGACCACCTTCTCGCACCTGGATGCGACCGTGGTTCTGTCCCGTGACATCGCCGCCCTGGGTATCTACCCGGCGATCGATCCGCTGGACTCCACCAGCCGCCAGCTCGATCCGCAGGTCGTGGGTGATGAGCACTACACCATCGCCCGCGGCGTGCAGAAGACCCTGCAGCGCTACAAGGAGCTGAAGGACATCATCGCCATCCTGGGCATGGACGAACTGTCCGAAGAGGACAAGCTGGTCGTGGCCCGTGCGCGTAAGATCCAGCGCTTCATGTCCCAGCCGTTCTTCGTGGCCGAGGTCTTCACCGGCGCCCCGGGCCGCTTCGTTTCCCTGAAGGAAACCCTGCGTGGCTTCAAGGGCCTGCTGGAAGGCGAGTACGACCACCTGCCGGAGCAGGCGTTCTACATGGTCGGTGGCATTGACGAAGCGGTTGAGAAGGCCGCCAAGCTCGCCGCCAAGTAATCAGGAGGCTGTATGGCCATGACCATCCATGTGGACATCGTGAGTGCCGACAAGCCGATCCTGAGTGGTCAGGCGACCTTCGTGGTCGCCCCCACCACGATGGGCGAGCTCGGCATCACGCCGCGCCACACGCAGCTCCTGGCGACCCTCAAGCCGGGCGAAGTCCGCGTGACCGACGAGAAGGGCAACATCAGCCACTACTACGTCTCCGGTGGTGTGATCGAGGTGCAACCCCTCAAGATCACCATCCTCGCGGATAGCGCCCTGCGTGAAGAAGATGCCCGCGCCGTCGAGCTCGCCGCCGAGGAGGCCCGTCTCAAGGCCCTCGAAAGCAAGGGGGCCATCGCCGAGGGTGCCGAGGTGGATTACTTCCGCCTGCAGAACGAGCTGATCGAGGGTGCCGAGCGCCTGCGCTGGATCCGCGAGATCCGCGGCGTGCGGAGCAACACCTCGCAGTAACCCTGTAACCCTGCCAAGGGAGCACATGAAAAAAGGAGGCCTGGCCTCCTTTTTTGTTGCCCGCGATCCGGGGGGAGAGCCCCATCAGGGGGCTGTGTAGGCGCGCCGCCCCGGGGCGCGATAAGCCCCCACGCATCGGCCCGAGGGCGGGCCTCCTACGCCCCCCTCTGGCATCGTTGCGCTACCGCTCTCTCAGTCCTTCACGCAGTCGATGTGGTAGACGATTCGCCCGTCCACTTCTTCGGCCACCAGGCCATGGATGTCGGTCTCGAACCCCGGCAGCTGGCGGTTGAACTCGCGCGCGAACTTCAGGTAATCGACGATCGTCTTGTTGAAGCGCTCGCCCGGGATCAAGAGCGGGATGCCCGGCGGGTAGGGGGTGACCAGACTCGCGGTGATCCGGCCCTCCAGCTCGTCGATGGGCACCCGCTCGATCTCGCGGTGGGCCATCTTGGCCCAGGCATCGGCCGGACGCATGGCGGGCACCATGTCGGAGAGGTACATCTCGGTGGTCAGGCGTGCCACGTCGTACTGCTTGTACATGTCGTGCAGCTTGCGGCACAGGTCCTTGAGGCCCATGCGCTCGTACACCGGGTGCTTGGCGACGAACTCGGGCAGGATGCGCCACAGCGGCTGGTTCTTGTCGTAGTCGTCCTTGAACTGCTGCAGGGCGGTGACCAGGGTGTTCCAGCGGCCTTTGGTGATGCCGATGGTGAACATGATGAAGAAGCTGTAGAGGCCGGTCTTCTCCACCACCACGCCGTGCTCGGCCAGGTACTTGGTGACGATGCCGGCCGGGATGCCCCAGTCGGCGAAGTCACCGTCCACGTCGAGCCCCGGGGTGATCACGGTGGCCTTGATCGGGTCGAGCATGTTGAAGCCCTCGGCCAGATCGCCAAAGCCGTGCCAGCGGTCGCCCTTCTTGATCATCCAGTCTTCGCGCCGGCCGAGCCCCTCCTCGGGGAGGTGATCCGGGCCCCAGACCTTGAACCACCAGTCCGAGCCCCATTCCTCGTCCACCTTGCGCATGGCGCGGCGGAAGTTGAGCGCCTCGACCAGGGACTCCTCCACCAGCGCGGTGCCGCCCGGCGGCTCCATCATCGCCGCCGCCACGTCGCAGGAGGCGATGATGGCGTACTGCGGCGAGGTGGAGGAGTGCATCAGGTAGGACTCGTTGAACACGTCGCGGTCGAAGCGCTGCTCCTCGCAGTCCTGCACCAGGATCTGCGAGGCCTGGGAGAGGCCCGCCAGCAGCTTGTGGGTGGACTGGGTGGAGTACACCAGCGACTTCTTGCAGCGCGGGCGTCCCTCGCCGATGGCGTGGTAGTCGCCGTAGAACTCGTGGAAGGCGGCGTGCGGCAGCCAGGCCTCGTCGAAGTGCAGGGTGTCGATATGGCCGTCCAGCAACTCCTTGATGGCCTCGACGTTGTACACCACGCCATCATAAGTGGACTGGGTGATGGTCAGGATGCGCGGCTTCTTGTTCTCGACATGACGCGCGAACGGGTGCGCCTCGATCTTCTTCTGGATGTTCTCCGGCTTGAACTCCTCCAGCGGGATCGGACCGATGATGCCGAAATGGTTGCGGGTTGGGGTGAGGAACACCGGGATCGCCCCAGTCATGATGATCGCGTGCAGGATCGACTTGTGGCAGTTGCGGTCCACCACCACGATGTCGCCCGGCGAGACCACGCTGTGCCAGACCATCTTGTTCGAGGTGCTGGTGCCGTTGGTGACGAAGTACAGATGGTCGGCATGGAAGATGCGCGCGGCGTTGCGCTCGGAGGCGGCCACCGGGCCGGTGTGGTCGAGCAGCTGGCCGAGTTCCTCGACCGCGTTGCACACGTCGGCGCGCAGCAGGTTCTCGCCGAAGAACTGGTGGAACATCTGCCCCACCGGGCTCTTCAGGAAGGCCACCCCGCCGGAGTGTCCGGGGCAGTGCCAGGAATAGGAGCCATCGGCCGCATAGCCGGTCAGGGCGCGGAAGAAGGGCGGGGCCAGGGTATCGAGGTAGGCGCGCGCCTCACGGATGATGTGGCGGGCGACGAACTCCGGGGTGTCCTCGAACATGTGGATGAAGCCGTGCAGCTCCTTGAGCACGTCGTTCGGGATGTGGCTGGAGGTGCGCGTCTCGCCGTAGAGGAAGATCGGAATGTCCGCGTTGCGGAAGCGGATCTCCTCGACGAAGCTGCGCAGCTGGCGCACCACATGCAGCTCTTCCTCCGGGTTGCCGGAGTTGAACTCCTCGTCGTCGATCGAGAGGATGAAGGCCGAGGCGCGGCTCTGCTGCTGGGCGAAGGTCGACAGGTCGCCGTAGCTGGTGACGCCCATGACCTCGACGCCTTCGTCCTCAATGGCCTTGGCCAGGGCGCGAATGCCGAAACCGCTCGCGTTCTCGGAGCGGAAGTCTTCGTCGATGATGACGATGGGGAAGCGGAATCTCATGGGCGACCCTTGCCGGCGGCTGAAAATGAAAAAAAGCGTGTGACTAGATGCACACACCTCATGTTAGGAATTGTACAGGCAGGGCGGTTTCTTCGTCTGCCCGAGTTTTCCTCCCGGCCATGATGCCGCACGGATATGGCAGCCGCGTTTCGGTTCAGGTGGCCTGCGCCGGTGTTTCCCCCGAGGCCGCGAGCCGCCTGATCAGCAGGACCTTGATCGCATCGTTGATACCGAGGCAGGCCATCATGGCATAGGCCAGCACCGCGAGCGTCTGCCACCACGGCAGGGGCACGAGACCCGGGAGCCCTGCCTGCGTAAGGAGGGTGCCCGTGACCGCGACCGCGACGATGGCAAGCAGGAGGGGGCTGCTGGGCCAAGTCGCCCAGAAGGCCCGGCGTTCGCGGGCGGATACGATGGAGAACACGGCAAAGTACAGCAGCGTCAGGAAGCTGAAGGTGTGCAGGGCGTGATCGTCCGTACCCAGGCCGAAATGCGACCAGCCGAACCAGAGCAGGCCGAGCGATTCCACGACCATCGCCACGCCCAGCGCCACTGAGACCGCGACGAAGCCGCCGATGTTCCATGTCTCCGGTCGGCTCGAAGGTCGAACCCGGTCGGTGGCGAGCGCGATCTTGGCGAAGTCCGTCATGAACACCAGAAGCAGCATCGCAAAGGCGGAGCCGACGAACTTGCCGGTCAGCGCGAAGGCGATGGCGACGTAGGCAGCCTTCAGGATCGTGCGGCTGATCTTGTTGATGATCCAGGTCAGTATGCGCTGGTAGATCGTCCGTCCCTGCTCCACCAGCGCCACGATGTTGGTCAGCCCGGGTTCGGTCAGCACCACGCTCGCGGCGTTCTTGGCGACGTCGGTCGCGGTGCTGACGGCGATCCCAACCTCGGCCTGGCGCAGCGAGGGGGCGTCGTTGACGCCGTCGCCCGTCATGCCCGTCACGTGCCCGGCGGCTTGCAGGTGGCGTACCACGAGGTATTTGTCTTCCGGATAGACCTCGGCCAGGCCGTCGGTTTCCGCCAGCAGGTCCGTGGCTTCGCCGCCACTTGCCGCCTTCAGGTCCGCCATGCGCCGGATGCGCGGCAGCCCCACGCCTTGTGCGACTTCACGGGCAACCGCCAGGGCGTCGCCGGTGAGCATCTTGATCGAAACCCCGAGGTCATGGAGCGCGGCGACCAGCTGTCCGGCATCCGCGCGCGGTGGGTCGTGCAGCGCCACCCAGCCGAGCAGCGTGGGCGTTCCCCCCTCGGGCCCTTGGGCCACCGCCAGCGTCCGCTGCCCCTTCAGTGACGAGGTGCTAGCCTGGGACTCCAGCGCCTCGATGGCCGCGGGCGGGAGTCCGCAGGCTCGGGCGATGGTCCGCACGGCGCCCTTCATCACGCGCAGCCGCCGGCCATCCTGCTCGATGATTGCCTCCGTCCGCCGGGTCGTTGCATCGAACGGCGTGAAGGCGAGGGTCGTGGCCGCGGGCCTTCCGGCCCAGGCCCGACGCCGACTGGCCTCGGTCAGGAAGGCCTGGTCGATCGGATCCTGGTTGGCCTCCTGGGAGGCCAGGGCGCCGGAGAAAAGCACGTCGGCCTCCGTCGCCGTGCCCAGCGGGACCACGTTCGTGATGGCGAGCTGGTTCATCGTGAGCGTGCCTGTCTTGTCCACGCAGAGCACGTCCATCGTCGCCGCATCCTCCGCGGAACTCAGGCGGGTGACCAGCACGCCGCGCCGCGCCAGCTCCTTCGCGCCGATGGCCATGCTGACCGTGAACATGACGGGCAGGGCGACCGGCACCGCGCTCATCAGGAGCACGAGCATGAGCGGGAGCATCTCGCCGAGCGGCACGCCGCCGCGGAGCAGCGAGAGGGCGGCTACCCCGCCCAGCAGGGTGCCGACGATGGCGAATAACCAGCGGACGACCTTGGCGACCACGGTCTCGAGGTGCAGCTTCGGGCGCGCCTCCCGCACCAGTTCCGTGGTGCGGCCGAAATACGTATTCACCCCGGTCAGCATGACCACGCCGGTGCCTTCCCCCCGGCGGACGACGGAGCCCGAGGGCAGCACGTCGCCGGCGGCCTTGTCGACCTCCTGCGATTCGCCGGTGAGGGCCGACTGGTCGATGTCCAGCGTCCCGACAAGGAGCCTCACGTCCGCCGGGACGATGTCTCCGGCGCGCAGGCGGATGATGTCGCCGGGAACCAGCTCGCTGGCGGGGACGAGCTGCCAGCGCGCGTCGCGCAGCACGCGCGCGCTGACCTGCAGCCGCCGGCGCAGGGCTTCGACAACGCCGGAGGCCCTGTGCTCCTGGGTGAATCCCAGCACCGCGTTGACGATCAGGAGGGCTGTTACCACCACGAATTCGTCCCATTTCGCGAGCACGGCCGAGAGGAGCATGATCAGCTCGAGCATCCATGCCGAAACGCCCCAGAACTTGCCGAGGAACAGGCGTACCGGGTGGGGCTTCCTGTCGGCCACCGCGTTGTAGCCGTGTTCCATGAGCAGGGCGTGCACCGCCGTGCTCGAGAGCCCCGTCCCGGGATCGGCATGCAACGCGGCGAGCATGTCGGCCAGCGGCATGGACGCGAGGTCGGGTTCCTGCGTGCTGGTCGGTTTCATGCATCGTCCTCCTGGCTGGCTAGCGCAGCGCGCGCCGGGTTAGCCACAGGCCGGGAAGCATCGGCAGCCAGAGGGTGAAGCCGCGCAGCAGGAGCGTGGCCGTCAGCGCGGTTTCGATCGGCACGCCGAGGGAGCCGAGCATGGCGACGCAGCTCGCCTCGAAGGTGCCCAGGCCGAGCGGCACGGGGCCGAGCGTTGCCACCACCGAGGCCATGATGAAGCTCGGCAGGACCACCCAGAAGGACACCGGCTGGCCGATGGCGTGCAGCATGACCCAGAGGGTCAAGGCATCCAGCAGGAAAACGGAGCCATGCAGGATCGTGGCTGAGGACAATAGGCTGCGGTCGCGCACCAGTTCGTGCGAGACCTCCGAGAAGGATCCCAGCATGGCCCTAAGCCCGGGGATGCGCAGCATGAGGGGGGGCAGGGGGCGTCTCCCGCGAGACTGGAGCATGAGCGCCCCGGCAGGAATGGCCACCGCCACCAGCCCGAAGACCAGGGCGGTGGCGACGATCCAGCCCTGCATGGCGTGGTGCAGCCATAGCAGCAGCACGCTCGCGGTCGCGAAGAGCAGGTAGGCCGCGTAGTAGGCGACCAGGCTGACCAGCAGGACCGCCATGCACAGCTGGGCCGAAACGCCCCGCCGGCTCAGGGCGGCGACCAGGAAGGCCGTGCCGCTCATGCCGCCGGTGGGCAGGGCCTGGTCCGAGAACAGCTTGGCGAGTCCCAGCGGGACCAGCGACGCCAGCGGGACCCGCGCTTTGCCCCGCAGGAGCGCGCGCCGCCAGAGCTCGGCGACGCTGAAATAGGTGGCGACCTGCAGCAGCAGGGCGACGACCAGCCAGGCGGGTTCGGCGCGCTGCATCTGGGCCAGGAAGTGCTCGATGTCGCCGAAGTGGGTGACGGCCGCGATCAGGGCCGAGAGCAAGAGCAGCCCCAGCCACAGCCGCCGCAAGGGCAAGGTGATCAGGGCGGGGCGCGGTCCTGTGGGCGCGGGGGAGGGCTGGGCCATGTCGCTCACCGGGGCGGCGCCCCGATCCGCCGGTAGAACATCTGCTTGGTCAGCTCCGAAACCACGATGTAGAGGATGGAGATGGCCAGGATGGCGGACAGCACGGGGAGGGGGAGCGGCACGAAGCCGAGGGGCGCCGCGAGTGGGCTGTAGGGAAGGAGGACGGCGAAGGCCATCATGACGAGGGCGGTCGCGGCCAGCACGCTCCCCGGTCGGCTGGCGTAGAAGGGCAGGTAGGTGCGGATGACGAACAGGATCGCAAGCTGGGTCAGCAGGGACTCGACGAACCAGCCGGTGCGGAAGAGTTCCGGGGTCTCGCCCACGAGGTAGAACAGCGCGCCGAACGTGATCATGTCAAAGGCGGTGCTGACCAGCCCGAAGGTGATCATGAAGTTGCGCACGAAGCGCATGTCCCAGCGGTGCGGCGTGCTCTCCCACTCCCGGTCCACGTTGTCCCCGGCGATGCTCATGGCCGGGATGTCCGCCATGAAGTTGTTGAGCAGGACCTGCTTGGCCAGCATCGGCAGGAAGGGCAGGAACAGGGAGGCCGCGGCCATGGAGATCATGTTGCCGAAGTTGGCGCTGGTGCTGACGAAGATGTACTTGAGCGTGTTGGCGAAAGTGTGCCGGCCCTCGTCGATGCCCTGCCTCACCACGTCCAGGTCGTGCTCCAGCAGCACCAGGTCCGCGGCCTCCTTGGCCACGTCCACGGCGGTGTTGACCGAGATGCCTACGTCCGCCGCGTGCAGCGCGGGGGCGTCGTTGATGCCGTCACCGAGGTAGCCCACCACGTGGCCGGTCTTCTGCAGGGCGCGGATGATGCGCTCCTTCTGGTTGGGATCGACCTCGGCGAACAGCGACACCCGGGGCGCGAGGTGCCACAAAGCCTCGTCCTTCATGTCCAGCAGTTCGGCGCCGGTGAGAATGAGCCCCGCGGGCAGGCCGACGGCCTCGGCGACATGGCGGGCCACGAGCCGGTTGTCGCCGGTGATGATCTTCAGGTCCACGCCCAGCGCGTGCAGGGCGTCCAGTGTCTTCCGAACGCCGGGCTCCGGCGGGTCGAAGAACAGCAGGAAGCCGGCGAAGGTCATGTCCCGCTCGTCCTCCCGGTGCCAGGCCGGCTGCAGGGGGAGGCTGCGCCGGGCGAGGCCGAGGACGCGGTAGCCCTGCTCGCTCCAGGCTGTGAAGCGCTGGCGGATCAGGGCCTGAGCCGGCTCGTCCAGGGGCACGGTCTTTCCGTCCAGCTGGGCGTGGCCGCAAACCTCCAGCACCTGCTCCAGCGCCCCCTTGGTGATCATCAGCGCATCCCCGCTCTCGGGCTGGGCGACCACGATGCTCAGGCGCTTGCGCACGAAGTCGTAGGGGATCTCGTCCAGCTTGGTCGCGCCATCCGTGACGATACCCTCCGCCTCCGCGCGGGCAGCCACGGCCCCGTCCAGGGGGTTGCCCAGCCCCTGCTGCAGGCGGGCGTTCAGGGCCGCCAGGCGAAGCACCTCCGCGCTCGGCTGCCCTGTGGCATCGAGGGTGGCGTCGAGCTGCACCACGCCTCGGGTCAGGGTGCCGGTCTTGTCGGTGCACAGCACGTCCATGCTGCCGAGGTTCTCGATGGCGTTCAGCTGGCGCACGATGACCCCGTGCCCGGCCATCTTCTGCGCACCCTTCGACAGGGTGATGGCCAGGATGGCGGGCAAAAGCTCCGGCGAGAGGCCCACGGCCAGGGCGATGGCGAACAGCAAGGTGTCGACCGTGGGTCGCTGGAGCAGGATGTTGATGGTCAGCACCGCCAGCACGACCAACACCATCACCCGCATCAGCAGGCCGCCGAAATGGCGCAGGCCGCGCTCGAACTCGGTCTCGGGCGGGCGCTTCGCCATCGATTCGGCGATCTCGCCGAAAGCCGAGTCGCGGCCGGTGTGCACGATCAGCACCTTCGCCGTCCCGCTGCGCACGGAGGTGCCCATGAACACGCTGTTGCCGCGCTCCGCCAGGCCAGCCTGGGCCGCGACCTGGCCGGGCTGCTTCTCCACCGGGAAGGTCTCGCCGGTGAGCAGGGCCTGGCTGACGAAGAAGTCCTTGGCCTCGAGCACCATGCCATCGGCTGGGACCAGGCTGCCCGCAGACAGCAGCACGATGTCGCCGGGGACGATGTCTGTGCTGGCGATCGTCTGCGCCGCCCCGTCCCGCAGGACGGTCGAGGTCGCAGCCACCTGTCGGCGTAGCTTCTCCACTGCGGAGCTGGCGCGGTACTCCTGGATGGTGCTGAGCACCGCGCTGATCGCCACGATGCCGAGCACGATCAGCGCATCCAGCCAGTCGTGCACTACGAGCGACACCAGTGCGGCGAAGACCAGGATCAGCAGCAGCGGGCTGCGGAAGCGGTCGAGGAAAAGCCGGAGCGCCGCATGACGAGGGGCGGGGGCGAGGATGTTTTGCCCGCTTGCCCCCAGCCGTTGCCGGGCTTCCTCGGCGGACAGCCCGCGCGGGGAGCTGCCGAGGGCGCGCAGCAGTTCGTCCGCGGGCAGGCTCCAGTATTTTGCGAGGTTCCGTTCGGTCGGCATGAGGGGCTCCCCTGCGTCGGGCAGCCGCGATGCCCGGCCGCACGCATCGAGTGTAGCGGCCCGTGACCCTCAGGAGAGCGCGGCCTGCGTGCGGAAGAAACGCAGCAAGTCGCGCATCTCCGCCTGCGCCTCCTGCAGCGTGCAGGGCCGCAGGCGCAGCTCGGTGCCGGGCAGTCGCTGGGCCAGGGCTGCGAGATCGAGCGGATGGATGGCGCCGAGCTTTGGATAGCCACCGAGGGTCTGGCGGTCGTTGAGCAGGATGATGGGCTGGCCGTCGGGCGGGACCTGCACCGCGCCGAGGGCGATGCCCTCGGAAATCAGGCCCCCCGGCGCCGCGATCGGTTCCCCCTCCAGCCTCGCGCCCATGCGGTCGGAGCGCGGGGAGAGCCGCCATGGCTTCCCGAACAGGCGGGCCCGTGCCTCAGTGCCGAAGGTCCCGAACTGCGCGCCCGGGATCAGGCGCAGGGGCAGGGGCGCGGAGTAATCGGGACGGAAGCGGCTGGGTACCGTGCGCGGTCGGCGCGTCAGCCCGGGAATGCAGGGCAGGCGGTCGCCGATGGCGAGGGGTCTGCCGTCGCCGTGCAGTCCGCCGAGCCCCTCGCGCGGGACGGTGGGGCCGTCCATGGCGAAGCCACCGGCCACGGCGAGGTAGGCGCGCACGCCATGCTGCGGTGTGCCGAAGCGCAGGCGCTGGCCGCGACGCAGGAGGAAGCTCTGCCAGGGAGTAAGCGGGGTGTCGTCGATGCGGGCGCCGAGATCGGCGCCGGTGAGGGCAAGCCACAGGTCGTCCTCGGCCTCGAGCTCCAGCCCGCCGTAGTGAATCTCCAGCGTGCCCGCGCCCCACGGATTGTCGAGCAGGCGGTTGGCCCAGGCCCAGGCGTGCAGGTCCAGCGGCCCGCCTTGGGTGAGCCCGGTGTGCATCACGCCCCGACGCCCGCCGTCCTGCGGCAGGGCGAGGATGCCGGGTTTGATGACCCGCAGGCTCATGCCGGCCTGCCCCAAGGCAGGTCGTCCAGCCGTCCCCCCATGGCCAGGTAGGTGGCACGGTCGATGGGCCTGAGGCGTACCCTATCGCCCACTTCGATATCGCAGGAGGGGAGGCGCGTGGGGTCGAACAGGCGCAGCGGGGTGCGACCGATCAGGTTCCAGCCGCCGGGCGAGGTCAGCGGGTAGATCGCGGTCTGGCGCTCGGCGATGCCGAGGCTGCCGGCGGGCACGCGCGGGCGCGGGCTGGCGAGGCGCGGGGTGGCCAGGCGTTCGTCCACCAGCCCGAGGTAGGCGAAGCAGGGCGCGAAACCGACCGCGAACACCGGGTAGTCCCGGCCGCTGTGCAGGGCGACGAGCGCCTCGGTCGTGAGTCCGGCGCGGGCGGCGATCCGGGGCAGGTCGGGGCCCACCTCCTCCGCGTAGTAGACGGGGATCTCGTGCAGCCGGCCCTCACCCGCGGCGACGGGCTGCAGCCCCTCCAGCGCGGCGAGGAGGTCGCGCCGCATCGATTCGGCATCATCGCGCACAAGGTCATACTGGACGAGGATCGTGGTGTAGCTTGGCACCACCTCGACCAGCCGCTCGCCCAGGTGCTCGCGCAGGCGCAGGGCGGCGGCCCGCACCCAGGGGATCAGCGCGGGGTCGATGGCCTCGCCCAGGCGGATCAGGTAGGCGTCGATCCCGGCAACCTCGATCTGAAGGCGCGGAGGCATCATGCGCGGGGCCCCAGCGCCTCGCGGATGGCCCGCAGGGCAGCCAGGGCCTGCGCGTTGTCGCCGTGCACGCACAGCGAGTCGGGGCGCAGAACGAGCGATGTGCCGTCCTCAAGCGGAATGGGCTCGCCGCGGGCCAGACGCCGGGCCTGTTCGACGATCAGCGCGACCTCGGTATGCACCGCGCCCGGCTGGTTCCGCGGGCGCAGGCGGCCGTCCGGGGCATAGGCGCGGTCGGCGAAGGCCTCGAACAGCAGTGGCACGCCGTATTCCGCGCCAAGCGCCAGGGCGTGGGCGTTATCGGCACGGCACAACAGCATCAGCGCGAGCCCCCCCTCCAGGCCGGCCACGGCTTCCAGCACCGCGCGCAGGAGGGACGGATCGCGCATCATGTCGTTGTACAGCGCGCCGTGCGGCTTGACGTACTCCACCCGCCCGCCCTCGGCGCGGGCGATCGCCTCCAGCGCGCCGAGCTGGTAGCGCAGCAGGGCCACCAGCTCGTCGTGCTCGATGGGCATGGAGCGGCGGCCAAAGCCGACCAAGTCCGGGTAGCCGGGGTGGGCACCGATAGCGACGCCGTGCTCAAGGGCGAGGCGCACCGTGCGGCGCATGGTCAGCGGATCCCCGGCGTGGAAGCCGCAGGCGATGTTGGCCTGGTCGATCAGCGGCATCACCGCCGCATCCTCGCCCATGCGCCACGGACCGAAGCCCTCGCCGAGGTCGCAGTTCAGTTTGATCGGGTTGGGTGGGAACATCCGTCTTGCCGGCGGGTCACAACGCCGTCATCGTCTAGGGTCGTGCGAGATCATCCCATGAAACGTCCGCTTTGCCTGCTCCTCCTTGCCCTGCCCGCGCTGGCCTCGGCCGACATCACCGGCGTCTACCAACTCATCGACGAGCAGCAGAAGGAGGCCGGCACGCTGATCGTGCAGATGAGGGATGCGCGCCACATCCGCTATGACATGCAGGGCGGGCCGCAGGGCGCCGTTTCCACCCTGCTGGTCGAGGACAAGCTTTACATGCTCACCCCCCAGGGGGCGGTGATGGACATGGACATGGTGGGGGCGCTGGCCGGGGCCTTCATGACCCCGCAGGCGAAGGCGGCCATGCAGAAGACACCGCGGGTGGAGGCTACGGGACGCAGCGAAACGGTGGCGGGGCTCAGGGGGGAGGTCTGGCGCTGGAGCGAGGGGGGGCATGCCGGGGAGGTCGTGCTCTCGGACGACCCACGCGCCCGCAAGCTCGGCGAGGCGCTGGAGCAGTTGGGTGACCGCATGGAGAAGGCCCTGGGCGATGCGCAGGCCTCGCGCGCCTACCGCCAGCTGCGCGACGCCCCCGCGTTGCGCGGCAAGGGGGTGCTGCGGGCCATGGAGAACCGCGGCGGCGGCATGCTTCTTGTGCGCGTGGACGAGGCCCCGCTGCCCGCCGAGCGCTTCGTGCTGCCGAAAAATTCCGGCGCGGCGCCGCTGCCGGGCCTGCCGAATGGCCTGCCCAACCTCAATGATCCGCAGTTGCAGCAGATGCTTAAAGGGTTGATGCAGCAGCGCTGAGCCCACTCCCGTAGAAGCGTGCCAGCTGCTCGAAGACCGCCGGATAGGCGGCGCGCAGGGTGTGCGGCTGCTCGAAATACAGCTCGCTCGTCACGGCGAAGAACTCCTCCGGTGCCTCGGCGGCGTAGGGGTCGATGGGCGGCTCCTCGTGCCGGTCGAGGCGCTGGTTCAGGTCCTCGAAGGCCGTGCTGAAGGCGGCCGTCCAATCGTCCTGACGCATGCCGCGCGGCAGCGGCGGGAAGCCGTTCGGCACGCCGTTGCCCATGTCCAGCACGTGCGCCACCTCGTGAATGACCACGTTGTAGCCTTCCCCCAGCCCTGAGGCGGCCACATCCGGCCAGGCCAGCACGATCACCCCATGCCCCCAGCTCTCCCCGCTGCGCACCTCGCGGCGGCGGTGGACCACCCCGGCCTCGTCCACCTCCTCGATCTCCGGCACGAAGGCCTCCGGGTAGACGATGACGCGGACGATCCCATCCAGCGCACCCTCCCTGAGATTGAGGGCCGGCAGGCAGGCCAGGGCGGCGATGCGCGCGCGCATCGCGCCGGTCAGCTCCAAGCCGTCGATGGCGGTGAAGGGCGTGCGGTGGAGGAACAGGGTGGCCCGCGCGCGCAGACGGGCCAGCTCATCGGTGGTGAGCCTGTGGAGGATGGGCACGGTGGCGAGCGTCGCCTGCCAGTCGGCCTCGGCGATGGGGTGGCGCGCAAGGATGCGCCGGCGCCGCCAGGCCCTCAGACGCTCAAGCATGCGCCGTTCGTTGCCGCGACTTCAGTGAACAGGCGTGCGCTGTCCTTGGGGGTGCGTGCCCCCGTGGCGGGGTCCACGTGCACCAGGCCGAAGCGCTTGCTGTAGCCGAACTGCCATTCGAAGTTGTCGAGCAGCGACCAGGCGAAATAGCCGCGCAGGTCCACCCCGCGTTGCAGGGCGTGCAGGGCCGCTTGAAGGTGCTCGTTGAGGTAGCCCACCCGCAGCGGGTCGTGGACCCGGCCTTCGTTCACCGGCGGGTCGGCGAAGGCCGCGCCGTTCTCGGTGACGTACAGCGGGATGCCCCCGCTGCGCTCGTGCAGCCACAGCAGGGTGTCGGTCAGCCCCTTGGGAAAGACCTCCCAGCCCATTTCGGTATGCAGGCCGGGTTGCCTGACCGCGGCGGTGTCCAGCAAGCCGCCGGGGGCATGGCGCACCACGGCGCGGGTGTAGTAGTTCAGCCCCAGCCAGTCGATCGGCTCGCGCAGGGGGGCGATCGGTTCGGCCAGCACCTCGCGCCAGGCGCTCTCGCCCAGCGCCGCGATCAGCTCCTCCGGCCACCTGCCTTGGAAGATCGGGTCGAGGAACAGGCGGTTCATGTAGGCCTCCGCCCGGGCGCGCGCGGCGTGGTCGCGGGGATCGTCGCTTGCCGCATACTTCGGCTCGATGTTCACCACCAGGCCGATGCGGTGGCGGCCGGTGGCTCGGTAGGCGCGCACTGCCTCGGCATGGGCGAGCAGCAGGTGGTAGGCGACCTTGGGGGCGAGGGCGAGGTTGGCCAGGCCCGGCGGATGCACGCCCTCGACGAAGCCCGCGTGCATGATGACCCACGGCTCGTTGAGGGTGCACCAGTCCTCGATCTGGCCGTCCAGCGCCCCGGCCATCAGCTCGGTGAAGTCGGCGAAGCGCAGCGCGGTGTCGCGGGAAAGCCAGCCGCCGGCATCCTCCAGCGCGGCCGGCAGGTCCCAGTGGTGCAGGGTGGCGAAGGGCCGAATACCGTGGGCGTGCAGCTCGTCCACTAGGCGTTTGTAGAAATCGAGCCCCTTGGGATTCACCTTGCCCCGCCCTTCGGGCTGGATCCGCGCCCAGTTGAAGCTGAAGCGGTAGGCGGCAACGCCCAGGCGCTTGATCAGCGCCACGTCCTCACGGAAGCGGTGGTAGTGGTCGCAGGCCACATCGCCGGTATCCCCGCCCAGGATGCGGCCGGGTTGGTGGGCGAAGCGGTGCCAGTTGCTGGGGCCTGCGCCATCCGCAAGCGGTGAGCCTTCGATCTGGTAGGCGGAGGTGGCTACGCCCCAGGTGAAGCCGGTGGGAAAGCGGGTGCTCAAGTGGTTGTTCCTGTGCAGGTTGTGCGTCAGTCCCGGCGCCGCCCCTCCAGGTAATCCCGCAGGGCGACGGCGTTGTTGTGTTCCGCATCGCGCGAGGCAAAGACGAAGGTGACGGGGCCGCGTGCGGCGGCGATTTCCCGGCGCAGTGCCTCCACGGCCTCGGGCTTCCGGTCCAGCTCGGCGAAGTAGCGCCGGCGGAACTCGGGCCAGCGGGCAGGATCGTGGCCAAACCAGCTCCGCAGCTCACGGCTGGGGGCGATGGCCTTGTGCCAGACGTCGAATGCGCCGGCCGCGCGCGCGATACCGCGCGGCCAGAGGCCGTCGGTCAGGATGCGCAGCCCGTCTGCGGGCGCCTTCGGTGCGTAAATGCGTTTGAGCCGGATGTTCATATCGTACCTTCCGCCTGTGCCTCAGGCGAGGCGGGCGGAGGTCCTGCCTGGGCAGCCCCGGTGTGGTCCTGATCGACCGGGAGGGCTGTGACTACACGGTTCCGGCCCGCCGCCTTGGCGGCATAGAGGGCCTGGTCGGCCGCCTCGATCAGGCGGGACGGCGGCTCATCCCTGTTCGGGCGGATGGCGGCCACGCCCAGGCTCGCCGTCAGGCATGCGTCGAAGGGGGAGTGCTCGTGCGGGATGTCCAGCGCCTGGATGGCCGCGCGGATCTCCTCCGCGATCTCGGCAGCCTGCGGCAGTTCGGTGTTGGCCAGGATGACCGCGAACTCCTCGCCGCCGTAGCGCGCGGCCATGTCGCCCGCGCGCTGGGCGAAGCGTCCCAGGGTGCGGCCGATCCGGCGCAGGCACTCGTCCCCTGCCTGGTGGCCATAATGGTCGTTGAACTGCTTGAAGTGGTCGATGTCCAGCATGACGAGGGCGAGGGGGGTATGGGTCCGGCTGGCACGGCGCCATTCCTGCTCCATGAAGGCATCGAAATAGCGACGGTTGGGGATGCCGGTGAGGCCGTCCATGTAGGCCATGGCCTCGATCCGCTCCTCGGCCAGCTTCCGTTCGGTAATGTCATGGTGCGAGATGATGACGTACCTCTGGCCCTCCCAGTGGAGGGGGGTGGCCTGCATCATGAACCAGCGCTGCTTATCCGGGCTGTGGCAGGGATATTCATGCTGGAAGGCCGGGGCATGGCCGTCGAGGACGTCGCGTATCCCACTGGTGACGATCTGTCCGTCGGGATCGCCGCGTTTCGCGGCCGCCTGGCAGGCCTGCAGGTAGTTGAGTTCCGACCACGCCTCGGGTGCAGGGAGGTCGTTCCGGCGGCCGAATTCGACCCAGGCATGGTTGGCGTAGATGATGCGGCCCTGGGCATCGATGAGGGCAATACTTTCCGGCTGGGCGTCGACCATGGCCCTAAACAGTGCATCCGGAAGCGGTAGGGTCTGGTCTGCCATGAAGGCTTCTTGCCTAGCGTGCCAACAGGGGACGCAGCGCGGCCATAAAGCGTGCGTTGTCCTCGGGCAGGGCGGTGGTGATGCGCATGAAGCCGGGGCCCAGCACGGGATCGTTCAGCGGTTTGACCAGGATGCCCCGGGCCTTGAGGGACTCGGCCAGCTGGCCGGCGTTGTGCGGGGCGAAGTCGGCGAGGAAGAAGTAGGTCTCGGTCGGAAAGGTGCGCACCCCCATGGCCTGCAGCTCGGCGGCGAGCGCCTCGGTCCAGGCGCGCAGGTCGGCGAGGCGTGCCCGGATGCACTCCTCGTGCAGCAGGGTGGCGATGGCCGCCGACTCGCTCGGGCGGGCGAGAGGATAGGCGTCGTTGTGCGCGTTGAGGTCGTCGGCGATCGCCTCGGGCAGCACCGCATAGCCGACGCGGAAGCCGGCCAGGCTGTGTGCCTTGGACAGGGTGCGGGTCACCAGCAGGTTCGGGTGCTCCGGTACCCAGGGGGCGACGCTCTGGCCCGCCAGGCCGATGAAGGCCTCGTCGACCAGGAACAGGGTGTCCGGGTGGCGGCGCAACAGCCCTGGCAGCGGGGACATGTCGAAGGTGCCGCCGTTGGGGTTGTTCGGGTTGACGATCACCGCCAGGGTCGTGCCCGGTGGGATGACGAGGTCGGCGAGGTCGAAGGCGAAGCCCCGTTCGGGCGGGAGGCGTGTCTCCGTGTAGTGCCGGGCGATCTCGGGGAATAGCGCGTAGGTCGGTGTCAGCAGGTGCACCCGCTGGCCGAAGCGCTCGAACAGCTGACGCAGGATCAGTTCCGAACCGGCATTGATGTGGATCAGCCGCTCCGGCACGCCCAACTGGCGGGACAGCAGGCTGCGCAGGGGGGCCGAATAGGGCTCGGTGTAGTAGTTGGAGTGCGGTACCTCGTCCTGCGCGGCCGCGATGGCCTCGTCGATCGGTGGCAGGGGGTTCTCGCACAGCAGCAGCTTGATGCCGTGGAAGGCCCCGCCGCCCTTTTCACTCCTGGATGTCATGCCGTCTCCTGAATCAGGCGCATGGCTGACGAGGTTGTGCAGCCCTGATTCGAAAACTATAGCAGCCCGCCGGCGGGCAGCCAGTTCGCCTCCGGTCCGACAGGCTACTAGGCTGAGGGGGGGCGGTGGGGCGTCAGCAAGGCGAGGGCGATGCCGCCCAGGATCGCCAGCGAGGCGATGAGCAGGCGTGGCGTGATGGGCTCGGCGAGGACGAATGCGCCGCCGGCGGCAGCCAGCACGGGGACGCTGAGCTGCACCGTGGCCGCGCTGGTGGCACGCAGCCCGGGCAGGGCCGCGTACCAGATGGCATAGCCGATGCCTGAGGCGAGGGCTCCGGAGGCTAGGGCGAGCAGTGCGCCTTGTGCATCCCTCTGTAACCAGGGAAGGGCGATGAGGCCGAGGCCGACGGCCAGCGGAACGGAGCGCAGGAAGTTGCCCGCGGTGGCCTTGAGGGGATGGCGCTCGTCCCGGCCCCGCAGCGAATACAGCCCCCAGGCGATGCCCGCGCTGATCATGAGGATCGCCCCGAGCGGCTGCGGGGCCTCGAGGCCGGGTGAAAGAAGGTAGGCGAGCCCCACGAGGGCCACTAGCATGCCGGCGAGTGGCCATGGCCCCGGACGCTCGCCGTGCAGCAGCCCGGCCGCGAGCATGGTGAGCTGGACGGTGCCGAACAGGAGCAGTGCGCCGGTGCCCGTCGGCAGGCTGATGTAGGCGAAGGAAAACCCCGCCGCATAGGCGAACAGAGCGAGGGCCGAACCCCAGCTGCCCTCGGTCCGTTTCGCCCCCGCCTTCCAGTACACGATCAGCCACAGAACCAGCGCGCCGGAGATCAGGCGCAGCGCCGTGAAGCTGGCCGCGTCGATGGTGGTGCGCTCGAGCGCCTGCCGGCAAAGCACGGAATTGGCGGCGAAGGCCAGCATGGCGAGCAGGGTCAGGGCGGCCAGGCGGAAGGCGGGCATCGGTACGCTTCCGGCCTCAGCGCTGGAGCCGCTTGCCTTCGCTGGCACTGAACAGGTGGGGCACGCCAGCCACATGCATCCTTACCGTCGTACCGGCGGCGAGCTCCAGCCGGCCCGGCGCGCGCAGGGTGAGCGGGGTGTCGCTGCCCTGGAGGCGTGCGTGCAGCAGGGTCTCGTGACCGAGGAACTCGATCAGCTCGACCTGCGTGTCCAGGCCGGCCTCGCCCGGTGCGGCCAGTCGGAGGTCCTCCGGACGGATGCCGAGGATGACGGGGCCATCCGGCAGGGTGGGCGCGCCTGCCGCTTTGATTACCTCGCCGTGTGGGCCCAGGTGGATACACCCCTTCCGCCGTTCCGCAGGGATGAGGTTCATCGGCGGCTGGCCGATGAAGCCGGCGACAAAGGTGTTGGCCGGGCGCTCGTACAGCTCGCGTGGCGAGGCGACCTGCTGCAGGCGGCCCTGGTTGAACACGGCGACGCGCTGGCCGAGGGTCATCGCCTCAGTCTGGTCATGGGTGACGTAGAGCATGGTGGTGCCGAGGCGGCGCTGCAGCTCGGCGATCTCCGCGCGGACCTGCACGCGCAGCTTGGCATCAAGGTTGGAGAGCGGTTCGTCGAGCAGGAACACGGAGGCCTCGCGCACCAGGGCGCGGCCCATCGCCACCCGCTGGCGCTGGCCGCCGGAGAGCTGGGCGGGCTTGCGCTCCAGCAGTTCGCCGAGGTGCAGCATCTCCGCCACGCGGGCGATGCGCCGGGTCTGCTCGGCTGGGGGGATGCGGCGCATCTTCAGCGGGAAGGCGAGGTTCTCGCGCACGCTCATGTGCGGGTAGAGGGCGTAGTCCTGGAACACCATGGCCACGTCGCGCGCCTTGGGTTCGAGCTCGTTGACCCGTCGCCCCTGGATGCGCAACTCGCCGCTGCTGATGGTCTCCAGGCCCGCGAGCATGCGCAGCACGGTGGATTTGCCGCAGCCGGAGGGGCCGACCATGACCAGAAGCTCGCCGTCCGCCACCGCAAGATCGAGCCCGTCGATGACCGGGGTGGTGGCGCCCGGGTAGAGCTTGCGGACCTTGTCGAACACCACGTCGGCCATGGGGATCGCTCCTACTGGAAGAAATCTTCGGCCCCGAGGAGGGGGAGGACGCGGCGGATGATGGGGTCGGCGGCGAAGTAGCGCTGAATCAGGTGCGGGCGCAGGTGGTTGGCGAGCCCGAGGAACATCATCCCCTGGTCGAGCGCCAGGTACTTGTAGGCCACGTCCCCGGTGATCGGGTTGACCGCGTCGTAGAAGCCGAACGGTCCGTAGACGGCGTAGAGCTGGGCCAGCTGACGCAGGTTACGGGCCGCATCCTCGGGGCGGACCATGGCGGCGAGGCCGGAGGCGTGCGGGGTGACGACGTCCTCCGCGTAGCCCTTCACGCCGAGGATGGAGATCCCGTATTCGCCGTAGCCGCCGGCCGGGTTGGCGCTTGGCGACATGCCCCACACCGGCAGGTTGAGCACCTCCTGCGCGTAGCGGCGCTGGATGTCGACGTGGGCCAGGGCGTTGCGACCGAGGCTATGCGGAGCATGCGTCTGCCCGTCGAGCACGATGCCCGGCATCATCGCCTCGAACATGCTGCCACCCCAGGAGGGCAGGAAGCGGATACCTTCCCAGGCATAGTAGCCGCCGGTGACCGGGTAGCCCTTCACCAGGCGCGACGTGCGCTCGAGCGGGATCATGGTCTGCCAGGTCCAGTCGGCCGGGAAGGTGCGCGCCAGCTTGAACCAGTGGCTCTCCGGGACATCGCCCTTGCCGATGGCGATCAGGCTGCCGAGGCGCGGTTCCGAGTACAGCAGGCCATAGACGTTCTTGGAGCGCTCATGGCGCTGCACGTGGTAGCCGTGGGTCATCTGACCGAGGGAGGGGTCATAGAAGAAGGCGTAGTTCTCCCGCTCGAGCAGGCGGGTGATGCGCGGGTACAGGTCGGGCTCGGCCATGCGCGCGACCATCAGCCCGGCGGTCAGCCAGGAGGAGTCGACGAAGGAGATGAAGTGGCTGGTGCGCTCAAGCGAGGTGGTGTCGTAGTAGTTGAAGAAGAAGCCCTGGTAGGTCTCCAATTTCTCCAAGGTGGCCACGATCTGCCGCAGGCGCGTCTCGGCCGCCTTCGGCGTGATGAAGCCGAGATCGCGCGCCGCCACCACCGACATCAGGTAGAGGCCGATGTTGGTGATGTTGGTGTAATCGCCGACCAGGGGCGGACCGCCATGCGGGTTGACGGTGACCGTGTCGAACGGCAGGCCGCTCGGCTTATCGCGCAGGCCGTCGAGCCCTCGCCAGGTGTCGCGTGCTACGTGCACGAGCAGGTCCAGGTCGTCCATCGGCAGGCTCTCGCGCCGCACCAGCGGCGCGGGCGGCAGCTCGATGGCACGGGCGCGGATCGCGGCGCGCGCCGCAAGCTCGCCGCCGCGCGCCATCTCCCAGGCCTTCTTGGCGGGGGCCACCGCGCGGTCCTCCTGCGGCCCGACATGCTGGCCCGTGCGGACTAAGGCGATGTCGTCGAGGAAAAACACGCCCTGGCGATCTTCGACCAGCGCAGGGTCGAGCTGGAGGAAAAGCAGGCTTGGGCGCACTCCATCACGGATGCCGCTGAGGGGATTGAGCGGGATCAGCAGCTGGCGCCATTCCTCGTTCAAGCCAATGACGGTAAAACCCTCTCCGGCCTGGCCTGTGGGGGATTCGTCCGGGTCTAGGAAGCGCACGCGCAGCTGGTGCGGAAAGCCCTGCCGGCGATCGCCCCGCACCCACAGGCTGAGGTGGTCGTAGGCGCTGATGTCCACCTCCGGAAGGCGCAGCAGCAGGCCCTGGAGGGAGGCCGACGGGGCGGCGAGGTCATAGCGCACACGCAGGGCGAGGCCCTTTTTGCCCCGGCGTGGCGAGGTGGTGAGGTCGAGCTTCGGCGCGGCTCCGCCCGCTGCTGTCCACGGGGTGACGCGGTTGACCAGCGGTTTGCCGTCGTTGAAGTCGGTGAGCAGGGTGTGGGGCAGCTGGGCAGCCTGCGCAGGCAGGGTCAGGCAGAGCAGGAGCAGGACGGTGTGCAGAAGCCGCTGAAGAGGGGGGCTCCCCCTCGTGGCCAGCATGAGGCGACCGGCGACATCGCGGCGACACGTCGATCCCACAAGGGCCGAGGTTGGCTGTGGGAGCCGCGTGCCGCGGCGAGGGGGCGCCTGTTCCAAGCGAAGTTCAGCCACCCAGCACCGAGATGTCCGCGACGCGCAGGAACAGCGCGCGCAGGCGGTTGAGCAGGGCGAGGCGGTTGGCACGCAAGGCCGCATCCTCGGCCATCACCATCACCCCGTCGAAGAAGGCGTCCACCGCTTCGCGCAGATGGGCCAGACGGCCCAGTGCGGCGGTGTAGTCGCCGGCGGCGAACAGCGGGGCGAGTTCCCCCTCGAGCTGCTGCACGCGCTGGGCCAGCTCGCGCTCGGCGGGGTCCTGAAGCAGGGCCGCGTCGATGGTGGTGGGCAGCTCGCCCTCCACCTTCTTGAGGATATTGGCGATGCGCTTGTTGGCGGCGGAGAGGCTCTCCGCCTGCGGCAGGGCGAGGAAGTCGTTGACCGCCTGGGCACGGCGCTCGAAGTCGAGCGGGCGCAGCGGGCGGGTGGCGAGCACGGCCTCGAACACATCAACGCGGATGCCGCGGTCCTGGGCATAGGCGCGCATGCGTTCGAGCATGAAGTCGAACACGGTCTCGACCACGGACTGGGCGTCCACCCTGGACTGCAGGCCCTCGGCGGTGAAGGCGAGCAGGGCGTGCAAATCGAGGTCGAGCCCGCGCTCGATCAGGATGCGTAGCACGCCGAGCGCGGCGCGGCGCAGGGCGAACGGATCCTTGGCACCGGTCGGGCCCTGGCCGATGGCGAAGATGCCGACCAGAGTGTCGAGGCGCTCGGCCAGCGCCAGCGCCTGGCCGACACCGGTGGCGGGAAGCTCGTCGCCGGCACGACGCGGCATGTAGACCTCGTCCAGCGCCTGAGCCACATCGGCAGCCTCGCCATCAAGGCGCGCGAGGTAGCGGCCCATGATCCCCTGCAGCTCGGGGAACTCGCCGACCATGCCGGTCATCAGGTCGCACTTGGCAAGCAGGGCGGCGCGTGCGGCGCGCTCCATGTCGGCACCGATCAGCCCGGCGATGTGGCGGGCCAGGCGCGCCACGCGCTCGGTCTTGTCGTACAGGGTGCCGAGCCGCTGCTGGAAGACCACGGTCTTGAGGCTTTCAAGGTGCGCGGACAGCGGCTGCTTGCGATCCTCGCGCCAGAAGAACTCGGCGTCCGAGAAGCGCGGGCGAATCACGCGCTCGTTGCCTTCGCGCACCGCGGCCGGGTCGCGGCTGTCGATGTTCGCCACGGTGATGAAGTGCGGCAGCAGCTCGCCGGCCTCATCCAGCAGCGGGAAGTAGCGCTGGTTGCCCTGCATGGTGGAGATCAGGGCCTCCTTGGGCACCTCAAGGAAGCGCGGCTCGAAGTTGCCGGTCACGACGCGCGGCCACTCGGTCAGCGCGGTCACCTCGTCGAGCAGGTCCGGATCCAGCACGGCGCGGCCACCCAGTTCGCAGGCGGCGGCCTCGACCTGGGCCTTGATCATGGCGCGGCGGGCCTGGAAGTCGACGATCACGTGGCCGGTGCCCTCCAGCAGCGCGGCGTAGTCGCTGGGCGCGGGAACGGGCAGGGGCGCGGGATGGTGGAAGCGGTGGCCGCGGGTCTGGTGCCCGGTACGCACGCCGTAGATCTCGGCGTCGATCACCTCGCTGCCGAACAGCAGCACGATCCAGTGCACCGGGCGCACAAAGGCGGCGGAGCCCGCGCCCCAGCGCATCCGCTTCGGAATCGGCAGCTCGTCCAGCGCCTCCCCGAGCATGTCGGGGATCAGGGCCTGAGCGGGCTGGCCGGGCTGCATGGCGCGGTAGACCATCCACGCCCCCTTGTCGGTGGCCAGTTCCTGCAGGTCGTTGACGGTGACGCCGCAGGAGCGGGCGAAGCCCTCCAGCGCCTTGCTCGGGCGGCCCTCGCCGTCGAACGCGGCATTCACCGCCGGGCCGCGGCGCTCGACCTCGCGGTCGGGCTGGCGCTCGGCCACGCCCTGCACCAGCACGGCGAGGCGGCGCGGGGCGGCATAGACGGTGTGACCGGACGGCGCGAGGCCCGCCTCGTGCAGGCGGCGCACCATGCCGTCGGCCAGGGCGTTGGCGAGGGTGGTCAGGGCCTTGGGCGGCAGCTCTTCGGTGCCGACTTCGATGAGGAGGTCACGGGTGCTCATGCGGCGGCCTCCTGGCTACGTGCCACCATCGGGAAGCCCAGCCGCTCGCGCGAGGCATAGTAGGCCTCGGCCACGCTGCGGGCCAGCTCGCGCACGCGCAGGATGAAGCGCTGGCGTTCGGTCACGGAGATCGCGCGGCGCGCATCCAGCAGGTTGAAGGTGTGCGAGGCCTTGAGCACCTGCTCGTAGGCCGGCAGCGGCAGGTTCAGCTCCATCAGGCGCTTGGCCTCTTTCTCGCATTGGTCGAACAGGCCGAACAGGAACTCCACGTCGGCTTGCTGGAAGTTGTAGGTGGACTGCTCCACCTCGTTCTGGTGGTAGACGTCGCCGTAGGTGATGACCCCGTTCGGGGTCTTGGCCCAGGTCAGGTCGTAGACGCTCTCCACGCCCTGCATGTACATCGCCAGACGCTCCAGGCCGTAGGTGATCTCGCCGGTCACCGGGCGGCAGTCCAGGCCGCCGACCTGCTGGAAGTAGGTGAACTGGGTCACCTCCATGCCATTGAGCCACACCTCCCAGCCGAGGCCCCAGGCGCCCAGGGTGGGGGATTCCCAGTTGTCCTCGACAAAGCGGATGTCGTGGGTCAACGGGTCGAAGCCCAGCATGCGCAGCGAGCCGAGGTAGAGCTCCTGGATCTCCAGCGGGGAAGGCTTCATCACCACCTGGAACTGGTAATAGTGCTGCAGGCGGTTGGGGTTCTCGCCGTAGCGGCCGTCGGTCGGGCGGCGCGAGGGCTGGACGTAGGCCGCGTTCCAGGGCTCCGGTCCCACGGCGCGCAGGAAGGTGGAGGGGTGGAAGGTGCCTGCCCCCACCTCCATGTCCAGCGGTTGAAGAACGGCGCAGCCCTGGCGGGCCCAGTAGTCCTGCAGGGCGAGGATCAGGCCCTGGAAGGTGGAGAGGTCGTAGCTGGATGACATGAGGGTGTCTTGCGAACTGTCGGAAACTGGCCGCAGTATAGCCGCACAGCCCCGCCGCCGTTAACGGAGAACTGCATCATGACCAGCCCTCTGGATGAGATCGACCACCGCAGCACCCGGCGCGAGTTCCTGCACGGCGAGCTGCACCGCCGCGATTTGTTGCCCGAGCCGCACGCCATGCTGGCGCGCTGGTTGAAGGCGGCCGAGGCGGCCGGCAATTTCGATCCCACCGCCATGGCCCTCGCCACGGCCACACCGGACGGCCGGCCATCGTTGCGCTGGGTCTTGCTCAAGCACTTTGATGCACGTGGGCTGTGCTTCTACACCGACCGGCGCAGCCGGAAGGGCAGGGAGCTTGCCGCCAACCCGCGCGCCTCGGTGGCCTTCTACTGGCCGGAGAACGACCGCCAGGTGCGGGTCGAAGGAAGGGTCGAGCTGCTGGGCCACGAGGCCGACGAGGCCTATTTCAACCAGCGTCCCATCGGCAGCCGCCTGGCCGCCGCCGCCTCGCACCAGAGTCAGCCGCTCGAAAGCCGCGAGGTGCTCGAGGCGCGCATCGAGGAGCTGAAGCGGATGTATCCGGCGGGCGACGTGCCGCGCAACCCCGACTGGGGCGGCTTTCGCCTGGTGCCGGAGGTGTACGAGTTCTGGCAGGGGCGGGAGAGCCGCCTGCACGACCGCTTCACCTACACCCGCACGGCGGATGGCTGGGCCATCCAGCGCCTGATGCCGTGAGCGAGCTCATCCCGGACTGGCTCATGGACCCCGACCGCATCCAGCTCGAACCCGCGTGGAAGGCCGCCCTGGCGGACGAGTTTGCGCAGGATTACATGACCGACCTGCGCGCCTTCCTGCTCGCCGAGCTTAGGGCCGGCAAGCGCATTCACCCGAATCCGGACGAGTGGTTCAACGCCTTCAACCACACCCCTTTGGACAAGGTGCGCGTGGTGGTCCTGGGGCAGGACCCCTACCCCACGCCGGGGCATGCGCATGGCCTGTGCTTCTCGGTGCGGCCCGAGGTGCGGCCGCTGCCCAAGTCGCTGCAGAACATCTTCAAGGAGCTGGAGGATGACCTGGGGATCCGCAATACCTGTGGCAGCCTGATGCCCTGGGCTGACCAGGGTGTGCTGCTGCTCAACGCGGTGCTGACGGTGGAGAGCGGCAAGTCCGCGAGCCATCACGGCAAGGGCTGGGAGCGCTTCACCGACCGTGCCGTGCAGGTGCTCAACGGCCAGGAGCGGCCGCTGGCCTTCGTGCTCTGGGGGCGTCCGGCGCAGCAGAAGGGCGCGCACATTGACCGTGCGCGGCACCTCGTCCTGGAGGCCCCGCATCCCTCGCCGCTGTCCGCTCATCGCGGCTTCTTCGGCAGCCGGCCGTTCTCGAAGATCAACGCCTTCCTCGAAAGCCACGGGCAGCCGCCGATCGACTGGCGTACCTGAAACCAAGCCTGTCTAGGCATGAGCAGTTGCTAAAATTCTGTTGCACTCAAGATTTACCAAGGTATATTTCGCATGCCGTCATCACCCGGACAACATATCGATGCCCTGAACGAGGCCTTCGCCGCGCCGCTGGTGCTGCAGCTCGGCGGGGGCGAGGTCTCCGCACGCCGCCTGGCCCTGCTGGCCGGGGTGGCCGAGACCGGTTCGATCAGCGGGGCCGCGCGGCATGTGGGCATGACCTACAAGGCGGCCTGGGACGCGATCGAGGCGATGAACAACCTCGCCGGACAGCCGCTGGTGCAGAGCCAGCACGGCGGCAGGCATGGGGGCGGGGCGCGCCTGACGCCGCAGGGCGAGCGCATCCTGGCGACCCAGCGGCGACTCGAGACCGCCCTTGCGGCGGTGCTCGAACGCTTCAGGGGTGAGGACGACGGACTTGAAAACCTGTCGATGCTAAGGAGCCTGAACATGAAGACCAGCGCACGCAATGCACTGCGCGGCACTGTCGAGGACGTCCGCCACGGCGCGGTCAACAGCGAGATCACCCTCCGCCTGCAGGGCGAGGACTGCCTGCACGCCATCATCACCAAGGATTCCGCCGAGGCCATGGGCCTTGTGCCGGGCAAGAGCGCCTGGGCCCTGATCAAGGCCTCCTGGGTCATCCTCGCTGCCCCGGACGAGTGTGTCAGGATCTCTGCGCGCAACCGCCTGTGCGGCACCATCAAGCGCATCCACGAGGGCGCGGTGAACGCCGAGGTCGTGTTGGCGCTTCCCGGCGGCAACACCGTGGCCGCCATCATCACCGAGGCCAGCCTCGAGGATCTCGGCTTCAAGGTCGGCGACGCCGCCTGCGCCCTGGTCAAGGCCAGCCACGTCATCCTGGGCGTGGACGACTGATTTTCCGGTTTCACAAGGATTTCACATCATGCGAATGCTCAAGACTCTGGCGTTTGCCGCCGCGGTGGGTTTCTCCGGCGTCTCCGCTGCCGATGAGGCGAAAATTGCCGCCGCCTCTGACCTCAAGTTCGCCTTCGACGAGCTCAAGTCCCTGTTCGAGAAGCAGCACCCCGAGCACAAGCTGGAGCTGATCATGGGCAGCTCCGGCAAGTTCACCCAGCAGATCGAGAACGGCGCGCCGTTCGACGTGTTCTTCTCTGCTGATGTGAGCATGCCGAGGAAGCTGGTGGAATCGGGCAAGGCCATCGCCCCGGTGACCACCTACGCCTTCGGCCGCGTGGTGCTGTGGAGTGCCAAGGTGGACGCGACCAAGCTGACGCTGGACGACCTGCCCAAGGCCGAGTTCCGCAAGGTCGCCATCGCCGCACCGGATCACGCCCCCTATGGTGCGCGCGCCAAGGAGGCGCTGCAGCACGCCAAGGTGTGGGACCAGGTCGAGGGCAAGATGGTCTATGGCGAAAACATCTCCCACACCGCGCAGCTCATCGACACCCAGGCCGCCGACATCGGCATCATTGCGTTGTCGTTGGCGGTCAACGACAAGCTCAAGAGCAAGGGCGGCTACTACCTCATCCCGGAGGATTTCCACCAGCCGCTGGAGCAGGCGTATGCAGTGACCAAACACGGCGAGAACAACAAGGCGGCACACGCCTTCGCCGAATTCATGCGCTCCGAGGAGGCGCGCAGGGTGATGCGCCACTACGGCTTTCTGCTGCCGGGCGAGAAGGTTGAATAAGGCATGCTGGGGCTGACACCGGGCGAGTGGCAGGCGATCTGGCTCACGGCCAAGCTCGCCGGGTTGACCACCCTGATCCTGCTGGTGCTGTCCGCGCCGCTGGCCTGGTGGCTGGCGCACACCCAAAGCCGCCTCGGCGATATCACGGCAGCTCTGGTGGCCCTGCCGCTGGTGCTGCCACCGACGGTGATCGGCTTCTACCTGCTGATCGTCCTGGGCCCCCAAGGCTTCGTCGGCGGCAGGCTTGAGGACATGGGGCTGCACCACCTGGCCTTCAGCTTCGAAGGTATCCTGATCGGCTCGGTCGTCTATTCGTTGCCCTTTGCCGTGCAGCCGCTGCGGGAGGCGTTTTCCGCCATCCCGCCCAGGTTGCTCGACGCGGCGGCGACCTTGCGCGCCTCGGGTCCCGACCGCTTTTTCAGCGTGGTGCTGCCGCTTGCGCGCGGAGGCATGCTGACCGCCATCGTCATCACCTTCGCCCACACGGTGGGGGAGTTCGGCGTGATCGCCATGCTTGGGGGTAACATTGCCGGGGAGACGCGGGTGGTGTCGATCGCCATCTACGATCACTCCCAGGCCATGGAGTATGCGGAGGCGCACCGTCTCTCCGCCATCCTGCTCGGCTTTTCCTTTGTCACCCTGTTCTTGTTCTACGCCATCAACCGCCGGGCCATGAGCCCGCTCAAGCCCTAAGACTCCGCATGCTCAAAGGTCACCTCACCCTGCGGCAGGGCAGCTTCCTGCTCGAATCCGGCCCGTTCGAGATCGAGACTGCCGGCGTGACCGTGCTGTTCGGCCGTTCTGGTTCCGGCAAGAGCACCCTGCTGCGCGCCATCACCGGACTGGACAAGCACACCCGCGGCACGCTGAGCTTCAACGGCGAACGCTGGCAGGACGGAGCCTGGCGCCTGCCGACGCAGAAGCGCGACATCGGCTTCGTGTTCCAGGATGCCGCGCTGTTCCCGCACCTGAGCGTACGCGGCAACCTCGAGTACGCCCTCAAGCGCGCGCCGAAGACCGGCGGGCCGGGGCTGGAGTCCGTCGCCGCCCGCGTCGGCATCGCTCACAAGCTGGACCAGGATGTTGTCACCCTCTCCGGCGGCGAGCGGCAGCGCGTCGCCATCGCCCGCGCCCTGCTGTCCCATCCGCGCCTGCTGTGCATGGACGAGCCCCTGTCCGCGCTCGACTGGCGCGCCAAGGGCGAGCTGCTGACCCTGATCGACGAGCTGGCGCACGAGACCGGGATCCCGGTGCTCTACATCACCCATGCGCCCATCGAGGTTGAACGGCTGGCCTCACGGGTGGTGTTCATGGGCCAGGGGCGGATCGAGCGCATCGAGACCCTGCGCGAGGCGCTGGCGCGGCCCGACTCGCCGCTGTTCGACGAGGAAGGGCCGGTGTCCGTGCTGGAGGGGGCGATGGGGCCGACCGATGCGGATGGCCTGACCCCGTTTGGCACCGACCAAGTACGCATCCTCTTGACCGGGGCCTGCGGCGAGAAGCGATCGGCCACCCGCCTGCGCATCCTGGCGCGCGACGTGAGCCTCGCCATGGACGAGCCGCGGGGCGTGAGCATCCTCAACCACCTGCCGGTCACCATCGAGCGCATCGACCCGGCCCACGAGGGGCGGGTCACCGTGGCCTGCCGGCTCGCCGACGGGCAGCTGCTGCTGGCCGAGATCACCGCGTTCTCGCGGCGCCAGCTCAGCCTTGAGCCGGGCGCGTCGGCCTACGCCATGATCAAGTCCGTGGCGCTGATGGAGTAGATACGGTGCCCGTTCAGGGACGACGCAACGGTACCGGCTTTGCCGCCGGCTCGCTGATTGGTGCGCTTGGCGGGCTTGTGGGGCTTGGCGGGGCGGAATTCCGCCTGCCCCTGCTCAAGGGGGTGTTCCGTCTGGCGACCCTGGAGGCGGTCATCTTCAACAAGGCGATGAGCCTGCTGGTGGTGGCGGCCGCCCTGCTGTCGCGCTCGGGGAGCATCCCTTGGGGCGAGTTGTGGGCGCATGGCGCCATCGTGGCCAACCTGCTGGCGGGCAGCCTGCTCGGCGCCTGGTTTGCGGCGGGCAAGGCCATCCGTCTGCCGGAGAAGGTGCTTAACACGATCATCATGCTGCTCCTGGTCGGGCTGGCCCTGCTGCTGCTCGCCCAGCACCTGTTCCACCTGTCCCCGACCGGCCAGCCGCTGTTCTCCAGCCCCGTCATTCAGGGCCTGGCGGGCGTGGTGGCGGGGTTCTTCATCGGCGTGGTCGCCGCACTGCTGGGCGTGGCGGGGGGCGAGCTGCTGATCCCGACCATCGTCCTGCTGTGGGGCGCGGACATCAAGCTGGCCGGCAGCCTGAGCCTGGCGGTGTCCCTGCCCACGATGGTCGTGGGCTTCATGCGCTACCGCGAGGCCGCGGCCTTCGAAGTGCTGGGCCGCGAGCGCCCGCTGTTTCTGTTCATGGCCGCCGGCTCGCTCGTCGGGGCGGTGATCGGTGGGCTCGTGCTGGGCTGGGTGCCGACGGACCTGCTGATCGTTGCGCTGGCGCTGATCCTGCTGGTCTCGGCGGTCAAGGTCTTCAAACACTGAGCGGGCTGCGCCGCTGGCGCGCCCTTTGTTTCTGTTCATCGATATATAGAAGGATAGATATCGAAATGCGTGCAAAGAGCGCAAGGAAACCGATGGTTTCCCTCCGTCCCCTGGTACTGGCGGTCGCCGCAGCCTGCCTGTCGCAGCCGTTGTGCGCGGCGGAGAGCCTGGAGGTGGTCACCGTCACTGGCCCCAGCGGCAGTTTCGCGGCGCTGGAGGAAATGGGCTCGGTGACGCGGGTGGACGGGGAGTCCGCGCGCGAGGCGACCGGGCCTGGCGGCAACTCGCCCTCCAAGGTGATCGAGAACACCCCTTCGGTGAACTTCCAGAGCGCGGATGCCTACGGGCTGACCGAGGTGGGCTTCCACGAGACTCTGAAGATCCGCGGCGTGGGTCAGACCGGCCCGGCCTCCTCGCGCAACATCAACGACCTGCCGGTCACCGGCAACCCGGGGGGCAGCAAGGGTA